>TARA_R110001606_G_scaffold355986_1_pt1 | contig 45461 bp, 40 predicted proteins | sample TARA_R110001606 | Tara Oceans TARA_R110001606 (sample SAMEA4398315) | marine metagenome | biome: Polar Biome; feature: [SRF] surface water layer (ENVO:00010504); material: water (ENVO:00002006), including particulate matter (ENVO:01000060) such as... | depth 5 m
CTAGAATAGCAATCCGCTCGTCAAGACGGTACTTACCGGATGCTTACGCTTTTTGCCGCAGTTCTTGGGCTGTTCATTTTTAGGGAATTGGTCACCGGGCGCATGTTCGCAGGACTGATCGTTGGCTTTATTGGGGTTGTGGTCCTTGCGACGCCAGAGATGGAATTTGGTAACGCTAGGTTCACAGGGGCCGTCTACGTTTTAGTCGGAGCCATTGGAACCGCTTTTGGGAACGTGCTACTTAAATATCAAGCTGGCAGCGATGATATTTACTGGGCCATGGGTATTCAGCTTGTCATCGGTTCGGCGTTCCTGGGCATCGCATCCGTGGGTCTTGGCGAGGGAATGGAGATTGACTGGACCTGGTCGTTTTCTGCGGCCCTCTTCGTTCTGGCCATTCCAGCGACGGCGTTGATGGTCGTGCTTTGGTATGCCTTACTCGCCAGCGCTCCGTTAAACAGCCTCAATTCGTTCACTTTTCTGACGCCCGTCTTCGGTCTTGTGATGGGCATATTGCTAGTTGGCGAAACCTTTAGCTTTGTGGAGGTTATCGGAATAGGAATCACCGTTATAGGCCTGGTTATCATTGTGAAGGCCCCACGACGTACCCCCGCCACTCCGAACGTCGGGTTCAGACGAATGTAGACCGCGACCTCTATTGAGAAAGGGCCTGGACTATGAAACCTTAGATAAGCGCTCTTCCGTTGCGTGCCATGTTCGATCGTCTTTTCGCGGCTACTCCATCGGCTTTTTCTTTGATCGAAGGGTTGATATAGACCCTGTGGCCGATTCATTCCATCCAGTTTGTTCATCAATACCGCGTCAGGGTTGCTGGCCCACCCCATTCAACAACTGGTACAGTTCGCTTTCTGTGGTTAATACCAGCGTGGTGGAATGATCAATCACCTTCTTGTAGGTTTCCAATGTCTTCACAAGGTCATACAGTTCACGTGATGACTTGGTTTGGTTGTAGGCCGCCGCGTAGATTTCTGTCGCCTTGGCATCGGCCACACCCTGAATAGATTGAATTTTTCGGTACGCTTCGGACTCAATGCGCTGCAGGTCCTTTTCCTTGTTGCCGATAATTTTGGCGGCCTCACCGGCACCTTCGGAACGAAACCGCTCAGCAATCTGCTGGCGTTCACTGATCATTCTGGCGTAGATTTTCTGCCGGACGCTTTCGTTATAGTTAATCCGCTTAAACCGGATATCGAGCAACTCAATACCAAACTCCGCCAATTTTACAGACGCGGCGGCAAAAATATCTTCTTCAATTTGCCGCCTACCGCGCTTAATCGGTAGCAATTTTCCAACGTCCGCTTCTGCCAGCAGGGGATCAACAGCAGGCGTTCTGTCTTTGGTGGTTCGGACAATTTCAATCAATTCGTGTTTGGCGACGGCGTTGCGGGTTTCACTGCCGAGAATATCCTCCAGTCGGGACTGGGCACTGCGCTCGTCCCGTAACCGTAGGAAATACTGCAGCGGATCTTTGATGCGCCAGCGGCCGAAGGTATCAACCGTGATATAAAGCTTGTCCTTGGTTGGCATATCGTTGGCGGAACCGTCCCAGAGCAATATCCGTTTTTCGATACGATTGACTTTCTGGATAAAGGGAATCTTTAATTTCAGGCCTGCTTCATTAACAATTCCACCCACGGGTTTACCGAACTGCGTCATGATCACCTGCTCGGTTTCGTTCACGGTGTAGAACGCTTCATAGGCAACGATCAGTAGCGGAAATAATACCGCCAGCGCGATGTAGATGAATCTGTTCATCGGGGTTCTCCTTGCATGGCGTTGAGTTGGAGCAACGGCAAAACGGACGCAGCTTTATCGTCGAGCACAATTTTGTTTTTCACGACTGGCAATACCTCCTGCAGGGTTTCTAGGTAGAGTCGCCGCTTGGTAACCCCCGGTGCCTTGATATATTCAGCCAGCAGCGCGTTAAATTTGGCCGCGTCCCCTTCCGCCTGATTGACACGCTGGATCGCATACCCTTCCCCTGCCTGGATGGAGCGTTCCGCCGTACCCCTGGCTTGGGGCACGGCCTTGTTGTACTCGCCGCGGGCTACATTAATCATGCGCTCCCGTTCCTGCTGCGCCTCGTTGACTTCATCAAAGGAAGCTTTTACCGGTTTCGGCGGATTAACGTTCTTGAGCTGCACCTGATCTATGCGCAAGCCCATTTCATAGAGGTTGACCACTTCCTGCATCTTGGTCTGGGCATTGGCCTCAATGTCCTGACGACCGATGGTCAACACTTCATCTACCGTACGATCACCGACAACTTCGCGCATCACCGACTCGGAAATGTCCCGCAGGGCATCCCCCGGATCGCGCACTTTGAAAAGGAAATCGAAGGCGTTCTCGATACGAAACTGAATCACCCACTCCACCAGCGCCGCATTCAAGTCGCCGGTAACGATAGTAGTTTCCAGCTCCCATTCCCTGGGATCGGACATCTGTCGCGTAAACGTCGCACCGGGCGTACCGAAGCCAAATTCTTCCTTGAGCTGACGTTTCACTGGGACCTGAACCACCTGATCCACACCGAAGGGAATTTTGAAATGCAGGCCAGGATCGACGACATAGTGGTAGTGACCAAAGCGCTGTACGACGCCGACGGATTCCGCCGAGACAGTGTAAAAACTGCTGTAGCCCAGATACACCGCGAGCGCGACGACAACACCCAAAGCAATCTGACGTGGTGAAATGGGTATGTCCGGCAATGATTGTTCAAACTTATCATTCATAGCTGTTTCCTTATCTTTGATTGCTTAGGTGGCGCGGTTTTGGCTGAATGGCGCTAGCTGGTGGTGGCATCGGAACCGACCACTAATACGTTGTTTCCCAAGTACTGATGTGGAGGAATAATCAGGTTGGTAGGGGCCGGCACTCCTTTAAATACCCGCCCGGCCAGATCGAACTTGGAGCCGTGACAGGAGCAGAAGAAAAGTGCATGCTTCACTCTGCTCTGCCATCCGGCTCATACACATCCCAAACGGGTACAAGGCGTTCTCAGGGACCGGGCCCGAGGTTCATTCACCTAAGTCATTTCATGCCTCTCCTCTGTTTATTTGCTGCATAACCACTGTGGCAATGGACTGCGCATCAGACTGATTCGCCCGTAATAAACCTGGCGTATCCAAAGTACCGCCTTGATTGCGGTAACCAAAAGCGATACATCGATCAACGCCAAGATCCAAAGGGCGGCAGACACCGAGCAATATTTCCGGTCGCAGGTGCGATACAAAAATGCGCAAACGAATGTCATCGGGAAACAGGCTTATGCGGGCAGCCACATCGCTGACATAAGTCTGCTCATAGAGGTCTCGCGGCTGCCGGAAGCGACCAGGTTCTAACAGATACGTTATGCGGCATTGAATACCTTGTTTAGACAAAGTGCGTTTTACTTCCTGACAAACACCTAATTGATAGGCGCCCACTGCGACCAGTTGTACCGGTGCACCGTCAGTCTTATCCAACGTCAATGCGCCCTGCGCTACCAACTGGGCTGCCTGCTTGGGTGTGAATGCTGTAACAACGTCATTTTTGGGAACCGTCATCCCCCAGACTTGACCATGGGTCTGATAACAGGCATCGAGGCAGGCAACTGCACTATTGGCATCGGCTGGATACACGACCCGCGCTATATCGCTCATTTCCCCGAGCAGCACCTCTCCGAAAGCAGAATCCTGATGGGATTGTTCGTTCTTGCCGTTCTCCCACAGATGCGAGGTGACAATCACCGGTACCGACAGCCAACCCGGTGCGCGTCCCAACGATTTTTGATGACGTGCAAAAATAATCTCCTGTCGCAAGGCACCGATCATTTTCATAGCGAAAGCTTCGTAGCTCACCACCAGGTTAAGTCCGCCTTTGTTAGCCAACGCTGCGCTGACTACCGCCTCTTCATTAAGCGCGGTAATTACCGATCCGTGAATGGATTCGGCCACGCCCTGTTCCGGCTTCAGCACCCGGTGCTTTAGCAAATCCAGTGTCTTGCCCATCCGGTTGCTGCGCAGCTCATCCGGGTTGCCGATACGGACCCGCCTATCGGGATTACCGAGGTGCCATTCACAAAAGCGTGTGTCCACCGCTGCCATCGGCGATGTCGGGTCGCCCTCGGTATGCCATTGTGGTTCTATGGGAGATTGAAGCCTGACGTTGCGCATACACAGGGCATGGTGTTTTTCCGGCGCTCGATTATCGGCCTCATGCTGCGCAATTTGTGCGTTGGCGAGCTCCAGTTCACCTCGTGGAAGAAATAATTTGGCTACGTGTTCGTTAAACAGGTTACGGGAGTGTTCATCGCTACCTGGGTTACCCGGCAGGGGTGTGCCGTGGGCGGCATTGGTACCGGCACCGTAAAAGCCGTAGCCTTTTTCTGTTTCCGCTATCAGGTAGGGCAATTTCACCGGATAGTGCATATGGCCTTCACGGATGTGCGCACTGCAGGCCTCCAGCCGCGCTTCCGATTCAAAAATACCCCAGATAAAAGCCGCCGGATCACGTCCGTCGATGGCGATGGGGTGAAAATCATTGTGTTCCAGATGCTCGTAGAACCAGGACAAACCGCCCTGCTGATACATGGTGGAGCGCTGGTCAATGCGCCTGCCATTGGCAATCATCACCGGTGTCACCAGCCCGCAATCCTCGGCGCGCCACCAGCGGCTGGCCCAGTCGCTACCGCGCTGTTCTTCAAAAGCACCGTCACTTAGAAACGCCACTAGCCGTTCCCCGGGCAGCGGCATATGCACATATTGCAGTTCGGCAAAACCCAGATAGCCGCCTTCAATCATTCCACCAGCGGTGTGCGGATTCACGTGGCTACCCAATGGAACACCAGGACGACCATCATCCGCTATGGCATAGCTGTAAAAATCCCGCGCCAACTGCGTCAGCCCTTCATCACTCAATGGATAGCGTTCAGACTGCTCCGGATAGAGGTTTTGCAACAGCACATTGACCGCATCGATGGCGGCCACGCAGTGCCCCTGTCCCATCAACCAGCTGCGGGTGATACCGGCCAGGCGATTGGCAACCATATAGCCCACATAGGCAGGCACCATATTCAGGGAGCCGCCGGTATGCCCCTGTGGGTTTGATTTAAAGTCGTCTGCATCGAGTGCGCTGCCGCTGAAATCCACTCTGTTGCTATAGGTCATATGCACTACCAACCACATGGCCGCACTGGCCAGGCGATCTGCGGCAGACAATATCTCCAACACTTCATCGATCTGTTTAAACCGCCCTGTACACAGCAGTTGCTGGCAAAGATCGAACACTCTCACCTGCGTTTCGTCCCGGTGTTGGATCACACCATAACCTTCCGCCCAGCGCCCAAAGGAGGGATAAGTATCGCGATATAACTTTGCCCGCTGTTGTGTCCGATGATCGTTTTGTTGATCTATGGCATACATGGAATTTCCTCAATCAGCCAACGACTGAAATTCATTCTCAAAAGACAAGTGGTGTTGTATGGAGCGCAACATGGAATCCGCCTCATCGGCGGCCACCACCCAACACTGCACTGTTGACGCTGGTTGCGATAAAATTAGTGGTAAAACGGATCGAGTCAGAGGCTCTTTTAACGTAATACCCAAGTGGGAAAGACCGGACAACAAGCGACAGCGAATATCGACGTTGTTTTCCGCAATACCGCCGCTAAGAACGACACCGTCCAGCCCGCCCAGAATGGCGAAATACGCGCCCAGTGTTTTCTGGAATCGATAACGGAAAAAATCAAACGCCAGTTGGTGTTGCGGCTGTTCACTCGCAAACAAATCCGCCATGTTATCGATTCCGCCGGACAGACCCCGCCAGCCGGATTCGCAATTGAGAACCCTGTCGGTATCCTCGGGCGTCCAACCCTCCTGCCACTGCAACCAGGTCAGCAAACCGGGATCGACATCACCGCTTCGCGTGCGCATGAGCAAGCCTTCATTGGGCGTAAACCCCATGGTGGTATCGACCGGTTTGCCATCGCGGATGGCTGTCATGGAACAGCCGCTGCCCAACTGCGCGGTCACCAGGGTGTAGTGTTCGATATCGGGATTCACTGTCTCCCAGTGTTTGACCATGGATTCATGAGCAAAACCGTGAAACCCGTAACGGCGTAATCCATATTTCTCAGTGAGCGCGACGGGCAGTCCATAAATCTGTGACAGCACCGGCAGGTCGCTGAAAAACTCACTATCGAAAACCGCAAAAACGGGAATGGAAAATCGGGTATTCCGAAGCTGCTCAATCGTTCAATGGCCGCCTTATTGTGCAGTGGCGCCATTGGTATCAGGGTTTGCAGTTGCCGAAAATTATCGTCGTTGATGGGTATAGGTTTATGATATTCAGAGCCCCCGTGTACGACTCTGATAATCACCGCGCGAACATCATGATTTGTCAGCACATCGGTCAGCCAAGGGGGCGCGCCAGGATAAGTCTGCGCAGCTGATTGGCCGACACCTGCTTGCCCAATAGCAACAGGCACCGTTGCACCCGCATATTCAAGCGCCGAGACGTTATGCGTGCTCCACTTGATGGATGAACTACCCGGATTCAACACCAACAGAACCGGTTTGTCATAGCGCGGCAAACTGCTCATCAGCTGGATAATCAGTCGGATGACTGCAAGCGGTTATAAATGGCCGCCAGCAACCACCCGGCGATACCCGCCACCACGAACCAGGCCACCAGCCCGATAACGACACCAGTGAGAGTCAAGTGCCAACCCATCTCATTCAGTTGCATATGCACCATTTCTCCGGACATGGACAACATCATGGAAGGCATTAACATCACCAGCAGACTGCAAGCCAGCCACAGTATCGCCGCGGTAATCGCGCTGGCCATCCCGAATTTGAACGCATTAAGTGTCATGATTATTCCTCCGTTTATGGTGGTGTATCTGTGAGAAATTAGTGTCTCTACAAATCCCCGAACCGGTTGGCAGACTGCGCCATACGCATCATTTCGTGCTCTTCCAGCGACCGGAGTGATTCCATCAACTCTTTGGCAGAGGTGATATCCGCCCTGGAGGCGAGATAGCGATACAGTTCAATCACCTGCTGGTGTTGATCGACTATCACCTCCATGATTTGCATGGCATCCAGCTCGGCAAAGGGCGCGTCGCAATGCGCATGCCGAACGATGGGGTGCTTTGCCACATATTCGTAACACCAGGTATTCAGTGCATGCTCGTCGCCTGAGGTTTCAAACCCGCTGACTACCTTGGTCAGTGCCTTCTCATGATCGGACAGATACGCAAGGATCATCCGGGCCCGTTCATCCATATTCTTGTCCGCACAGTGGGATAAACACTGGCTGAGGTGTTGGTGAAATTCCCGGGTCCAGTGCAGCACATCTTTTAAGGTTTCAATTTGCATAACTTTTTCTCCGCTGTGGATTATCTCTTCGATTACAGGCGCAAAATATCGCGATAACCCGCCACATTCACCGCAAACGTGGTGTGCTCCTGCAAGTGCACCCGCATGCCTTCAAGGGCTTCCGGGTCACCGTGAATCAGTTGAATTCGAGTAGTATCGGTCAGCGCTGACTGCTGTAACCACTGGGTCAGTTCGAGGTAGTCTGCGTGCCCCGACAAACCGGAGATGACTTTGACAGTGGCTCTCAACGGTACCCAGCCTCCGTGGATTTTCACCGCATCAACACCCTCCAGCATTTTTGCGCCGCGAGTGCCGCCCGCCTGATAACCGGTAAACAGCACCGTGGTTTTAGAACTGCCTAACAGGCGTTTGAAGTGGTGGAGAATACGACCCCCGGTAGCCATGCCGCTGCCAGCGATAACAATATGGGGGAAAGCCTGTCCGGCAATCGCCTTCGATTCGTCCACCGTGCGGGTATAGGTCACGCCATCGCATAGGCGGTAGCATTGCTCGTGACTCAACCGGTGCTGATCACTGAACTGGCAGAAAATATCCGATACTTTGATCGCCATGGGGCTGTCGAGATAGATGGGCATTTTGGGGATATCGCCCTGATCCATCAGGGTTGCCAACAGATGTTGCACGGCCTGCGCCCGCCCTACCGCAAAGGCCGGAACCAGCAACACGCCGCCGCTTTTGGCGACACGGTTAACAATTTCCGCCAACTGCTGAAACGGATCTTGGGTGTCGTGCCGGCGGTTGCCGTAGGTGGACTCCATCAACAGCAGATCCAGCTCCGGCAATGGCCGAGGGGGTTTCATCAGCACATCATCGAAGCGACCGACATCACCAGAAAAGCCGATTCGTTTCCCTTCCGCTTCAACGATAATGCTGGCGGCGCCGAGAATATGCCCGGCAGGCTGTAAATAAAAACGGATATCCCCGACCTCGATCTGTTCATCGAACTCCACGGACTGAAATAGCCTCATGCTGGCTTCCGCCGTTTGACGGTCGTAAAGCGGCTCAGGGTGCGCGTGCTTGCCCAATTTATGTTTGCTGTAATACTTGGCGTCTTCCTCCTGGATATGGCCGCTGTCGGCCAATAAAATCTGACACAGGGCCTTAGTGGCGTGATGGGTAAACACCGGGCCGCGAAAGCCGCGCTCGTATAGCACCGGGATATAACCGGAGTGATCCAGATGTGCGTGAGTGAGCAGCACCGCATCCAGTTTGTCGATGTCCAGGGGCAAGGTTTGCCAGTTGCGTTCCCGCAGCCACTTGTAGCCCTGGAACAAACCGCAATCGACTAATACGGTTGTCGTTTCAGTTTCCAGCAGAAATTTTGAGCCGGTAACGGTCTCGGTGCCGCCGACAAAGGTAATTTTCATAATGATTTCCCTGGCAATTTAAGCATGCTGATAACGGGCGCAATCAGTTGCGACGTAATATCAATAGCGTTGGAAGGATGGGGGATGGTATTGGATGTGACCAGTTGGCTCAGGCCTGAGGCCAGTAAGGTTTTATCGGAGTGATCGGCAAATATGCCGTGCACCGCCACGCACTGAATGTTGTCGATACCTTTGGACCGAAGTGTTTTAACGCATTCCAGGATTGTTTGCCCGCTGGAAATAACGTCGTCGATAATCACTGCCGTTCTATCCCTGAATTCGTTGATGTCGGGCAGCATCACTTCGACTTGGCGATCCCCGAAGCGCTGCTTTTCTCCAATCACAAAAGGATGTTGACTAAAGGCAGCAATCTCATCAACCCATTGCTCGCTTTCGCTGTCCGGCCCTACCAACAGTAGGTTGCTTTGCGTTTTGAGCCAGTGCGCCAATGCCGGAGCCCCTTGCACAACACGACTGGGTATGGAATAGATTTCATCCAGAGAATGATAGCGATGCAAATGTGGATCGACCGTAACCAGCCAATCAGCATGTTGAGAAAGGCACTTGGCAAAAATACGTGAAGTAACCGCTTCCCCATCGACAAAACGGCGATCCTGACGCATATAACTGAGGTAAGGCGCCACTAACCCCACTTGCGACGCTCCCAGCTCCCGCAGTGTTTCCAATAAAAACAACAACGGCAGGTATTTGATGTTTGGGTGTGACAGATCAGCCACCACAATACAGGCGCGATTTTCTACATCAGATTGAATACGCAGATAGGACTCCCCATCAGGAAACTGCCGAGCGTTAAACTCGCCAGGTTGACCACCAATCGCGTTACTGAGTGACTCAGCCAACGGATGATTGTTCAGGGAAAACACCACTGGAGATTTATCTTTCACAGCCATCGCCTCGCTCATCGTTCCTTCTCGACCGTAAAAATTGTCGATTGGCGATAAAACGCCATCGCATACTGTTGCTCTCCGATCGTATCGGAACAGAGCGTTAATAAAGGTTGTCCGACGGTGACCTTGTCGCCGACGCGAGCATGTAGACGCAACCCCGCAGCCGCTGTCGCCGGAGCGCCTGCCAGCTTCGCCAGACGCGCGAGTTGACGATTATCGATAGCGGTAAGTGTGCCCGCTGCTGTGGCTGCTTCGGTATGTTGGTAGCTGGCGTCAGGCAGGGCTTTCATCCCACCCTGCGCGGCCAAAATGCGCTGGAACTGCTGCCAGGCTTTACCTTCATCCAAAATCGCGATCGCTCTTTCCAGCCCTTGTTCATAACGCTCTTGATAAGCAAGTGAAAACAGATGTGCAGCCAGAAACAAGGCACGCTCCCGAAGATCCTGTGGTGCACTGTGCTCGCGCTGCAATACTGCCAGCACATCCCGCGCTTCTTCTACCGGGCCGATACCACGCCCAACCGGCTGACTACCATCCGTAATAAGGCAGCGAATTTGAATACCACAGGCGGCTCCCACCTGGGTAAAGAGTGAGGAAAGGCGCTCGGCGTCGTTCTGGGAACGCACTTTAGCGGTGGGGCCGACGGGAATATCTATCACCGCATGAGTGGAACCGGCAGCGATTTTTTTGGATAAAACCGAGGCGATCAACTGCCCTTCACCATCCAAATCCAGGGCCCGTTCAATGCGAATCAACAAATCGTCGGCCGGACTCAGGTTGACAGCGCCACCCCAAACAAGACAGGCATGGGTCTCAGCCACTACACGTTGAATCTCATTGAGCTCCAGATTGACGGTAGTCAGTGCCTCCATGGTATCCGCAGTACCGGCAGGAGAGGTGATCGCCCGCGAGGAGGTTTTAGGGATGGTGAGTCCCGCAGCGCTGACAATGGACACCACGAGCGGTGTGGTGCGGTTGCCCGGCAGCCCACCGATGCAGTGTTTATCAAGAACCATGGCTTCGTCTGGCCAGTTCAGCCGCTTACCACAGGCCACCATGGCCTGGGTGAGACTGATGATTTCATCTACGTCTAAACGGCTACCCGCGCACACACTGAGGAAACTGGCGATTTCTATATCCGAATAGCGGTGGTCGCTGATGTCCTCGACGATAGCGGTAATCTCTCGATCACTGAGTTTGTGCCCAAATATTTTTTTGCGAACCGCAGCGAGCGATGTCACCACAGGTGCATGACCGACAATAATCGCAGCGCCATCGATGGCACCCAGGCGGCGCATGGCAATTTTGGATAACCCTGCACTCCCCGAAACCAATACCTGTTCGTCCACCACATTCAACGTGGCGATAACGCTGTTTTCCCCGTACCGCAGCATGACACGGCTGTTGGCAATGAACCCTTCGGAGCGGCAGATATGGCAATCGCTACGCATATATACCACCGGTTCCTGGTGAGTGTTTATGCCCATGTCTGCTGCTTTAAGCTCGTTTACGGCATTCATTAACGTTTCCCACACGCACTAGGTGGTGACTTATGGCAGCTCCAAGGTTCACGTCTAGCATTTTCCTTTATGTTGCCATCAACAAATTTGCAATAATCTTCTTTATAGCGCGTCCACCAATCATGACTCACGTCAACGCCATAGTTTTTCAAAGTCTCTTCTATATCATCCAGACAAATCCTGGAGGCGTCATAAGCGAGACTCAGCACATGATTTTTTCCGTCAAAGGTAACCGCATCAAGACCATAAAGCTGATCTACCTCGGCAATAGCCGCTTGTAGCTTTATCTGGCCGACAGGTTCCAATTTTAAATGGCGCCTCACCAGATTGACTTCGGAGACACCCAACCTATGTTTTCTATCTCTCATTTATAGTTTCCTCGGACAGACAAAGTGAGCAAACAATCCATCTATTTTTTTGTTTAGGGGCGGGTTTGTTTTTCAGGCTCGGATTCATGCTCCATCATCGTTCCACCAATAGGGGAGATAGTTTTTTTCATCGGAGCACCTTCACCTGTTGGAAACATTTGTATCGATGTTAAAATCTGGGATCCATGCTGGCGTAACTTCCATATAGCTTCGATACTCATCACCAAATTCCTTCAGTGCCATGCGCTCCTCGCGCTTAGCGAGTCGCACGTAAACCACTACCAGAACCGGAAACATAATCACGGTAAGGATCGTCGGCCACTGCAACAGGAAACCGAACATAATCAGAATAAACGCAATGTATTGCGGATGACGACAGCGGGCATACCAGCCAGTGGTGGCCAGCGACCGGCTCTGCTGCGCCTTGTGCAATACGCCCCACGCTGAGGCCAGCAAAAAGAAGCCCATGATAATCAGGACGTTACTGGCGATATGCAGCGGATCAAAATGAGGGTTGCCTTCTAAGCCAAAAAGGGTATGCAGAAGATGGCCGTTCTCGTGAGAAAGAAAATCAATGCCCGGATATTTTTCCGCCAACCAACCAGAGAGAAAATAAATGGTTAATGGAAAGCCATACATTTCAGTAAATAGCGCAATAACAAACGCCGAAAAAGCGCCAAAGCTACGCCAGTCAGTTTTCGTTTGCGGTTTGGTAAAGCTGAAAGCAAAGAAAACAAATATCGCCGAATTGAGTATTACCAGCGTCCAGAGGCCGTATGCAGGTTCACTGTCCATAGCTCTTCTCCTGTTAGAATTATTTTAGTGATGATGCTCATTTTCCTTTCGACCGTGTTCCATCCCACGCTGATAGGCACCTTTGTCGGATTCATCCTCGTGCCGGCCATGTCCACCATGCATAAACAAATGCATAAACGGACAGGCCAAGAGAATCAAGAAAGGCATAAACTGCCAGACGTGTTGCCGGTGCTCAATCAGTAGAAAATAGCTTGCCGCTACAATTAAACCCAGGGCGGATAAGCCTTTAGGTGTCAACCAGAATGATGGTTTTTGGCTTGCCATATCACACCTCACTAATAAATTTGAAATGTTCTGCCTATTGAGCCGTACTGTTTACTGGTTGTCAGATCACTTATCTACATTCAGCTTTACCCGCTTGAGACGCAAAGAATTGCCGATCACTGACAGGGAACTGATAGTCATAGCGATCACCCCGATCATAGGATGGAGCAGGCCCACTGCGGCAATGGGGATGGCCGCCACGTTGTAGAACCAGGCCCAGAACAGATTTTCGACAATCTTGCGGAAGGTGGCGCGCGACAGGCGAATGGCCTCCACTACCTTCGATAACTCGCCTTTCACCAGGGTGACATCCGCCGCTTCGATGGCGACGTCGGCGCCAGCACCGATGGCGATGCCCACATTGGCCTGTTTGAGTGCCGGCGCGTCGTTGATGCCGTCGCCCACCATGGCCACCAGCTGTCCATATTTGTCCTGCAGCTTTTTGATGGCGTCTACCTTGCCTTCCGGCAAGACACCCGCCAGCACCTCGTCGATGCCCACCTGATCGGCGACGTGTCGTGCGGTGCGTTCGTTGTCCCCGGTGATCATGACGGTATGAATGCCCAACTGGTGAAGAGCGGCAATGGCAGCTTTCGAGTCTTCCTTTATGGTATCGGCCACGGCGACAATGCCGGCCGCGCGGTGTCCGACGGCCACCAGCATGGCGGTCTTACCCTCTTTTTCCAACAGAACCAGGGCCTCTTCCAGGTCGCTCAGCTCGATATCCGCTTCATTAAGAAGCCGGCGGCTGCCGACGCGAACGAGCTGGTCGTCGACCCGGCCTTCCACACCGCGGGCAGTGATGGCTCGAAAATCCCTCACGGTGGGAACTTCCAGGTTCTTTTCCCTGGCACCCGCCACGATGGATTGCCCCAAAGGGTGTTCGGAACCAGCTTCCACTGATGCGGCGAACCTAAGTACATCGGCCTCATTGAAATCGGCGGTGGCAATCACGTCGGTAAGTGCCGGCTCGCCTTTGGTGATGGTACCGGTCTTGTCGAGGACCACGGCCTTGATGTCCTTGAGGGACTGAATGGCTTCGCCGGAGCGGATCAACACGCCGCTCTCGGCGCCCAAACCCGATCCCACCATGATGGCAGTGGGGGTGGCCAGTCCCAAAGCGCAGGGGCAGGCGATGACCAGCACGGAAATCGCCGAGAGAATCCCCAACATTAAAGGAGAAAGCTCCGGGTTCACCCAAGGCAGGAACTCGGCACCCCAGTAGAGAATTGGTCGCAGCGGCTCAGCGAACAGCACCCACACCACAAAACTCGTCAAACTGATGAAAATAACTCCCGGGACAAATTTTGCGGTCAATTTGTCGGCAAATTCTTGTATGGGCACCTTTGAACCCTGTGCCTGCTCTACCAACCGGACGACCTGTGACAAAAAGGTATCGGCACCCACCCGGGTGGCCCGTACCTGAAGCATGCCTTCCTTGTTGATGGTCGCACCAATCACCCCGTCACCCGTCCCTTTTTCCACCGGCACTGACTCCCCGGTGGCAATAGATTCATCCAAATGGCTGCTACCCTCGACGATCTCGCCGTCGGTAGGGACCTTGGCGCCGGGCCGGACCACCATGATGTCTCCCACTTGTAATTCTGCCACAGGGACTTCAACTTCCTGCCCGTCCCGCAACACAGAGGCGGTCTTGGCGCCGAGCTTCAGCAGCTTTTTGATCGCCTGCGACGCTCTACCCTTGGCCCGAGTTTCAAGGTAGCGGCCGAGCATGTGGAATGTCATGATGGTGGCGGCCATCTCAATAAAGGAGGTCATGGGATAGACAAAGCCCACCAGTCCAATCAGATACGGTGGCAGGCTGCCCATGGAGATGAGCACGTCCATATTGGCGGTACGGTTGGTTAGGGAGCGCCAGGAAGAGCGATGGGTGGCCCACCCGCCGCTGAGGAACACTACTGGAAAGGCAAGCAGGGCCACCCATGCCAGGTACCCTGGTACTGACATCCAGAGCATGTGTACCATCATCAGCACCATGATGAGGGTAGTGGGTATGGCGGCGAACCACAGGCGCTTCCATGCCTGGTCGAGGTAGCGCTCCTCGATAGCTTCGTCCACTGCCGTGTCCGCTTGGGCCCGGCTTTGACTAATGCCTGCCACTTCGTACCCTGCCTTCTCAATGGCAACTTTGATCCTTTCCGCATCCACCGCTGCCTCATCAAAACGAACCGTCACCTTGTGATTGGCAATGTTGGTGGAAATGTCCGTGATGCCGGCGAGACGTTTGATGGAGCTGGAGACCAGTCCGGCACAATGATCGCTGCCCATGCCGGGGACAGTGAGACTGGCCTCACCTCCAGTCTCTGGTGTTGAAGATGTCGTGCTGGTCACGTCGTAGCCAACTTTTTCAATGGCGCCTCGGATCTGGTTGACGCTGGTCAGGTTGGCGTCGAATTCAACGTCGACGCGGTGATTGGCGATATTAGTGGTGAGGTTGATGATACCCGTTAGCCGCTCAACCGAAGTGGTGATCAGACCAGCGCAGTGGTTACTCCCCATGCCTGGGACTATCAGTTGAACGAACTTACTTATCGAGCTGTTGACTGATTTCGACGAGGGAAAAGTTGTGGGGTGATCCATGTATCTCTCCGACTTTCAGACCATTTTTTACCGAAGGGGGAGTCTCTTTTCAATTTATCAAGCAGCTAACAAACCAGATTTCACGCCTGTAACATGCTTAGACTTACCAACTGCTAATTACTCCAACCATCAGCCATAAACTAATTGATTTGGGTCGAAGGAAAACCCGCTCGATCCAACGCCTCTATTAGAGCGTTAGACTCGACCATGCCAACGACCGAAGCGACACCCGTCGCCAAGTCCATACATGCGTCGCTTACGCCGGAGACAGAGCACAGCGCTTGCTCAATGCTTCTTACACAACCACCGCACGTTGCGCCCTGCACCTGAAGCCGCTGCAGCGGGATATCGCTATCTGAGTCAACACTGCGCCGAGTATTAGCTGCAGTGGATGACTTGCTGGCGCAACAGCAGCCGCCCCGGTAATGAGTAGGGTTCTCGAATTTCTGTGTATTCATGGCAAATCCTCTATGTTGATTTACTGGGCAAACTCTTCAATCAGGTGACAGATCATATGGCCAGTCGGCACCTTATCTGGCTTTTGGCTCCACTCGGTCACGGCCTGCTGCATCCGTTCACGCAGTTGCAGAGTATCCAGAAACCGTTGTTCAGTTTCATTCAGACGTTGATCAATCAAATGGCGAACGGTCGGGCAAGGCGATCTCTTCTTATCTGCGTGGTCCAAAATCTCCTGAATATCCCCGACAGAAAATCCCAGTTGCCGTGCACTCAGCACGAATCGCAAGCGACTGTAATCCTCTTCGCTATAATCTCGATAGCCATTGATTTTGTTCTTAACCGGTTTCAGAACCTTTATCCGGGTATAAAACCGCACAGTATCGGACGTAACTCCTAAACGTCTGACTAGTTCGATTACTCTCACACAGATCTCCTCGCAGCCCGGTTTTTCTATCGCAGGTCTCAGTTTAAACCGAGGATCTGTTGGTAATATTGATGTGAGTCAATCCTGAGTTATAGACCGAAGAGTAAATCAAAAGAATCTATGCTGTTTTTTTATTACCATACACCTGTGTCCAAGACACAGGTAAAGCAGTTTTCGTGACCAACCATCAGGCTGGCGGTGTTTCTCGTACTCGTTATTTGTTGTGCCAGCCGCTAGCTTATACGTCCGCAATCGTAATATTCGCCAGATTTCTCTTCCTGTGACTTCGGCGTTGAGCAGTTCCTGACCGTCCGCAAATTCCGAGCCATTACTTCGATAATATCTCCCGCCAACCTAGGGACGGTCTGAAAAAGACTTTCTGAACGGTCCGTTGACAGCCATCAATTTATCTGCATCAGGCATCCAAGCTGAAAAGCGTCAGAGAGGTTAGAATATTCCGTCGTAGCTGTGCACAATGGGTCACTGCCTAGGAGTTGAGTCGTGAAAATTTTGATTGCCGAGGATGAACCCAAGACTGGCGTTTACCTTAAACAAGGTCTGACGGAGGCTGGGTTCGTTGTTGACCTGGTCACCAATGGAATCGATGCGGTCCAACAGGCTTTTGATGACGAATACGACCTGCTCATCCTCGACGTGATGATGCCAGGATTGGATGGCTGGGAAGTACTTGAAAAGGTCCGAGCGGTCGGTAAGGAGACACCTGCACTGTTCCTGACAGCGCGTGATCAGGTCGAGGACCGGGTTAAAGGGCTGGAGCTAGGCGCAGACGACTACCTGATCAAGCCCTTTGCCTTTTCAGAGCTGCTGGCCAGAGTAAGATCGTTGTTACGGCGTGGGGCCGGCACCCAGGTCCAGACGACTTTGACCGTTGAGGATCTTCATCTTGACTTGCTCAAGCGAAGAGTAGAGCGCGGCGGGAAGCGCATCGACCTGACTGCAAAGGAATTCCTACTCTTAGAACTCCTTCTCCGCCGCCGGGGCGAGGTCTTATCGAAGTCGCTCATCGCCTCGAAGGTGTGGGATATCAACTTTGACAGCGATACCAACATCATTGAGGTTGCTATTCGCCGCCTGCGCGCAAAAGTCGACGATGAGTTTCCCGTCAAGTTAATCCATACCGTGCGGGGTATGGGCTACTTTATCGATGCTCCAGAGGCCCGCTGAAATGCCTGCCTGGCTAGCCCTTCGCCGCCGGGAGCTTCAGGTCAAACGTGGTAACTCCGTCGCCAGACCTGCAGCCGACCGATCCCTCATGCGCCTCCACTATGGAACGAGTGATCGCCATGCCTAGACCGACATTCAAAGTACTCCCCTCCCGGCGGGCGGTATCGATTCGGTAGAAACGATCGAATAGCTTTTCGATATGCTCCGGCGCAACGGTCGGTCCTTGGTTGGTTACCTTGAGACGAACCCATTGAGCTTCTTGCAGCACCTGGATATCGATGGTTGTGCCTGACTCTCCGTAGCGAACCGCGTTTGACATCAGGTTACTGATTGCCCGGCGCAGCATGAGGTCGTCTCCTCGCACCAATGTCTTTCCGCTGCTGTGCAGCGCTAGCTTTATATCTTTTTCTTCAGCGGCGTATTCGTAATATTCCAGCACACCTGAAGCGACCGAAGTCAGATTCTGAGACTCGAAATTCAGAGCGATCATACCGTTATCGGCCTTGGCGAGAAAAAGCATGTCGTCGACCATTCGTGACATTCGGCGAAGCTCGTCAAGGGTCGAAAAAAGAATGTCCTTATAGTCACCGTTCTCTCGCTCCTTCATCAACGCTACTTCGGTCTGCGTCAACATACTATTGAGCGGTGTTCGCAGCTCATGCGCTATATCAGCAGAAAAACTGGAAAGGCTTAGGAACGATTGATCTAGACGCTCAAGCATCGCATTGAAGTTGCCCACTAGCTCATGCAGTTCCACCGGTATCGGCTCGGGAGGTATACGGGTATCCAGGCAATTGGCGGTAATGGTTGAGGTTGTCTTGGACAGCCGGGAGATCGGCTTAAGCCCACGCCCAATCAATGCAAAGCCGAGGGCTCCGCTCAGCACTGCGCTGATGAGAAGCGTATACACAAACCATTGACGGATCATTTCAAAAAAATGGTAACGGTGCGTGATATCAAGCGCGAGGTGTATCGTCGCTACTTGGTCATTGGCCCATCCTTCAATCACCTGAGTAGTGCCGGTGTATAGGTGGTCGCCGAGTTGAACCTGCCACTCGCCCAAGCCACCGAGGCTGTACATTGGCAGTTGTTTTTCCGTCAGGTTGTGATGCGAATAAACCATGCGACTGTCTATTGTGATCGCGGCAGCATAGCCGTATGAGTTATCCAACAACTCGTCGATGACCAAAGCCGTGGACGGATCGAAGGGGGCACTGCGCGCTAGGACTGTTTTCAGCGCTTCGAGTTTGTGGCCGAGTACCTGGGCATCCTGTTTCTTGAAATGTAGATGGCAAAAATAATCGAAACTCAAAGCTGCGAACGCCAGCACTGCTGTTACGACCACCATAAAAAGAAGCGCCATTCTGCCGCGCATGGACAACCTGGTCATAACTGCGTCTCGCTCATTTCAAAGGCTGGGGTAGTGACGACCAGACAATCTGTCCTGTCCACCCAGCACCTGACGCCGGACAAACCATAATTGCAAAAGCGGTAGCACGATCCACTGGGCTATGGGCGACAAGCCCACATTGGTAAAGGGCAGCATCGGCATGGATTGGGCATAGGTCCAGCGTTGTAATGGGCCCGTAGCCAAAAGCTCGAACACGACAGTAATCAGCAGCCCAGCAACCAGGAAAATACCTAAGGGCAGACGCCGATTTGCCAAAAACCAATACCTTGATCGGGCGACTGCACTAGCAGTCCAAAACGCTGCAAGAGAAATAATCACGTCGCCGCCGGTAGCTTTGGTGCAGTGCAGAATAACGTAAAAATAGTGAGCGTCGTCGAATCCTGCGAATAACGGCAATTGCATCAGTTCCCAGATAAAATGCAAAAAGAATGCAAAAATCGCGACGTGCAGCTCGGGCAGGTTCAGTACTTTGTTAATAAGCAGATCTCCTTCGCTACGCAATCAAACGGACCAATAGCACCCTGTGAATGATGCATGACGCTGTAGTCCTTATCATAGCCGAAGAAAAAGGGGCTCGACACCGAGCCCCTCGTTTGCGTTACCTCGTTTGAGTGCTCATCGAGTCCATCATCTGGCGACAGTATCTCATCAACTCGCGCATTTTAGACATCATGCACAATTATTCCAGTGCCCCGCTTATTGGTTTATTAGCAATGATGTTCATCCTTGTCCCAATATGGGTTTTGGTGCGCCATCTGCGGCACCATGGAAGGCGCTTGAGCATCGGGCACACCGCTCATTGCGTAATCACTACCATCTTCGGCCATTGCTGCAGTAGCCGCGAACGCCAGAACCAGCGGGAAAAGCACTTTAGTAAATTTGTTCATGTGACACCTCTCTGTTGGGAATAGGTACAGCTTACGGGTATGAACCTGACGACAAGCTGTTGGCATCCTTACAGTTATGTAATGCTTGAGCGGGATGGCTACCGTACCGACCTGGTAGATAGCCATCTCCTTCTTTTAAAGCTGCTTGATCGACGTAATGGTAGAGTTCATCCCTTTTGAGGTGAACTCGAACTCGATCTCATCACCTTCCTGAAGGTCCTCAAGCTGTTCGACAGTCGCCTTGAACCCCATGACCATGGCGGGCCATTGAAGCTCCGGTACGGGTCCGTGAGCGATGGTTACAGAGCCTTTATCTTGCTTGATCTTGCGCACGGTGCCGGTTGCCTTCGCGGTCTGCGCCTCAGTATCCGACTGCTCCATTTTCATATTGTCCATGGGCATGCTTTGTTTCATGTCCATACCTTTCATCTCTTCGGCAAAGGCTGCCGGGGTCAGGACCATAGCGAGAACGAGTGTCAGTTTGGTTTTCATATTGAATCTCCAGGTCGTGGTTTGCCTTGCTTAATGGACCGCCGCCTCATCAGGAGATAAGCCGCCGGCAGTACAAATAGGGACAGAAGTGGTGCGGTAATCATGCCGCCGACCATTGGCGCGGCAATCCGGCTCATGATTTCACTACCGGTACCGCTGCCGAGAAGGATCGGAAGCAGGCCGGCGATAATGACCGCGACAGTCATTGCCTTGGGCCTTACCCTCTGTACGGCACCTTCGCGGATCGCTTCAAGAAGTGCAGGTCTGTCCGCATGTCCTGCGTTCACGCGATCGTTCCAGGCATTGGTCAGATAAAGCAGCATGATGACGCCAAACTCGGCTGACACTCCCGCGAGTGCGATGAACCCCACGCCCGTAGCCACTGACAGATTGAAATCCAGCAGGTACAGGAACCAGACACCGCCAGTCAAAGCGAATGGAAGTGTCGCCATGATCAGCAGGGCTTCGCTGAAGCGATTGAAGATGAGGTACAGCAGCACGAATATGATGAGCAGCGTAGCCGGCACAACCATCTTCAATTTCGCATTGGCGCGCTCCATGAACTCGAACTGGCCGGAATAGCTTATGCTCATGCCTGAGTCCAAGGGCACTTCGTTGCCGATTCTGGTACGCAGGTCCTCCACCACTGCAGCCATGTCGCGATCACGCACGTCTATGTAGACCCAGCCAGTGAGACGGGCGTTTTCGCTTTTGAGCATCGGAGGGCCATCTGTAACCTTGATCTGCGCAACCGTTCCGAGAGTGATCTGACTTCCCTCCGGCGTGTAGATCGGCAGGTTGCGCAAGTCGGTCAATGAATCACGCCATTCGCGCGGATAGCGCAGACTGATGGGGTAGCGAGCCAGACCCTCTACCGTTTCGCCAATGTTGGCACCCCCGACCGCACCCGCCACAATGGACTGCACATCGGAAATATTCAGTCCATAACGTGCAGCCGTGCTGCGGTCAATATCGACATCGATATAGCGTCCACCTGTGAGTCGCTCGGCGACAGCCGAACTAACCCCGGGAACCGTCTTGGCGATGCGCTCGACCGCCTGGCTGGTCTTGTCAATCTGCACCAGGTCCGAACCGTATATCTTGACCCCGATCGGACTCTTGATACCTGTAGCCAGCATATCGATGCGGTTGCGAATAGGCGGTATCCACAGGTTGGCCAACCCAGGCACCTGCACAGCCTTGTCGAGTTCCTCCACCAGCTTCTCAGGCGTCATTCCGGGACGCCATTGATCCTTGGGCTTGAACTGGATGGTCGTCTCAAACATGGTCAGCGGGGCCGGATCGGTCGCGGTGTCAGCCCGACCCGCCTTACCGAATACGCGCTTTACTTCAGGCACGCTTTTGATCATGCGGTCGGTCTGCTGCAACAGCTCCGATGCTTTCTGAACCGACAGGCCGGGCAATGCAGTTGGCATATACAGCAGGTCCCCTTCGTCCAGCGGCGGCAAGAATTCACCACCCAGCCGGGAGATCGGCCAGAGTGCGGTCAGAAAAATAGCGAATGCGACCACGATGGTTGTCTTAGGCCAGCGCAGTACTGCTTCGAGAGCTGGCTGATATATCCAGATGAGCCCACGATTGATTGGGTTGCGATGCTCGTCGGGAATTTTACCGCGGATCCAGTACCCCATCAGCACCGGAACCAGGGTGACCGACAGCCCTGCGGCTGCCGCCATGGCATAGGTCTTGGTGAAGGCGAGCGGGCCGAATAGCCGTCCTTCCTGGGCTTCCAGTGTGAAAACCGGAATAAACGACAAAGTGATAATAAGTAGACTGAAGAAAAGAGCTGGACCGACCTCGACCGCTGCATTGGTGATGACTTTCCAGTGTTCGGCGCCCTCCAGTTTCTTGTCGAGGTTTTTCTTGTGCCAGGCTTCTATGTGCTTATGGGCGTTCTCGATCATCACAATCGCCGCGTCCACCATGGCTCCGATCGCGATCGCGATCCCCCCTAGAGACATGATGTTGGCGTTAACGCCCTGGCGCTGCATGATGATGAACGCGATGAGAATTCCGATGGGCAGGGAGACAATCGCGACCAGCGATGAACGCAGATGCCAGAGGAACAAGGCGCAGACCAGTGCAACAATAGCGAACTCCTCAAGCAGCTTGAAACTGAGGTTGGCCACTGCGCTGTCAATCAGTGTGCTGCGGTCATAGGTTGTCACCACCTCGACCCCATCAGGCAAACTTTTCTGCAAGTCTTCAAGTTTGGCTTTCACCGCGGTGATGGTATCGCGGGCATTTTTCCCGCTACGTAGGATCACTACGCCACCCACCACCTCGCCCTCGCCGTCCAGTTCGGCAATCCCCCGACGCATCTCCGGGCCTAGTTGAATATGCGCGACATCGCCAAGCGTTATCGGCGTGCCGGTAGCGCCAAGGCTTAGCGGAATGCTGCGAAAGTCCTTCAGTGAGGAAAGATAGCCGGAGGCGCGAACCATAAACTCGGTTTCGGCGAGTTCCAGCACGCTTCCACCGGTTTCCTGGTTGGCCTCTTCAACTGCCTCCCTGACTTGCTGCTGAGTGATTTGCTGGCTGGCCATCCGTACCGGATCTAAAACCACCTGATATTGCTTGACCATACCGCCAATGGGCGCGACCTCTGCAACGTTGGGGAGGGTTTTGAGCTCGTAACGCAGGAACCAATCCTGTAACGACCTCAGTTGAGCAAGGTCGTGTTGACCAGTGCGATCCACCAGAGCGTACTGATAGATCCAGCCTACCCCGGTGGCGTCAGGGCCCAGCGATGGCGCAGCGCCTTCGGGAAGGCGGCTCTGCACCTGGCTTAGGTATTCGAGCACCCGCGAACGCGCCCAGTACAAGTCTGTGCCATCCTCGAAGAGAACATACACATAGCTATCGCCGAAAAATGAATATCCCCGAACGGTCTTTGCCCCGGGAACCGACAACATGGTCGTTGCCAGCGGATAGGTCACTTGATTTTCAACAATCTGGGGAGCTTGTCCGGCATAAGGTGTGCGGACGATGACCTGAACGTCCGACAGGTCGGGTAGCGCATCAATAGGTGTGTTCTGGATCGACCATATGCCCCAGGCAACCGAAAATAACGTCGCCAGCAACACAAGAAACCGGTTGGTTACTGACCATCGAATGATCTTGGCAATCATGGCTGGTCTCCGAGTTGCTCGATCCGTTCGATAACAAGGCCTTCATCGGTTTCGCTGACGCCGACCCGAACCCGGGTACCTTCTTGCAGTCCTTCCAGCAGGGCGGTATCTGCGACTGAAAATGCCATCGTCATACCCGGCATGTTCAACGTTTTGAACGGACCATGGGACAAGTTGACCATGTCGTCCTCCAGTCCCACGATGGTGCCCTCGGCCTCGTGTAGGGCTGAGCTGGTAGTGCCCGGAGCTTGCTCTGGCCCGACGGTCAATCCGCGCAGACTGGCTTCGGAATCGAGCAAAAACTGTCCGGACGCAACAACGCGCTGCCCCTCATCAAGGCCGGAGATCACTTCCGTCTTGAAATCGGTTTCCCGGCCAGTCATGACCTCTACCGGTCTGAACTTGCCATCATCCTCAGCGAGCATAACCAGGGTTCGCCGACCTGTTCTGATCAGTGCTTCGGTGGGGACCACCAGAGCTTCAGCTTCATCGCGGCTCAGCGTCACGTCGGCGGTCATGCCGGGGCGCAGGAGCTGGTCGGGATTGGGCAGCACGACCCGGACCCGAACAGTCCGGCTGTCCAGATTGGCCTCGGGCAAGATCGCCGCGACAACGCCTTCCAGGCTTTTGCCTGGGAAGGCAGGCAGCCTGGCCTCAACCTTTTGTCCCATCGTCAGGTTGCTCGCTTGAGCTTCAGGAACTGCAACATCCAGCCAGACCTTATCCAGACCATTGATGCGAGCAAGAGATGCTCCCGCAGGCAGCGTCATTCCTTCTCGGACATCAAGCGAGCGCAGTACACCGCCGATGGGGCTTGTAATGGTCCAGCTAATGCTGGCCTTGCCGCTACGCTCCAGCGCTGCAATATGCTCTGAGGGCATCCCGGCAAGACGCAGGCGCTGACGCGCTGCAGCAAGCAGTTGCGGCTCGCCCATGCCGCGCAATGCCAGATACTCCTCCTGGGCGGCCAGCCATTCAGGGAACAGAAGGTCGGCCAGCGGCGCATTTTCAGCAATCACGTCTTCCGGTGCGAGGTCGTAAATCTTCTCGACAAAACCAGCGCTGCGGGCCTGCACAATGGCTACATCACGCTCATTGTAGGCCAGGGTGCCTACTGCTTCGACGGTCTGGCTAATAGATTCCCGAGTGACCGGCGTGACCCGCATACCCAGATTTTGGGTCACTGAGGGGTCGATGAGCATAGAAGCACTATCGCCACCCTCCTCGGCATAACGAGGCACTAGATCCATGTCCATGAATGGCGATGGACCTGGCGCGTCAAAGCGTTGCTGTGGGTACATGGGATCGTACCAATAAAGCACTTCTTTCTCGCTCTGCTCGGCAGACTGAGCCTGAGCGCTGCTAGCAATAACACTGATCCCGGCTACTGTGCCCGTAATGAACATGGGCAGGCTAATCAACAGCGCTAATCGCTTGAACCGAAATATCATGACTGGGTATCTCCAAAAGAAAAATGTAGGCGGGCGTTGAGCATCGAGCGCTCTCCGGCGAGCTCGACGCGGCGCAGGCGCAGGTCAATAAGTTCCTGCCGCGCAGCGATCACTGTGGTAAGTTCGCCGCTGCCTGACCGGTAGTCGGCCATAGCCAGACGGACCTTCTCTTCAGCGAGCGGAAGCAATGTCATTTCGACTCGCGCAAGCGCTTGCTCGAGTCGTTGCATTTCAGCAAGCTCGGTAGCAAGCTCCTGGTTATGCATGCGCAGCGTGGCTTGCCGTTCGGCTTCAACTTCTGCCAGGCGTGCGCGCTCAGCGGATATTTTCGGATCCTGCCTGGAACCCGCAAACACTGGCAGATCGAAGCTGACGTTGAAGCTGACCATGTCGCCGAATTCACTGCGGCGCTTATAATCCAGCCCCCACGCCCAGTCAGGTCTCTTCTCAGAGATTGCTTCGGCAATCTCCGCTTCAGCACGGTCAAGCATGGGATCGAAAGCCAGCAGCTCAGGATGTCGGTGCAAGTTGTGTCGATAGTGGTCAAAGTCCGCCGGCCACGCAGGCCAACTGCCCTCAAGAGGCTGGCTTGCAGCCGCACCGATCCAACTACGCAGCTGCGCACGGGCAACTGCTTCATTGCGAACCAGTACATCCTGCTTTTCTGCTAGAAGAGCCGCTTCTTGCTTAGGCAGAACGCTGTCGCTGGACAGCCCTCGACCAGACGCAATCCGGGCCTTGACCGCTTGTGCCAGAAGACGATTCTCTGCGTACAACTCATCGAAAATGCCTAGCTTCTGCTCGGCCGATAGCGTCGCAATCCAGGCTTCAGCCGTGAATTGACGAACCTGCAGACGTTCTACCGTTCGCTCCACACGGGCCAGCTCCACCGAAGCTTCGGCAGTCCTTACGCGTGCTCTGCGCTTGGCTCGGTTGGGGACCTCTTGCATAACGCCGATCATTTGCGCGGTCATCCGTTCAGCGCCCAAGCGCAGGCTGGAGTCACCTTCGATAGGAAGATTCTGTACGCCGACGCTCAAACGCGGGTCAGGCAACTCGCCAGCCGGCGTGACCAGGTTCTGGGCAGCTTGCAGGCTCGCGTTACGCGCAGCCAGGGATGGGGCTTGCTGTTCGGCAAGCTCAATCGCTTCTTCGAGCGTGAGTGCGGCCGACATGCCAGGCACTGCACCCAAGCCAATAATCAGGGCGGTCGCATACTTGCGCACCCGTTGAATTCGGTGATTCATATCTCGATTCCGTTGATGTTCTAGCGCATGCCATAGGCGTGCCTTGACCGCCTGTTCCTATCGATCAGGCGAAACTAGGTGACACAAGCAAAATCAGCGGCGTGGAGGATGCCAAACAATGTCAGGCGCTCGAAAAGGAGCCTGACCCGTTAGGAGCAAAGCGGGACGGGGGGGGAGCGTCGGTGATACGACCTTGTCGAGCGCGAGCTGGAGCAAACTACTGGTTTTACATTCTTGCCCATTTTCACAGACCGAGGTGAGCTCGTCTGGATCACAACACTCGCGCGAAGGAGTTGCCAGTTCGGGAGCCGCGACATCGGAAATTATGCTCGAGGGGCTCATGTCGTGATGGGTATCGAACGCCATGGCCTGCGCCGTCCCATTGATGGGAAGCGCGAGAAACATAAGCAAAGCGATCAATACTTTTCTGCACGTCATCATAGGCTCTGGCCATTGGGAAGCGAAGCGGGGTGCACCCGGTTCTACTCCCCTTTTCTCCCCTAGAAACTGAGACTGATGGTATCAGAGCTCGCTGACGCAAAACTGAGCTGAAGATTACATTTTTGTCAGTCTCAAATTTCACAGTCATTCGATATGGGAACGCTGCAAGCGCAGCGCATTGAAGACAACCGATGCGGAACTTAAGCTCATCGCCAAAGCCGCAATCATTGGCGACAATAGCCAACCGGTGAAAGGATAAAGCACGCCTGCCGCGATTGGGATGCTTAGTCCGTTGTACAAAAACGCTAGTAGTAGATTCTGGCGCATGTTTCCTACCGTCTTGACCGACAAGGCGCGCGCTCGCAAAATCCCCATAAGGTCTCCTTTTACTAGCGTTACCTGTGCGCTGCTCATCGCCACGTCCGTCCCTGTCCCCATGGCTATGCCGACGTCCGCTCTGGCTAGAGCAGGCGCGTCGTTGATGCCATCCCCGGCCATGGCCACAAATTGGCCTTCGTTCTGTAAGCGCGACGCAAGCTGCTCCTTGTCCTGAGGTTTGACTTCGCCATATACCTCGTCGATGCCCAAGTCCTCCGCGACTGCTTTCGCTGTAGTCAATCCATCCCCGGTCGCCATGATTACTCTGATGCCCTCTTCATGTAGCCGAGACACTGCTTCCTTGGAGGTCGGCTTGATTGGGTCAGAGACCGCCAACACCCCGGCGAGCCGGTCATCGACTGCCAGGAACATAACGCTGCTGCCGCGTTGGCGGAGCGCTTCTGCTTTGCCCTTCAGCGGAGCGACGTGGATACCCGCCTCTTCCATCAAAGCGGTATTGCCCAGCTGTAGCTGGCGACCCTCGACTTGACCGCGAACGCCGATGCCTGAACCTGATTCGAAGGTATCCGGCTTGGTTAGTACAATACCTTCAGACCGGGCATGGTCAACGATTGCGTGAGCCAGCGGGTGTTCGCTTCCCTGATCCAGGCTCGCTGCCAACCGAAGCACCTCCTCCGAATTGAACGACCCGAAGCCTTCAGAGGATTCGAAGACTGGACGACCTTCAGTCAGAGTCCCGGTCTTGTCTACGATCAAGGTTGTCACCTTTTTGAAGTTCTCGATCGCGGCCGCATCCCGGAACAACACTCCGCTGCCAGCAGCTTTGCCGGTAGCAACCATGATAGACATGGGTGTGGCCAATCCCAGAGCGCAAGGGCAAGCGATAATCAGCACCGCGACGGCATTGATCAAGCCATATACCCATCCAGGCTCAGGACCGAGAAAGCCCCAGACGAAAAATGTCGTAATAGCGATTCCCACCACGACCATTACGAAGTAACCAGCGACCACGTCGGCCATCCGCTGCATAGGGGCTTTGGAGCGCTGCGCATTGGCAACCATCTGCACGATCTGCGACAGCATCGTATCTGAGCCAACGCGGGTTGCCTCGATGACCAGGGCGCCATGCGTGTTCAGCGTGGCTCCAATGGCGTTGTCCCCCGGCCTTTTGGTGACAGGTACCGGTTCTCCTGTGAGCATCGACTCGTCGACGGCGCTTTCCCCTTCTGCGACGAGGCCATCCACAGGGACTTTCTCACCGGGGCGAACCCTTAGCCGATCCCCCTCTTGCACCTGCTCCAGCGGAACATCTTCTTCGCTTCCGTTTTCGTTGATGCGTCTCGCCGTTTTTGGCGAAAGGCCCAGCAGGGCTTTGATGGCCGAAGAAGTCTTCGACCGCGCCCTGAGCTCCATCATCTGACCCAAGAGAGTCAGCGAGATGATCACTGCAGCCGCTTCGTAATACACACCGATACGTCCGCCAACGCTGAAAGATGCAGGGAACAGCTCGGGTAGCACCGTAGCGACCATACTGTAGAGGTACGCCGCGCCGGTCCCCAAACCGATAAGCGTCCACATATTGGGGCTGCGCTGGCGTACCGAAGCTAGACCGCGGACGAAGAAAGGTAAACCGCCCCACAATACGACGGGGGAGGCCAAAGCAAGCTCAACCCAATTCTGAGATTGCCCATGGAACAGGCCGAATCCATGACCAAACATGGCCAGGCCGGTCACTAGGACCGTGAATGGAAGGGTCCGCCAAAATCGTCGCCGAAAGTCCTCATACTCCGGATCTGTTTCATTGTCCAAATCAGGCAACACCGGTTCCAGGGCCATCCCACAGATAGGGCAACTTCCTGGCCCCATCTGTCGAACCTCCGGATGCATGGGGCAGATGTACTCTGAGTTGGTGTTGCCTTCCTTACCCGAAGGCGAGGCCGAGGGCTGGGACAACAGATATTTCGCTGGCTCTTTTTTAAAGCGAGTCTGGCACCCTTGGCTGCAGAAATAGTAGCTTTTGCCTTGATGTTCTGTATGGAACGGGCTATCTGGCGTAACCACCATCCCGCAAACAGGGTCGTTCAGCTCCCGGCGTGGTTCGTCAGCTTTCGAGTGCGACGGACAGTCTGAGGATGGCGGCATGTTCATTCCTCCATTTGCGTTTCGAGTCGGTACGGACGAGTCATTAGCGAAACCAAGCTTCCGGCTTCTCAAGCGCACCGGACGTTAGCGGGAGTCGTCAGACCGCAACATTCAAGTGATTGGACCGCCTTTATGACATTTGTATCACTTCCAAACAATTACAATTCTGCAAGCAATAGCCGAACGTTTGCCTTCCAGCACTCAGCAATCTGGCCGGGTGACAGGCAATTTGCGTCCGCGAAGGTTAGGCATCTAGCAAGTCGAAAACGCGATGCACAGCCGCCATCGGTTCAAGCGTAGATACAATCCGAACTTCTTCATAACTGTTGGAACACGGTCCAACACCAGGTCTGCTTGCAACCGAAGCAAACAACCCGTCCGTGCGGCGCTACCAGCCAATGGCCCGACCGTGCTACACGCCAGCCATACCCTGCGCTGTGGCTTTGCCATCTGCGCCAACGCAAATGGTGGGCGCATCAAGTTGTTGATGAGCCAGGTCGGCTGGAAAGACGTCAGGTGGGCGATGGGCCACGTCGACTCTCGTTCCATTTGGCGGATCGGCTGCAAAGCCCTTCCTCTCTATCTTGGATGCAGGCTCTAGAATAACCTCCCGCATAACCCTTGGAAGTCCACTGGGGAAAGTCCGCGAGCTACGCGTCTCTGTTAGCAAAGGCGAGTGTGACTCTCATCAGGTTAGTTAGGCTTTCAATGCCAGAATTCGACGTGCACCGTTGAGTACAATGATGCCAACGACCGCACCAATTACCAAATCTGGATAGGAAGAGCCTGTCCACGCAACCAGAGCTCCTGCGGCGATAACGCCAATATTCGCTAGTACATCATTGGCCGAAAAAATCCAACTCGCTTTCATGTGTGCACCGCCTTCGCGATGGCCATATATCATCAAGAGACAGATGGCGTTTGCTACGAGTGCAACTAAGCCGATCCCCATCATAAGCAACGACTCGGGTTCGCTGCCGTAGATGAAACGTCTAGCCACCTCCACCAGTACCCCCAGAGCCAACACGATCTGAAACAAACCCGCCAGGTGCGCAGCGCGAACCTGCAGCCGCGCAGCCCGACCGACCGCAAAGAGAGCAAGGCCATAGACGGCAGCATCAGCAAACATGTCCAGGGAGTCGGCGATTAGACCCGTCGAATGAGCAATCAAGCCTGTACCCATCTCGACGATAAACATCCCGGCATTGATACCGAGCAGGATTTTGAGCACACCAGCCTCCTTTGAAGCAGCCTCCTTTTCACTGGCGCTATTGGCCGAAGCTGCGTCCTGACTGACCGGTTGAGTACCGAGCAACGTTGCCCCTAAACCAAGTGATTCCAGCTTGGTCGCGATATGATCAACAGGACCGTCGTGGAAAGCGCGTACCTGTCTGGTGCTCAGATCAAACTCCAACGAATTGAGTTCAGGAAAGCCATTGAGAGCAAGCCGAATCATTCGCTCTTCTGAAGGGCAATCCATCTTGGGTACAGAGAAACTACTGACCCAAGTTCCTTCATTCGAAGGCGCGGCTGCCGTTTCAGTGGTTACCGGGTCAGGGCCACAGTCACAGGATTTATCACAAGAAGTCATAATTCGCCTCTCCTATAGGTCGTTATTACATCGATTTAAGACCATGTAGTAGCTATAGGGTCAAGGCCGGATACAATGACTTTTTACCAAGGAGCAGACCATGCGCATCGGCCAACTTGCACACCAGGCAGGAGTGGACATTCAGACGATTCGCTTTTATGAACGTCGGGGACTGCTTCCACCACCTAATCGCCAGGACAATGGCTATCGAATCTATAAAGCACACCATGCGGACAAACTGCTGTTCATTAGCCGATGCCGCTCTTTTGGAATGTCACTGGAAGAAATTGGGGTTTTGCAAAGCTATCAGGAACAGCCGCAGCAACCCTGCGTTGCGGTCAATGAGCTCCTTGATAGACATATCACCCAGGTAAGGGCTCAGATCGCATCCTTACAGGCTCTCGAAAACCAGCTGGTGACATTGCGAGGCTGCTGCGATAACGGACGACAAAGCCTGGACTGCGGGATACTTTCGGGGCTGCTGGGGGACGACAAACCTCTTTCGTAATTCCGACATGAAGCCATTTTTTGCGTCGTCTCAATCCATAGCGCTTGACCCTATAGCGGCTATAGGGTGTTCACTTGGGCATATACTGCGTAAGTGAGATCCAGATGAATACAGCTCTCGGCATTGCCATTGATGAGGCGTTCTGCGAGGCCCGGAAAGCACTTAATGAAGAGGCGCCAACCGAGGCTTTCTCCTGGCTGGAGCGAGCCCACATATTGAGCCAGCGAATGCCTATTCTTCATGCTCAGAGCCATTGGCTGATGCTGAGGGCCGGCTGGCAGTTGCGCGACTTTCGGGAGGTGCTCAGCCAAGTACCGCGAATCATGGCGGCCCTGCTGTTCTCGAAGATCTGGGTGCCGTTCGGAAACAGCGAACGCGCGAGGGTTAGTGCTTTTGCGCCGATGCCCCTTTCACCTGAGCTGCAGCGACTTCTTCAAGAAGAAACGCGATGAGCTCGCCTCCGAGAAGGTCATCTTTTGTTGCTCCCTGGTTCTTGTGGATGCTATCGCTGACCATTGCCTCGGCCGACCAAGCGTTGAAAAGCGCAATTACGGGCTCGCTCCCGGTCGGCACCGTAATCCCTCTTACCTCGTTCTTTAATCTGGTTCATTTCTGGAATACCGGTGCAGCGTTCAGTTTCCTGGCAGACTCAAGTGGTTGGCAGCGTTACTTCTTCGTCGTCATAGCTTTGGTCGTTTCGATAGTGCTGGCTCTGATACTTCGTAAACCCCGACCCAACAATGAAGCCCTAGGCTATAGCCTTATCTTGGGCGGGGCAGTTGGAAATCTGATTGATCGCGCACTTCGAGGACATGTAATCGACTACCTGGATTTTTATTGGCAGTCCTGGCATTGGCCTGCGTTTAACCTGGCAGATATTGCTATTGTCGGTGGCGCCGCCATGTTGATCCTGAGCAGTTTGCTAAGCCCAAATGCGGAAGCCGGCAGAGTCAAAAAATGAAAGGCTCACCGTCAACGGATACGGTACGCTGGGCAGGCAAGGCCTAGATAGGGCACGGCATCGTTATCTTTTTCATGGCCGTGCCGGCCATCAGGAGTGATACCACCATCAGGCGCATCAGAGTTCTGCGGGCCTCGATTCAGCTGGATCGGTTAAAACCCCGTTGGGCATACAAACAGGGGCAGCCATCTGCATCGCCGCAGGCCTTAAACACCACGTCAGTGCTGGTGTCGAGCATTTTCTGTCTGGCTGGTTGCCCTATCCGATGATAGTCACCACTATAAACCGAAGACGCAAGGTAACCATGGTTGCCCCGGCGGGCCTGGTGCGGTTTTCGGGTAAAAGGTCAACGTTATGTCAGCTCTGCGTCATGCCTTAAATTGATGCGATAATCGTTACCATTTGCTGACGCTTGCCAGCAGCTCAAGAAACGGCGTTTATAATGAGAAGAGATATGGGCACAAGAAAAATGTGCTGTTTAAGGATGCGAGTGGCCAATGGCAGCGACAGATCGGGCTTCGACCAGGAAGCGTCGGAAGGGGCTGAGAATACCTAAGTGATGGATCAAATTCCCTCTTTACACGTCGGCGGTCAGATCTTAATGGCGACAGTGGCGGGTTTGCTGCTCAACCTGACGCCTTGCGTTTTGCCTGCAATTCCCATTAAGGTCCGGATCATTTTGCGAGAGGCAGGCAGCCAACGATCGCACCGCGTGTTGGCCGCATTAGCGTTCATCGCAGGAACACTCGCGTTCTTCCTGACGTTGGGCGGGCTGACCGCACTTCTGCAGTGGAGTTGGGGCACTTTGTTTCAGTCTACGGGGTTCGTCGGTGCTCTTGTCGCGTTGTTGGTCGGGTTTGCTGTGATCACCTTGATAGATGTACCCATCCCGATTCCGGCATTCGCCGCCTCTACCTATGGTCGGCGCTATTTTGAACCGTTCTTATCGGGGTTATTGAGTGCTGTTTTGGCCGCGCCTTGCGCGGGCCCTTTCCTAGGCGGAGTCTTAGCCTTTGCCGTTACTCAGCCGGCGCCGGTAATTATGGGGATATTCGGCAGTATCGGCCTCGGACTGTCGTTCCCCTACGCAGTATTAATGCTCAAACCCGATTGGCTGAGCCGGTTACCCAAGGCGGGACCCTGGAGCCTGGCCGTTCGAGAAGTACTCGCGTTGGTCTTGCTGGCCGCAGCCGTCTTTTTCACCGCGAGCCTGGTGCCCAAAGCGGTTTATCCCTGGCTATGGTGGTCTTGGCTGGCACTAGTGCTGGCTTGGGGTGCCCGCCGGTTCGTGCAAGGTGGTTGTACCGTTCGGGTGATCGCCACAACGGCGGCAGGTCTTGCCCTTGCGATGACTGTTGAATTCTCATCCCCCCCGGGCAGCAGCGGAAACGAAGTCGTTTGGCAACCTTACTCCGCAAAACTACTGGCGGAGACAAAAGCCCGAAATACACCATATTTGCTGGAGTTCACCGCCGATTGGTGCATCAACTGCAAGATACTTGAGCGCACGGTCTATAAGGAGGCCGCGGTGGCCGATGCTGTGCGGCGCGCCGAAATGGTGCCAATACAAGTTGACGTGACAGTAAGCAACCCTGAAAAAGACGCGCTATTAACTGCTACCGGCGGGCAGGCCTTACCCTTCGCGGTGGTTGTTGACCGCAACGGCACCGTTATCGCGCGTTTCACGGGGCTTTTTGACACAGACAGCTTGGTCGCCGCTATAAGTCGCACCAAAAGCCCATAACCTTAAATACTGGAGGCCGATCATGATTATTCGACGCGAAGGAGTACTGGCTGGAGTGGTGGTATTTGTGATTGCGATCGCTGCGTTCGTGATGACCGACAGAAACGGAAACAATCTTCATGCTGCCCAAACTGAACATGCCGAGCCTGAAGTCCCGATCCCGATCCCGACCCGGACAGGGTTGGCAAATTCCGCTGGTAAAATCCGTGTCACTGTTGCGAAAGGAGCGGCAGCAATGGTGGGGAGGAAGGGTGATTTCGTTGTGACACTGAATATTGAGCCGGGCTGGCATGTGAACGCAAACCCGGCCTCGTCGGACTTCCTGATTCCCACTGTCGTAAGCTCTTCGGCCAACGGCCAGGCGCTCGAAATTCCGACGCAGTACCCACGAGGCCGGGTTAGTGACGTTGTGCTGGCTGACATCCCCCTTGTGGTGTATGACGATGGTGCAATTATCCGGCTGCGACCAGACGAAAAACACACCGCTGTGCTGGAAAAAGTAGGCAGGCTCGAAATGATTGTACGGGTGCAAGCCTGCAGTGATGAGGGTGTTTGTCTAGCACCGACCGATCTGCCCGTTGCGCTGAACCTGGACGATATCACGCGACAATAAGCAAGACGACCCTCGGCAACGACTCAGTTTGGGAATCGCTGCGAACAACTGATTCAGAGTATTTTCGATTGTTCTGCTTGCTCTGGGCAGTTCGATAACGTGCCCACCGTTCACATTTTGAGGCGGGCGAACCACAAAACGGGCAGCAACGCTCATCATGGTGTCGGCAACGCCTTTTCCTGGTCAGCGATGGTAAACCTGCGGTTTCCATGGCCCACTCTCCGGGATGCCAAATTTACGCATACTCCCAACAACGGACCTCGCTCAACTCTCCTAGTTCTTACACGCTAGCGGGCGCGAGTCTCCCATGAAAAGGGCCTTTCGATTACGGTGCGCATCGCCTCCAAACCTTGGACGCCACCTGGTCCGCATAAGCTCTTTTGCAGTCTCTTGGCCGCAGCGTTCTATCGACCGAATCGGTCAGGGTTGCTTTTGAGCCTTTTTCCTGCAAACCAGTTGCCACAGGTAGAACAACCCCTCCTCCCCCGATATAGAGTCTGCCCACTATGAGAGTGGTGACCGTCATGTATTTAACCGATGATACCTCCGAATTCGACGAAGTAGGAGCAAACCAAGTACGAGTGCGATCGCGCCGAGGATAGGCCAATCCTGCCAGCGCACATAAGGGGTAGCGCCAGTTCGGGGGGTCACTTTCGCACTGAGGCTAGCTACGCGGAACTGAGGAGCTCGTGCAAGGATCTCTCCCTCGTAGCTGACAGCTGCTGTGACACCCGTGTTAGTAGCTCGCAGTAGGTCACGTCCGGTTTCGATGGCACGCATGCGGACCATTTGGAAGTGCTGGAGAGGCCCGATTGAACGGCCGAACCAGGCATCGTTGCTGACATTTGCCAGCAGCTGTGCTTCGGGCAGAAGTTCCGTGACTTCTGAGCCAAAGACCGCCTCGTAGCAGATGAGCGCCCCTACAGCCACCCCTGCTATATTCAGTACATGTGCTTCTCGTCCCGGTGTGAAATCGGACATGGGCGTCCCGAGCACGTCGAGGGCGGAACCTAAAAACTCCCGAAACGGAACATACTCACCGAAGGGCACCAAGTGGCGTTTGTAGTAGAAGCCTGAGGGATCGGAGAGGCTTACCACAGCATTATAGGCGCGGCCATCCGTCTCACGGACCGGGACCCCAATCATTAATGAGGTGCCTGCTTGATCGGCTAAGGCCTCAAGCTCAGCAAGATATTTTTTGGCCTGGTCATGCCACATCGGGATTGCCGTTTCTGGCCAAAGCACCATATCGGCCCCGAGATGCCGCTTTGTAAGCGCCTGATAGCGCTCAAGTGTGATGTCCTGGGAATCCGGGTCCCATTTCCTGTCTTGCGGAATGTTTCCTTGCAAGAGGGCAATACTAATAGGGTCGGCGGCTGGCTGCGTCCAATCCCGATCCAGAAGCTGCAAGCCGGCGAGAGTAACGATTAAAACGGCAGCTCCTACCGTCGCACGGCACAGGCTTAAGCCCAAAATAACCCACGCAAGCCCGCCAGCGAGTAAGGCCACCAGAAAGCTCACGCCAAGAACGCCAAAGACAGGAGCGATAATGGCAAGGGTGGTGTCGGTCTGGCTGTACCCAAGTAAAAGCCAAGGAAAGCCGGTTAAAAACCAGGTGCGCACCCATTCACTCAGGACCCATGCCGCTGGTAGCCCCAACCAAAGCGCCGTCGCATCCATCTCGAGTTGCAGACGGCGTACGAGATACACAACGCCCCATGGGAAGAGAGCTAACAGCGAGACTAGGGCCGCTGTGGCGGTAACTGCTACCACGATCCCATTGCCGTACTGGCTGATGCTGATGTAGACCCAGGAGACACCAACTCCGAAGTAACCAAGACCAAATAGGTAAGCCGACCATAGCGCCTGACGTCTTGAAGGTTGCGAGACCAGGACAAATAGTGCGGCGAGAGCAATCACTGCAATCCATGCCCAACCCACAGGAGCAAATGCAAGCGGCATGGTGCCTCCGGCTAGCAAAGCCATCACCCTTTTTAGAAACGTGTTGCAGCGCATTCCCCAGGTTAGGTCGGAGGTTAGTGCACACTTATCATCCAATGCTCTCGCCTCCAAAGCCAAGATCAAGCCTGTAGCGCATGTCTTCTTGCTCCGCTCAACTCAGGCCCATCAACCCATTGCAGGATTCCGTGCGAGTAAACTGACATCGACTCCTCCAGATGATTGTGTACGCGCAACAACACATTGCTACCTACTCATAACTCAACGACCGGACCCGGAAATGAATCGGTGGTGATTGTGATGGCCCGCCGTGGAGATATCAATGAATTGCCGCCGAATATAGAAGACCCATCACTAGGTCACGCGCACGCCGCTCGGGCTGCGCCTCGCGGCGAGGGCAGTGCCAATGGAATTACCGATGCGCGTACAATTCGGTAACCGCGGCCCAATCCGAGAAGCCTAGACTGACCAAGGCCTGAAGAATCCGCCGTTATTCCTCTCGAATTTGCCTTCGGTCATCAGAACACCCTGGACGGTCTGAATACCAAGCGAATACAAGCTATCATCAGAAAGTTCGTTAAAGTCTACAATATTTGTGTGAAATGGCGCTTATTGAAATGCTGAGCGAAGCATTATATTTCGGCTACTCACCAAGGGGCGCGGCATTTTCAGCCTCTTGTATGTGGGTGATACTTCAATGATATTTTGTTTAAACCCGCGAGACCGGTTTTTTCGGTCGGCCAGGACGCAAACGCTATATAATAAGCAGACCAGGTTGCCGGCGGGTACGATTATCAGAATGCCGTGCCAGCCTGGATATCCGGCGAGCTGTCAGATGCGCCAGATCGAAAAAATACACCGCCCTGGCTAGCGTCCAGAGCACGTGCTCCGTCCACAGCTTTCCGTCCTATATTGCTGCATCATGTAGCTACTCTCCTCTATTTTTGCCAGAACATCATTGCTTATCGGGTTCTACTCCATGACTGCAAACAATTTCTCAAGCGCACCGGACGTTAGCGGGAATCGTTAGACCGCAACATTCAGCTGATTGGACCGCCTTTATTACATTTGTATCACTTCCAAACAATTACAATTCTGCAAGCAATAGCCGAACGTTTGCCTTCCAGCACTCCGCAATCTGGCCGGGTCACAGGCAGTTTGCGTCCGCGAAGGTCAGGCTCCTTGCAAGTCGAAAACGCGGTGCATAGCCGCCATCGGTTCAAGCGTAGATACAACCCGAACCTCTTCAGACCTGTTAGAACACAGTCCGACGACAGGTCTGCCTGCAACCGAAGCAAACAACCCGTCCATGCGGCGCTACCGACCGACGGCATGGCCGTCTAGGAGCTCAATCAGCAATCAATCCAACGGAATGGGCTATCAAACCGGTAGCCAGCTCGGCGACAAACATAGATGCATTAATCCTAGCAACACGCCGAGCGCACATGTTTTTCGGCGCCTGAATAAGCTGAGTCCTCGGTGGCCCGACTATCTTCACAAGCCGCATCTCGATTTTTCTCAGAGATGCTCTTAGTCTGAGGGCAAAGGTTCGTTCGTGATAGCGTCGTCCGAGCCGTTGTGCAAAGTCGTTGAATGACCATCCACCAGATTAAAAGCCAAGCTGCAGATTTCGTCGAAGCTGCTCAGAGCAAGACGTATCAATCGCTCCACCGAGGGGCAATCGAGCTTAAGCACGTCATAGATACTGATCGACCTGCCGGCCGATGAAGAGCTATTCGGGTGAGGAGCCACTTACCCGTTACCGCAGCCACCCGCGTCCCCACAAGCTTTATACATTCACACCTCCGGACCATCAAACCTAAAAGTAGTAGTAGGAACTCTCTACCGGACAGAGGGTCAAGAAAGGTCCTAGAGCATGCTTGGAACTAGCACCTACCTTGCTTCGAGGTTGATATGAGTGACATATGGTCAGTGATAGGTCTCGCACTACTACCTGCTATTGGAAATCTGACTGGTGGCCTGGTATCCGAATTCACGCGTACGCCAGGCAGGCGGCTGAACAAAGCACTGCATGCGGCATCCGGCATCGTTCTGGCAGTCGTTTCTGTCGAGTTGATGCCGGAGGTATTGGCCGTACTGTCGGGCTGGACGGTCGGAATTGCGTTTGGCGTCGGTGGTAGTGCTTATATTGTGATCGAAAGTTTGGTCGACAAGATCCAGCAATCGCAGGGCGGAGCGCGCGCGAAAAACCGCGGCATGTGGATGATCTATATCGCCGTGTCTATTGATCTCTTCAGTGACGGGCTTTTGATCGGGGCCGGTTCTGCAGTGGCGATGTCGATGGCGGTAGTTCTTGCGCTGGGGCAAGTGCTGGCGGACTTTCCTGAAGGTTACGCCACAATGGCGAACATGAAAGACAAGGGTATCCCTCGGCTACAGCGGATGGCGCTTTCCACGTTCTTTTTCGTTCCGGTGCTGGGCGCTGCCATCCTCGCTTATTATGGTCTGCGAGGCCAGAGTGAAACGCTCAAGATGATCGCGCTAACTGTCACCGCAGGTCTGTTAACCGTAGCGGCAGTCGAGGACATGTTGAGTGAAGGTCACGATGCCAACGCGGATACCAAAGGTTCGATCGTTGCGTTCACGGGTGGTTTCGTCGTGTTCACTTTCGTTTCGGCAGGGCTGGGGAGTATCAGCAGCAACGGCTGAAATCACTCATTTGCGCCAAGCCACACGCAAGGGGGTCTTCACGCAGAAAATGTGTTTGATGTTGGGGTGGATAGAATGGCTCCACTCAGGAACTTCGATTGTCGCGCTTTGTGCTCTTCAATATATTGGCCAGGTCTTCTGGAACATGCATCGGCTCAAACGGGCTTACGCTGGCTCGGCCTGTATTGCCGAGGGGCACCCAGATTCGCGAAAACACCAGCGCAGCGGCAGCACGAGTCAGTTGTCCGAATATCTCGCGGGCATCACGTGTGCGCCAGCCAAGCCGCAGCATACGTAAATGCGTTGCGGCGTGTGCGAACGCGAACTTCTGGCTCAGGATATGCGCACGTTCGAGATGGCTGAACGCTGTGGTGAAGTCGGACTGATGCGCGGCGTCCGCAGCTGCCATCAGCTCTGCTTGATAGGACATCTTGAGTTCGTTGTTCATCGCCCCGCTCTCCTAGTGTTTAACCCCCCGGCATTCCCGTCTGGCTGCAAAGCCATCGCGCAGGCTCTCCGACTTTTGACGATCTAGTTTTGCGCCTTCGGCAACGATTCCTCAACAAGCCGCAGTAGGGGTTCGGGCCCGAACTGGGTCAGTTGGCGGCCATTCACGAAGAAAGTGGGCGTACCACGAATTCCTACGGCTTCTACGTCCTGCATGTCTTTCTCAAGAATGCCGTCTATCCTCGCCGAGTGCATGTCCTCGCGGGCTTTAGCTATATCCAGACCGGCTGCTTCGGCGGCCTCCCAGGCTTTGGTCACCTGCGGGTCGTCATGCCAAGCGGGCTGTGCTTCCAATACTGCTTCAAGTACCGGCTCGTAGATGTTCTGCAGGCGAGCAGCCTCCAGGAGCCTGGAAACTTCCTCGGAGCCTTGGTGAAACAACGTGTATCGCAAGACCAGGCGCACCTGGTCCGGGTACTTGGCCATAATCTGTTTGACGACGGGGTAGAAGGCGCGGCAAGCCTCGCAGGAGGGGTCGAAAAACTCGACGATGGTCACGGGCGCATCGGCAGGTCCGAAGGTGGGCGAGTGGAAGCGAACCAATGCCTGCTGGTTCTCCACGGCCCCGGTGGTGGCATCAGACGCTTCGACAGCGGGGGCAGTTTGTTGCGGCTGCTGAGGCTGTGGCGTGAAAAAGACCGCGGCCCCGAAGCCTGCGACAAGAAGGACACATACCGCAACGACGATGAAACGACGATTCATTGGTGAGTTCTCCGACGAATAAGCAAAAGCAGAACGATGATGGCAGCGAAAATGCCCAGCGCGAGGAATGGAAGCGGCAACCCGCCGAAAATGGTCATTCCGGCGCCCGAGCAGGATGGGCCCGTGGCCGTGCAGGGCTGAATGGGCTGGGGAATCAGCCCGACATAAAGCAGCGAGTGCGCCAAAGCGAATAGCGCACCGATCGCCGCAAGCGGCAAGGCATAGCGCCACACTTTGAAGTCTGAGTGGAAGCAGGCTATTGCCAGAATCACCGTCAACGGAAACATGAAGGCGCGCTGAAACCAGCACAGCACGCAAGGCGCCTGACCAAGAACCTCGCCGATGTATATAGCTGAAAGCGAAGACACCGCTGCCAGCAGCCAGGCTGCGAACAATAACAACCAGGGAGCAACTCGGTTGGCCATCATCGAGAATCTGCTCCGCGTTCACTGGAGCAGCTGCTCTGCGACGAAGAGCAACAGCTATCGACAGGTCTATCGGAATCGTCGCTGGCTGGGGTAACGGCAGCTTCGGAATCACCCGCGCGCCACTCCACAAGCCCTTCGCGGATGACCTGCCAGGCGGATTGCAGAAAGAGCAGGGCGATGGCGACGCCGACGATAACGTCTGGCCAGAGAGTACCGGTAACGGCGACCATTCCGGCGGCAAGAATCACACTGCTGTTGGCGATCAGATCATTTCTGGAGCAGAGCCAGGTCGAGCGCATGTTCAGGTCGTCGGCACGATGGCTATAGAGCATCGCGAAACAGACGCCGTTTGCCAGCAAGGCAAGAGTACCCACTATGCCCATCAAGTCCGCGGCGGGCACTTCCTGAAGCACCAGTTTGCGTATTGCATCGGCAATCACCACCACACCGAACAACAGCATGAAGCCGCCCTTGAACAGCGCAGCGCCGGCACGGGCGCGGCGACTCTTGTCCAGTACGAAGAGCGTCAGCGCATATACTGCGGCATCGCCGAACATATCCAGCGAATCGCCCAGCAATGCGGTTGAGCTTGCGATCCAGCCTGCAGTGAACTCGACACAAAACATCACCGCATTGATGGCCAGCACCACATACAGCACGCGGCTCTGGCTGGCCCTCAGTTGCGCCAGTTCCCCGGCCTTGTTCTCACAGCAGCTATCCATGACAGCCCCCACTAAACGCGAAAGCAGGAATACTAAGGGTTATATTGCAGTGGTCAACTGATTCCGGACAGTGGATAAAGTTTTTCCTCTGCCTTGGCAGGTGCTAGACCATCATTGAATTGATAAGGATAATTGTTCCATCCATTACGTCTAAATTCAGTTCGTCACCTGGTCCAACACCCTTTTTTGCGAGCCCCCCTGGGGGCAGCTCCACAACCCGACCCCCGCTGCCATCTCCGGCGACCTCACAAATTGCTTTTCCAGCGGTCGCAATGGCCAACAAAGCTAGCCTCTAGTTCGATCGTAAATGATGGACTGGATAGGCTTGTTCACTGATCGTCCGCTAGTTCACTACGAGTCCTTCGAGCGCGGCTTTGGTGTCACATCCGGCATGGATCGCCTCAGCGAAGCCAGCCATAGCTGCCCCTGCATTTTGGTCATGCAACGCGCGCTCCATGAACGACGCTGCCAATGATTCAAGCTCGTCGTCCCGCTCTATGCCCGATTGAGGGTTCAACAGAGCAAGTCTCTGAAAAACCTGCCTACCATCGGTTTTTTCATCGATCTCGAAGAGATTCGAAAAGGCTTTCCCAAGAGAGCCTGCAAGATGACCATCTGGACGATCCCAACTTCTGCCGATCCCACCTTCCTGGACCGCCCTCCCGATCTGTTCTCTGATCTTTCTAGGGATTGTCGCAGCAGCTTTAGTGCGGTTGGAAAACCTGTGATTTGCGTAGCTTGCCGCGGCCCTTACCACAACCCAAACCACAAACCACAGTTGTGAAACGCTGTAGGTGTGAAGCCCTTGCCTGACTACCCCTCTGATTTTCTCGAGGTCTTCAGATTCGAGTATGAGACGATAGGTGTCACATTGATCTAGTAAATAACGAACGACGTCGTTTTCGGCATAATCCAGCCAGAGCTCGAACAAAGCCTTCGCGTCGGTGAATTCACGCTCTGCGATGGTTCTGATGGCTTTGTCGCCGCGCCCAAACTTTTCGTCGGCAACAAGGAAATACTCTGCTTGATTCCGGCGAATCATGAGCTCACCATCTTCTAGAAAGTAAGTACCTGGCCTAGACGTGCAGGGCGAATCCAAGATAATTTTGTCCTCGCACAGCCGCCTGAAGAAACAGCCGGAATCAACTGGAGCGAGCGCATCGCACTCATTCTCCTTGAAGGTACCGTTGGCGAGACGTGATCCTATAAGAACATCGATTGCCAGCAGCAAAACACAGACGTCATCTGGCAGTGACTCGTATGAAATAGTCCGAGAAGCCATCTCATGACTGCGCTTTTCCAGCATGCACTGAAGCTCCGCCTCTTCCGCTTGCCTCATCCGCAGCTCATCTTGTTTTATACTCTCGGTACACGCTGCGCAAGGACGGCTAGAAAGCTGAAAGGCCTTTCTCGGCTCATGGCGCTTGGTTACCAAGACGGCTCCGTTGCAAAGGCAGCATCGCTGATTCTCATCATAAGCGAGGCACCACTGGCGCACATGGCTACTAACAAAGCTTGACTGGGTCAGTTTACGAAACGGAACCAGGTCACTTACTTTTTCGATGTAAGCGCCCTCACCGTCCATAGCCCAGTACCGCTTCGCTAGCTCGATCTCCTCAGGGTCCTGGGTCAAAAATTCTAGCCTAACTGCCATTCCTGATTCCTTCTGCTATCACTAACTCTTAAGCACATTGCTATCGAGCATCTTTTTGTTATGTGGCTTAATTTTGTCACGCACCGCCCTCAAGTCAGCTACCGGTGCTGGCTCGATCTTTATCGCCTTTGGGTTTCCCTGCCGCTTGTCACCATAGCGCCTAACTGAGTTGGTAGACTGGTGACCCATTATGTATGCGATTGTCTTTAAATCGAACGATGAGGCTTTCAAGTTTGCACCGACTTGATGCCGTATCGAATACATGCTTGGAATAATTTTCTTTCGCGGCCAAATTTTTTGGCCTTCCATTCGTATTCGATGCCTGATGGCATCAGTCGTCCAAGTATTTATTCGAAGGATTTCTATGCATGTTGCTACTATCCCTCTCACAGTTTCATCAGTGATAGTCAACAACCTGTCAGCACCCCGCGTCCCATTAGTCTTTTTTGCACCGCGAATGAAGAGTTGATTTCCATCAAGGTGCATATCACGAAGCTCTGCGGGCCTCACTCCTGTCTTGCTTATCAGGCAGACAGCGGCAAAGGCTGGCAGGAATTCAGCTTCCCCAAGATGTTTAGCCAGGGCGACGAGGTCGTCGTCAGCGAATGATTTAGCCCTCTTTGGCTTCGCTTTCTTGACTAGCGTGCTGCCGGGCATAGTAACCGGGTTCACTACCGCCTTGATTTTTGTAGCCGCTTTAATATGACCCTTGTTCTCCAGATCGAAGGCGATGGCATTTTTCAACCTTCTGAAATATGCGGGCTGAAAATTTACAGCGGTAGATACCAGAGCTTGCTTGATACTTGAAACACTCAAAGCAGCACCGTCCATATGATGCCTATAAAAGTGTGTAGCAATCGCAATATATTGCTTTTTTGTTTGATCGTTCATAACGCACCGATTTCTTATTATTATGGCGCTCAGCCGGTATGTATATAATGAGCATCTGTTCGGTGCAGAACAAGTTTACAGCCAGCCATCCTTGGTTATATAAATCGGTTAGCCATGCATAGCATAGAAAAACATCATGTTTTGATGGCAAAATATTAGCCGCTTCGCGAAGGTGCATTGAGGACATTCGCCCAGAAACTGAAGACCTCTCACCTGCGTTCGAAGTCTTGCTCGTTTCTGGGCGAATATCCTCAACGCCCCCATACTTGACGGTCAAGTATGGGTAACGTCGAGCCGTACTCGATGAATCGAGTACGGCTTGTATGTTTGCCATCAAACGCATGCCGACAAGCGCTTCGCACCCGTCGAATTTAGCGACCCATTAAGCAGGCAGCCGTACCTGGCTTAAGACCATAGCTGGCTCGACCATGCCGATCGGTCTTCTGCCAAAGCGTACTTGGCCTCAGCGAATTGGCTTTCTAGCATTGCGCGCACCAACCCTTCCTTTCGCTTGTTGGTCACGTGAGGCAAGCCACCTTGTCCGACTTGATCGCGCTCCCAACCAAAGTCTTCTAGAAAAGACACTATGCATACAATGGGTATCCAAAGACTTCCTTCCAAAACCTGATGCTCTGAGTCAAATGGCATGTATTTGAGAAATGTCCTCCAACGGTCAAGGATTACCTGATAGTCCGACATATCAATCTTGTAAAACTTGCATGCCTCGAGCGCGTCAAAATAAACCATCCCTTTGGACGAGGTAACGAGTTGGATGAAACCTTTAAGCTCTGGCCATTGCAAAGCAAGCACTCCTATCTGAATATCCCAAAAACCGATATTCGCATATTAGTAATACCTTAGCGCCTTGTCAACACTTACCAGAGGCGCTTGTGTCGAAATCTCTTTATCGTCCTGAAACAACAATTCTGCTCAAGCTGCTCAAGGAATACCGAACAGAAGCAGGCTTAACACAGGCCGATTTTGCGAAGGCGCTTGACCGCCCACAATCGTTTGTAAGCGACATAGAACGCGGTTCACGCAGACTCGATCTGATCCAACTTAGGGATATATGTGAGGTGCTGGGGTTAAGCCTTATCGACTTCGTTACACGGTACGAGCAGTTAGTAGCGGAATCGCGGCAACAGTGAAGGTGGCCCGGAGCCTCCAAGGTCGTAGACCACAATGATCAGAGCCAGCGAATCGGACCTACACCGGTTGTTCCTAATATGAGCGCTAGCACTCGCCTCTCACAGCACTGCAGCGCTTTGCATAACGGTAACGTTTGTGTAGCCAGCTTCGAGGAGACCCTGCTGTGTGGCAAGCACGCAACCTGAATTGTAATCTGGTTCATACCAGGCGCCCGTTAAGGAGATGGGTGTGGATAAAGGAACACCTAGCTCTGCGAGATGACTAAGGGCGATCTCTGTGTGTTCTGGATCGTCTGCTTCTAGCCTGTCGGCAAGCATCGGCGATCTTGAAATCGCATCTTTAATGGCTCTCTCGAGGAGAGGGTAAAGCCCAAGCTCGTCGCTCAACCAACCGTCGAGTACCAGTATGTTGCCCGACCAGCCGTTTAACTCGTCTATCACAGCTTCCCTGGCAGCATCTGCTTCGTCGGAAAGATTCATGTCCGC
>TARA_R110001606_G_scaffold397272_3_pt1 | contig 45346 bp, 39 predicted proteins | sample TARA_R110001606 | Tara Oceans TARA_R110001606 (sample SAMEA4398315) | marine metagenome | biome: Polar Biome; feature: [SRF] surface water layer (ENVO:00010504); material: water (ENVO:00002006), including particulate matter (ENVO:01000060) such as... | depth 5 m
CTTCAGGATGCCCCAGCAATGCTGAAAAAAAACGCGCCCGAAAAGCACGGCTTCGACGCCAAGCGGCTAAACCGCCTGGATGCCTTTTTAAAGGAACGGTATCTGGATTCCGGCAAGCTGCCCAATGCCCAGATTCTGGTCAGCCGCAACGGCGAGATCGTCCATTTCAGCAGCCAGGGGCCGGCGCGCGAAGGCTCGAGCACGCCCATCGATGAGGGCTCGATCTTCCGCATCGCCAGCATGACCAAGCCGGTCACCTCGGTGGCGTTCATGATGCTGGTGGAAGAGGGCAAGGTGGCCGTCGACACCCCGGTTCATCATGTGCTGCCGGAATTCAAGGACATCGGCGTTTATAGCGGTGGCGGCGCCGGGGTACCCTTCGTGACCCGCCCCACCTCGGAACCGATGCGCATGCTCGACCTGCTGCGTCACACCTCGGGGCTGACCTACGGCTTCCAGAACCGCGGCAACGTGGACGCCGCCTATCGCGCCGGCCGCATCGAGGATTGGCACGGCGGCTACGATCTGGACGGCTTCGTCGGCGAGCTCGGCAAGCTGCCCCTGGAATTCTCCCCTGGAGAGGCGTGGAACTATTCGGTTTCCACCGATGTGCTCGGGGCGGTGGTCCAGCGCGTCTCCGGCATGCCGCTGGATCGCTATTTCGAAGAGAAGATCTTCGCGCCCCTGAAGATGCACGACACCGGCTTCACGGTGCCGGAAAGCAAAGCCGACCGGCTCACCGACTGCTACCGCTGGGCCGGCCCCGCCGAAGGGCGCGTGATGCTCGACCGTGCCGAGGACAGCGCCTGGCGGCGCCCGCCCAAATTGCTGTCCGGCGGTGGCGGCCTGGTGTCCACCGCCCTGGACTACCACCGCTTCTGCCTGATGTGCGCCAATGGCGGCGAACTGGACGGCGCCCGCCTGCTCGGCCGCAAAACACTGGAACTGATGACCCTGAACCACCTGCCCGGCCAGTCGGACCTGGCCAGCCTGTCGCAATCCCTGTTCAGCGAAACGCAGAACGCGGGCATTGGCTTCGGCTTGGGGTTCGCGGTCACCCGGGACGTGGCCAAGGCCATGATTCCCGGCTCGGCGGGCGAATATTACTGGGGCGGCATGTTCTCGACCGCGTTCTTCATCGACCCGGTGGAAAAACTGCACGCGGTGTTCATGACGCAAACCAGCCCGTCGTGGCTGCATCCGATCCGCCGTGAACTCAAAACCCTGATCTATTCATCGCTGGTCTGACCGGCGCCCTCACCGCGCCCCCTGGCCCGGGCCGCATTGCGCCGCCACCGCCGGGCCAGTATTATTCGGGGTCCACTCGGCAGCTCCGGCTGCCGTTTTTTGTTTCTGCCAATGTTGGAAGACATGAGCGATCAGTTCCTGATCCCCACCTACGCCCGTCAACCGGTCAGCTTCGAGCGTGGCGAAGGTGTGTGGTTGTACGATCCGGCGGGCAAACGCTACCTGGACGCGGTGTCCGGGGTCGGCGTTTGCAATCTAGGCCATGCCCACCCGGCGGTGGTGCGCGCGCTCGGCGAACAGGCCGCGCGAGTCATGCACACCTCCAACCTGTATCGCATCCCCGGCCAGGAAAAACTGGCGGCCCGGCTGTGCGAAGTGAGCGGCATGGAGAAGGCGTTCTTCGGCAACTCCGGTGCCGAAGCCAACGAGGCGGCGATCAAGCTGGCGCGTCTGCATGGCCGCCGCCGGGGCGTGGAAAAGCCAGTCACCCTGGTGATGAGCGGCAGCTTTCACGGCCGCACCATGGCGACCCTCTCGGCCACCGCCAACCGCAAGGTTCAGGAAGGGTACGCGCCCCTGCTGGAGGGCTTCCGGCAGCTTCCCTATAACGACCTGCCGGCGGTGGAACAGGCGGTCAGCGATGACGTGGTCGCGATTCTGGTGGAACCGGTGCAGGGCGAAGGCGGCGTGATCGTGCCGGACGCCGGCTATCTGGCCGGTTTGCGCGCGCTCTGCGACCGCCACGGCTGGCTGCTGATGCTCGACGAAGTGCAAAGCGGCAATGGCCGCACCGGCAGCTACTTCGCGTGTCTCGCCGAGGGCGTGCGCCCGGACGTGCTGACCACCGCCAAGGGCCTGGGCAACGGCTTTCCCATCGGCGCCTGCCTGGTCAGCGGCCCGGCCGCCGACCTGTTCGGCCCGGGCAGCCACGGCAGCACCTACGGCGGCAATCCGCTCGGCGCGGCCGCCGCCCTGGCGGTGATGGACACGCTCACCGGCGGCGTCATCGACGCGGTCGACGCGCGCGGCGAGGCCCTGCGTGCCGCCCTGCAACAAAAGCTCTCCGACATTGATCTGGTGCGCGGCGTGCGCGGCCGTGGCCTGATGATTGGCATCCAACTGGACCGTGACTGCGGCGAACTGGTTGGCCGCGCCCGCGAAGCGGGCCTGCTGATCAACGTCACCGCCGGCTCGGTGGTGCGCCTGCTGCCACCGCTGATTATCAGCGACGATGAAATCCGTTTCCTCGCCGACACCCTTTCGGCGGTGATCCGCGAGTACGCCCGCGACCAGGAGGCCGCATGAGCCACACCAGCACCCGCCATTTTCTGACCTTGCTCGACCTGTCCCCGAAGGAGCTTGGTTATTTGATTCAGCGCGCGGTGGAATTGAAAACCATGCAGCACACCGGCCAGTTCCATGAGCCGCTGCGTGGCCAGACGCTGGGCATGATTTTCGAAAAGTCCTCCACCCGCACCCGGGTCTCGTTCGAAGTGGCGATGACCCAGTTTGGTGGCGCTAGCATTTTTCTCTCCACCCGCGACACCCAGTTGGGTCGCGGCGAGCCGGTGGAAGACTCCGCCCGGGTGCTCTCGCGCATGGTCGACGCGGTGATGATCCGCACCTTCGACCACGCCGTGGTCGAAGCCTTCGCCCAGTACTCCCGGGTGCCGGTGATCAACGCCCTCACCGATCAGTTCCACCCCTGCCAGCTGCTCGCCGACATGCAGACCTTCGTCGAGCATCGTGGCAGCATCCAGGGCCGCAAAGTGGCCTGGGTAGGCGACGGCAACAACATGTGCGCCAGCTACATCAACGCTGCCCGCCAGTTTGATTTCGAGCTGCTGATCGCCTGCCCGGACGGCTTCGAGCCGCCCGCCGATCTGGTCGCCGGCGACAGCGACCGGGTCACCCTGGTGCGCGACCCCCGCGCCGCCGTGGAAGGCGCCCACCTGGTGGTCACCGACGTCTGGGCCTCGATGGGGCAAGAGGAAGAGCAAGCGGAGAGAATTCGCAAGTTCACCGACTATCAGGTCAACCCGGCCCTGATGGACCTGGCCGACCCCGAGGCCCTGTTCATGCACTGCCTGCCCGCGCACCGCGGCGAGGAAGTCAGCACCGAAATGATGGACGACCCCAGATCGGTGGTCTGGGACGAAGCCGAAAACCGCCTGCACGCCCAGAAAGCGCTGCTCGAGTTTTTGCTCGCCGGGCAGCATTGAAGCCGGGGGAACGGATGCCGTGCCTGCAGGAAGGCTGAACTCCGTAGGCAGCGGCTGCAAGCTCCAAGCTTCAAGCTCCAAACTTCAGCCCGGGTTTAAGCTTGTAGCTTGCAGCTTGTCGCCCTTGTCAACGAAGCACGGCGTCCCCGCGCTGCACGGCCTAACCTGTTCCCTTCAACCTGTTGCCTGTTCCTGCGCCAGACAAACCCGATTACGCCCACCGGATTTGGCCAGGTACAACGCCCGGTCGGCGCGGGCGATCAGTTGGTCGATGGTTTCGGCGCGCCGGTATTCGGCGACGCCGATGGAGAGGCTGACCGAAGGCGGGCCGTTGTCGGCGGCGAAACCGTGGGCCGCCCAGCTCTCGCGAAGCCGCTCGGCGACCCGTTGAGCGCCCTCGAGATGGCTTTGCGGCAGCACCAGAATGAATTCCTCGCCGCCCAGCCGCGCCAGATAATCCCCCTCACGCAGGCCGCCCAAGGTGTGCGCGGCGAACTGTCTCAGCACCCGGTCGCCGCAATCATGCCCGTAGGCGTCGTTGATGCGCTTGAAGTAATCCAGGTCCACGTAACAGACCGAAAACGGATAATCGCGGCTGTCCGCCAGCGCTTTCTGTCGGTCCAGCACTTCCATGATATGGCGGCGGTTAAACAGGCTGGTCAGATCATCGCGGATCGCCAGGCTGCGCACCTGCTCCAGGGCGTCGGCGAGGGCGTGGTTTTTCACCGCCAGGCTGCGGCGCAGGCCGTTCACGCCGCTGCCGGTCACCACGAAACTGAACCCCACCAGCGTGAACACCAGCCACTGCAACACCTCCAGGGTCACGTTGAGACGCACCCCATGATTGGCAATGGCCAGCGCCAATATCAGCGCGTAACCGCCGCTGGCGAACACCGCCACCACGATCAACGCGCGAATACCCAGCCGGAACGACACCAGCAGCATCAATGGATAAAACAGCATCATCGCGCCAATCCGGCCGCCTTCCATCGGGTAAGCGGTCGCCAACAGCACCGCCACCAGCCCCAGCGACATTGGCTTGGACAAACTCGGCTCACGCCAGCGCAACGTCACGCCAAGCTCGATCAGCACCGTGTAGAGAGCGGCCAGCACCACCAGCCCTGCCAGCAAAGACCGATAATACAGCGTTGATGCATTCAACAAGCCCAGCTCTTGGAAAATCACCAACAAGCTTGCCTGCAACAGCGACAGCGCCAGCACCGCGCGGGCGTGCCGGCGCAGCAGCCGGTGTTCACTGACCGCCAGCCGGCGCGCTTGTTGCCATTCGTCGGCGATCACGGCGGCGCCGCCACGATGCGATCCCGCCCCGCCGCCTTGGCTTCGTAGAGCAATCGGTCGGCGCGCACCAGCACCGCGTCCGGGCCCTCGTCGGCGCCCACCACGGTGAGCCCGGCCGACGCGGTCACCTCCAGCGCCGGCGCGGCCATAAAGCGCTGCGCGCGCAATGCGTCCATCAGGCCCGCCACGGTGGCGCGGGCCTCCGACAGATCGTTGACCGGCATAATCAGCAGAAACTCCTCGCCGCCCAGCCGCGCGGCCACATCCCGTTCGCTCAGATAACGGCGCGTCAGTTCAGCAAAGCGCACCAGAACCCGGTCGCCGAACAGATGGCCATGGCGGTCGTTGATGCGTTTGAAATGGTCCAGATCAACGAACGCCACCCCCAGGGTGAACGCGCCCCGGCGCGCCTGGCCACAGGTTTTGGCCAGCAGTTCCATGGCGTGGCGGCGGCCATAGAGCCCGGTGAGCTCATCACGTACCGCCAGGTTACGAATCCTCTCCAACAACTCGGTGAGCTGCTCATTGCGCTCGCCAAGCCGCAGGCGAATGGCGCCGATCTCCCCGGCCAGAACCACCATGGCGCCGGTGACCACCGCGAACAACAGCCATTGCGACCACTCCAGGCGCGCATCGAACAGACCGGTGTGAGTGGCATGCAGACCGGCCAGCACCAGCGCGTAACCGCCTACCGCCACGGTGCCCATGCGGATCACCTGAATCTGGCGAATGCGGAACACGCCCTGTTGAAGAATGGCGAAGAAGAAGCCCATCACGCACAGCCGGCCCTGCTCCAAAAACACCGTGGAGGCCAGCAACGCCAGCGTGGACCAGAGCATCAGCGGCTCCGTCATGGCCGGATCACGCAGGCGCCGATTGCCGCCCAATCGGACAAACAGCAAGAAAGCCGCGTGGCCACACCAGATCAACGCGAACAGCGGGTAAAAAACATCCTTGTCGCCGCGAAAGAAACCCCACTGCAGGACCAGCCAGCACACCAAAGTGTGGGCGGTCCCGCCGGCCAGCAAAGCAAACGCCAGCCGACTCAGACGCCGCGCCTGACGGCGATCCAGCGTCAGCGAAAGCCATCCTTGCATAAGGTTACTCTCAGGGCCGGTTCAAAATCGCGCTCACGTCCCCCACGCGAACGTCGATGCCGACCGCCCTTTGGTAATGTTATGGCTATTGCGCTGCAAAGCGGCGACGGCGGACGACCGGTCGTCGCTGAGATAATAATCAAAAATGTGCTTCAATTCACACTTTTGCCTGAATCGGCACGCCCAGCCCCCCGCTGCAAGCTGCAAACTGACTGTGCTGGAAGAAGCGCCGTGCCGTGGGCAAGGTGCTAGTTGAAAGTTAAAAGTGAAAAGTGAAAACGCGGGCGGGGCCCACAAGACGGCAAGGCCGTGCCCGCGCTTCAGGGAGTTCAAACCCGCGTTGATCTTCCAAGGCCGTAGGCCGTGGGAAGGCGTTTGGACTGGCCCCAAAGAAGTAGACACCTTCATTACGAGGAAGGTGTATGCAATACCGAACCAAGCGTCGATTTAGTGACGCCTTCAAACGTGAGGCGGTTGAGGTCTCGCTGTCCAGCCCACAGACACAAAAGCAGATCGCTGCCAAACTGGGGATTCGTCCGAACTTACTGAGCCGCTGGCGGCAGGAGTGGATTGTGGGCAAGTCATCCTCTGATAAACCGGTCCGTAATGCGGGCCCGACCAAGAGCCTCGCGGAGCTGGAGCGGGAAAATGTTCGCCTGAAGAAACAGCTGAAGCGGGCCGAGATGGAGCGCGACATCCTAAAAAAGGCGGACGAGTACTTCGCCAAGCACCGGAAATGAGGTTTGCCTTTATTGACGGGCACCGTCAATTTTGGCCAATTACGGTGTTGTGCGAAGTACTCGACGTGTCGCGAGCGGGGTATTACCGATGGCATCATGCCCCCTGCCGGCCCAGCGCCCGGCGCCAACGCTGGCAGACGTTACAGGCGTTCCTGCTCGACCAGGCCGAGCAACAGGACGGGATACCGGGCTACCGCAAGCTGTGGCGGGACGCGCAGGACGCGGGCTTTGCCTGCGGTAAGAACCAGGTGCAACGGCTTCTGCAGGCCAGTGGGTACCGTTCTCACGTGGCGACAAAGCCCGGACATCGGCGCCCCAGCAGCGGATTGCCAGTGCTACCCAACCTGTTGAATCGTCGGTTCAAGGTGGCGCAGCCCAACCGGGTGTGGGTGTCGGATATCACCCAGCTGCACTGTGAGGAGGGTTGGCTGTATGTGGCGGTGATACTGGATCTGTGCACTCGTCAGGTCGTAGGTCGAGCCCTGGGGCCGGTCAATGACTCGGGCTTGGTGCTGCGTGCCTTGAAACAGGCCTGGGCGCGCCGTCGGCCCAAAGGAAAGCACCTGCTGTTCCATTCGGATCAGGGGGTTCAATATCGCAGCGAAGCGGTAATGAGTTGGCTCAATGATCGGGGTGTAACGATCAGCATGTCACGGCCCGGCAACTGCTGGGACAACGCCTGTGCGGAGAGCTTTTTTGCCTTGTTGAAGAAGGAGTGGACCCGGCGTCTGGGACGAATCGGGCGGGACGAAATGGCCAGCCAAATCCAGTACTATACGGACCACTTCTACCCCAAAGTACGGCGCCACATGACGTTAGGCGGACTCACCCCTAACGACTATGCGGCCACTTTAAAATCAGTGTCTACTTAAATGGGGCCAGTCCAGTTTCGGCTACGACCTTTTAACTTTTAACCTTTAACTTTCAACGGGCTCTTGACCGGCACGGCCCCTCCGCCACGATGCCCTGGCTTGCAGCTTGCAGCTTGAAGCTTCAATCCGAACAAACCCGCTTCACCGCCGCCCGCCAGCCCTGATAACGGCGCTCGCGCTCGCTTTCCTGCAACGCCGGTTCGAAAGCCCGTTCACACAACCACTGGCCGGCGATGTCGTCCAGGCTCTGGTACAGGCCACAGCCGAGCCCGGCCAGATACGCCGCGCCCAGGGCGGTGGTTTCGGTGACGCCGGGGCGGTCCACGCGCACGCCCAGCACATCCGCCAGGGTCTGGCTGAGCCAGTTGTTGACCACCATGCCGCCGTCCACCCGCAACGTGGTCGGCCGTTGCTGGCAGTCCGCCGCCATCGCTTCCAGCAGATCACGGGATTGGTAACACACCGCTTCCAAACCGGCGGTGACCACCTCGGCGATGCCGGTGTCGCGGGTCAGCCCGAGCAGCGCACCGCGCGCGTTCGGGTCCCACCAGGGCGCGCCCAGCCCGGTGAAGGCGGGCACCAGATACACGCCCCCGGCGGAACCCACGCGCCGCGCCAGGGCCTCGGTTTCGCTGGCGTGGGAAATCAGATTGAGGCCATCGCGCAACCATTGAATGGCGGCGCCAGCGACGAAAATCGAACCCTCCAGCGCGTAGGTGGTGACGCCGTTCAGGCGATAGGCCACGGTGGTCAGCAGCCGATTCTCGGACACCACCGCCTCGCCGGTATTGATGATCATGAAACACCCGGTGCCGTAGGTGCTTTTCACCATCCCTGGCTGGAAACAGGCCTGGCCCACCAGCGCCGCCTGCTGATCGCCGGCGATGCCACACACCGGCACCGCCGCGCCCAGCAGCTCCGGCGCGCTGGCGCCGAAGCGCCCGGCGCTGTCGCGCACCTCCGGCAACAGCGATTCAGGAATGTCGAACAGCGTCAGCAGCTCCGCGTCCCATTGCTGGCTGTGGATATTGAACAACAGCGTGCGCGAGGCGTTGGTGGCGTCGGTGGCGTGCACCCGGCCCTGGGTAAGCTTCCACAGCAGCCAGCAATCGATGGTGCCGAACGCCAGTTCACCAGCGTCGGCGCGGGCCCGCGCGCCGTCCACGTGATCCAGCAGCCAGGCCAGTTTGGTGGCGGAAAAATAAGGGTCCAGCAGCAGGCCGGTGCGCTCGCGCACGCGCTCCTCGTGGCCGTCCTCTTTCAGGCGCCGGCACAGTTCGGCGGTGCGACGGTCTTGCCAGACAATCGCCCGGGCCAGTGGTTCACCGGTGCGGCGGTCCCACAGCACCGTGGTTTCGCGCTGATTGGTAATGCCGATCGCCGCCAGTTGGTCGGCCTCCACATGGGCGTTGCGCAGCGCCTGGCGGCACACCGCCAGGGTGTCGTTCCAGATCTCCGAGGCATCGTGTTCCACCCAGCCATCGGCGGGAAAATGCTGACGGAATTCCTTCTGGGCCTGGCCCTGAGCCACCCCCGCCTGGTCGAACACAATGGCGCGGGAACTGGTGGTGCCCTGGTCGATGGCAAGAATGTAGGACGGCATAAGAAACACCAAATACAGTTGAGAGTTGACAATGGACAGTTGACAGCGGGCCCTCGAAGCAGTGGACAGAACGGCTTTCAAGCCGGCCCTCTTTTTGCTGTCAACTGTCCACTATCAACTGTCAACTTTATATTTTCTTTCCCGCCCCAACACATGCGACTGGCGTTGTTCGCGGGGCAGAATGACACGAAACCGCGCGCCGCCCCAATCGCTCTGTTCGACGCGGATTTCGCCGCCGTGCCAATCGACAATACGCTTGACGATGGACAAGCCCAAACCGTATCCGCCGCTGGCGCGGTGCCGGCTTTTATCGAGGCGCGCGAAGGGTTTGAATACCCGCTCGCGATGGTGCTCGGCGATGCCCGGGCCGTCGTCGTCCACGTCCAGCACCAACCGCCCCTGGTCTTCACTGATCGTCATGCGCACCCGGCCCTTGGCGTAGCGCAACGCATTGGTGACCAGGTTCTGAAGCACTCGGTGCAGGTAACGCGGGTCTCCCTCCAGAGTAGCGCCACGGTCGCCGCGCGCATCGATCACGATGTCGCCGCGGATCGTCTCCAGCTCGCCAATCAGCTGTTCGCACACTTCGTACAGATAAACGTCCTGGAAATCGATATTCGGCGTGCCCTCTTCCAGGCGCGCATAGGTCAGGATCTCGTCGATCAGATGGTCGAGCTGCTCGATGTCGCGATCCAGATCATTGAGTTTGCCGCGCCGTTCGTCGGCGGATTCGCAGTCGGCGAGCATTTCCAGGCCAAAGCGCAGGCGCGCCACCGGCGTGCGTAATTCATGGGACACCGCCCGGGTCATTTCACGCTGGGCTTCGATCAACCGGCGGATGTGCGCGGTCATGCCATTGAACGCGGCGCCCACCTGGCCAATCGGGTCACTGCCCGGGATGTCCGCGTGGGCGCTGAGATCACCGCTGCCAAGCCGGTTCACGGCATGGTCAAGACGGCGCAAACGCCGTTGCAGAGGGCGCACCTGCATATAGGTGGCCAGCGCCACCAGCACCAACGCGGCGACGCCGGCAATGGCCAGTAATTGCCAGGGAAACTGATCGAACAGGTGCAACGGCCCCATCACCAGCACCCGGCCGCTGTCGCCCATCGGCACGTACAGCAACACACTGGCGTCGCGGCGGGTGCTGTCGGTGAGGGTAAACACCATCTCCTGACGCTCCAGCCGCTGGCGCTGATCCAGATCGAGCATCAGTTGCCCGGCGCCGACCAGATCCAGAGGAAAACCGAACTCCTGCTTAAGCCGCTCGAGTGCGCGCTCCTGCTGCGCCGCCGGTCGGCGCGACAAATACTCCAGCACCAGCGCTCCGGTGGCGCGCGCCTGCTGTTCCGAGAGCCGCGTCACCCGGGTGCTCAGATACAGCGGTTGGCCCTGCACGGCATAGAGCACCTGGGTGGCGCCGCTGTCATTGGCCGGGCGCATCACCACCCGCCCCTCGTCCAGGTGCAGTTTTTCCCGGTAAGAGAGTTTCAGTGCGTCTTTATCGAGCAGTTCCACGGCGGCGCCCATCATGCGGCTGAGCAGCCGGGTCCAGGCGTCCCGGTCGGCGGCACTGGCGCGGTCCTGGTAGCCTTCCGCCAACAGATAGAAAGTGCCGCGGGCCATGCGCTCGCGGTAAAGCTGGGAACGGTAGTCGTTGACCAGTTCAACGCCGGCATAGGTGAGCGCGCCGATCACCAGCAAGGCCACCAGAATGCCGCCGTAAATGCGGATGAAGATGCTGTTCACGTGACCTCTCCGGCCGGCGCCGTCCGGGCCTGAGCGGCGGCCGCCATCAGACGGAGCTGATCTCCTTGACGAACAGATAGCCCTTGGAGCGCACCGTCTTGATACGCTTGGGGTTGTCCGGATCATCACCGACTTTGGGGCGAATGCGCGAAATGCGCACGTCGATGGAGCGATCCTGGCCGTCGTATTGAATGCCGCGCAGCTTCTCGAAGATGGTTTCCCGGGAAAGCACCGTGCCGGCGTTGGAGGCCAGCAACCAGAGCAGATCGTATTCAGCGCTGGTCAGATCCACCGACTCGCCGCGCAGGGAGACCTCGCGGGCGGAATTGTCGATCACCAACACGCCGAATTCCAAACGCGCCGGCGAGCTGTCACGCTCGCTGTCGGTCTCGACCCGGCGCAGCAAGGCGCGAATGCGCGCCAGCAGCACCCGTGGCTTGACCGGCTTGGCGACGTAATCGTCGGCGCCCATTTCCAGCCCCAGCACCTGATCCATGTCGTCGGTGCGGGCAGTGAGCATGAGAATCGGATTCTTGAAGGTGCCACGCACCTCGCGGCATACGGTCAGGCCATCGGCCCCCGGCAGCATCAGATCCAATACCACCAGATCGGGCTGCTCGGCGCGGATCCGGCGAATCGCCTCTTCGCCGTCCCCGACCACGGTGACCACAAGGCCGTTGGATTCAAGATATTCACAGGTGAGATCGGCCAGACGTTCGTCGTCTTCGACGATCATGATAGTCGGCGGGTTATCCTGCACGGTTGTCATCCCGTCGTTGTCCTTATCGATGCGTTTTTGTACGGGCCGGCATGCCCCCGCGAAAAATGCGCTTTGCGCCACCGGCGTGCCCAGGCCCCTTCCAACCCCGAAAGATGGGCGGCCCGTGCGTCCTTTTATACGCATACCGGTGCGCTTGGGCAACAGGAATGCAGCTCTTACACAGCACTATATATGGGGGCCGGGGGTCAGCGCCATGGCGCCGCCAGCGCAGGCCGCTTTCCTGCACAACCCACCCACAAATTATCCACAGGATTTCCCCAGTCGACGGGCTTGCAAAAGCACCAGGGCACCTATAACTTGTAGCAATGTCGGGCAGCGACCCCTACATGTTGGGTTTTTGTAAAATTTTCCGCATCATCGGGCACATTCTCTTCCGCCCCCTGGAAAACGCCGCCGATTCAACCATTTACGGTTTCCGACGACGAACCCGGCCGCCGCCCCCGATAAGGCAAACCACAATATATGGTGTTTTTACCTGGAACAGACACTGTTCCGGGTATCGCGCCTTCCGCCACCGGCCGCACCCGCCGGATGCCCACGGAAAGCGGGCACGTCGGATCGATCGAGTGAATCGGACAGGTCGAATGGATCGAATGGATCAAATCAAAAGCACTGCTCAAGAATTGCACAGCGCAGTCAGCACAGACTCAGTCAGCACAAACAACGGAGAGGGCATCATGCATACGGATACCAGTCGCGAACAGGCGCGCCCCGGTGGCCGCGATACCGGCGTGAGCGCGGAACAGGACGTCACCAGCACGGCTCCCGGCCAATTGCGCGTGATCAAGCGCAACGGCAAGGTGCTCGCCTACGATGACGACAAGATCACCGTGGCGATCACCAAGGCCTTTCTGGCCGTGGAAGGCGGCACCGCCGCCGCCAGTTCGCGCATTCACGAAACCGTGGAGCGTCTGACCGAACAGGTCAGCGCCACCTTTAAGCGCCGTATGCCCTCCGGCGGCACCATTCACATCGAAGAGATCCAGGACCAGGTGGAACTGGCTCTGATGCGCAATGGCGAGCACAAGGTGGCCCGCGATTACGTGCTCTACCGCGAGCAGCAGGCGCGCAAACGCGCCGAACGCAGCGATGGCCTGCGCGAGCCCAAGCACAAGGTGGACATGAGCGTGACCATGGAAGACGGCAGCCGCGCGCCGCTGGACATGGCCCGCCTGGAACACCTGATCCACGAAGCCTGCCGCGGGCTGGAGCAGGTGCACCCGGACAAAATCATCGCCGAGACCGTCAAGAATCTGTACGACGGCGTCTCCATCAAGGACGTCAACACCTCCATGGTGATGACCGCCCGCACCATGATCGAGATGGAGCCCAACTACTCCCAGGTCACCGCCCGGCTGCTGATGGACAAGATCCGCGCCGAGGCATTGCAATACCTGGGCGTGGCGGAGCGCGCCAACCAGCAGGAAATGGAAAGCCTCTACGGCGAAGCGCTGGCCGCCTATGTGCACAAGGGCATCGAGTTCGAGCTGTTGAGCCCGGAACTGGCCGAGTACGACCTGGCGAAGCTGGGCGCCGCGATCCAGGGCGAGCGCGATCTGCAGTTCTCTTACCTGGGCCTGCAGACCCTCTACGACCGTTACTTCATTCACCACAACGACACTCGCATCGAACTGCCGCAGTGCTTCTTCATGCGCGTGGCGATGGGGCTGGCGATCCGTGAAGACCAACATGAAGGGAAGCGTGAAGAGCGCGCCATCGAGTTCTACAATCTGCTCTCCAGCTTCGATTACATGAGCTCCACGCCGACCCTGTTCAACGCCGGCACCCTGCGTCCGCAGCTCTCAAGCTGCTACCTGACCACGGTGCCCGATGATCTGTCCGGCATTTACAGCGCCATCCACGACAACGCCATGCTCAGCAAATTCGCCGGCGGCCTGGGCAACGACTGGACCCCGGTGCGCGCGCTGGGCGCCTACATCAAAGGCACCAACGGCAAATCCCAGGGCGTGGTGCCGTTTTTGAAAGTGGTCAACGACACCGCCGTGGCGGTCAACCAGGGCGGCAAGCGCAAGGGCGCGGTCTGTGCCTACCTGGAAACCTGGCACATGGACATCGAAGAGTTCATCGAGCTGCGCAAGAACACCGGCGACGACCGCCGCCGCACCCACGACATGAACTCCGCCAACTGGATTCCGGACCTGTTCATGAAGCGCGTGGTCAACGAACAGGACTGGACCCTGTTCAGCCCCAACGACACCCCGGACCTGCATGACCTGTACGGCGAGGCGTTCGAAAAGCGCTATGAAGAATACGAGGCGATGACCCGCGACGGCCGCATGAAGCTGTATAAGCGCCTGCCGGCCATCAACCTGTGGCGCAAAATGCTCTCCATGCTGTTCGAAACCGGCCACCCCTGGTTCACCTTCAAGGACCCGTGCAACCTGCGCAGCCCGCAGCAGCACGTCGGCGTGGTGCATTCGTCCAACCTGTGCACCGAGATCACCCTGAACACCAACCGCGAGGAAATCGCGGTGTGCAACCTGGGTTCGGTGAACCTGGCCCAGCACGTGGACGGCAATGGTCTGGACCGGGAAAAACTCGCCCGCACGGTGAAAACCGCGGTGCGCATGCTCGACAACGTGATCGACATCAACTACTACAGCGTGCCCCAGGCGGAGCGTTCCAACATGAAGCACCGGCCGGTGGGCCTGGGCATCATGGGCTTCCAGGACGCGCTCTACCGCCAGGGCCTGAGCTACGCCTCCCGTGACGCGGTCGACTTCGCCGACCAGTCCATGGAAGCGGTCAGCTATTACGCGATCCAGGCTTCCGCCAAACTGGCCGAGGAACGCGGCGCCTACCAGACCTTCGACGGTTCACTGTGGAGCCAGGGCATTCTGCCGATCGACTCCATCGATATCCTGGTCAAACAGCGCGGCGAGGAATACTGCCAGGTGGACCGCAGCCAGACCCTGGATTGGGAGAGCGTGCGCGCCATGGCCAAAAAAGGCATGCGCAACTCCAACGTGATGGCGATCGCGCCGACCGCCACCATCGCCAACATCACCGGGGTGTCGCAATCCATCGAGCCCACCTACCAGAACCTGTACGTGAAATCGAACCTGTCCGGCGAGTTCACCGTGGTCAATCCCTACCTGGTCAACGCCTTGAAAGAGCGCGGCCTGTGGGACAACGTGATGGTCAACGACCTCAAGTACTACGACGGTTCGGTGCTGCCCATCGAGCGGGTGCCGGCGGATCTCAAAGAGCAGTTCCGCACCGCCTTCGAGGTGGAACCACGCTGGATGGTGGAAGCCGCCAGCCGCCGCCAGAAGTGGATCGATCAGGCGCAGTCGCTGAACCTCTACATCGCCGACGCCAACGGCAAGAAGCTGGACGTGACCTACAAGATGGCCTGGCTGCTGGGTCTGAAAACGACCTACTACCTGCGCGCCATCAGCGCCACGCAAACGGAGAAATCCACCGTCAACGACACCAAGCTCAACCGGGTTTCGTCTGGCGGTGGTGACGCCTCCTTCAGCGGCGGCGAAACCGCCGCCCCGGAAGCGGAGTTCGGCCAGGCCGCGGACGTACCCCAGGCCTGCTCCCTCGACGACCCGGATTGCGAGGCGTGCCAATAAAGACGCCGGACGCTTGACGCCAGACGCGAGACGCCAAACCCGCTTTTAAAGCGTCCGGCGTCAGGCGTCCAGCGTCAGGCCACTTGAGGAATGCACCACCGGTGACGCCAAGGCGCCACCCTGAAAGAATGGAGAAGACACATGCTGAGCTGGGACGATTTTCATGCGCAAGAGACGCCCATCCACAAGCAGCCCGGCGGCGCGCAACCAACGCCACCGCAATCTGAGCCGCTATCTGAGAAAGCGGCACCTGCACCTCAAGCACCGGCAGCGGGAAGTGCAGCGGATGATCAATCTGGACGAGGACAATCACCCGGACGATCCAACGCCGCCGTGACCGACGCCGTGGTGCGCGCCCAGCAGGCGGTCGCGGAGATGGACATCAGCGAAGGGGTGGCGGAGCTGGAAGGCACCGCCGGCCGCGTCGAGGTGGACGACAAGCGCATGATCAACTGCCGCGCCGACCTCAACCAACTGGTGCCCTTCAAATACGACTGGGCCTGGCAGAAATACCTGGACGGCTGCGCCAACCACTGGATGCCCCAGGAAGTAAACATGAACGCCGATCTGGCGTTGTGGAAAAAAGAAGACGGCCTCACCGACGACGAACGCCGCATCGTCAAGCGCAACCTGGGCTTCTTCTCCACCGCCGACTCCCTGGTCGCCAACAACCTGGTGCTGGCCATCTACCGGCTGATCACCAATCCAGAGTGCCGCCAGTACATTCTGCGTCAGTCCTTCGAAGAGGCGATCCACACCCACGCCTACCAGTACTGCATCGAATCCCTGGGCATGGACGAAGGCGAGATCTTCAACATGTACCAGGAGATCCCCTCGGTGGCCAAGAAAGCCCAGTGGGGCATTGAGTACACCCGCGAGATTTCCGACCCGGCTTTCACCACCGGCACCCCGGAAACCGACAAAGCGCTGTTGCAGAACCTGATCGCGTTCTACTGCGTGCTGGAAGGGATTTTCTTCTACTGTGGCTTCACCCAGATTCTCTCCATGGGCCGCCGCAACAAAATGACCGGCGTCGCCGAGCAGTTCCAGTACATCCTGCGCGACGAATCCATGCACGTGAACTTCGGCGTCGACGTGATCAACCAGATCAAACTGGAAAACCCGCAACTGTGGGACCAGCAAATGCGCGACAAAGCCACCCAGATGATCCTGGAAGGCACCGAGCTGGAAATCCAATACGCCCGCGACACCATGCCGCGCGGCGTGCTCGGCATGAACGCCGCGATGATGGAAGAATACCTGCAGTTCATCGCCAACCGCCGCCTCACCCAGCTCGGCCTGCCCGAGCAATTCAAGGGCGTCACCAACCCCTTCCCCTGGATGAGCGAGATCATGGATCTGCGCAAAGAGAAAAACTTCTTTGAAACCCGGGTCACCGAATACCAGGTCGGCGGCGCGCTGAGCTGGGATTAAAGCACCAGGCTACAAGCGACAAGCTGCAAGCGGGACCACCTCTCTGGAAGTGCTTCACTTGCGGCTTGCGACTTGCGGCCCCCCTTGGGGGTTTGTCCTCACCGCTATCCTTTGGCACCATACCGGCATCACCCCCGGAGGCCTTGATGAGCGACCACAACGACGATTTCCGCGACGACTACCGAGAGGAAGCGCGCGAGCTGCTCTCCACCATTGAACAGGTGGAAGAGACGCTGTCGGTGATGACCACGGTGGTCAGCCAGCTCAAGGAACAGGTGGCCACCCACCTGGACGACGAAGACGACGAGCTGCGCACCGTGGAAATGAGCGCCGAGGAATTCCTGGAGCAGTGCGAGAACCTGGAAGGGACCTGGCACTGAGAAAGCGCTGGCGCGCGCTTCAAGCTTCAAGCTTCAAGCTTAAGTCAAAACCCGCCTCTGACAGCTTTGCGGCTACGCATAAGCCAGTTTGCGTGAGTCCCAGGATGAAAAGGCCGGCACGCTTGAAGCTTGAAACCTGAAGCTTGAAGCGCGCTGCGCGCCAGCGCCAGCGCCCCCACAGGCATTCCCAATGCCACGCATCAGTATTCACCATACCGCCCCGCCCCGCCGGCGCGTTATAGTATCCGCCAACGTCACTACCCCCCATGCGCACAGAGCATCGTCATGGCGCGACCACCGGCGCCGGAAGGAGAAGGTTGAATGAAAGCTTCGGATTTATTCGTTCGCGCCCTGGAAGCCGAAGGCGTTGAGTATGTGTTCGCCATTCCCGGCGAAGAGAACCTGGACCTGCTGGAATCCCTGCGTGGCTCCAAGCAGATCAAGCTGGTGGTGACCCGCCACGAACAGGGCGCCGGGTTCATGGCCGCCACCTACGGCCGGCTCACCGGCCGCGCCAGCGTGTGTCTCTCCACGCTCGGCCCCGGCGCCACCAACCTGGTGACGCCCGCCGCCTACGCCCAGCTCGGCGCCATGCCGATGGTGGTAATCACCGGCCAGAAGCCGATCAAATCCAGCAAGCAGGGCCAGTTCCAGATCATCGATGTGGTCGACATGATGCGGCCGATCACCAAGTTCACCAAGACCGTGGTCAGCGGCGACACCATTCCGGCGCGCATCCGCGAAGCGTTTCGCCGCGCCCAGGAAGAGCGGCCCGGCGCCACCCACCTGGAGCTGCCCGAGGACATCGCCCGCGAGCATTCCTCCATGCCGGTGCTTGAGCCCAGCCTGACCCGCCGTCCGATCGCCGAAGACAAAGCCATCTGCCGCGCCGTGGAAGCCATCCAGGGCGCGCGCAAGCCGCTGTTGCTGGTCGGCGCCGGCGCCAACCGCAAGCTGACCAGCAAAATGTTGCGCCAGTTCATTGAGAAACTGGGCATCCCGGTGATCACCACCCAGATGGGCAAGGGCGTGGTCGATGAAACCGGCCCGCACTTTCTCGGCAACACCGCGCTCTCCGATGGCGACTTCGTGCACCGTGCCATCAGCGCCGCCGATCTGATCATTAACGTCGGCCACGACGTGGTGGAAAAGCCGCCGTTCTTCATGCGTCCCGGCGGCGCCGAAGTGGTGCACATTAACTTCAGCTCCGCCGAGGTCGACCCGGTCTACTTTCCGCAAATCGAAGTAGTCGGCGACATCGCCAACAGCCTGTGGCAACTCAAGGAGCGGCTCGAACCCCAGGAGCACTGGAGCTTCGCCGACTTCCACCGGGTGCGCGACGCCCTGCAGGCGCACATCAGCGAAGGCATCCGCGATGACCGCTTCCCGATTCTGCCGCAACGGCTGGTGCACGAAGTGCGCAAGGTAATGCCCGACGACAGCACCATCGCGCTGGACAACGGCATGTACAAAATCTGGTTCGCGCGCAACTACCCGGCCACCCACCCCAACACCGTGCTGCTGGACAACGCCCTGGCCAGCATGGGCGCCGGCTTGCCCTCGGCGATGGCGGCGAAAATGGTGCACCCGGACCGCCGCGTGATGGCGGTGTGCGGCGACGGCGGCTTCATGATGAACTCCCAGGAGCTGGAAACCGCGGTGCGCATGCGTCTGGATCTGGTGGTGCTGATTCTGCGCGACGACGGCTACGGCATGATCAAATGGAAGCAGGCGCAAATGGAGTTCCACGACTTCGGCCTGGATTTCCACAACCCGGACTTCGTCGCCTACGCCAAAGCCTACGGCGCCCAGGGCCACCGGGTGGAAAGCACCGACGGCCTCGGCCCCCTGATCGAGGAATGCTTCGCCGCCGGCGGCGTGCACGTGATCGACCTGCCAGTGGATTACTCTGACAACGATCGCGTTCTCAACCAGGAAATCCGCGAGCTCAGTAGTAAGGTCTGAGGCGGGTGTTCAGTGTTCAGTGTTCAGTGTTCGCCGCAACTCACCCGATACCGTGGCCTCCGCGAACGCGCACTGAACACTGAAAACTGAAAACCCCTACCTCCTCATCCTCTCCCAATCCGCCCCCGGGTACGGCGCCACGAACGATTCCACCGCGCCCCGCTTGTCCAGGGTCACGAACACCCGCCGGCCGTCCTCGCCACCGAAGGTGAGATTGGTGGGATAGCGCCCTTTCAGGGGCACGCTGCGCAGCCATTTGCCCCGCGGCGACACCACCGCCAGCTCCCCGGCGCCGTAGCGCGCCACGTAAAGATTGCCGCGCACGTCGGCGCGCAGGCCATCCAGGCCGTGCCCTTTGAATTCAATCAGCACCCGGCCGCCGCTGAGGCCGGCGTCGGCGCCCACATCAAACACCCGTATGCGGCGTTGGCGGGTCTCCGCCACATAGAGCCGGCGGCCATCCGGGCTCAGGGCAATGCCATTGGCGGTGCCCAAACCGTCGGCCACTACCCGCGTCCGGCCGTCCGCGCTCACGTACCAGACGCGGCCGCTGCCGCTGCGCCAGTCCGGGTCGCTGGCGTACACGCCGCCGTCGGCGGCCAGGGTGAGATCGTTGGGCTGGTGCATGCGCGGTTCATGCACCCAGACACTCACCGATTGGTCCGCCGGGTCGATGCGCAGAATATTGTGGCCACGGTGGTCGGCGGCGTACAACCGGCCATCCCGGCCAAAGCGCAAACCGCTGGCCACGCTGCCCGCCGGCAGCGTCAGGAACAGGCGCGCCTTGCCCTGGCCAGAGACCCGGCCGATGGTGCCCGGCCGGGCAAAGTTGACCACGTAAAGCGCACCGTCCGGGCCCACCGCCGGCCCTTCGATGCCCCTCGGAAAGACCCCCTCACCGACCCAGTCGCGGCTCGCCGGTGGCGCCGCCTGGCCGGCGCCGGCCGCCAGCATCAACACCATCACGCACCCGCGTTCAACCCTGCCCATGCCTTTGCTCCCATCGTCGGCGCAACACCGTGGTCATTCTCCACATCGATAATGCCAGGGTCCGCGCCGCCTGGCCTGTTTATCCACGCCCGCGCCACCGGCCTTTCCTCTTGGCCCGGGGCTGTATTACATTCAACTGCCCTTGACCCTGTGTTTTCAGGGGCACCACCGCGCGCCCCACGGAGGCCACCATGTGGCGAGATCATTACCACCGGCTGACACGCTATAACCGTTGGCAGAACGAGCACATCTACCGGCTCTGCGAACAACTCGACGACAGCCAGCGCAAGGCCATGCGCGGCCTGTTTTTCCATTCCATCCACGGCACTCTCAATCATCTGCTGCTCACCGACCGGCTCTGGCTGGGCCGCTTTACCGGCCAGCCGTTCGAGGTCGACGGGCTCGATCAGGAGCTGTACCAGGATTTCGACACCCTGCGGAACCAGCGCGCCCTGACCGACGCGCACCTGGCCGACTACGCCGCCACCCTGGACGACACCCGGCTCGCCGAGGCCACCCTCGGTTATACCTCCGCCTCCACCGGCCGGGCCCGTGAGTTCCCGCTGACGCTGTGCCTCACCCATCTGTTCAATCATCAGACCCACCACCGCGGCCAGATCACCACCGCGCTGTGCCAGCTTGGTCTGGACGTCGGCGTCACCGATCTGATTTTCATGCCCGAGCACGCCTGAACGCCCCGAGCGCGCTACCCTCAAGTCAGCCAACGGAGATCGAAAAACTCATGCACGACACGCTGACGCTGGTGGTGGTACTGCTTGGCCTGGCCGTGGCCGCGGTGGTGGTGTTCCGCCGCCTGCATCTGCCGCCGATTCTCGCCTATCTGTGCGCCGGCGTGCTGGCCGGCCCTGGCGGCTTCGGCTGGGTGGCGGACATCACGCCGGTTCAACACCTCGCCGAGTTCGGCATTGTGTTCCTGATGTTTTCCCTGGGGCTGGAATTCTCCATGCCCCGGCTGCTGGCGCTGCGCCGGGTGGTGTTCGGCGCCGGGCCGCTGCAGGTGCTGTGCACCGCGCTGCCGGTGTTCCTGGTGATGCGCCTGCTCGGTTTCGATACCACCATCGCGCTGATCGGCGCCGGCGCGCTGGCGCTCTCTTCCACCGCCATCGTGATCCGCGATTTGATCAGCCGTGGCGCGGTCAATACCCGCTACGGCCGCGCCGCCACCGGGGTGCTGCTGTTTCAGGATCTCGCCGCGGTGGTGATGCTGGTGTTGCTGCCGGTGTTCGCCGACCCCGCCGGCGGCTCGCCGTTGCCGATGGCGGCACTGACCCTGTTCAAGGCGCTGCTGCTGTTCGCCGGCATCTACGTGATCGGCAAGTGGGTGCTGCCCCGCGCTCTGGAAGAAACCGGCCGCGCCCGCTCCGACGAGGTGTTCGTGATGACCGCCCTGCTGTTGGCGCTGGTGGCCGCCTGGGTGACCCATCTGCTGGGCCTGTCGATGGCCCTGGGCGCCTTTCTGGCTGGCATGATGCTCGGCGAGAGCCACTTCCGTCACCAGATCGAGGCGGACATCCGCCCGTTTCGCGATCTGCTGTTGGGGCTGTTTTTCATGGGCGTGGGCATGCTGGTGTCACCGGCGCTGCTGCTCAGCCAGTGGCATTGGATTCTGCTCGCCGCCGCCTCGCTGATGCTGCTGAAAAGCACCTTGCTGGCGGGTCTGTTGAAACTGCTCGGCGAACGGGCGGAAACCGCCCTGCGCACCGGCCTGATGCTCGCCCAGGGCGGCGAGTTCGGCTTCGTGCTGGTGGCCCTGGCGGTGGCCTACCAACTGATGAGCGCGGAACAGGCCGGGCTGCTGGTCTCGATAGCGGTGCTGACGATGGCGGCGACGCCAGCGCTGATCAGCCAGAGCGGGCCACTCACCCGCACCCTGCTGGCGCGCTGGGAGCTGGCCCCGGACAACCCGGTGGTCGACGAACACACCCACGGCCATGTGCTGCTGTGCGGCTATGGAAGAGTGGGTCAGAACCTGATGCGCTATTTAAAGCGCTTTCACATCGAAGCGGTGGCCATCGACACCGATCTGGTGCGCATCCGCGAAGCCGGGCAAAGCGGCGAACGGCTGCTCTACGGCGACGCCACCCGCAAGGACCTGCTGGAGCGCGCCGGCATCCACCGCGCCAGCCTGCTGGTGGTGACCTTCGACGACGCCCGCCTGGCCGAGCGCATCTTGCACACCGCCCATCAACTCTGCCCGGACTTGCGCGTGCTGGTGCGCACCCGCGACGACACCCACCTGGATGAATTACTCAGCGCCGGCGCCGCCGAGGTGGTGCCCGAGGTGTTGGAAGCCTCGCTGATGCTGGTCGCCCACGCGCTGATGATGCTTGATGTGCCGTTTGGCAAAGTGCTGGCGATGCTGCGCCAGAGCCGCCGCGAGCGCTACAAGCTGCTGCGCGGTTACTACCACGGCGAATCCCTGCCCACCAGCGACCGCGCCGGCAATCCGTATCGGCTGCTGCACGCCGTGACCCTGGGCCCACAAGCCGCCGCCATCGGCAAACGGCTCGACCAACTGGGGCTTGCCGAACGCCAGGTGGAGGTGCAATCGCTGCGCCGTGGCGAGCGCACCCTCAACCACCCGGACGGCGACCAGCGCCTGGAAAACGGCGACATCCTGATTCTCTATGGGCCGCTGGAGGCGGTCGAGGCCAGCGAAGAGAAACTGCTCGGCGGCTGATCGGCGCCCGGGTCAGGGCGCCGCGCCGGTACGCCGCCACTGCGCCGGGCTCAGCCCGCTCCACAGCTTGAACGCCCGGGAAAACGCGCTGTGCTCGGAGTAACCGAGCAGCGCCGCCACCTCCACCAGCTCCAGCCGCGAATCGCTCAGGTAGGCCCGCGCCAACCGATAGCGGGTGCGCTCAAGCAGATCCTGGAAACGCTCGCCGCGTTGCTGCAACCGCCGTTGCAAGGTACGCACACTGACGTGATTCAGCGCCGCCAGCGCTTCCAGCGTCGGCCGGCGCTCACGCATCAGCCGCGCCAGCTGGGCGGCAAAGCGGTCCTCGCCTTCCCCATGCCGCGCCAGCAGCGCCTCCGCCTGACCATCCAGAATCGCCAGCAGGTTCGGGTCGGGCGCCCGTAACGGCAAGGTCAGATAAGACATCGGCACCCGCAGGAACGTCTCCGCCTGCCCGAACAGCACCTCGCCGGCGAAATACGCCTGGTAGGGCGCCAGATCGGCGGGTCGCGGATTCACGAACCCGACCCGTTGCACCGGCTTGGCCTCGCCCAGCACATCGCGCACGATCTGCACCACCGCCGCCACGCCGGTCTCGTCCACCAACTGGCCGGACAGACCGCGCTCCACCCCCCAGCGAATTTCCACCCAGTCGCCATGCGTTTCCACGCGCGCCGGGTTCACGTCGTAGATCAGCCGGTGATAGCGCTCCATGCGCGCCAGGCCCTCGCCCAGATTGGCGCCGCTGAGCACCACATAACCGAGCAATCCGAAATGCCGTGGTGTAATGGTGCGCCCCACCGCCAGCCCCAGCGCCGGCTCATTCAGCAAGGCGTCGGCGCGCGCCAACGCCCGTTCCCAGAACAACAATGGCACCCGCTCCAGCCCCGGCGCGATTTCCTCCACCGGCATCCGCCCCAGCAGCGCCAGCGCGTCCACCCCGCGGGCATCCAGGTAGTCGTACAAAAGCTGCGCGTAGGTCGCGGCCACGTAGTTATCGCCAGGCGGCCCGGCGTCGGGGTAAGCGGCATAAGTCATGGCGCTATTTGTCAAAAAATAGGCCGGCGCTGTCAAGCATGGAAACACCGGGCCTGGGACACTGCCTCTCTGTCACCCGCCTCTCTGTCATCCGCCTCTCTGTTCCCCCATCGTGGATCACCGTTATGAACGACCTTTTCTCACAACTGGATTGGCGCGCCCTGGTGCTGCCCGCCATGGTGCCGCTGTTTCTCGCCGCCCTGCTCGCCGAGGCAGCGCGCTTTCGCGGGCACGGGCGCTTTCTCGCCCGCGACTCCTTCGCCAGCATCGGTTTGGGCGCCCTGTACATGGTGTTCGACACCCTGGTCACCGTGACCCTGGTGGCGCTGGTGTTTCAGTGGGCCTGGCATCACCGCCTGTTCGATATCACCATGACGCCGCTCACCGGCGTGCTGCTGTTCGCTCTGCTGGAGCTGTGCTACTACGCCTTCCACCGCGCCAGCCACCGTGTCCGCTGGTTCTGGAGCGCCCACGTGGCGCACCACTCCAGCACCTACATGAACTTCTCCACCGCCATGCGGCAAAGCGCGCTCTACGCCCTGGGTGGCAACTGGCTGTTCTACCTGCCCCTGGCGCTGCTCGGCTTTGAACCGGTGTGGATCTTCTTCATGCTCACGGTGAATCTGGCCTATCAATATTTCGTGCACACCCAATGGGTCGGCAAGCTGCACCCGGCCATCGAATTCATTTTCAACACCCCCAGCCACCACCGCGCCCACCACGGCCGCAACCCGGAATACATCGACCGCAACTACGGCGGCATCGTGATTCTCTACGATCGCCTGTTCGGCACCTTCGTGGAAGAGCAAGACCAGGTCCCGGTGCAATACGGCATCACCCGCCCGGTGAACAGCTTCAACCCGCTGTGGCTGACGGTGCACGAATGGGTCGCCATGTTCCGTGACGCCGCCCGCCCCGGCCCGCTCAAACAGCGCCTCAAGCACTTCTGGGCGCCACCGGAATGGGAGCGCGACGACTAGCGCACACCGCCAACTGGCGGCGCCGGCGTTAACAACGGTATTCTTTGCCGGAAACGCCCGCCCCGGTTGGCCGGCTCTCTCTGAACCGACCCAGCAAAAGGACACCCGCGCCGTATGCCCGAACCGACGCCCTCCCTGACCCTGGCTCTGCTGCAAGGGCGCGAAGCCGCGATGGGTTTCTTCCGACCCCTGCTCAATCAACACGGCATCACCGAACAGCAGTGGCGGGTCATCCGCATTCTCAAACAGGTCCCCGAATACACCCTGGAGAGCTATCGCCTGGCCGAGCTGGCCTGCATTCCGCGCCCCAGCCTCACCGGCGTGCTGATGCGCCTGGAACGGGATGGCTACCTGCGCCGCTGGAAGCCCGAGAACGACCAACGCCGCCTGTGCATCACCCTCGCCGACGAAGCCCACCAGCTGTTCGACGCCATGAGCGACGAAATCAATCGGCAGTACCGGACAATCCGCGAACAGCTCGGCGGCGAGGACTACCAGACCCTGATGGGCCTGCTGGAGCGCCTGCGGCGCATTCAGCCCTGAGGCCCTGCTCAGCGCGCTTGAGCCGCCTTTTTGCGGCCCGCGCGCACGCGCAGATTGAGCATCTCCACGGCGAAACTGAACGCCATCGCGAAGTAGATGTAGCCCTTGGGAATATGGAACTCCAGGCCATCGGCGATCAACGCCGTGCCCACCAGCACCAGGAACGACAACGCCAGCATCTTCAGCGTCGGGTGCTCGGTGATAAAGCGGCCGATGGCATTGGCGAACACCATCATAAAGCCCACCGCGATCACCACCGCGATCACCATTACCTCAAGGTGATTGGCCATGCCCACCGCGGTGATCACCGAATCCAGCGAGAACACCAGATCGAGCACCGCGATCTGCGCCAGAATCGCGAAAAAAGACGCCGTTGCGCCCTTGCGCACCGACGCCGGCGCCGCCTCGTCATCCTCAATGGAATGATGAATTTCCAACACCGATTTCGCCAACAGGAACAACCCGCCCACGATCAGCACCAGATCGCGCCCGGAAATACCCTGGCCCAGCACCACGAACAGATCGGCGGTGAGCTTGGTCAGCCAGGCCAGCGACGCCAGCAACCCCAGCCGCATCACCATCGCCAGCCCCAACCCGATCAGCCGCGCCCGGGGGCGCTGCTTCTCCGGCAACCGATCCACCAGAATGGAGAGGAAAATAATGTTGTCGATGCCCAGCACGATTTCCAGGGCGGTCAGGGTGGCCAGGGCAATCCAGGCCTCGGGGGAGGTGATCCATTCCAACATAGCGGGCTACCTGCAAAGGGCTTCACCCGTAGCGGGCGACGTTTCCCCGCAGTATAAGGGTTGGCGCGCGCGGCGCCAGTGCACGGCTTGCCAACACCAGCGCCGACCGCGATAGTGGCCACTGAACCCGGACAGGCGCGCGCACGCCGCGCCCAGGCGAAGAGAAAGAAGCCCGCCACCCACCGACAAGGACTGCCGCCATGACACCGAAATCGCTCGCCCTGCTGCTCAGCCTCGCCGCCCTGCCTGCCTTCGCCCAAGCCGACGACTACCTCGAACCGGGCCAATGGAAACAAACCATCCAGGCCAGCCAGCCCGGCGGGCAAGCGATGCCGGCGCGCACCATGAACCGCTGCCTCAGCGCCGCCGACGTCGCCGACCTGCGCGGCGCCCTCACCAACAACCAGCAAAATGGCTGCCAGGTGGACGACTACCGGCAAGACGGCGATCAAGTGAACTGGACGGTAAGCTGCGGCGGCGAACCCGCCAGCGTCACCCGGGGCGAAATGACCCGGCAAAGCCCACGCGCCTACCGCATCAACCTGGAGGTCGCCACTACCGTGCAAGGCGAAACCCGCACCACTCAAGTGCAAGGCCAGGCGGAACGGATCGGTGACTGTCCGAAAGAATAGAGGTTCAGTGTTCAGTGTTCAGTCGGGCCGCTGCCGGCCTGCCCTACGCGGCGCTGTAGAGGGAGCGTGTTTTTTTGTAGGAGAGGCAGGGCGGCGTTCCGCCCAGCCAGCAACAGGTTTGATTTTGATCTTGGCGTCCGACGTCCGACGTCCGACGTCCGACGTCCAACGTCCAACGTCCACCCTCTAGCCTTTCAACAAATCCAACGCCACATCGACAATCATGTCTTCCTGGCCACCCACCATCTTGCGCCGCCCCAGCTCCACCAGAATATCCACGGTCTTAAGATCGTAGCGCTTGGCGGCGGCTTCTGCGTGGCGCAGGAAACTGGAGTAAACACCGGCGTAGCCGAGCGCCAGGGTTTCGCGGTCCACTTGCACCGGCCGATCCTGCAGCGGCCGCACGATGTCGTCGGCGGCGTCCATTAATTTATACAGGTCGCAACCGTGCTCCCAGCCCAGCTTCTCGGCGGCGGCGATGAACACTTCCAGCGGCGCGTTGCCGGCGCCGGCGCCCATGCCCGCCAGGCTGGCGTCCACGCGATTCACGCCCTCTTCCACCGCGGCGATGGAATTGGCCACGCCCAGGCTCAGGTTATGGTGGGCGTGGATGCCCATGCCGGTGGCCGGGTCAAGCAGGTCACGGCAGGCGCGCACCCGGGCGCGCACGTCGTTCATGTTCATGGCGCCGCCGGAGTCCACCACGTAGACGGTCTGCGCGCCGTAGCTTTCCATCAGTTTGGCCTGTTCGGCGAGGCCTTCGGGCGTGTTCATGTGGCTCATCATCAGAAAGCCGACCGTGTCCATGCCCATCTCCCGCGCTTTCTCGATGTGCTGTCGGGACACGTCCGCCTCGGTGCAGTGAGTGGCGATGCGGGCGCCGCGTGCGCCGGCGGCGTAGGCGGCCTTGAGATCGTGGATGGTGGCGATGCCCGGCAGCAGCAGCGTGGTGATCATGGCGTGCTCGGTGACGTCCGCCACCGCCTCGATCCATTCCACGTCGCTGTGCGCGCCAAAGCCGTAGTTGAAGCTGGAGCCCTGGAGGCCATCGCCATGGGCCACTTCGATGGAGTCCACGCGAGCATCGTCCAGCGCTTTGGCGATCTGCCGGGCATTGTCGACGCTGTACTGGTGGCGGATGGCGTGGCTGCCGTCACGCAGCGTCACGTCGGAAATATAGAGCTTGCTCATTGGTGCGCCTCCTTTTTTATGAGCCGCGTTTCGGCGAGCCGTTCGGCACAGGCCATGGCCGCCGAGGTCATGATGTCCAGGTTGCCGGCGTAGGCGGGCAGGTAGTGCGCGGCGCCCTCCACTTCCAAAAACACCGACACTTTCAAACCGCTGAGCTTACCCAGGCCGGGCACGTTCACCGGCGCCTCGGCGGGGATCTCCTCGAACTGCACGCGCTGTTTGAGCCGGTAGCCGGGCACGTAGCCGCGCACTGTGTCGGCCATCGCGTTGATCGACGCTTCGATCCGCTCGCGGTCGGCGTTTTCGCACAGCACGAACACGGTGTCGCGCATGATCAACGGCGGCTCCGCCGGGTTCAGCACGATGATCGCCTTGCCACGGGTGGCGCCACCGAGCTTTTCAATCGCCAGCGAGGTGGTCTCGGTGAATTCGTCGATGTTGGCGCGGGTGCCCGGCCCGGCGGACTTACTGCTGATCGACGCCACGATCTCGCCGTAATGCACCTTGGCCACCCGCGCCACCGCCGCCACCATGGGGATGGTGGCCTGGCCACCGCAGGTGACCATGTTGATGTTGTCGGCGTCGAGCTCGTCGTCCAGGTTGATCGAGGGAATCACGTAGGGGCCGATGGCCGCCGGAGTGAGATCGATCAACTTGACGCCGTGCGGTTTAAGGCGCTCGTAATGGTGCGCGTGAGCGCCGGCGGAGGTGGCGTCGAACACCACCTTGATATCTTTGAACCCCTCCATCGCCAGCAGGCCGTCAATTCCTTCGGCGGTGGTCGGCACGCCCAGCCGTTCGGCACGGGCCAGGCCGTCGGACGTCGGGTCGATACCGACCATGGCGCCCATTTCCAGATGTTTGCCGTGGCGCAGAATCTTGATCATCAGGTCGGTGCCGATGTTGCCGGAACCGATGATCGCCACTTTGATTGGATCACTCATAACCGTTACTCCAGCCCGCATCGGGCACTAGACAGAGGCAGGGTTCAGGCGCCGACATGAAAGCCGACCCGGCCCAGACGCTCCACTTCAAGCTGCACATGGATACCCGGGCGCAACCATTGCGCCGAGGTGGCGGCGCCGGCCATCACGATGGCGCCGGCCGGCAACGGCTCTTCAGCTTCACCGGCGACGCGCGCGGCGGCGGCCAGGGCACGCAGCGGGTGGCCCAACAGCGCGGCGCTGGAACCCAGCTCTTGATCGACGCCATCAAAGCTCATCACCATGCCCAGGTTGGCAAGATCAGTGCGCGGGTCTGCCCACGGCCCGACCACGAAGCCCGACGATGAGGCGTTGTCGGCGATCACGTCGGACAGCGAAAATTTAAAATCCTGGTAGCGCGAATCGATGATCTCCAGCGCCGGCGCCACCGCCTCCACGGCGGCCAGCGCCTGGGCCGGGGAAACGTGTCCCGACAGCGGCCGCTTGAGCACGAACGCCAGCTCCGGCTCCACCCGCGGGTGAATAAAACGGCTCAGATCCAGCGTGCCGCCATCGTCCACTTGCATGCCGCTGGTGAGCCGGCCCCAAATCACATCGTCAACGCCCATCTGGATCATCTTGGCGCGGCTGGTGAAGCCCATCTTGATGCCCACCGGGCGCTCGCCCCGGGCCAGCCGGCGCGCCACCGAACGGCGCTGGATCTCATAAGCGTCCGCCAGCGGCAGCTCGCCGTCCGGGTCGATCTGCGCCACCGCGCGGGCGCTGAAGGCAGCCTCGTCCAGGCGCGTGGCGATGTCGTCGATACGGGTCATTGCGTGTTCTCCTGTGGGTTGGCGTTGTCGTCCGGCGCCTGATCGAACACCGCGCGCACCGACCCCAGGCCGGACACCCGCGCCTCGATCACGTCACCGGGCGCCACCTCGACCATCGGCCCCAGCGCTCCGGAGAGCACCAGATCGCCGGCGCGCAGGGGCTGTTCCAGTTGCGCCATGCGGCGCGCCAGCCACAGCACCGCATTAAGCGGATTGCCCAGGCAGGCGCGGCCCACGCCCACTGACACCGGCTCGCCGCGCCGCTCCATCACCATGCCGCACAGTTCCAGATCAAGGTCCGCCAGCCGCCGTGGCGTGGTGCCCAGCACGAAGGCACCGCTGGAGGCGTTGTCGGCGATGGTGTCGGCGATGCGGATGTTCCACTGATCGATGCGGCTGCCAACGATCTCAATGGCCGGCAGCGCGTAGTCGATGGCGTTGATCACCTCCACCAGGCCCAGGCTCGCCTCATCCAGATCACGGCCCAACACGAACGCCACCTCGGCCTCCACCTTGGGCTGATGCAGGCGCGCCCAGGGCACCGGCTCGCCGGGGCCGAACCCCATGTCGTCAAACAGGGCGCCAAAGTCCGGCTGATCCACGCCCAGCTGGGTTTGCACCACCCGCGAGGTCAGGCCGATCTTGTGGCCCACCCGCCGCTGGCCCTGTTGCAGGCGCAGGTCGTTGTTAAGGCGCTGAATGCGGTAGGCATCGTCGATGCCCAGCCCGGGCAGGCTGTCGCGCAGCGGTTCGATGTATTGGTGGCTGTCCGCCGCCTGGCGCAGGCGTTGCGCGGCCTGCTCCAGGGCGGAGCCGTCAAACGAAGAGCGGGACATGAAAATTCAATCCTTCTGGTTCAGTGTCAGGAGGCCGGCGCATCGCTTTTCAGGCGATCGCCCACCGCGAAGCGCGTCGGCGGCAGCTCGCTGACCATCACCCGCACGGAGCCAATGGGCGCGTTCAGTTGCTCGCTGACGCAACGCGCCACTTCACGAATGCAGTTTTCCACCAGGGCGTCATCGCGCCCCTCCACCAGGGTGATCTGTACGATCGGCATGGTTGACTCCTTCGAAGGCGGCCGTGGCCGCCCGGTTGATCGGCTCAATTACTCCAGTTCGATGGCCTTCTGCTTGGGCAGGAACAGCAGCACCACCAGCGCCGCCAGCGCGAAGAACATGGAGGTCAGCAGCAGCCCCGAGCCGAGCCCGAAGCGATCCGCCGAGAAGCCGATGATGGCCGGCGCCACCGCGCTCACCGCGCGGCCGCCGTTGTAGACCACGCCCTGAGCGGTGGCGCGGATCGAGGTCGGGTACAACTCGGCGAAGGTGGGCGCGAAGCCGCTGTAAAAACCGGTACCAAAGAACGCCACCACCACGCCAAACGCCATCAGCACCAGCGGCTCCTTAATCAGCAGATACAACGGCACCGCTACCGCCGACACCACGAAGAACGTCACGAAGGTGGCGCGGCGGCCGATCGCGTCGGAGATATAACCGAACGACACAAAGCCGATCGCCGCGCCCACCTGCATGATCACGATCCAGGTGGTGGACTTAACCAGATCCAACCCGGCGCCGCCGTCCGCCACCGGCGTGGACAAATAAGTGGGAATCCAGGTGAACAGGCCCCAATAGCCACACATGGCGGTAATCATCAGCGCCATGCCGAACGTGGTGGTGGCGGCGTGATCCTTGAACAGCACGCGCAGGCTCTCTTTCAGGGTCAGACGCTCGGTCTGGTTTTTCCAGATTTCCGACTCGCCCATGTGGCGACGAATGTAGAACGCCAACAGCGCCGGCAGCAGACCCACCACGAACACCCAGCGCCAGCCGAACAGCGGCAGGATCACCGCGGCGGTGATCGCCGCCAGGGCATAGCCGGAGGCAAACGCGCTTTGCACCCAACCCAGCACCTTGCCGCGGTGTCGCGCCGGCCAGCTCTCGCTGACCAGCGCCGAGCCGGCCGACCATTCGCCGCCCACGCCCAGGCCCACCACCACGCGGAACACCATCAGTTGCCACACGTTGGCGGACAAGCCGCACAGCGCCGTGCCCACCGAATAACAAAGAATGCTCAGCACCATTGAACGGGTGCGCCCGATGCGGTCGGCGAGAAAGCCGAACACCAGGCCACCAAACGCGGACGCCAGCAGCGTCGCCGAGGCCACCAGCCCGGCGGCGCCTTTATCGAACCCCAGATCCTTGCCCACCGACGTGATGATCATGGCGAACAACATCAGATCCATGATGTCGAGCATCCAGCCCAGATAGGCGGACCGGAACGTCTGCCACTGGTGCTTGGTGGCGCCCACCCACCAGCGGCTCGATGAACCGGAAGACGGCGCCAGGGATTGCTCAGCGTGTTGTGTCATTGGTCATTGCTCCTCGGCCCGACGCACTTAAAAGGTGCCGTCGAAACCGTCTGCTTGTTGTTTTTGTGAGCCAACCAAACTGGCTCATCTGTTGCTGTGATCGATACATTATCGGATTTTTTGGATTTTTGAAGCCCTAAATGCTAAAAAAAGAGACAGTCGTATCTTTCATCGATACAATCACGTCAATTTCCTCATGCCCTCCTCAAAAACAACACGGAGACAAGCCATGACCGCTCTCAAGCTGAGCCTCTACGAAGACACGCTGCCGGCGGCGGCGGACCCGGTCTACCTGCCCGCGCTGGCGCGCTCACTGTTCGTGGTGCAAGGCGCGTTGTCGGTGGAATCCGACACCGGCGCCCAGTGGCTGGACACCGGTGCCGCCCTGGTCGAGCAGAGCGAACAGACCCTGCTCGCCGGCGCCGACGGCGCCACCGTGTGGCGCTGGGAACTGTCCCTGGCGGACCACGGCGCCAGCCGCACCCTGCGCGCCTCCCCGGCCACCACTTCGACGCTGAAACTGGAGCAAGCCCTGGATCTGCCGGCCGGCTATCAGTGGCTGATGCGCTGCGACCGGGTCGCCTTCCCCCCCGGCGGCACCGCCTGGACCCACGTCCACCAGGGCCCGGGCATCCGCTGCTGCCTGAACGGCGAGATCAGCATCGAAACCGAAGGCCGCTCGCTCAGCTACCCGCCCGGCTCCGCCTGGTTCGAAAAAGGCCCCGAACCGGTGCTCGCCCCCACCACCGAACAGCGCGACACCACCTTCATTCGCTGCTTCCTGCTGCCACGCCAACTCAAAGGCCGCAGCTCAATCCGCTACGTCCACCCCGAAGACGCCCAACGCCCCAAAGTACAGGCCTACCGCGTCTTCGCCGAACGACACATCCAACTACCCCAATAACCCCCCCAATCGGGGACACGCATAACTTTCCAATCGGGGACACGCATGAATTCAGCCGCCCCGAGAGGCCTGCTCACGAGCCTCCTGCTGTGAGAAAGATGCGTGTCCCCGATTGGAGTTTTGCCTCAGAAAGTTATGCGTGTCCCCGATTGGGAAGTTATGCGTGTCCCCAGTCTCACCACGTGTCCCCAGTCTTCCCCAGTCTCACCCGCTCTGGACCCGGCGGCGCTTTGCGCTAGACTAGCCACGGTGACCGCTGGATCGCTGGCCGAGACAAGGCCGTCCGGCGGCGGACGCTCCTTCAATCAACCAGGACGATGACCCGGTGGCCGATTCAGACGATATGCCCCTTGCCGACCCTACGGAAAAAGACGAACGCAGCCTGCCCGGCGGCGTGATTTCGTTGATGATCATCGAGGCGCTGGCGAGTGCCGAGCAGGGCCTGGGCGTAACTCAGATTGCCCGGCAACTGGGCATGCCCAAGGCGCGCGTGCATCGCCATCTCAGCGGTTTGCGCGAACACGGCTATGTGACCCAGCAGACGCCGGGCAATCAGTACCGCATCGGTTGGCGGCTGTATCTGCTTGGTCAGCGCTTTACCCGTCAGTTCGACATCGTCTCGTTGGCGCGCCCGGCGATGGAATCCCTGCGCGACAGCACCGGGCAAACCGTGGTGCTGGCCACTTTCGCCGAGGGCGAAGTGGTGGTTCTGAATTTGCTGCGCGGACACACCGCGCTGGAAATCGCGTTGCGCCCGGGCACCCGTTTCCAGGTCAATTCGGTGGCCCAGGGCAAGGTCGCCTTGGCGTTCGGCCCCGCGGACCTTTTGGAAACCGTGCTTTCCCAGCCACTCCAGGCAAGCACCCCCCGCACCATCGTCGACCCGGACCGCCTGCGCAGTGAGATTGAGCTGGTGCGCCGACGCGGCTGGGCGGACGGCCCGGAGGAGGTGTTCACCGGCGTCAATGCCCTGGCCGCGCCGCTGTTCCAGGCCGGCGACCGGTTCTTTGGCACGGTTGCGCTGGTCGGCTCGATTCACTACCTGCCGGTGAAACCCCTGCAGGAGCACGTCGAAAAACTGTTGCTCGCCTCACGGCAGATCTCCGCGCTGCTGGGGCAGCAGCAGGGCTAGGAAAGCTGGTCGCTGCGCTCGGCCATTGCCTGCATGCGCCGGTGCAACTGGCGGCGCGTGCGCCAACCGGTCAGGCGACGGCTGTCCCAGCTTTCCGGCACCAGACAGCGCTCGCCATCCGAATCGCGGATCAGAAAGCGCCGCCGCACGCCGATGGGCGGGTCCTCGGAACCGTACACCGCCAGCAATTCGATGCTCAGCGCGCGCAGGCACACCGGCGCCGGGTCGTGGGCGGCACGGGCATCATCGCCCTTCAGGCGCAACCCTTCACCACGCGCGATCCGTTCGATCACCTCATCGAAGGTACCGATGTGCAGAAATTCGCCGGAGCCCAGCGGCCCCTGACGGGTGCTGTCGCGCAACCCGCCGGCGCCGTGCTCATCGCCCTCGCGGTAATTCTGCTCAAGCTCGGTGACGTCCAGCGTGTATTGGCCTTGATCGGTCTCCAGATGAGCAATGATGTGCTGAATAAAAATCGATTCAGCACTCATATTACTGATCAGACACAACGCCCCCGGCCCCTGGCTCTTACCCCGGTTAATCAGCACCCGTGGCCGGCGCTGGCGTTTGTAGCCGTTGTACAGCAGTTGCGCGTACACCAGCCAGATCAGCAGCGTGCCGGCGTTGGTCAGCAACATCAGCAGTTTCTGATGCTGGGTAATCCACTCCATCACTCCGTGGCTCCTTTATTCCAAACAAGCGCACAGCCTGCGGATAATGACCGCATAGGCCAGTAAAACCGGGTAATAAAGCGCCGCGCTTTGCGAAAAGCTGTAAAAAAACACCCGCCCCAAGAGTGCCCTGCCACCACCGCGCGCCTTGCTCTGGCAAGGGTGTGGGCCGCGCCATGGGCCATCCTGGCTGGCGCCGAGCGTGCCAGGCATCGCCAACGGCCATGGCGGCGATAGTCGGCGGCGTCTGTTGCCTTGGTTCATGTGTTCGCCATTAGGGCGTAGTATCAAACAGCAATAATCAGTCGTCGCCGGGATGCCGGGCGGCGCGGCCAAAGCCCTGCTGCACCCTCGCCCGGCCACGACTCACAAAACACGCTCACTAAGGAGGTGCGCAGTGACACGGATTGGCCAGGACACCCTGAAAAGCGCCAAAACCCTCGACGTCGGCGGCAAGACCTACCACTACTTCGATCTCAATACGGTGGCCGACAAGGGTTGGGGTGATCTCAGCAAGCTTCCCTTCTCACTCAAAGTTCTGCTGGAGAATCTGCTTCGTCACGAAGACGGTGAAACCGTCACCGTGGACGACATCGAAGCGCTGGTTCGATGGCTGGATAAACGCTCCTCCGACAAGGAGATCAACTACCGCCCGGCACGGGTGCTGATGCAGGATTTCACCGGCGTGCCCGGGGTGGTCGATCTGGCCGCCATGCGCGACGCCATCGCCAAGGCCGGCGGCGACCCGGAACGGATCAACCCGCTCGCCCCGGTGGACCTGGTCATCGACCACTCGGTGATGGTGGACAAATTCGGCAACGCCCAGGCGTTCGAGCAGAACGTGGAAAAGGAATACGAGCGCAACAAGGAACGCTATCAGTTCCTGCGCTGGGGCCAGAAAGCGTTCGATAACTTCAGCGTGGTGCCGCCGGGCACCGGCATCTGTCACCAGGTCAACCTGGAATATCTGGGCCGTGGCGTCTGGTCCAGCGACACCGACAACGGCGACACCTACGCCTACCCGGACACCCTGGTCGGCACCGATTCCCACACCACCATGATCAACGGCCTGGGCGTGCTCGGCTGGGGCGTGGGCGGCATCGAAGCGGAAGCGGCGATGCTCGGCCAGCCGGTGGCGATGCTGATTCCCGAAGTCGTCGGTTTCAAGATCACCGGCAAACTCAACGAAGGCGTCACCGCCACCGACCTGGTACTGACCGTCACCGAAATGCTGCGCTCGCACGGGGTGGTCGGTAAGTTCGTCGAATTCTTCGGCGACGGCCTGGCCGATCTGAGCCTCGCTGACCGTGCCACCATCGGCAACATGACACCGGAATTCGGCGCCACCTGTGGGTTCTTCCCGATCGATGAACGCACCACCGAATACATGGAACTGACCGGCCGACCGAAAGAGACCATTGAGCTGGTCGAGGCCTACTGCAAGGCGCAAGGCCTGTGGCGCTCCAGCAACGATCCGGACCCGCAATTCACCGACACCCTGGAGCTCGACCTCAGCGAAGTGGTGCCCAGCCTGGCCGGCCCGAAACGGCCCCAGGACCGGGTCCCGCTGACCGGCGTGAAAAGCACCTTTATCGACGTGCTCACCAAGGAACTGAAACTCGACGACGAAGAAATCAGCAAGCTGGAAGGCGAAGGCGGCCAGACCGCCGTGGGCAACCACGAGCCCACCAGCGGCGTTAACGTGAGCATGAACGGCGAGAACTTCCACCTCGACCATGGCGATGTGGTGATTGCCGCGATTACTTCCTGCACCAACACCTCCAACCCCAGCGTGATGCTGGCCGCCGGCCTGGTGGCGCAGAAGGCGGTGGCAAAAGGCCTGACCCGCAAACCCTGGGTGAAAACCTCACTGGCGCCGGGCTCCAAGGTGGTCACCGACTACCTGGCCAAGGCAAAACTGCAAGACCCGCTGAACGAGCTCGGTTTCAATCTGGTCGGTTACGGCTGCACCACCTGTATTGGCAACTCCGGACCGCTGCCTGATGAGATCGACAAGGCGATTACCGAAGGCGATCTGGTGGTAGCCTCGGTGCTCTCGGGCAACCGCAATTTCGAAGGCCGCGTGCACCAGAGCGTGCGCACCAACTGGCTCGCCTCGCCGCCGCTGGTGGTCGCCTATGCGCTCGCCGGCAGCGTCAAAATCAGCCTCGACAAAGACCCGCTCGGCCACGACAACGACGGCAACCCGGTTTATCTCAAAGACATCTGGCCCTCCAGCAAAGAGATCCAGGACGCCATGGTGGCGGTCAATCAGGAAATGTTCCGCAAGGAATACGCCAGTGTCTTCGAAGGCGACGACACCTGGAAAAGCCTGCCGATTCCGGATTCCAAAACCTACGAGTGGGACAACAAGTCCACCTACATTCAGAACCCGCCGTTCTTCGACGGCCTGACCGCCGAAGTGGACGATGTCCAGCCCGTGAAGAACGCCCGCGTTCTGGCGCTGCTGGGCGATTCCATCACCACCGACCACATCTCCCCCGCCGGCGCCATCAAGGCGGACAGCCCCGCCGGGCATTACCTTCAAGGGCACGATGTGGAGCCGATCGACTTCAACTCCTATGGCTCCCGGCGCGGCAACCATGAAGTGATGATGCGCGGCACCTTCGCCAACATCCGCATCCGCAACGAAATGACGCCGGACATCGAAGGCGGCTACACCAAGCACATGCCCGGCGGTGAGGAAATGCCGATCTACGGCGCCGCCATGCGCTACCAGAAAGACAACGTGCCCTCGGTGGTGATCGCCGGTAAAGAGTACGGCACCGGTTCCAGCCGCGACTGGGCGGCCAAGGGCACCCGCCTGCTGGGCGTGCGCGCGGTGATCGCGGAAAGCTTCGAGCGCATTCACCGCTCCAACCTGATCGGCATGGGCGTGCTACCGCTGCAGTTTCCGGAAGGCACCACCCGTAAAACGCTGAATCTGGACGGCAGCGAGGAAGTCGACATTCCCAACCTGGGCAATGACCTCAAGCCCGGCGAGGAAATCGACGTGGTGTTCCGCAAACAGGGCGGCAAGGAACAGACCGTGAAAGCGATCAGCCGTCTCGACACCGGCGCCGAGGTCACCTACTTCAAGAACGGCGGCATCCTGCATTACGTGCTGCGCCAGATGATGACCGACTGACTCCACCCGCCGGGGCGTCCCCCGCCCCGGCGTTTCCTTCCCCGCACTAAACAACGAAAAAAAGCGCGCTCACAACCGGCCGTTACCTCAGGGCGCACCGTTTCGTTTTCATTATCGCATTTGCGTATTACGCAAATCATTCCGTTTCTCTTGCAGGAAATCGGCTCTCTTTTTTGTCAGCCTTTGCCCATTCATAAGCAATTCGTGATGACGCTCTTAACTCTTTGATAGAGCTCTATAGCGTCTTATTAGGCGCGGTGATTTTATAGAGCGGGTGCCGATGATTCAGGACATTGCAGGAACGCAAATGTTGAATAAAGAGAATGGAACTCAGCATTATGGAACAGGCGATAAGAAGACCTCCAAGGGTCCACCCCTACCTCTATCTTTACCGTAACCGCAATGGCCAGTTCTGGTGGTGCGCCGTGCCTTACGTGGATAGCCGCGGACGGCGCCGGCAGCGAAGGCGCTCGTTCCGTGACAGCCGGCTGGGCGGCAAGAGCAACGCCCTGGAGATGGCGCGGCGCTGGCGCGATGAACAGATTCAGCAGCCGGATGTGCGCGACGCCATGGGCGATCAGCGCCCGCTGGTACTGTACGCCGCCGACCGGCTGGGCGAAATCGGCCAGCGTGAGAACCCGTTCGGCCTGGTAGGCATTACCGCCACCTTTCGGGAGCAACCGCTCGGCGGAAATTTCTCGGTGACCGCCAACCGCGGGCGCAAGAAATGGTTCTCCATGCGCCGCTATGGGGGCTTCGGCGCATTCAAGCGGGCGGTGATGCAGCGCTGCCACTGGGTTGGCGCGCCAATGCCCGACGAAGCCGATTTGCGCCAGCGCTATCAGCACTGGGCCCAGCGCAACCGGGACCTGTTGCGCCGCCACGGCCTGGAGCCCTAAGAAGCACTCTCTCCGGCCCGGGGCCGCGCCCGGGCCGAACGCTTCCTTAGGTAACAATCATCAAAGCACGGCCGCAAAAAATAATGTATTTCTATTAATTTTTTCCATTATTTTGATCTGGGAAAACTGACGCCCCTGATTCGACTTCACTATCAACACCCACCTTCGTCACAACCGAAGTGCCCCGAGAAAAACCGCTTCCCTCTCATTAAAGACAAAAAAGTTCTATAAAAACAGCCATTTAATCGGCTATCGCCAGCCTCGTCATACGGCCGAAGAATGTGCGAGACCAGCCGGTCATTTACGTCAACCCCATGCCTTGACACCTCGAGAACCCCCGTACTAAAGTGAAATTGAAGTTCATTATCCGATCTTCACGGCCTCAAATTAATGTTTGTTGACTATTTTGGCCATTATCTGCCCAACCCGAAACGCGCTTGAAAACGCCGGGCAGTTGCATTCAAACAACAACAACGCGCCCCGCCAGAGACAGCGCATTTGGCGCTTCTCCATGGGGCCCGATTCGAATAGGGATATCACCATGGGTGCCTATGCTTTACGCCGTCTTCTGGCGCTGATCCCCACCCTCTTCGTTGCCAGCATCATTGTTTTCAGCGTGGTGCGGCTGGTGCCCGGCGACGTGCTCGATCTGATGCTCAGCGAGAACGCCTACTCCTCCGGCGCACCGGAAGACCGTGCTCAGTTGGAACGCGCCCTGGGTCTGGATAAACCCCTGTATCTGCAATATCTCAGTTGGGCCGGCAATGCGGTGCGCGGCGATCTGGGCCACTCACTGTGGCGGGACACGCCGGTTACCCAGGAAATCGCCGCGCGCCTGGGCGTGACTCTGGAGCTGGGCATTCTGGCTCTGCTGATCGCTTTGCTGATTGCCTTCCCAGTGGGCATCTGGTCGGCGGTGCGCCAGGAAAGCCTGGGCGACAACATAGGCCGCAGTTTCTCGATCATCGCTTTGGCGATTCCCAATTTCTGGCTGGGCACGCTGGTGGTGATTTTGCCCGCGCTCTGGTGGGGCTGGTCGCCGCCCAGTCAGCTCACGCCGTTCTTCGAATCGCCCCTGGAAAACCTCAAGACCTTTATTGTGCCAAGCCTGATTCTGGGTGCCTCGCTGTCCGCGGTGATCATGCGCATGACGCGCACCATGATGCTGGAAGTGCTGCGCCAGGATTACATCCGCACCGCCTGGGCCAAAGGTCTCAAGGAGCGCCGCGTGGTGCTTCGCCACGCCGTCAAGAACGCCATGATTCCGGTGATCACCCTGATCGGCGTGCTGGTGCCGATTCTGTTCGGCGGCACCGTGATCATCGAACAGATTTTCCGTTTGCCCGGGCTAGGCCAGCTTCTTCTGGAAGCGGTCACCAGCCGGGACTACCCCATCATCACCGGTGTGTTCCTGGTCACCGGCATGGTGGTGATGCTCGTCAATTTGCTGGTCGACCTGTGCTACGGCTACCTCGACCCAAAAGTCCGTTACGACCGGTGATTCCTGGGAAAACACTATGAGCACTTCGATCAACCAGGCGCGGCCAGCCAGCGTGGCAGCCGCCCCCCGGCGCGCCAGACCCCTGCCCAAGCCATTGCGTTTTCTCGGCCGGCTGTGCCGTGAGCGCCCGCTGGGCGCGGTGGGCGGGCTGTTGTGCGTGCTGCTGCTGCTCACCGGCGTTGGCGCCGACCTGATCGCCCCACAGGGCTACAACGCCATTAACCCCATCGAACGCCTCAAGCCGCCGTCCGCCGAGCACTGGTTCGGCACCGATCAACTCGGCCGTGATGTGTTCGCGCGCATCGTGCACGGCGCCCGTCTGTCGGTGATCGTGGCGTTCGCCGCCACCACGCTGTCGATTATGATCTCGGCGCTGATCGGCATTGTCAGCGGCTACTTCGGTGGGCGCCTGGACTCGTTCACGCAGCGTTTCGTGGACGGCTGGATGTGCTTTCCAGACCTGATCATTCTGATCGTGGCGGTGGCGGTTCTCGGTCCAGGCACCTGGCAGATCATCGTCATTCTCGGCCTGCTGTTCGGCATTTCCGGATCGCGCATCGTGCGCGGCGCCGTGCTCAGCGCCAAACAGAATGTTTATGTGCACGCGGCGCGCTCCATGGGCGCCTCCAGCCCGCGCATTCTTTGGCACCACATTCTGCCCAACGTGATGGCGCCGCTGATCGTGCTCTACACCACCCGCCTGGCGGCGGTGATCCTGGCCGAATCCGGCCTCAGCTTCCTGGGCCTGGGCATCCCACCGCCGGCACCGAGCTGGGGCGGCATGCTCAGCCTGGATGGCCGCAGCTATATGTTCCAGGCGCCCTGGCTGGCGATCATTCCCGGCGTCGCCCTGACCCTGGCCGTGTTCGGCATCAATATGTTCGGCGACGCCCTGCGTGATCTGCTCGATCCGCGCATGCGTGGCGGCGGAGGCCGCTACTTCGCCCGCGTCCGCCGCCCGATAGTGTGATTCGCCCATGAGTCCGATACACCGCGCCCAACACCGAGAGACCGCCATGCAAACCGATATGGAAAGTGTTGCCGCCGCCGCGCCGGCCGCCGCCGCGCCGGTCGCCACCGCGCCCCGGCCCGGCCCCGCCGAGCAACCCCTGCTGGAAGTACGCGACCTGCACACCGTGTTTCAGAAAGACGACACCCAGGTGCACGCGGTCAATCAGGTCAGCTTCGACGTGCGCGAAGGCGAGATCGTCGCCATTGTCGGCGAAAGCGGCTCTGGCAAAAGCATCACCGCCATGTCATTGCTGCGCCTGATCCCCAGCCCGCCGGGGCAGATTATCGGCGGCCAGGTGCACTTTCAGGGCGAAGACCTGATGGACCTGGACGACGAAGGCATCCGCCAGCGCCGTGGCCGCGACATCGCGATCATCTTTCAAGAGCCGATGACCTCGCTGAACCCCAGCCTGAGCATCGGCCAGCAGCTTGCCGAGCCGCTGCGCGTGCACGGCTCGGTGCCCAAGGAAAAAGTCCGCGAACGCTGCCTGGAACTGTTGCGGCAGGTGCGCCTGGGCGACCCGGAAAAACGTCTCGACGCTTATCCCCATGAGCTGTCCGGCGGCATGCGCCAACGGGTGATGATCGCCATGGGCATGGCCTGCATGCCCAAATTACTGATCGCCGACGAGCCCACCACCGCGTTGGACGTCACCGTGCAGGCGCAGATTCTGGAGCTGCTGCGCGACCTGGTGCACGAGCACCGCTCGTCAATGATTCTGATCACCCACGACCTGGGCGTGGTGGCCCGCTACGCGGATCGCATCAACGTGATGTACGCCGGACGCATCGTTGAGCGCGGCACCGCCAGCGAGATTTTTCATCACCCCCGGCACCCCTACACCCTTGGCTTGATGGCCTCCATGCCACGCCTGGACCAGGCCCCCGGCGAGCGCCTGATCCCGATCGACGGCCAGCCACCGGATCTCGCCGATCCGCCCAGTGGCTGTGCCTTTCATCCGCGTTGCCGCTTCGCCGAGCCGCGCTGCAAACAGCAGCGCCCGGAACTGGAGCGCCTCACCGACAACCACTGGAAAGCCTGCTGGGTGGACACCAATGCAAAGCGCTGAACCCCTGTTGCAAGTCACCGGCCTCAAGGTGCATTTTCCCATTCACGCCGGCCTGCTCGGCCGCCAGGCCGGCACCGTGAAAGCGGTGGACGGCGTCGATTTCCAGGTGCACGCCGGCGAAACCCTGGGGCTGGTGGGTGAAAGCGGCTGCGGCAAATCCACCACCGGTCTGGCGGTGCTGCGCATGCATGCGCTCACCGATGGCCAGGTGCGCTTCAACGGCGAAGACATTTCCAGCCCCGACCGCGCCAGCCTGAAGCGGCTGCGCCGCACCATGCAAATGATCTATCAGGACCCGTTCGGCTCGCTCAATCCGCGCATGCGGGTGCTCGACATCGTCGGCGAACCGCTGCGCGTGCACCGCCTCACGCGCGGCCGCGCCGCCTACCGCAAGCGGGTCATGGAGCTGCTCGAGCGCGTCGGCCTGAAAGCGGAAATGGCCGAGCGTTACCCGCACGAGTTTTCCGGCGGCCAGCGTCAGCGCATTGGCATCGCCCGCGCTCTGGCCGCCGACCCCAAGCTGTTGATCTGCGACGAGCCGGTATCGGCGCTGGACGTCTCAATCCAGGCCCAGGTGATCAACCTGCTTGAAGACCTGCAAAAAGAGCTGGGCCTGACCTACCTGTTTATCGCCCACGATTTGGCCGTGGTACGCCACCTGTGCCAGCGCATCGTGGTCATGTACCTGGGCCGCATCGTCGAAGTGGCCGACCGGGAAAGCCTCTACCGCAACCCCTCGCACCCCTACACCCGCGCCCTGCTGGCGGCGATTCCCATCGCCGACCCGGACCCGGAAGTACAAGCGCGCTTTGATCCATCCCTGCACGGCGAGGTACCCAGCCCGATCAACCCGCCCCCGGGCTGCCCGTTTCACCCACGCTGCCCCCACGCCGCTCCGGTGTGCCAGCAACAACGCCCACGAACCATGGAGCTGGCCCCCGGCCACACCGTGGCCTGCCATCTGCATGACCCCGAACAGGCCGAGGCCATGGCCCGGCCGCAATAACCCGGCCCGACAACAACAACACCAGGAGAGAGCCATGCGAACACCGATTTGGAAAACCACCCTCGCCCTGCTCAGCGCCATGGCCGCCGCCCTGGCCGGGCCGGCGCTGGCCGAAACCCCGCAAACCGACGGCACCGTGAACGTTTCCACCGTCTACCGCACCCTGGACGCCACCACCTGGGACCTGCAGCGCTGGACCTGGAAAGGCAACCACGACAACCTGCAAATGGAGTCGCTGCTGCGCGGCGACTTGTCCTTCGGACCGCGTGGCAAGGACGTCAACGACTTCATCGAGATGGACTACATTCCCTACGACCAGCTCGAAGGCAGCCTGGCGGAAAGCTGGGAAGTAAAGCAGGACCCGATGCGAGTGATCTTCCATCTGCGCAAGGGCGTGTACTGGCAGGACGTCCCCGGTGTCATGAAGCGCCGCGAACTGGTCGCCAACGATGTCATCACCTCATTCAAAACCCGCTGGGCCAGCAGCCGCGCCATTCCCACCTACTGGGACTTCGTTGATCGCTGGGAAGCCCCGGACGATCACACCGTGGTCGCGTACTTCAAGCAGTTCCATGGCAACTGGCCCTACCGGCTGGCCTGGGGCTTCTACGACGGCATTCTGCCGCCGGAATGGCAAAACCTCAGCGAAGAAAAACGCGCCGACTGGCACAACGCCGCCGGCACCGGCCCCTATCGCATCGAAAGCATCCAGACCGGCCGCCAGCAGGTCTACGTCAAGAACAAGGACTACTGGGACACCACCACCATTGACGGCAAGGAATACACCCTGCCGCTCAACAACAAGGTGATCTACCACATCATCAAAGACGAAGCCGCCGCGGTGGCGGCGCTGAGCACCGGCCGCCTGGACATCATGGAGGCGGTACGCTGGCAGTTGGTCGATCAGCTCAAGAAGAGCGCCCCGGAACTGATCACCCGCAAGTTCGTCGGCACCCAGGGCACCTACGTCGCCCTGCGCACCGACCAGAAACCGTTCAACGACGTGCGCGTGCGCCGCGCCATGAACCTGGCGGTGGATCAACGCGCCATTCTCGACTCCCTGCTCAACGGTGAAGGCGCCCTGCTCAACTACCCGTTCGCCCAGCGCTGGAACAACTACTACACACCGCTGGAAAAGCTGTCCCCCAAAGCCCGGGAACTGTTCGACTACAAACCCGAGGAAGCGAAAAAACTGCTCGCCGAAGCCGGCTACCCGAACGGCTTCAGCTTCGATCTGCAAGCCTGCTCCTGCAGCCCCTACCAAATGGATCTGGTCGCCATGCTGCAGGCTTACTACCAACAGATCGGCGTCAAGATGAACATCAAAACGCTGGAATACGGTGCCTACCGCGCCAACATGCGCGGCAAGAACCAGGCCGGCGGCTACCTCATGAACAACAGCTCCGGCAACCCCATCGCGGTGCTGCGCAAGAGCTTCATGAGCGGCCAGACCTGGAACGCCTCCTGGTACAGCAACGAAGACTTCGACCGCCGCATCGAAGCCGCCATCACCGAACCCGACCAGGAAAAACGCGACACCGAACTGCGCCAGTTGAACGACTTCATCATCGAAGAAGCCGTGCCCCACGTCTGGCTGCCCACCGAAATGGTCTACTCCGCCTGGTGGCCCTGGGTGAAAAATTACTACGGCGAACTGCGCGTCGGCGCCACCAAACCCAACACCATCTACGCGCGCATCTGGATCGACGAAGACATGAAAAAGAAAATGCTCAACGACTGACCCCACCCGTTCTCCACGGCCGGCCCACTCCGGCCTTTCAGGGCGCCCTTCGGGGCGTTTTTTTTTGAAGCGCTGGACGCTGGACGCCGGACGCCGGACGCCGGACGCTCAACCCTGGCACCGCAACGATAGGCACGCGCAAAATGCTCTTGCGTAGCCGCAATGCTCTTCGCCCCGGGTTTTGATCTTAGCGTCTAGCGTCTAGCGTCTAGCGTCTAGCGTCTAGCGTCTAGCGTCTTAGAGCGCTGGACGCCGGACGCCAGACGCCAGACGCCAGACGCTTAACCCGAGACGGCGGGGCTTTGCGGCAGTGCGGGCAACGC
>TARA_R110001606_G_scaffold1937_5_pt1 | contig 45020 bp, 37 predicted proteins | sample TARA_R110001606 | Tara Oceans TARA_R110001606 (sample SAMEA4398315) | marine metagenome | biome: Polar Biome; feature: [SRF] surface water layer (ENVO:00010504); material: water (ENVO:00002006), including particulate matter (ENVO:01000060) such as... | depth 5 m
TATGGCAAACATCGTAGAGGCCCGTGATCTGGCGCTGGGCTACTGGCGCGACAAGGAACCGGTGGCGGTGCTCTCGGGCCTGGATCTGTACATCAAGCGTGGCGAATTCCTGACCCTGGTGGGCCCTTCCGGCGTCGGCAAGTCCACCCTGCTGCGCGCCATCATCGGCCTGAGCCGGCCGCTCTCCGGCACGCTGGACGTCAACGCTCACCCAAACCCCGGCGGCCGCCCCAGCGCCCTGGTGTTTCAGGACCCGCGCCTGATGCCCTGGCGGCGGGTGCTCGGCAATGTGCTGTTCGGCCTGGAAGCGTTGGACCTCAGCCGCACGGAACGTGTGCGGCGCGCCCGCGAGGCGCTGGCGAAAGTGGGGCTCGCGGACTATGAAAAACGCTTCCCCATGCAGCTCTCCGGCGGCCAGCGCCAACGTGTTGGCCTGGCCCGGGCGCTGGCGGTGCAACCGGATCTGCTGCTGATGGACGAACCGTTCGGCGCGCTCGACGCCATCACCCGGGAAAATCTGCAAGACCAACTGCTGGATCTGTGGCGCAACAGCGGCATCACGGTGATCTTCGTTACCCATGACATCGAGGAAGCGGTGTACCTTTCCGACCGCGTCATGCTGCTCTCCGGCACGCCGGCGGCGGCCACCTCCGAGCACCGCATTGATCTGCCACGCCCACGCCGGCGGGACGAAGACACCATGACCTACATCGGCGAGATCAAACAAAGCCTGGCCGACGCCTTCCAAGGAGCCTGACGGGCCTGCCGGCCCCCTGGCGGCGGCCACGGTGGCGAGCAATGTCCGCTGCGCCGCCGGGCAACACGCACCGCCCGCCAACGCAGCGCTCAGCCGGTGTTTACCCGCGCCGCCGTCGCTTCCGGCCAGCGCGTGGCGAAAAACACCCGGTATACGCGCTGAACCGCACCAATGAGTCGCGAACGCCCTTCTTCAGAGCAACTGAATACGGCATTCGTGTTTACCTTACTAATAGTAAGGGTGTAGACTTTGCGCCGTTCTTTCCCCGGCTTTATCGCCGTTTCGGGAAGCGCCCTGTAGCTCACCGCGCGTCATTCCAGATGGCGCCCGCCAATCAGGGGATGCCTGCTATATGTCTGACGTTACCGCTGCACTTACGCACCAATTGGCGCATCACTGGGCCGTGGCCGTTTTCATGTTCGGCGTGGTCGCCATGTGCGCCTTTATGCTGGGCGTGGCCAGCCTGCTTGGCGGCCGGGCGTCCGGTCGCAGCAAAAACGCCCCGTTCGAATCCGGCGTGGTGCCCACCGGCGATGCCCATCTGCGTTTTTCCGCGAAATTCTATCTGGTCGCCATGTTGTTCGTGATCTTCGACGTGGAGGCGCTGTACCTGTTTGCCTGGGCCGTCTCGGTTCGCGAAAGCGGCTGGGCGGGCTTTATCGAAGCAACCATCTTTATCTCGATTCTGCTGGCGGGTCTGTTCTACCTGTGGCGCGTGGGAGCCCTGGAATGGGCCCCCAAGGCGCGCCAGAGCCGGCAGCGGGCAACGCCCAAACAGTGAGGTCTGGTGATGCAATATAAACTCACCCGGGTCAATCCTGACCGGGCCAATCCAGATGCGGACAACGAGCGGTATCCCATCGGCGAACGGCAGACCGTGCCCGACCCCATGGAAGAGCAGGTTCACCGCAGCATTTATATGGGCAAGCTGGAAGAGGTGCTGCACTCGGCGGTGAACTGGGGCCGCAAGAACTCCCTGTGGCCTTACAACTTCGGCCTTTCCTGTTGCTACGTGGAAATGACCACCGCCTTCACCGCCCCCCACGACATCGCCCGCTTCGGCGCTGAAGTGATCCGCGCCTCCCCCCGCCAGGCGGATTTCATGGTCATCGCCGGCACCTGCTTTATCAAAATGGCGCCGGTGATCCAGCGCCTCTATGAACAGATGCTGGAGCCCAAGTGGGTGATCTCGATGGGCTCGTGCGCCAACTCCGGCGGCATGTACGACATCTACTCCGTGGTGCAGGGCGTCGACAAATTCCTGCCGGTGGACGTCTATGTGCCGGGCTGCCCGCCGCGCCCGGAAGCCTTTTTGCAAGGGCTGCAGTTGCTGCAGGACTCGATCGGCAAAGAGCGCCGCCCGCTCTCCTGGGTGGTCGGCGACCAGGGCGTATACCGCCCCGAGATGCCTTCGCAAAAGGAGCTGCGTCGCGAGGAGCGCATTCAGGTCACCAACCTGCGCAGCCCCGACGAACTCTGAACACGGGCCGCGAGGCGGCCGGAAGACACGTCATCACGACGGGCCTTCACTACCCTGCCAAGGGACCGGGCGAGTGCCGTGCACGCACCACCGGTAACCGTTTTTGGGACATGATCTGACATGAGCGCAAACAGTGCGACCGCGGTGCCACCCTACACAGAGAACGACCCTCAGGTGGTTCAGGAGCTGACCGAACGCTTCGGCGAACACGCCTTCACCCGGCAAGCCACGCGCACCGGCATGCCGGTATTGTGGGTGGGGCGTGACCGGTTGATCGAGGTGCTGCGCGCGCTGCGCGATCTGCCCCGTCCTTACGTGATGCTGTATGACCTGCACGCCATGGACGAACGCCTGCGCACCCACCGCGACGGCCTGCCAGCGGCGGACTACACCGTGTTCTACCACCTGCTGTCGATCGAGCGGAACAGCGACGTGATGATCAAGGTGGCGCTCAACGAAGCGGATCTCAACCTGCCCACCGCCACCGGCATCTGGCCCAACGCCAATTGGTACGAGCGCGAAGTGTGGGACCTGTACGGGATTACCTTCACCGGCCACCCGCACCTGACCCGCATGCTGATGCCGTCCACCTGGGAAGGCCACCCGCTGCGCAAGGACTACCACGCTCGCGCCACCGAGTTCGACCCGTTCAGCCTGACCGCCGCCAAACAGGACCTGGAGCAGGAGGCGCTGCGTTTCAAACCCGAAGACTGGGGCATGAAGCGCCAGGGCAAGAACGAGGACTACATGTTCCTCAACCTGGGCCCCAACCACCCCTCCGCCCACGGTGCGTTCCGGATCATCCTGCAGCTTGACGGCGAAGAGATCGTCGATTGCGTGCCGGAGATCGGCTATCACCACCGTGGCGCGGAAAAAATGGCCGAGCGCCAGTCCTGGCACAGCTACATTCCCTATACCGACCGCATTGATTACCTGGGCGGGGTGATGAACAACCTGCCCTATGTGCTCTCGGTGGAAAAACTGGCCGGCATCACGGTGCCCGAGCGCGTCGAAGTGATCCGCGTGATGCTGGCGGAATTCTTCCGCATCACCAGCCATTTGTTGTTCCTGGGCACCTACATCCAGGACGTCGGCGCGATGACCCCGGTGTTCTTCACCTTCACCGACCGCCAGCGCGCCTACGACGTGATCGAAGGCATCACCGGTTTTCGCCTTCACCCGGCCTGGTTCCGCATCGGCGGCGTCGCCCACGATCTGCCGCGCGGCTGGGAGAAGCCGGTGCGCGACTTCATCAAGTGGCTGCCCAAGCGCCTCAACGAGTACCAGAAGGCGGCCATGGACAACAGCATTCTGCGCGGCCGCACCGTCGGGGTGTCCAAGTACACCACCGCCGAGGCACTGGAATGGGGAGTGACCGGCGCCGGCCTGCGCGCCACCGGACTCGACTTCGACCTGCGCAAGACGCGGCCCTACTCCGGCTACCAGAATTTCGATTTCGAGATTCCGTTGGCCGCCAACGGCGACGCCTATGACCGCTGCATCGTGCGCATCGAAGAGATGCGCCAGAGCCTGCGCATCATCGAACAATGCCTGAACAACATGCCCGAAGGCGCCTATAAGGCCGATCACCCGCTCACCACGCCGCCGCCCAAGGACCGCACCCTGCAGCACATCGAGACGTTGATTACCCACTTTTTGCAGGTCTCCTGGGGCCCGGTGATGCCGGCCAACGAGTCGTTTCAGATGATCGAAGCCACCAAGGGCATCAACAGTTATTACCTGACCAGCGACGGCAGCACGATGAGTTACCGCACCCGGATTCGCACCCCGAGCTTCGCGCATCTGCAGCAGATCCCAGCGGTGATTCGCGGCTCCATGGTGCCGGATCTGATTGCCTATCTGGGCAGTATCGATTTCGTGATGGCCGATGTGGATCGGTGAGGGAGACTGTCGAAATGAGCAATAACGCCCTGATCATGACGGACCGCTTCGAGCTGAGCGGCGCCCTGCGCGCGGCCATTGAAGAAGAGATGCACCACTACGAAGATCCACGCTCGGCGTCCATCGAAGCGCTCAAAATGGTTCAGAAGGAACACGGCTGGGTGCCCGACGGCGCCATCTACGCGGTGGCCGGGGTGCTCGGCATTCCCGCCAGCGACGTGGAAGGCGTGGCCACCTTCTACAGCCAGATTTTCCGCCAGCCGGTGGGCCGCCACATTATCCTGGTGTGCGATTCGATGACCTGCTTTATCGGCGGCCATGAATCGCTGATCGACCGCCTCGGCGAGCACCTGGGCATCGGCATCGGCCAGACCACCAGCGACGACCGCTTCACGCTGCTGCCGGTGTGCTGCCTGGGCAACTGCGACAAGGCCCCGGCGGTGATGATCGATGACGACACTTTCAGCAACGTGACGCCGGATTCGCTGCTGCAACTGCTGGAGCAATACCCATGAGTCTGACCTCTCTCGGCCCGATCAACAGCAGCGCTCGCAGCGAGGAACACCACCCCCTGACCTGGCGTTTGCGTGAAGATGGCGCGCCGGTGTGGCTGGATGAGTACCGCGCCAAAAACGGCTACCAGGCCGCCGAAACCGCGCTCAAACAGGCCCCCGACGATCTCGTCAACCAGGTCAAGGAAGCCGGCCTCAAGGGCCGTGGCGGCGCCGGCTTCCCCACCGGCGTGAAATGGAGCCTGATGCCCAAGGACGAATCCCTGGACATCCGCTACCTGCTCTGCAACGCCGATGAAATGGAACCCAACACCTGGAAGGACCGCCTGCTGATGGAGCAGCTCCCCCATCTTCTGGTGGAAGGCATGCTGATCAGCGCCCGCGCCCTGAAAGCCTACCGCGGTTACATCTTCCTGCGCGGCGAATACGTGGACGCGGCCCGCCATCTCAACCGCGCCATCGTGGAAGCCCGGGAAGCCGGCCTGCTGGGCAAGAACATTCTCGGCAGCGGCTTTGATTTCGAGCTGATCGTGCACACCGGCGCCGGCCGCTACATCTGCGGCGAGGAAACCGCGCTGATCAGCTCACTGGAAGGCCGCCGCGCCAACCCGCGCTCCAAGCCGCCGTTCCCCGCCGCCGTGGGCGTGTGGGGCAAGCCGACCTGCGTCAACAACGTGGAAACCCTGTGCAACGTGCCGTCGATCATTGGCAACGGCATTCCCTGGTACCAGGGGCTGGCCCGCGAAGGCAGCGAAGACCACGGCACCAAACTGATGGGCTTTTCCGGCAAGGTCAAAAACCCCGGCGTCTGGGAATTGCCCCTGGGCATCCCGGCCCGCGAGCTGTTCGAAGACTACGCCGGCGGCATGCGCGACGGCTACACCCTGAAAGCCTGGCAACCCGGCGGCGCCGGCACCGGCTTTCTGTTGCCCGAGCACCTCGACGCGCAGATGTTTTCCGGTGGCATTGGCAAGGTCGGCACGCGCATGGGCACCGGCCTGGCCCTGGCCGTGGACGACTCGGTGAGCATGGTGTCGCTGCTGCGCAACATGGAAGAGTTTTTCTCGAGGGAGTCCTGCGGCTGGTGCACGCCCTGCCGTGATGGCCTGCCGTGGTCGGTGAAGATTTTGCGCGCCCTGGAACGCGGCGAAGGCAACCCCGGCGACATCGAGACCTTGCTGCAACTGGTGAGCGGCCTGGGCCCGGGCAAAACGTTCTGCGCCCACGCCCCCGGCGCGGTGGAGCCGCTCGGCAGTGCGATCAAATATTTCCGCGACGAGTTCGAAGCAGGCGTGAGCAAGGAAAGCGGCACCGAAGACGTCGCAACACTGCAAATGGATATCGGCGCGTAATCAATGGCCGCCGCCGCGGGCGGCGGGTGGTATAGCAGCCAGACCCGCGTGAAGGGTGAGAATCTGTTCTATGGCAACTATTCATGTAGACGGTAAACAGTACGAAGTGGACGGCGCCGACAACCTGTTGCACGCCTGTCTCTCGCTGGGTCTGGATATTCCGTATTTCTGCTGGCACCCGGCGCTGGGCAGCGTCGGCGCCTGCCGCCAGTGCGCGGTCAAACAGTTCAGCGACAAGGACGACACCCGCGGCCGGCTGGTGATGTCCTGCATGACCCCCTCCACCGACGATTCCTGGATCTCCATCGAGGACGAAGAAGCCAAGGCGTTCCGCGCCGGCGTGGTGGAGTGGCTGATGACCAACCACCCCCACGATTGCCCGGTGTGCGAAGAAGGCGGCCATTGCCACCTGCAGGACATGACGGTGATGACCGGCCACAACCAGCGCCGCTACCGCTTCAACAAGCGCACCCACCAGAACCAGGAACTGGGCCCCTTCGTTGCCCACGAGATGAACCGCTGCATCGCCTGTTATCGCTGCGTGCGCTTTTACAAGGACTACGCCGGCGGCACCGACCTGGGTGTGTACGGCGCCCACGACAACGTCTATTTTGGCCGCGTCGAGGACGGCACGCTGGAGAGCGAGTTCGCCGGCAACCTCACCGAGGTCTGCCCCACCGGCGTGTTCACCGACAAAACCCATTCCGAGCGCTATACCCGCAAATGGGACATGCAGTTCTCCTCCAGCGTCTGCCACGGCTGCGCCGCCGGCTGCAACATCAGCCCCGGCGAGCGCTACGGCGAGATCCGCCGCATCGAGAACCGCTTCAACGGCGACGTGAACCACCACTTCCTGTGCGACCGGGGCCGCTTCGGCTATGGCTACGTCAACCGCGAAGACCGCCCGCGCCGGCCGCTGCTCGGCAACGGCGACGCCCTCACCCTGGAGCACGCCCTGGAGCACGCCGCCGGCCTGCTCAACGGCAAACGCCTGCTCGGCATCGGCTCCGAGCGCGCCAGCCTGGAAAGCAATTTCGCCCTGCGCGAGCTGGTCGGCGCCGCCAACTTCCATTGGGGCAGCGCCGCCGCGCCGCTGAGCTGTTTGCGGCTGGCCCTCAAACTGCTGCGCGAAAGTCCGCTGCCGGTGCCCAGCCTGCGCGAAGTGGAAAAACACGACGCCGTGCTGGTGTTGGGCGAAGACGTCACCCAGACCTCCGCGCGGCTGGCCCTGGCGCTGCGTCAGACCGCCTATGGCCGGGCCACCGAAATCGCCGCCTCGATGAAAATCCAGGATTGGAACGCCTCGGCGGTGCAAAACGTGGCCCAGCACGCCCGCCACCCGGTGTTCATCGCCAGCGTCGCCGCCACCCGCCTGGACGACATCGCCAAAGAGACCCACCACGCCGGCCCCGACGATCTGGCCCGGCTTGGCTTCGCGGTGGCCCACGCCATCGATGCCAGCGCCCCGGCGGTCACCGGCCTGGATGCGGACAGCGCCGCATTGGCACAGCGCATCGCCGAGGACCTGCTCGCTGCCAAACGGCCGCTGATCGTGGCCGGCACCTCGCTGGTCAGCGAAGCGCTGCTGCACGCCGCCGGCAACATCGCCCGCGCCCTGCATGCGCGCACCGGCCACGGCTCGCTGACCCTGATCGCGCCGCACGCCAACAGCCTCGGTCTGGCTCTGCTCACCGACAACGCCGGTTTCGACGACAGCCTGGACGCTGCCCTTGAGCGCGCCGCCGGCGGCGACATCGACGCCCTGGTGGTGCTGGAAAATGACCCCTTCCGCCAGGCCGACGCCGGCCGCCTCGACGCGGCGCTGAACGCGGTGGAAAACCTGCTGGTAGTGGACCATCAAACCACCGCCATCGCCAAACGCGCCGATCTGCTGCTGCCGGCGGCCAGCTTCGCCGAAGGCGACGGCACCCTGGTCAGCCAGGAAGGCCGCGCGCAACGCTTTTTCCAGGTCTATGACCCGGAATACTACGACCCCTCGATCATCGTCCGCGAAAGCTGGCGCTGGCTGCACGCGCTGCACACCCGTCTGCAAGATCGCCCGGTGGACTGGACCCAGCTTGATCACGTCACCGCCGCCTGCGCCGCCGCGCACCCGTCGCTGGCGGGCATCGTCGACGCCGCGCCCAGCGCCTCCTACCGCATCAAGGGCATGCAGATGGCCCGTGAGCCGCACCGCTACAGCGGCCGCACCGCCATGCGCGCCAACCTGAGCGTGCACGAACCGCGCGCCCCGCAAGACACCGACAGCCCGCTGGCGTTTTCCATGGAAGGCTATTCCGGCAGTCAGGAGCCGCGCCGGGTGGTGCCGTTCGCCTGGTCCCCGGGCTGGAACTCGCCGCAGGCCTGGAACAAATTCCAAGACGAAGTCGGCGGCCACCTGCGCGACGGCGACCCGGGCGTGCGCCTGCTGGACAACGGCAGCGGCGAGCTGGCCTGGTTCAGCCAGATTCCCGCCGCCCGCGACGCCGATGAGCTGCAGGCCGTGCCCCTGTATCACCTGTTCGGCAGCGAGGAAAACAGCGCCCTCGCCGAGCCGATTCAGCAGCGCATGCCCGAGCCTTACGTGGCGCTGAACGGCCGCGACGCTGCCCGTCTGGGCGTGCGGGCCGGCGAGCCGGTCAATCTGCGATGGGGCGAAGCCACCCTGGCGTTGCCGGTGACAATCGACGACAGCCTGGCCGCCGGCCTGGCCGGCATCCCGGTGGGCCTGCCCGGCCTGCCGGCGCTGGTCAGCGGCGTGGCGCTGAGCATCGCGGAGGTGCGGGCATGAGCTGGCTGACCCCCGAGGTGATCGACATCCTGTTCGCCGTGTTCCAGGCGGTGGTGATCCTGCTGGTGGCGGTGATCGCCGGCGCTTTGCTGAGCTTCGTGGAACGCCGCGTGCTGGCGCTGTGGCAGGACCGCTACGGCCCCAACCGGGTGGGCCCGTTCGGTTCCCTGCAGATCGCCGCCGACATGATCAAGATGTTCTTCAAGGAAGACTGGATTCCGCCGTTCGCCGACAAAAAGATCTTCACCCTGGCGCCGGCGGTGGCGATGGGCACCGTGCTGGCCTCGTTCATGGTGATCCCGGTGACCGACACCTGGGGCGTGGCGGACATGAACATCGGCATTTTGTTCTTCTTCGCGATGGCCGGGCTGACCGTCTACGCGGTGTTGTTCGCCGGCTGGGCCAGCAACAACAAATACTCGTTGCTCGGCGGCCTGCGCGCCTCCGCGCAGACCATTTCCTACGAAGTGTTCATGGGGCTGGCGCTGATGGGGCTGGTGGCCCAGGCGGGGTCGTTCAATCTGCGCGACATCGTCGAGTATCAGGCCCAGAACCTGTGGTTCATCATTCCCCAGTTCTTCGGCTTCTGTACCTTCTTTATCGCTGGCGTGGCGGTCACCCACCGCCACCCGTTCGACCAGCCGGAAGCGGAACAGGAACTGGCCGACGGCTACCACGTGGAATACTCCGGCATGAAATGGGGCATGTTCTTCGTCGGCGAGTACATCGGCATCGTGCTGATTTCCTCACTGCTGGTGACCCTGTTCTTCGGCGGTTGGCATGGCCCGTTCGATCTGCTGCCGCAGATTCCGTTTATCTGGTTCGCCCTGAAAACCGGCTTCTTCATCATGATCTTCATCCTGCTGCGCGCCGCCATTCCCCGGCCCCGCTACGATCAGGTGATGTCATTCAGCTGGAAATTCTGTTTGCCCCTGACACTGCTTAACCTACTGGTCACCGGCGCGCTGGTGTTGCTCAACACACCGGCCGCGGTGAACTGAAGGAGAAACCATGATCAAGTACGTTTTCGGCGTCGTGCAGGGCACCTACACCCAGCTTCGCAGCCTGGTAATGGTGTTCTCCCACGCCTTCCACAAGCGCGACACTCTGCAGTACCCGGAGCAGCCGGTGCCGCTGTCGCCCCGTTACCGGGGTCGCATCGTGCTGACCCGCGACCCGGACGGCGACGAGCGCTGCGTGGCCTGTAACCTGTGCGCGGTGGCCTGCCCGGTGGGCTGCATCGCCCTGCAGAAAGCGGAGCGCGAGGATGGCCGCTGGTACCCGGAATTCTTCCGCATTAACTTTTCGCGCTGCATTTTCTGCGGCCTGTGCGAAGAAGCGTGCCCGACCACCGCGATCCAGCTCACCCCGGATTTCGAGATGGGCGAGTACAACCGCCAGGAGCTGGTCTACGAAAAAGAGGACCTGCTGATCAGCGGCCCCGGCAAGTACCCGGATTACAATTTCTACCGGGTCGCCGGCATGGCCATTGAAGACAAGCCCAAGGGCGCGGCGCACAACGAAGCCCAGCCGGTGGACGTGAAGACACTGCTGCCGTAGCGGCCCGCGGGCCGGTCAACTCTGAGGAGAGAGCGTGGAGTTCGCATTTTATTTCTCAGCGGGCATCGCCGTGGCGGCGACCCTGCGGGTCATCACCCACACCCATCCGGTGCACGCGCTGCTTTATCTGGTGGTGTCGCTGATGGCGATCGCGATGTGCTTCTTCAGCCTCGGCGCGCCGTTCGCCGGCGCCCTGGAAATCATCGTCTACGCCGGCGCCATCATGGTGCTGTTCGTATTCGTGGTGATGATGCTCAACCTGGGGCGTGCCACCGCCGAACAGGAACGCCGCTGGCTGACACCGCGTGCCTGGCTGGGCCCCTCGGTGCTGGCCGCGCTGCTGCTGGTGGAGCTGCTTGGCATTCTTTTCCATCAGCCGGGCGGCGCCATGATCAAAGGCACCCTGGTGGACCCAAAAGAGGTCGGCGTAACGCTGTTCGGCCCCTACCTTCTCGCCGTGGAACTGGCTTCCATGCTGCTGCTGGCGGCGCTGGTCGCCGCCTGGCATCTGGGCCGGCAGGACAAGGAGTAAAGGCATGATTCCTCTTGAACACGGGTTGGCCCTGGCGGCGGTGCTGTTCACCCTGGGCCTGACCGGCCTGATGATCCGGCGCAACATATTATTCATGTTGATGAGTCTCGAAATCATGATGAACGCCGCGGCGCTGGCCTTCGTGGTCGCCGGCAGCCGCTGGGTGGAGGCCGACGGCCAGGTGATGTTCATTCTGATCATCACCCTGGCGGCGGCGGAAGCGGCCATTGGCCTGGCGATCCTGTTGCAGTTGCATCGCCGCTTCAACACCCTCGACGTGGACGCAGCCAGCGAGATGCACGGATGAACCTATTGCCCCTGGTGATTATTCTGCCCCTGGCCGGCTTCCTGTTGCTGGCGTTCTCCCGGGGCCGCTGGAGCGAACGCACCGCCACCCTGATCGGAGTGGGCAGCGTCGGCCTGGCGGCGCTGCTCAGCGCCGTCGCCGGCTGGCAGTTTCTGAACACGGTGCCCAGCGGCGGCGCCTACACGGTGACGCTGTGGCAGTGGCTGGTGGTCGGTGATTTCGCGCCCACTTTCACCCTGCATCTGGACGGCCTGTCGCTGACCATGATCGGCGTGGTCACCGGAGTCGGCTTCCTGATCCACCTGTTCGCCTCCTGGTACATGCGCGGCGAGGAGGGCTTTTCCCGCTTCTTCGCCTACACCAACCTGTTTATCGCCGCCATGCTGTGCCTGGTGCTGGGCGACAACCTGTTGTTCCTGTACCTGGGCTGGGAAGGCGTCGGCCTGTGCAGCTATCTGCTGATCGGCTTTTACTACACCGACCCCAAAAACGGCGCCGCCGCCCTCAAGGCGTTCATCGTCACCCGCGTCGGCGACGTGTTCCTGGCCATCGGCCTGTTCATTCTGTTCATGCAGTTGGGCACCCTGAACATTCAGGAACTGTTGACGCTGGCGCCGCAAAAATTCGCCGCTGGGGATTTCTGGATCGAGCTGGCCACCCTGATGCTGCTCGGCGGCGCGGTGGGCAAGTCCGCGCAATTGCCGTTGCAGACCTGGCTGGCGGACGCCATGGCCGGCCCGACGCCGGTGTCCGCGCTGATCCACGCCGCCACCATGGTCACCGCCGGCGTCTATCTGATCGCCCGCACCCACGGCCTGTTCGAGCTGGCCCCGGACACCCTCGCCCTGGTCGGCGTGGTCGGCGCCGCCACCCTGGTGCTGGCCGGCTTCGCCGCCCTGGTGCAGACCGACATCAAACGCGTGCTGGCTTACTCCACCATGAGCCAGATCGGCTACATGTTCCTGGCCCTGGGCGTGTCCGCCTGGGACGCGGCGATCTTCCACCTGATGACCCATGCCTTCTTCAAGGCGCTGCTGTTCCTGGCCTCCGGTTCGGTGATCGTGGCCTGCCACCACGAACAGAACATGTTCCGCATGGGCGGGCTGTGGAAGAAGCTGCCGCTCACCTACGTGGCGTTTCTGGTCGGCGGCGCGGCGCTGGCGGCCCTGCCCCTGGTCACCGCCGGCTTCTATTCCAAGGACGAGATCCTCTGGGAAGCGTTCGCCAGCGGCCACACCGGCCTGTTGTACGCCGGCCTGGCCGGCGCCTTCCTGACCTCGCTGTACACCTTCCGGCTGATCATGCTGGTGTTCCACGGCAAGGCCAACAGCGACGCGCACGCCGGCCAGGGCCTGAGCCACAATCTGCCGTTGGCGGTGCTGATCGTACTGTCCACCTTCGTAGGTGCCCTGATCACCCCGCCGCTGGCCGGGGTGCTGCCGGAAAGCGTTGGCCATGGCGGCGGCGCCGGCCAGCATCAGTTGGAAATCCTTTCCGTGGCGATCGCCCTCACCGGCGTGGTGCTGGCGCTGCTGCTGTACGCCGGCGAGCGCACCCTGGTCACGCGCATCGCCAACAGCGCCCCCGGGCGTTTTCTGGGCCGCTGGTGGTACGCCGCCTGGGGCTTCGACTGGCTCTACGATCACCTGTTCGTGCGGCCGTACCTGTGGCTTGCCGCGCTGCTGCGCCGCGACCCGCTGGATCGCACCCTGAACCTGATACCCCGTGCCGCGCGCGGCGGGCATGAACTGCTAAGCCGGTCGCAAACCGGTCAGGTGCGCTGGTACGCACTGATAATGGCCGCCGGCGCGCTGCTGCTGGTGGGCGTGGTTTGGCTGGCGCTCTGATGCCGCTTTTTCTGAAAGGACCTGGACACCGATGATTCTGCCCTGGCTGATACTGATCCCGTTTATCGCCGGTCTGCTGTGCTGGCAGGCGGAGCGCTTCAGCACCGCCCTGCCACGCTGGATCGCCCTGTGGAGCATGGCGCTGGTGCTGGCGCTGAGCGTTTGGTTGTGGGTCTCCGGCGACGCCTCCCTGGCGCCCGCGCCGGGCGCCGAGCCCGCCTGGCTGGCGCAGTTCCGCCTGCCCTGGATCGACCGCCTGGGCATCAGCCTGCATCTGGCGGTGGACGGCCTGTCGGTGCTGATGCTCTCGCTCACCGGCCTGCTCGGCCTGTTTTCAGTGCTCTGCTCCTGGAAGGAGATTCAGCACCGGGTGGGCTTTTTCCACCTCAACCTGCTGTGGGTGATCGGCGGCGTGATCGGCGTGTTCCTGGCGCTCGACCTGTTCTTGTTCTTTTTCTTCTGGGAAATGATGCTGGTGCCGATGTTCTTCCTGATCGCGCTGTGGGGCCACAGCGGCACCGACGGCAAGACCCGCATCAACGCCGCCATCAAATTCTTCATCTTCACCCAGGCCAGCGGCCTGATCATGCTGGTGGCGATCCTCGGCCTGGTGTTCGTGCACTACAACACCACCGGCAATCTCAGCTTCGACTACGCCACCCTGCTCACCACCGAACTGACGCCCACCACCGAAATGCTGCTGATGCTGGGCTTCTTCGTCGCCTTCGCGGTGAAATTCCCGGTGGTGCCGCTGCACTCCTGGCTGCCCGACGCCCACGCCCAGGCGCCCACCGCCGGCTCCGTGGATCTGGCCGGCATTCTGCTCAAGACGGCCGCCTACGGCATCATGCGTTTTGCCCTGCCGATGTTCCCCAACGCCTCGGCGGAGTTCGCGCCGATCGCCATGACCCTGGGCCTGGTGGGCATCATTTACGGCGCCGTGCTGTCGTTCGCGCAGACCGACATCAAACGGCTGGTGGCTTACTCCAGCGTTTCGCACATGGGCTTTGTCCTGATCGCGCTGTACACCGGCACCCAGCTCGCCCTGCAGGGGGCGGTAGTGCAAATGATCGCGCACGGTCTGTCGGCGGCGGCGTTGTTCATTCTCTGCGGGCAACTCTATGAACGCCTGCACACCCGCGACATGCGAGAGATGGGCGGCCTGTGGGGAAAAATGCGCTACCTGCCCGCACTCAGTCTGTTCTTCGCGGTGGCGTCACTGGGCATGCCCGGCACCGGCAACTTTGTCGGTGAGTTCCTGATTCTGCTCGGCACCTTCGCGGTGCAGCCCTGGGTCGCGGTGATCGCCACCACCGGTCTGGTGCTCGGCTCGGTGTACTCGCTGGTCATGATCCAGCGCGCCTACTTCGGCGCCCCACGGGACGCCAACGCCACCACCCTGCGCGGCATGAACGCCCGCGAGCTGGGCATGATGCTGTGCCTGGCGGTGCTGGTGCTGCTGCTCGGGTTCTACCCGCAGCCGGTGCTGGACGCCTCGGCGGCCAGCATGAGCGGCGTTCAGCAATGGCTCGGCCACGCCTTTTCACAACTCGCTTCAGCCAGGTAGTCGCGCATGAATCTGACGCTCCAACACGGTATTGCCCTGCTGCCCCTTCTGGTGACCTCCGCCACCGCGGTGGCGGTGATGCTGGGCATCGCCTGGCGGCGCAGCCACGCGCAGACGTTCATTCTCAGCGTGGTGGGCCTGAACCTGGCGCTGGTCTCGGTGCTTGTCACGCTCCACGTGACACCCCTGGAAGTGACACCGTTACTGCGCGTGGACCACTTCGCCGGCTTTTTCATGGCGCTGGTGCTGATCGCCAGCCTGGCCTGCGCCACCCTCGCCCACGCCTACCTGGAGGGCAAGGACGACAGCGGTTACCCCGGCAACCGGGAAGAGTTCTACCTGCTGCTGTTGCTCGCCACCGCCGGTGGCCTGGTGCTGGCCTGCGCGCAGAACCTGGCGGCCCTGTTCATCGGCCTGGAGCTGTTGTCGGTGCCGTTGTACGGCATGATCGGCTACGCCTTCTTCAGCCGTCATTCCCTGGAAGCCAGCTTCAAATATCTGGTGCTCTCCGCCGCCGGCTCCTCGTTCATTCTGTTCGGCATGGCGCTGTGGTACAGCGAAGTGGGCTCGCTGTCGTTCGCCGCCCTCGCCGACGGCGCGCTGGCCGGCCCGCTGTCCCAGGCCGGTCTGGCGATGATGCTGGTGGGCTTCGGCTTCAAACTCTCGGTGGTGCCGTTTCACCTGTGGACGCCGGACGTCTACGAGGGCGCCCCGGTACCGGCGGCGGCGCTGCTGGCCAGCGCCAGCAAGGTGGCGATCTTCGCGGTACTGCTGCGATTGTTCCAAAGCGTGCCGGTCACCGACACCGACTGGCTGCACGGCCTGATCATGGTGCTCGGCATCGCCTCGATGCTGGCCGGTAACCTGCTCGCCCTGATGCAAAGCAACCTCAAGCGCCTGCTCGGCTATTCCTCGGTGGCCCACTTCGGCTATCTGCTGATGGTGCTGGCCGGCAACGGCGGCGGCGAAACCGAGGCGGCGGCGGTGTATCTGGCCACCTACATGCTCACCACCCTGGGTGCGTTTGGCGTCATCACGCTGATGTCCAGCCCTTACAAAGACCGTGATTGCGACGCGCTGTACGAATACCGGGGCCTGTTCTGGCGCCGGCCGTACCTGACCGCGGTGCTCACCGTGATGATGCTCTCGCTGGCCGGCATTCCGCTCACCGCCGGTTTTATCGGCAAGTTCTATCTGATCGCCGTGGGCGTGGATTCGCACCTGTGGTGGATGCTCGGCGCGCTGATCATCGGCAGCGCCATCGGCCTGTTCTACTACCTGCGGGTGATGGTGATCCTGTATCTGGTGGAACCCACCCTGCGCCGCCGCGAACCGCCGCTCAACTGGGGCCAACAGGCCGGCGGTATCATGTTGCTGCTGATCGCCTTCCTGACCGTGGCGCTGGGCATTTACCCGCAACCGCTGCTGCTGCTCGCCCAGGCGGCCGGACTCGGCGGTTGAGGGGATGTCTGGCGTCTGGCGTCGGACGTCGGACGTCGGACGTCGGACGCTAGACGCCTGACGCCTGACGCCTGACGCCGGACGCCAAGTCAAAACCCCGTACTGCATCCCTTGCAGGTTTGCAGAACCGTGTTTGCAACCCGCAAACCCTTCGGACCACGCCGGTTTAGCGTCCGGCGTCCGGCGTCCGGCGTCCGGCGTCTAGCGTCCCACGTCAAACAACAGCGGTTATTTTGAGCCGTTCCCCTCCACAGCGCGACAATAATGCCATATCATTAACACTTTAAGTTATAACGGCGTCCGGGCTCTCTCGCCGCGGGTCGCTCTGCTGGAGTTTCGATGAAAGCCTGGACCCGCCTGCTGCCGTTTTTGCGTTGGCCCCGCCCCACCGCACGCAGCTTGCGCAGCGACGCCTTCGCCGGCCTGACCGTGGGCCTGGTGCTGGTGCCCCAGGCGATCGCTTACGCCACCCTGGCCGGCATGCCGCCGGTGACCGGCCTCTACGCCGCTCTGATCCCCAGTATCGTCGGTATTCTGTGGGGCTCGTCGCCGTTGCTGGCGGTGGGGCCCGTGGCGCTGACCAGCCTGCTCACCTTCGCCGCCCTGCAACCGCTGGCGGAGCCCGGCAGCCCCCATTGGGTGATGCTGGCGATCTGGCTGTCGCTGTACGCCGGTCTGATCCAGTTTCTGCTCGGCGCCTTGCGCTTGGGGGAAATCGCCAATTTTGTCTCCAACGCGGTGATCACCGGCTTTATCAACGCCGCCGCGCTGATCATTCTTCTGTCCCAGTTACCGGCCCTGCTAGGGCTGCCCTCGGGCAGCGCCATGCTCGAGTGGCAGGGGTTGCTGGCGCATCTGCGTGAACCGGACCCGGCCTGGCTGTGGACGCTGATGTTCGGGCTCGGCTCGATGCTGCTGTTGCTGATCCAGAAGCGCTTGGCGCCGCGCCTGCCCGGGGTGCTGATCGTGTGTATCGCGGCCACCGTGGTGAGCGCGCTGATCGGCTTCGAATCCATGGGCGGCGGCGTGGTGGGCGCCATTCCCGCCGGCTTGCCGTCGCTGGCCTGGCCGCCATCCCTGGATCTGGAGACCCACCGCTCGCTGTTGACGGCGGCGGTGATCATCGCGCTGATCAGCTTCACCGAGGCAATGTCCAGCGCCCGCACGATCCCGGCGCCGGATGGCCGCCTGTGGAATCAGAACCAGGAGCTGATCGGCCAGGGCCTGGCCAAGGTGGCCAGCGGCCTGAGCGGCGCCTTTCCCGTCAGTGGCTCGTTCTCGCGCACCGCCCTGAATCTGTACGTGGGCGCCACCAGCGGCTGGTCGGCCCTGTTCGCCGGCCTGTGCACACTGATCTGCCTGCTGTTTTTCACCGACAGCCTGCACCACCTGCCCAAGGCGGTGCTCGCCGCCATCATCGTGGTGCCGGTGTTCGGCCTGATCAGGCCCCGTGCTTTCGTGCGCCTGGGCCGCGCCTCCCTGGACGACGGCGTGGTGGCGGTGGCCACCTTCGTCGCCACCCTGATCTCGGTGCCTTACCTGCACTGGGGCGTGCTCACCGGTTTCCTGTTGGCGATCCTGCTGTTCCTGTATCGGCGCGCCCACCCGCGCCTGATCGAGCTCGGTTTGCACTCCGCCGGCACCCTGCGAGACCGCGCCCTGCATGGCGTGCCGCCGATCGCCCCGGGGGTGCTGGCGTTGCGCATGGACGCCTCACTCACCTACATCACCGCGCCCCTGATGGACCGTTTTATCCGTGAACGGCTGGACCAGGAACCCGGGCTCACCGTGGTGCTGGTGTGCATGTCGGCGGTCAACGCGGTGGACGGCACCGGCACCGAAATGCTCGCCGACCTGCAAACCGCTTTGCATCGCCGCGGCGTTCGCCTGGCCCTCTCCGGGGCCAAGAAGCAGGTGCTCGACGTGCTGCATCGCACTGGCCTTGCGCAACAGATTGGCCACGACAATCTGTTCGTCAATAACCGCGATGCCATCAAGGCGCTGCGGCGTTCGGCGCCGGAGTCTTCGCCGCAATCGTGACCCTTTGCCACCACGGGACCTGACAACGGCGTGGCTTTTCGCCAAGATAAACGCCTCGCCGAGCAGGATGCACGAGTCTATGAAGCGTTTGTTTTTGTCCCTGGTGGGTCTGGTGCTGCTGGTCGCCGTGGGCTCCCAGCTCTGGTATCTGGTCCAGGTCGTTCAGTTGCGCGATCACAACCCGCAAGACACCGCCTTTATGGAGCGCGCCCGCCAGCATGGGCCGGTTCAGTATCAATGGCGCGACTACGAGCAGATCGCCAACGACCTCAAACGCGCGGTATTGATCTCCGAGGACGCCCACTTCGTGGAGCACATGGGCTTTGACTGGCGCGGCATTCGCCACGCCATTGAACGCAACGAAGAGGCCGGCCGGCCGGTGGCGGGCGGTTCGACCATCACCCAGCAACTGGCCAAGAATCTGTTTCTCAACAGCGACCGCAGCTATGTGCGCAAGGCCCAGGAGGCGGTGATCGCCGCCATGCTTGAACTGACGCTGTCGAAACGGCGCATTCTCGAGCTGTATCTGAACACCGCCCAATGGGGCAACCGGGTATTCGGCGCGGAAGCCGCCGCGCGCCATTACTTCGGCACCAACGCCGGCGGGCTCAGCGGCACCCAGGCGGCACAACTGGCGGTGATGTTGCCGCGCCCCAGCTATTACGATCTTCGCGGCACCACCGACTATGTGCAGCAACGTACCCAGTGGATCGAGAAACAGCTCTCCCTGGTGGCGATTCCCCCCAATGGGAACCGATAAGCGCCGCCGCACTCTGACGAAGATCAGTTTTTGGAGAACCCATCTATGAAATCCCTTTGGCTCGCCCTGCCCCTGGCGCTGTTTCTCGGCGCCTGTGATGACGCCGACCAAAGCGGCCAGGCCCATCCCGACCAGCAGGCCGAGGCACTCCAGAAGCAGGAACCGGTACCTCAGCAGGCTCAGCAAAGTGGCTTGCAGGGTATCTGGCAACCCGTCGATACCGCCACCGGGCTGGACGCCTTGATTCTGGAACAGGACGGCCACTTTTACGTGATTGGCGATCAGCGCCACCGGGGTGTCAACTGGGAGGCTCCGAACGACACGAAACTCACTCTGCACTATCTTGGTGGCGAACAAACCGAAACCCTCACCGACGACCAGCTTAGCGCCGGTGTGGACGGCGATACCCTCAACCTGGAGGGCGAGAGCCCATTCGCCGGCGCCTATCGCCGCGACAACAGCGGCATTGGCTCGCTGCAAGGCACCGTGGTGCTGCCCGCCGATGTCGGCGTACCCGACAACGCGGTGCTGGCGCTGACCCTCCAGGACGTGTCCCAACAGCAGACCACCGCCGAGGTGGTCGCTCAGCGGCTCACCCGGCTGCGGCTGGAGGGGCTGCGCATGCCCTTTCAATTGTACTTCAATGAAGCCGCGATCCAGGCCGGGCACCAGTACACGGTCAGCGCCCGGGTGATCGCCGACGGCGCCGTGCACTTCACCACCACCACCGCCCAGCCGGTGCTCGATGACGCGCATCAGGCCGTGACCCTGGCCCTTCAACCGGCCACCCGCGCCGGCAACAGCTATCTGGGCCGCTTCGTTTACCAGCCGGACAACGCCACTTTTACCACCTGCGGCGGCGACCAACGGTTCAAGGTGGCCGGCCCGCGCACCGGCGATATGCAAAAGGCCTATCTCGACGCCCGTCAAGAGCCGCTGGCGCCGGTGGTCATGCAAGTCACCGGCGAAATCGAAAAGCGCGATGGCGCGCAATCGGGCACCACCGAAGCCACCCTGGTGGTGCAAAGCTTCCGAGTCAGCAATCAGCGCGTGGACTGCGACGAGCCCACCGCCAGCCTGACCAATACATATTGGAAACTGATGCACCTGGATGACCAGCCGGTGCCCGCGCCGCAACACGGCGAGAGCGAGCCGCACCTGATTCTCGGCGACAAGGACGTCAAGGGCAGCACCGGCTGCAACCGTCTCAGTGGCGAATACCAGCGCGACGGCGATCGCCTCGCGCTGGATAAGCTGGCCAGCACCCGGCGCGCCTGCGTGGGGCCCAACGTGGCCGAGGAATTTGTGGACAGCCTCAACAAAACCGATCACTTTAATCTGCAAGGCCAGCGCCTGAGTCTGTACGACGGCGATGATCATCTGCTCGCCGTGTTTCAGGCCCAGTACTTATAAGCAGTACTTATAAGCAGTACTTGTAACCGGTAACTGTCATCCGGCGAACAGCATTGGTACCGGCACCTTGCACGCACCCACCACGGCGGACGCGGCCATGCGCATCCATTACCTGACCCATGTTCCCTTCGAAAAGCTCGGCACCATGGAGCCCTGGCTGCGCCAGCGCGGCCACGCCATCGGCGCCACCCGCCTTTACCACGGCGAACCGTTGCCGGACCCGGACCAACTGGACGCGCTGATCGTGATGGGCGGGCCAATGAGCGCCGACGACGAAGGCCGCTACCCGTGGATGGCCGAAGAAAAACGCCTGATCGAGCGCTGCATCGGCGCCGACAAGAAAGTGCTCGGTGTGTGCCTGGGCGCGCAACTGATCGCCCGGGTGCTCGGCGCCCGCGTGCGCCGCAACCCGGAACCGGAAATCGGCTGGTTTCCGGTGCAATCCACCGAAGCCGGCCGTGACACCGCCCTGGGCGCGCTGTTCAACAACCCGGCGCCGGTGTTGCACTGGCACGGCGACACCTTCGCCATTCCCGATGGCGCCCGCCACCTGGCGCGCAGCTGGGGCTGTGAGAACCAGGCGTTTTTGTACGGCGAGCAGGTGCTCGGCCTGCAATTCCACCTGGAGCTTACCGCCGACAACGTGCGCGCCCTGTGCCAGGAATGCGCGGGCGAGCTGAAACCCGGCCCCTGGATGCAAACCGAAAACGAAATGCTCGCCGACCCCACCCTGTTCGCCGCCAGCCAGCGGCGCATGGGCGAAGTCCTGGAAACGTTTCTGGAAGGCGCGCAAATAACCCGGGATTGATTGGCGGCCGGGGGAACAGGCCGGCGCCCAACCGTAGGAACGGCCGGGCAGGCGTCGAAAGCTGAATCACCCCCTCTCCCCAACCCCTCTCCCGCGAGGGGAGAGGGGCTAAGCGTATGCGCGGAAGAGCTGCAAAGGCGCGTGCTGGAGAGTCCCCTCTCCCCTTGCGGGAGAGGGACAGGGAGAGGGACAGGGAGAGGGGCGGTCTTTCGGCACCACGGCGCGGGCACGGCCCTGCAACACACCGAGGCCTTCGCCGCGCTGTATCCTGATTCCTGTATCGGATTTTTCAAAAGAAAAAACCCCCGGTTTCCCGGGGGCTTCTCAACGGCCTTTTCAATCCACCGCGTTACGCGCTCTGGCGCTTTTCCTCGGCGGCGGCGATCCGGCCGGCGGCGCACAGGATCGCCTGCAGGGCTGCCGCGGTGGTGTCGGCGGCCAGCGCCACGGCGCTTTGCACCTGCTCACCCACCTGCACCCGCACACAGGCCATGGCGTTGGCTTCGGTGTTGTCCCCCAGGGAGGATTCGTCGAAGCATTCCACCCGCAGCTGCCAGCCGTGGCGGCGGTTGAGCGCGTCCACCAGGGCGCCCATGGCGCCTTCACCACGGCCGGAGAGCACGCTGGCCGGGTTGTTCGCGTCGCCGATGCTGATCTGCGCCTGCACCCCCTCGTCGCTGCGGTGCAGGTCGTAGGAGCGCAGCGTCCAGCCATCGGGCACGTTCAGGTAGTCCTCGTTGAAGCGGCGGTGAATGCGTTCGCCATCGATCTCGCCGCCGTCCTCTTCGGCATCCTTCTGCACCACCCCGGCCAGCTCTTGTTGCAGCCAGCGCGGCAGGCTGATGTCGAAGTCCCGTTCCAGCACGTGCGCGACACCGCCCTTGCCGGACTGGGAGTTGATGCGCACCACTTCCTCATAGCGCCGTCCCAGATCGTGAGGGTCGATGGGCAAATAGGCCACCCGCCAGACATCGCCGGGCTGGTAACGGGCCAGGCATTTGCGGATCGCATCCTGATGGCTGCCGGAGAACGCCGTGAACACCAGATCGCCCGCGTACGGATGGCGCGGATGGGTCTGGATGTCGGTAATGTCTTCCACCACCTCAACGATCTCTTTCATGCGCGAGAAATCGATTCGCGGATCGATGCCCTGGGCATACAGGTTCATGCCACAGGTGACCAGATCCATGTTGCCGGTGCGCTCACCGTTGCCCAACAGCGTGCCCTCGACCCGGTCGGCGCCGGCCATCTGCGCCAGCTCCGCGGCGGCCACGCCGCAGCCACGGTCGTCGTGGGTGTGCACGCTGATCAGCACGTGCTCGCGGTGCTGGATGTTTTCGTGCACCAGCTCCACCTGGTCGGCGAACACATTGGGGGTGCTCACTTCCACGGTGGCCGGCAGGTTGATGATCACCCGCTGACCCTGATCCGGCCGCCACACCTGGTTGACCGCGTCGATCACCTCAATGGCGTATTCGGTCTCGGTGGCGCTGAAGGTCTCCGGCGAATACTCGAAGCTCCAGCGCGTCTCCGGCTGCCGGGCGGCACAGTCGCGCACCCAGGTGGCCGCCTGCACGGCAATCGCCTTGCAACCTTCGCGGTCGACGTTGAACACCTGCTCGCGGAAGATCGGCGAGGTGGCGTTGTAAATGTGCACGATCGCGTTCTTGGCGCCCTTGACCGCTTCGAAGGTGCGCTCGATCAGCTCCTGCCGGGACTGGCTGAGCACCTGGATGTGCACATCGTCGGGCACCATGTCCTGTTCGATCAGCATGCGGCAGAAATCGAAATCGATCTGGCTGGCGGAGGGAAAACCGACTTCGATTTCCTTGAAGCCAAGCTCCACCAGCAATGTGAAAAAGCGGGCTTTCTGGGCCACCGACATGGGCTTGATCAACGCCTGGTTGCCGTCGCGCAGGTCCACCGCGGCCCATAGCGGCGCCTTCTCGATACGCTGGTTCGGCCAGCTGCGGTTGGGCTTGTCGATGGTGGCAATGGGCGCGTACTTACGATGATCGAAACTCATGGGTGACTCCTTGGAGTGAGATAATGACCGCGTCCGGTCCGGGATCGCCGGCACCGTGCCCGGGAGGTTGCCCCGGCGTGCGGAAGATGTCGTCTCCGACCCGGCTTCCTCCGGGTAGGACGGAGGCCGGGTCGGCTGTGGTCTGGCTTGTGGCCTTCCCCTCAGCGACAGAAACAGTGTACGGCAAGGGCCCGGCAATGTGATTGCTTATTTGCGTGCATTTCCACCTTTCACGCAATAATATTCCACGAATAAAATATGAAAAGGGATTTTGTTGCATGACCAAGCAAAAGATCGCGACTCTCGACCGCACCGACCTGAAAATCCTGCAGGCCCTGCAGGACGACGGCGGACTCACCAATCAGCAACTCGCCGAGCGCATCGGCCTGTCGCCGTCGCCCTGTTCCCGGCGAGTGCAAAAGCTCGAGAGCGCGGGGGTGATCGTGCGCCGCGAAACGGTGCTCGACCCGCGCGCGCTGGGGCTGGATCTCACCGCCATGATCCAGATCAGCATGGACCGCCACACCCCGGAACGCTTCGCCAACTTCGAAGCCACCGTGAAACAGTACCCGGAGGTGCAGCAGTGTTATCTGGTCACCGGCCAGGAAGCGGACTACCTGCTCAAGGTGGTGGTGCCCGACATCGATCACTACCAGCAGTTTCTGCTCAACAAGATCACCCGCATCGAGGGCGTCAGCGGCGTTCAATCGAGCTTTATCATGCGCCGGGTGATCGACACCACCGCTTTGCCGCTGGATTATGTGGAGTAACGCCGGACGCCGGACGCCAGACGCCAGACGCTTAACCCTGGCTCCGAAAGGCTCGGAGTGTTTTCTGCGAGGCTTGGCGCAACACACACGGAAAACCCCACCGGGTTAGCATCCAACGGCTGCCGCGCTTTCGCCGGTTGCGAAAAGACAATCCCCCTATGCGCAGCCGCAATGTTTTCAGCAGCGGGGTTTGATCTTAGCGTCCGGCGTCCAGCGTCCGGCGTCCGGCCGAGGCCGCCCTGGACGGGGCCCCTCATCCGGACCTGGAAAGCGGTTCAGGCACCGCCCACCGGAAAACGGTACTGAAGGCCACCCCCGTAGACATCGATGTCGGTGTCCTCCACTTCGTAGCGGGTCACGCCGGCGCGGAACCTGAGGTTGTCCCAGCCAAACAGCAGGCCCACCCCGTAGAACGGATCGGTACCGTCGTCATCGTCGCTGGCGAGCGTCGCGCCATCGATCCTGACCCGGGTATCACTGCTCCAGCGAAACAGGCCGCCCCGGGCGAACAGGGTCACTTGCCGATAGCTCGGCGCGAGCAGGTTGATCCCCAATGTCATGCCGTCCACGCCGATTTCCCCTTTCGCGGACACATCGGTTCCCGCCGCCTGGTACGTAACCGAGGCTTCGCCGAGATCAAGGTAGCCAACATCCAGGGCGATGTTGGGGTGCGGCTGTATACCCACCAGAAATGCCAGGGCGACGTCTTTATCGTCCACCGACGGAGTGAACACATAGGTGCTGCCACCCGAATCGGTGGCCTGAAACCCTCCGAAGTCGGAGCGCGAGAAGTTGGCATCGGAGCGCCCCAGATCGGCGGCCACGTAGGCGCTGGTCTGGAACCCGGATGCGGATGCGGAAGTGAATGTGGAAAGTGCGATCGCGGCACACGCCGCCCCCATGAAAAAGCGCTGCATAGCTGGCTCCTTGCCATTAGTTATTTTTTTACCCCAGCCCTTTTTATGTGAGACCGGTCACAAAGGCAAGCGCGCTGGCAACCGGGTGCCGCTGGCGCGGCGATCCCTTACACTGCTTGCATGACCGATTCAAAACACCTGCTGATCGTCGCCCATGCCCCCTCGCCGAACACCCGCCGCCTGGCCGAGGCCGCCCTGGAAGGGGCCCGTCATCCGGACATCGAGGGCGTGCGAGCGATCTGGAAAGCGCCCCTGGAGGCCGGCCCGGACGATGTCATGGCCTGCGACGGCATCGTGCTCGGCACCACCGAGAACCTGGGCTACATGAGCGGCGCGCTGAAGGATTTCTTTGATCGCACCTACTACGCCGTGCTGGAACACAAACAGGGCCTGCCCTGCGCGCTCTACGTGCGCGCCGGCCATGACGGCACCGGCACGCGCCGGGCGGTGGAGTCGATCATCACCGGCCTGCGCTGGAATTGGGCGCAACCGCCGCTGATCTGCCGGGGCGAATGGCAAGAGGCGTTCGTCGGTCAGGTCGGCGAGCTGGGGTTGTATCTGGCCGCCGGTCTGGACAACGGTGTTCTGTAGAGCAAGCGCGACAAAATATTTCCCTGCTGCTTGCTTCACGGACGGCCGTGATATGGTTGATAAACCACTCACCGCCCGGGCGGCGGCGCCCCTTTACCGCTTGGCAGCACTGGGCCTTCAATGACCCCGATTCTCCCCGACAACATCGTTGCGCGCTGGCTGCTGGTGCTTTTGCTGGTGGTCGCCGCCTACTTCTTTCGCGGCTTTCTGATTCCAATTCTGGCCGCGCTGATCATCGGCTTTTCAAGCTGGCCGCTATACCAGCGCCTGCACGCCCGCTGCGGCGGCCGTGATCTGCTCAGTGCCAGCCTGGCGATCATCGTGATCGTGCTGGGGTTGGTGATTCCCATCGCCATGGCGTTGACGTTCGCGGTGCAGGAACTACGCCAGTGGACCCACTGGCTGCTGGTGGCCAATCAGCAGGGCGCGCCGGTGCCGGCCTGGATCGCCGATCTGCCCGGCGCCGGCGAATGGCTGGCGCAGCAATGGCAGGACAATCTCGCTGAACCCCATGCCATCGGCGAGGTGATTCGCCTGGTCAGCGGTGAGCAGATCGGCAACCTCTATCGCTGGGCGCTGACGCTCAGCGGCGGCGCGCTCAATCTTCTGTTGGGCCTGCTGTTCATGCTGATCACACTGTTTTTCATCTACAAGGACGGTAGCCGCCTGGCGCGGCAACTCGATGTGATCGGCGAGCGCGTGCTGCCCTCGCGCTGGCACCGCTTCTCACGGGTGGTGCCGGCCACGGTCAGCTCCACGGTGCTGGGCATGGGCCTGATCGCACTCGGCGAAGGGGTGGTGCTGGGCATCGCCTATTGGATCGCTGGCGTGCCCTCGCACGTGATTCTCGGTGTGCTCACCGGCTTCATGGCGCTGATTCCCGGCGGCGCGCCGCTGGCCTTCAGCCTGGTCTCGCTGTACCTGTTCGGCACCGGCGAAACCGGCGCCGCCATCGGCCTGTTCGTGTGGGGCACGGTGGAGCTGTTCATCGTCGACAAGACCCTGCGCCCGCGCCTGGTGGGCGGGCCGATCCGGTTGCCCTTCCTGCCCACCTTTTTCGGCCTGGTAGGCGGCGCCAAGACCATGGGCCTGGTCGGCCTGTTTATCGGCCCGGTGCTGATGGCGCTGCTGGTGGCGATCTGGCGTGAGTGGGTGTACGGCATCCAGCAACAGAAAGCGGTGCCACCGCCTTCACGCACGCCAGACGCTTGAAAAACACGCCCGCGGCACCCACTGCACCAGGTACATCGCGAAAAGATCGACCCCGTTTTTATTGCTCAGGAGACAATCATGCGCGTTACCGTTGAAGGTATTTCCGAAGGCCAACCGATCCCCGCCCCGTTCGCGTTCGCGATTCCCGACCCGGACCAGCATTTCCGGTTCAGCGACAACCGCAACCCGAAAGTCAGCTGGGACGACGTGCCCGATGGCACCCGCGGCTTTGCCGTTCTGGTGGTCGACCCGGACGTGCCCTCCGACCCCACCAACGTCAACCAGGAAGGCAAGACCGTGCCCAAGGATCTGAAACGGGTGGACTTCTACCACTGGGTGCTGGTGGACATCGCCGCCGACGTGCGTGACATCGACGAAGGCGAGGACGCCGACGGCGTGGTCACCGGCGGCAAGGACCCCGGCCCCACCGACAAAGGCGTGCGCGGCATCAACGGCTACACCGACTTCTTCGCCGGCGACGACACCCTGAAAGGCGTGTACGGTGGTTACGACGGCCCCGCGCCGCCGTGGAACGACGAACGCCTGCACCACTACACCTTCACCGTGTACGCCCTGGACGTGCCCAGCCTCAACCTGCAAGGCAATTTCACCGGCGCCGACGCCCTGAAAGCCATGGACGGCCACATCCTCGACCAGGCCAGCGTCACCGGGACGTATACGCTGAATCCTGATATTTGAATGCCAGAAATAAAGCCGCATCACCGGCGTTGGCCGGCTTCGTAGAAGCGAGTTGAAAGTTGAAGGTTAAAAGTTGAAGCGGGCCCATACTACGAAGCCGCCCTTTTAACTTTTAACTTTCAACTACGTGCTCTGCGCTGACGTGTCACACCACCGTAAACGCACCCGGCAAATGTTGCCGCAGGGTGAGCAGATTTTCCTCGCGCACGTCCATGGCGCCGAAGCAGTTGGCGACGGTGCCGGTGTAGCGCAGGCCATCGGCTTGGATCGCGTCGGCGGTGAGCAGGGCGTGGTTGATGCAGCCGAGTTTCATGCCGACCACCTGGATCACCGGCAGCGCCAGTTGCTTGGCCAGACCGGACAGCATCTCCCGATCATTGAGCGGCACCCGCCAGCCGCCGGCGCCTTCCACCAGCACCAGATCCGCCGGGTGGCTGTTGAGCGCGCCGCGCACATAGCCCGCCAGTTGTGACAGGGTAATACGCCGGTCTTCCTGCGCGGCGGCGATGTGCGGCGCGATGGCCGCCTTCAACGCCGCCGGGTTGACCACCTCGTAGGGCAGCGTCACCGACGACGACGCCATCAGATTCACCGCGTCCTCGTTGCGCAATCCCTCGGCCGTCGCCTCGCACCCCGCCGCCACCGGCTTCAATCCATAACACTTCAACCCCGCCTCCCGCGCCCGCTCCAGCAGCCGGCAACTGACCCAGGTCTTGCCCACCTCGGTGTCGGTGCCGGTGATGAAGAAGACGCCGCGCAGGACGGGCAGGGGTGGGGGCGTGGTTTGTGGCATTGGGGGTCCTCGGTTAGGGGTTATACGCCGGACGCCGGACGCCGGACGCTTAACCCATAGTCTGAAAGCGTTGGTGTGTTTTCTGCGTTTCAGTCAACACTCCACACCGCGCCGGGTTTTAGCGTCCGGCGTCCGGCGTCCGGCGTCAAGCGCCCTTCTCCGCTCGCACGAACAACACCCGCCACGTCAACGGCAACCCCGCCGGTTGGCGGCGCTGCTCATAGGCGTGCGCCATGGCGCGCCAGGCGCTTTTGCCGGTCAGGCCGGCGGCGCCGCCTTGCACGTGATCAACGCCGGTGGCTTTGAAGGCACGCACCAGGGTTTTCACGTCCGGGTAGTGTTCGGTGAAACTCAGGCATTGCCATTGGCTGGGCATCAGGCCGGCGTCCGCCAGCGCGGCGCGCCAGTGTTGTTCCGTTGGCAGCCGGTTAACGTGGGCGCGGCGGTCCGCCGCCGCCCAGCTTTCGGTCAGTTCGTGCAGCGAGCCGGCCAGCGGTACCGCCAGCATCAGGTGGCCGCCGGGCACCAGCACGCGCGCCACTTCCGCCATCACCGTGCGCGGCCGGCACCATTGCAAGGCGAAGCTGGAGAACACCAGCGCGCGGCTGGCGCCGGCCAGGGGCAGGCGTTCCGCGTCGGCGCACAGCGGTTGAAAGCGCGCGCCGGTGCGGCCGCGCGCGCGCGCCTCGCTGAGCATCGCCGGCGACAGGTCCAGCGCCAGCCAATGGCTGCGCGGCCAGCGCGCCTGTTGGGCGCGCGCCAGCGGCGCGGTGGCGCAACCCAGCTCCAGGGCGCGCGGGTCCGCCAGCGTCGCCGGCGCCATTTCCAGCAGAGTGCGCGCGCACGCCAGTTGCAGGCCGGCGTGAGCGTCGTAGCTGCGAGCGGCGCGCCCGAAGCGTTCGCCCACCGCTCGCTTATTCACCCAGGAAGCGGTGTTGGCGATGGAAGTCATACACGGCTCGGGTAAAGGTGTCGGGGGCGGACAGGAACGGCACGTGGGCGACCTGCTCGATCAGCGCGGTGTCGCCCTGACCGTTCAGCAACGGTTCAATGGCGGCCATCGCCGCCGCCGGCACGATGTTGTCGCGCTCGCCGAAGATCATTCGCAACGGCATCGCCAGCCTCGCCAGCTCGCCGCGCAGATCGGTGTCGCGCAGAATCGCCAGGCCCTCGCGCAGGGCGCGGTGAGCCGGCAGCCCGCAAAAATAAAGAATCTCTTTCAGCCGCGCCACGTCCTGGCGCATGCTCTCGGCGCCCTTGCAGTTGAGCGCCAGAAAGCGCACCAGCGTGCCTTCGTAATCCTCCTGGCACATTTGCTCGAAGGCCTCGAAGATTGCCGGCTTCATTGCCGCCGGCCAATCGTCGCTGGCGGTAAAGCGCGGCGTGGTCGCCACGGTGATCACCGATTGCACCCGTTGCGGCTGATCCAGCGCCAATCGCAACGCCACCAGCCCACCCAGGGACCAGCCCAAAAGATGGGCCTTTTCCGGCATCACCGCCGCCACCTGTTCGGCCAGAAACGCCAGGGTGTAGTCGTCGTTGGGCAACGGGCTCTGCCCCATGCCCGGCAAATCCACCACCGTCACCCGAAACCGTTCCAGCAACGCCGGCACGATGTCGTCGAACACAATCGCATGCAGCCCCCACCCATGCAGCAACACGATGTCGCCGGCGTCTTTATCGGCGACGCCGGTGGCGCGGTAGGTGTTGTGGAAGGGCACAAGACGCCGGACGCCAGACGCTGGACGCTGGACGCTGAACGCCAGGTCCAAACCCTTGGCTGGTGGCGTTGCGGCTGTACCATCTTGGCTTTGCATAGCTTCAAACTCTGACATTTGCGTAAATCTGTTGGACGCTAGGCGCTAGACGCTAGACGCTAGACGCCGGACGCCGGACGCCGGACGCCGGACGCTAAATCAAAACCCGGCGCTGAAACGTTTACATGTTTCCTGGCAGGATGGTCCGTACCGACAGGCAACACGTCACACCGATCCGGTTACGGGTTTAGCGTCCGGCGTCCGGCGTCCGGCGTCTGGCGCCTAACGTCCGGCGCCCTCCAGGGCGCCCAACAACCGATCCACATCCGCCTCCTCATGGGCCGCCGACAACGTCACCCGCAACCGCGCCTGGCCGTCGGGGACGGTCGGTGGGCGGATGGCGGTGACCAGAATGCCTTGCTGGGCGAGAGATTGACTGAGGGCCAGGGCGGCGGCGTCGTCGCCAATCAGCAAGGGTTGGATCGGCGTGTCCGAGTCCATCAGGCCATAGCCCAGCTCGGCGGCGCCGCGCCGGAAGCGCGCGATCAGCGCGCTCAGGTGTTCCCGGCGCCAGTGTTCCGCCCGTGCCTTGCGCAGGCTGACCAGGCTGGCGGCGGCGACGGCGGCGGGCATGGCGGTGGTGTAGATGTAGGTGCGGGCGAATTGTATCAGTGTTTCGATCAGGTCCTCGGAGCCGGCGACAAAGGCGCCGGCGGTGCCTAGGGCCTTGCCCAGGGTGCCCATGTACACCGGCAGCCGCCCGTTCACCTGGTGGGCATAGGCGGTGCCCCGGCCTTGGTGGTCGAGCACGCCCAGGCCGTGGGCGTCGTCCACCATCAGCCAGGCGTCGCTGGCCTCGCAGGCGTCCAGGTAGGCGGCCAGCGGCGCCTGGTCGCCGTCCATGCTGAACACGCCATCGCTGACCACCAGCTTGCGCGGCGCCTCGGCGCGCGCCAGTTGCGCGGCCAGGGCGGCGGCGTCGTTGTGGGCGAAGCGGCGGGAGCGAGCACCACTGAGCAGGCCGGCGTCGAGCAGGGAGGCGTGATTAAGACGATCCTGGAACACCGCATCGCCTTTGCCCACCAGGGCGGTGATGGCGCCCAGGTTGGCCATGTAGCCGGTGGAAAACAGCAGCGCGCGCGCCCGGCCGGTGTGCTCGGCGAGCGCCTCTTCCAGCGCCTGGTGGGGGCGCTGGTGGCCGCACACCAGGTGCGAGGCGCCGCTGCCCACGCCCCATTGGTTGGCGGCGTCGCGGAAGGCGGCCACCACCTGGGCGTCGTTGGCCAGGCCCAGATAGTCATTGGAGCAGAAGTTCACGCAGACACGGCCACCCACCTCGGCCACCCGGCCGCTGGGGGCGTCCATCAACGCCGGCTGGCGATAGCGGTGTCGGGCGCGCCGTTCATCCAGGCGCGCTTTAAGATCGAAACCCAAGGGGTGGCTCCGCGCGGCTCAGGCGTCCGCCGCTTGCTGGGCGGGGCGGCCGGTGTCCTTATCCAACACGTGCTTGGCGCCGCGTTTGTTAGGGCCGCTGTACGCCAGGGCGTCGTGGAACAGGCCACTGTTGTGCGCCTCTTCCTCGGCCACCTGGCTGCGCAATGCCTCTTCATGGGCTTCGTCGGAGGCTTCGTGGCGCGGGTCCAGCGGGTGAATGCCGAGCCGTTCGAACAGGCGGCGGTCGTGGTTCGCTTCCGGGTTGTCGGTGGTCAGCAGCCGCTCGCCGTAGAAGATCGAGTTGGCGCCGGCCAGGAAGCACAGGGCCTGCGCCTCGTCGTTCATTTCCTGGCGGCCGGCGGACAAGCGCACATAGGACTCGGGCATCAGAATGCGCGCCACCGCCACGGTGCGCACGAACTCGAACGGGTCCAGATCGTCCACGTCGGCCAGCGGCGTGCCCTCGATCTTGACCAGCATATTGATCGGCACCGATTCCGGATGGTGCGGCAGGTTGGCGAGCTGCTGCAGCAGGCCGACGCGGTCGTCACGGCCTTCGCCCATGCCGACGATGCCGCCGCAGCACACTTTCATGCCGGCGTCGCGCACATGGGCCAGGGTGTTGAGGCGGTCACCGTAGGTGCGGGTGGTGATCACCTTGCCGTAGTACTCCGGCGAGGTGTCCAGATTGTGGTTGTAGTAATCCAGGCCGGCGTCGGCCAGATCCTTCGCCTGCTGCTCGTCCAGCATGCCCAGGGTCATGCAGGTTTCCATGCCCAGGGATTTCACCTGACGCACCATGTCCAGCACATAGGGCATGTCCTTGGCGCGCGGGCTGCGCCAGGCGGCGCCCATACAGAACCGCGACGCGCCCTTGTCGCGGGCGGCGCGGGCCTCTTCCAGCACGCGTGCCACTTCCAGCAGCTTCTCTTTTTCCAGCTCGGTGTTGTAGTGGCCGGACTGCGAACAGTATTTGCAGTCTTCCGGGCAGGCGCCGGTCTTGATCGACAGCAGCGTGCTCACCTGCACCGCGTTCGCATCAAAGCTCTGCCGGTGCACGCCGGCGGCGCGGAACAGCAGATCGTTGAACGGCAAGGCGAACAGCGCTTCGATCTCACCGCGATGCCAGTCATGGCGTACGTGGATGGAAGCGGATGTCGTCTGGGACGTGGCGGCGGCTGCGGTCATCATGTCTCTCCCGAATGGTAAGCGAACAGACTAGCAGCCCGCCTTTCCCTGTCAACTTGAAAGCGTTTCAAAGGTTAACATTTGGATGTTTTTTAACCTCAATCCGTTTCGCAGCCAGGCGCCCTGCACCCTGTGCGCCCGCTCCGGCGGCGGCCTGTGCACCCTGTGTCGCGCCCATTTGCAGGCGAGTCTGACCCTGGAAAAGCCGCTGTGCCGCTGTGGCCTGCCGACCCCAGGGGTAGCGGCGGCCAGCCTGTGCGGTCGCTGCCTGCGCCGCCCACCGCCGTTCTCCGCCACCTACAGCCAATGGCGTTACGATTTTCCGGTGGACCGGCTGATCAATGCCTACAAACACCGCGGGCGTCTGCATCTGGAGCGGGCCCTGCTGAGCCTCGCCGAGCCGGCGCCGGGCCCCTGGCCGGAGGCCGACCTGGTGTGCCCGCTGCCCGCTCACTGGCGGCGGCGCCTCTGGCGCGGCTTCGACCAGGCCGAACGGTTCGCCCGCCATCTCGGCCAGAGCTGGCGCCAGCCGGTCGTCCCGTTGCTGCGACGGCGCCATGCCAGCCAACATCAGCAGGGGCTCAGCCAGACGCAGCGCCAGCGCAATCTGCGCGACGCCTTCATCGCCGACCCGCGCGCCCACGGTCAACGGGTTCTCCTGATCGACGACGTCATGACCAGCGGCGGCTCCGCCCGCGCCGCCAGCCACGCCCTGCTCAACGCCGGCGCGCGGGAAGTGCGAGTGTGGGTGCTGGCGAGGACGTTGCAGGGGCGGGGTTGAAGAAAGGATTCAGGATTCAGGATGCAGGATACAGCGCGGGCGAGGTGCGGGTGTGCTGGAAGGCCGTGCCCGCGCTTAATCCTAAAAGAGATCGCGGCGCGCTGGACAGGTCTAGGATTTGATCGTCACAACGCGGGCACGGCGTGGCCGTCGTGCGGAGGCCGCTGCCGCGCTGAATCCTGTATCCTGCATCCTGCATCCTGTATCCCGCTTCTAGCCCCCAGCGCACCCCGTCCGTCATAATGCCGGCTCCTCTTTGCCCGCCACCGGACCGCGCCATGAAGATTCACATCGCCCAGGGCCACAATCCGCCGCACAACGTCAACGGCATCACCGTGGTGATCGATGTGATCCGCGCGTTCACCACCAGCCACGAGGCGTTTCTGGGCGGCTTGAGCCATATTTTTCCGGTGTCGTCGTCGGAGGACGCCTTTGAACTGCGCAAGCAATACCCGGACGCGTTGCTGGTGGGCGAGGTGCAGGCGCTGCCCATCGACGGTTTCGACCTGGGCAACTCGCCCTGGGAGATCCGCCACACCGATCTGCGTGGCCGCCATATCATCATGCGCACCACCAACGGTGTGGCGGCCACGTTGCGTGCTCGCGACAGCGCCCAGGTGCTGGTGGCGAGCCTGGTCAACGCGCGCGCCACCGCCCGCTATTTGCAGGCGCAAGCACCGGACACGGTGGTGCTGGTGGCGTCCCACCCCACCGGCGATGAAGACGTGGCCTGCGCCGAGTACATCCGCGCCCTGCTCGGCGGCGAGGGCATCGACCTGCAACAGGCTCAGCAACGCACCCGCAACGCTTTCGCCGCCCGCAAATTTCTGGATGGCAGCCACCCCCGCCTGCGTCCACAGGACATCGACATGGCCAGCCAGGATGGCGGCGACGACGCCCTGGTCATGGGCGTCACCTTCGAGCCCCTGCCCTGCATTCGGGTGGTGGAGACGTCCAGCGCCTGACGCCATGCGCCGTCCACTTGCCATCCGCCGCCTCGGCGCGTCGGCAGGCTCCCCGTGACCAAACTCGTCACTGCATCATCGGTTTGCATCAATGACGCTCCCGAAGTGTCCTGATAGCGTCGTGCTATCCGGCAGCTATCAGGAACGCATTCACCATGATCGAATGGAACGAACAGCAACAGATGATCCAGAAGATGGTCCGCGACTTCGTCAGCAAGGAAGTGGTGCCGAATCTGGATGACATCGAATACAACGGCGTGCCGCCTTACGACATCCTGCGCAAGATGATCAAAACGTTCGGCATGGACGTGATGGCCAAGGAACGCTTCGACAAACAGATCGCCCGCGAGAAAGCCGCCGGCGCCGACGGCGCCACCGACGCATCGTCGAAAAAAAGCGGCGGCTCCAGTGAGCAAGCGGCGATGACCATGATCCCGATCATCGAATTGTGCCGCCACGCCCAGGGCCTGGTGACCGCCATGGGTGTGTCCATGGGCCTGGCCGGCGGCGCGGTGATGGGCAAGGGCACTCTGGAGCAGAAGGAGCGTTGGGCGCTGCCTTTGTTGACCCTGGAAAAAGTCGGCGCCTGGGCGATTTCCGAGCCCAATTCCGGCTCCGACGCCTTCGGCCAGATGAAAACCGTGGCCCGCCGCGATGGCCAGGGCGGGTACATCATTAACGGCAGCAAAACCTGGATCACCAATGGCCCCTACGCCGACACCATTATTCTGATCTGCAAACTGGACGAAGAGGGCGTGGAACCTCGTGATCGGAAAATCGTGTCGTTCATTCTCGACCGTGGCATGCCCGGGCTGGAGCAGTCCAAACCGTTCAAGAAGATGGGCATTGGCTCATCGCCCACCGGCGAACTGTTTCTCAGTGACGTGAAAGCCGGCCCGGAGCGCCTGCTCGGCGGCAGCGAGACCGCCTACGGCCGCTCCGGCGCCAAAGCCACCTTTATGCAAGAGCGCGCGGGCGTCGCCGCCATGGCCCTGGGCATGGTGGAACGCGCCCTGGAACTGTCGGTGGGCTACGCCCGTGACCGCCAGCAATTCGGCCGGCCTATCGGTGACAATCAGCTTATTCAGTTGAAGCTGGCGAAGATGGAAGTGGCGCGCGCCAATCTACAGAACATGGTGTTCCGCTACATCGAGCTGACCGGCGCCGGCAAACAGATGACCCTGGCGGAAGCCTCGGCGATGAAACTGTACGCCGCCCAGGCCGCCATGGAAGTGGCCACCGAAGCGGTGCAGGTGCACGGCGGCTACGGCTACATGCGCGAATCCCGGGTCGAGCAATTGATGCGCGACGCCAAGATCCTGCAAATCTACGCCGGCACCGACGAAATGCAGGTGATCGCAATCGCCCGGGATTTGATCGGACGGGGCTGATGCTGGACGCTGGATGCCGGACGCCGGACGCCGGACGCTAAACCCGTAACCGGACCGGTGTGACGTGTTTCCTGTCAGTGGTTGACTATCCTGGCAGGAAACACAAAAACGCTTCAGGCCGGGTTTTGACTTAGCGTCCGGCGTCCGGCGTCCAGCGTCCAGCGCCCCTTGCCTGCAACACCCGCCGGGTCCTACCGTGTCAGTCACAGGTTCGATAACTCAAAAGGAGGTGCCCCATGGCATTGCAAGAACAGCGCTGCGAAGCGTGCCAGGCCGATGCGCCACGCATCGGCGAGCAGGAAGCTCAGGAGCTGCAACAGGAAATTCCGGATTGGAAGCAGATCGAGGAAGACGGCGAGGAGCGCCTGCAACGCCCGTTTACCTTCAAGAACTTCGCCGAGGCGTTGACGTTCACCAACCGGGTCGGCGAGCTGGCCGAGCAGCAGGGCCATCACCCGGCGCTGCTCACCGAGTACGGCAAGGTCACCGTCACCTGGTGGACGCACAAGATCGGCGGCCTGCATCGCAATGACTTTATCTGCGCCGCCAAGACTGACCAAATCTTCCAGGAGCCGGTTAACCGCGCCTGAACCGCACCGGGGTAGACTCGAGCGTTCCAGCCACCCCAGGAGCGCACCATGACGCTGAGCGAACAACAACAGGCCGCCATCAAGGCGGCCGCCGATAACAGCTTTCCCTTCGTGGCACGCTGCGGCGTACAGACCCTGGAGGTCGCCCGCGGTTACTGCAAAATGAAGATGCCTCTGGCCGCCAACCTCAACCACGTCGGCATCATGTACGCGGGCGCGCTCTACACCCTGGCGGAACTGCCCGGCGGTGTGATCTATCTGAGCTCCTTCGACACCGCGCGCTTCTATCCGATCGTCAAGGACATGCGGATCCGCTTTCGACGCCCGGCCACCACCGACGCCACCGTGGAGGTGCGTATCAGCGAAGCGGACATTGAGCGCATCGAAGCCACCGCGCTGGCGCACGGCAAATGCGATTTCGAGTGGGATTGCCAGATCAAGGACGATCAGGGCGAGGTGGTGGCGCTCACCCACAACGTTTATCAGTTACGAAAAATCGGCGCCTGAGTCGCTTTATTTATTTTTTCGCAATTCAGGGTTGACGTTTTTTGCGCGTCAGAGCTAATCTAAACCTACGCCGGCAGCAACGTTCCTGCCTGTCGGTGAGATGATTGTCCGTTGGGGTCTTCGGATTCGCTCGGGCAAGCATCGGCACCCACTGCGCGGCCTTCGGGCCGCGCTTTTAATTGCTCCGCACTCTGAATTACCGCCATCGGCGCCCCTGGCATGTGGCGCGCCCCGCCGCCGACCGGCTCGGCGAATCAGGCGCCGCCCAACTCCACCACCGCTTCAATAAAGACACGGGCGTGCTCCGGGTCCACCTGCGGCGTAATACCGTGGCCAAGATTGAAAATATGGCCGGGGTGAGCGCCGAAATCGTCCAGAATCCGCTTCACCTCGGCGCGAATCGCCGCCGGTTCCGCGTACAGCACCGCCGGGTCCATGTTGCCCTGCAACGCCACCCGGTCGCCCACCCGCCGGCGCGCCTCGCCGATGTTGATGGTCCAGTCCAGCCCCAACGCATCGCAGCCGCTGTCGGCCATGGATTCCAGCCACAGGCCGCCGTTCTTGGTGAACAGGATCACCGGCACCTTGCGGCCGTCGTGGTCGCGGATCAGGCCATCCACGATCTGCTTCATATAGCGCAGGGAAAACGCCTGGTACGCCTCGGCGGAGAGCGCCCCGCCCCAGGTGTCGAAAATCTGCACCACCTGGGCGCCATGGCGGATCTGGGCGTTCAGATAATCGGTGACCGAGCGGGCCAGCTTATCCAGTAACGCATGGGCCAGTTCAGGCTGGCTGTAGACCATGCCCTTGAGGTGGCGGAAATCCTTGCTCGGGCCGCCTTCCACCATATAGGTGGCGAGCGTCCACGGGCTGCCGGAAAAGCCGATCAGCGGCACCCGCCCATTCAGCTCACGGCGAATGGTGGCCACCGCGCGCATCACATAATCCAGATCGGTTTCCGCGTTCAGCTCCGGCAGGGCCGCGATGTCCTCGGCGGTGCGCACGGCATGGCGGAATTTCGGCCCTTCGCCGGTCTCGAAATACAAGCCCAACCCCATGGCGTCGGGAATGGTGAGAATGTCCGAGAACAGAATCGCCGCGTCCAGAGGGTAACGCGCCAGCGGTTGCAGCGTGACCTCGCAGGCCAGCTCCGCGTTGCGGCACAGATCCATGAACGACCCCGCCTTCTCCCGGCTGGCCCGGTACTCCGGCAAATACCGACCCGCCTGGCGCATCATCCAGATCGGGGTACGATCCACCGGCTCACGGGCCAGGGCTTTCAGAAAGCGGTCGTTCTTTAGCGGAGCATTGGACATGGGCATTCCTGATTTCTGGCCGGACGCCCGACGCCTGACGCCGGACGCTCCAACCCGTCTCTTATGGCATTGCGGCTCCGCAAAGAACCTCTGCGGAGCCGCAACCCTTTGGGCACTGTTTGTTGTAAAGCGTCGGGCGTCAAGCGTCCGGCGTCAGGCGTTCTCAAACATCCAAATAGTCGAGAATACCCTTAGCGGCCTCGCGCCCTTCCCAGATGGCGGTCACCACCAGGTCGGAGCCGCGCACCATGTCGCCGCCGGCGAAGATCTTCTCGTTGCTGGTCTGGAACGGGAAGGCCTGTTTTTCCACGGCGGTGACGCGGCCGGACTCGTCGGTAACCACGTTGTTGCCGTCGAACCAGTCGGCCGGGCTGGGGCGGAAGCCGAACGCGATGATGACCGCGTCGGCGGGCAGCACTTCCTCGCTGCCGGGAATCGGCTCGGGGCGGCTGCGGCCGTTGTTGTCCGGTTCGCCGAGTTTGGTTTCCACCACTTTCACGCCGACTACCTTGCCGTTCTCGCCGACCACTTCGATGGGCTGGCGGTTGAACAGGAACTCCACGCCTTCTTCCTTGGCGTTGGCCACTTCGCGACGGGAGCCGGGCATGTTCTCTTCGTCGCGGCGGTAGGCGCACACCACGCTGTCGGCGCGCTGGCGAATCGAGGTGCGGTTGCAGTCCATGGCGGTGTCACCACCACCGAGCACCACCACCCGCTTGCCGCTGACATCAATGAAGTCGGCCGGGTCTTTCTCGAAGCCCAGGTTGCGGTTGGCATTGGCGACCAGAAACGGCAGCGCTTCGTGCACGCCGTCCAGGTCCTCGCCGGGGAAGCCACCTTTCATGTAGGTGTAGGTGCCCATGCCCATGAACACCGCGTCGAATTCTTCCAGCAGTTCGTCGATGGTGATGTCGGTGCCAATCTCGGTGTTGAGGCGGAATTCGATGCCCATGCCTTCGAACACTTCCCGGCGCTTGGTCATCACCGGTTTTTCCAGCTTGAATTCGGGGATGCCAAAGGTCAGCAGGCCGCCGATTTCCGGATAACGATCAAACACCACCGGCTTGACGCCGTTGCGCACCAGTACGTCGGCGCAGCCAATGCCCGCCGGGCCGGCGCCGATCACGGCGACTTTTTTGTCGGTCCACACCACCTTGGACATGTCCGGCCGCCAGCCCATCGCCAGGGCGGTGTCGGCGATGTACTTCTCGGTGGCGCCGATGGTGACCGCGCCAAAGCCGTCGTTGAGCGTGCACGCGCCTTCGCAGAGGCGATCCTGCGGGCACACCCGGCCGCACACTTCCGGCAGCGAGTTGGTCTGGTGCGCCAGCTCCACGGCTTCCATCAGGTTGCCTTCGCTGATCAGCTTCAACCAGTTGGGAATGTAGTTGTGCACCGGGCACTTCCATTCGCAATAGGGGTTGCCGCAATGCAGACAGCGATGCGCCTGGTGCTCCACTTCCCGGGTTTCATACGGGTAGTAGATCTCTTCGTACTTATGCTTGCGCTGCTCGATCTCCTTCTTGGTGGGGTCCACCCGCGGCACATCGAGAAACTGGAAATGATTGTTCAGACGTTCAGCCATGTTCTTCCTCGTTATGCCGGGTTAGCGCGCATGCTCTTGAGCAGGTCTTCCAGGCTCGCCGCCTTGGGTTTGACCAGCCAGAACCTGCGGCTGATGGCATCGAAATTGTCCAGGATGTGCTGGCCCCATTCGCTGCCGGTTTCGTCCACGAACTCATGAATCACATGACGCAGGTGACTGCGGTGGGATTCGGTGGACTCCGAGCTGATCCGGTGCAGCTCGATCAGTTCCGGGTTCACGCGGTCGAAGAAGTCGTTGTCTTCGTCGAGCACGTAGGCGAAACCACCGGTCATGCCGGCCCCGAAGTTGTGGCCGGTGCGGCCCAGTACCGTGACGCAACCGCCGGTCATGTATTCGCAGCAGTGATCACCGGCGCCTTCCACCACCGCATTGGCGCCGGAGTTGCGCACACCGAAACGCTCACCCGCAGTGCCCGAGGCGAACAGCTTGCCGCCGGTGGCGCCGTACAGGCAGGTGTTGCCGACGATGGCGGTGTCCTGGGTCTTGAACGGGCTGCCCTTGGGCGGCCGGATCACCAGCTTGCCGCCGGCCATGCCTTTGCCCACATAGTCATTGGCGTCGCCTTCCAGGTACATGTGCAGCCCGCCGGCGTTGAACACGCCGAAGCTTTGCCCGGCGGTGCCGGTGAAGCGCACCCGGATCGGCGCGCTGTCCATGCCCAGGTTGCCATGGTGGCGGGCAATCTGCCCGGACACGGTGGCGCCCACGGAGCGGTCGCAGTTGGTGATGGTGTAGTGGAACGAGCCCCCGGAGCGGCTTTCCACGGCGGTCTGCATTTCCTCGACCATTTTGGCGTTGAGCAAGCCCTTATCGAACGGCTCGTTGCGCGCCACCTGGCAATGGGTCGGCTTGTCCGCCGGAATGTGATCGTTGCGCAGCATCGGCGTCAGATCCAAACGCTTCTGCTTGTCGGTGCTGCCTTCGATGCGCTCCAGCAGATCGGTGCGGCCGATCAATTCCGCCAGGCTGTTGACGCCCAACGCCGCCAGCAGCTCACGCACTTCACGGGCCACGAAGGTGAAGTAATTGATCAGCATTTCCGGGGCACCGATAAAGTGCTCCTGACGCAGATCCTCACGCTGGGTGGCGACGCCGGTGGCGCAGTTGTTCAGGTGGCAGATGCGCAGGTACTTACAACCCAGCACGATCATCGGCACGGTGCCAAAGCCGAACGACTCGGCGCCGAGAATGGCCGCCTTGATCACATCCAGGCCGGTCTTCAGGCCGCCGTCGGTCTGCAGGCGGATCTTGTCGCGCAGGTCGTTGGCGCGCAGCGCCTGATGCGCCTCGGACAGCCCCAATTCCCAGGGCGAGCCGGCGTAGCGGATCGAGGTCAGCGGGCTGGCGGCGGTGCCACCGTCGTAGCCGGAAATGGTGATCAGGTCGGCGTAGGCCTTGGCCACGCCGGAGGCCACCGTGCCAACGCCGGGCTCGGACACCAGCTTCACCGACACCAGCGCTTCCGGATTGACCTGCTTGAGGTCAAAGATCAGCTGCGCCAGATCCTCGATGGAATAGATGTCGTGGTGCGGCGGCGGTGAAATCAGAGTGACACCGGGCACCGAGTGACGCAGCCGCGCGATCAGCGCATTGACCTTGCCACCGGGCAACTGACCGCCCTCGCCGGGCTTGGCGCCCTGGGCGATCTTGATCTGCAGCACTTCCGCGTTGACCAGATAATGCGGGGTCACGCCGAAACGGCCGGAGGCGATCTGCTTGATCTTGGAGACCCGCTCGGTCCCGAAACGGGCCGGGTCTTCACCGCCCTCGCCGGAGTTGGAGCGGCCACCGAGCCGGTTCATGGCGGTGGCGATGGCCTCGTGGGCTTCCGGGCTGAGCGCGCCCAGGGACATGCCAGCGGAATCAAAACGCGGCAGGATATCCTCGATCGGCTCCACCTGATCCAGCTCGATGGCGCTGACGTCGTCGCGCAGCTTCAGCAGGTCGCGCAGGGTCGCCACCGGGCGGTCGTTGACCAGCGAGGCGAACTCTTTGTAGGCCTGGTAATCGCCATTCTGGGTGGCGCGGTGAATGGCGTGCACCACGTCCGGGTTGAAGGCGTGGTATTCCTTGCCGTGGATGTACTTCAGCACGCCGCCAGGATCGATCGGCTTGCGTTGTTTCCAGGCGTCGGCGGCAATCGCTTTCTGATCGTTTTCGAAGTCTTCGAAATTGGCGCCTTCGATGCGGCTTTGCACACCGTTGAAGCACTGGTCGACCACTTCACTGGCGATGCCGATGGCCTCGAAAAGCTGAGCGCCACGGTAAGAGGTGATGGTGGAAATCCCCATTTTCGAGAGGATTTTCATCAGCCCCTTGTTGACGCCCTTGCGGAAATTCTTCTGCAGCTCCACCGCGTCGCCGATCAGCTCGCCGCTCTTGACCATGTCGGAAATCACGTCATAGGCCAGGTAGGGGTAAACGGCGGTGGCGCCGAACCCGAACAGCACCGCGAAGTGATGGGAATCGCGCGCCGTGGCGGTCTCGACAATAATGTTGGCGTCGCTGCGCAGGCCACGGGCGGTGAGGTGGTGATGCACCGCGCCACAGGCCATCAGGGCGTGAATCGTCAGGGTGTCCTGGGCGATGCCGTGGTCGGAGAGCACCAGGATCACCTTGCCATCGCGTACCGCCTGCTCGGCGTTTTCGCACAGGGCGGTGACCGCCTGCTTGAGGCCCTGCTCGGCGCCGTAATGCAGGCTGAGCCGTTCGAACCCGTAGCCGGGGCGATCAATCTTGAGCAGATTGGTGAACTTGGAATGCGACAGCACCGGCGTGGACAGAATCGCCCGGTCGGCGTGGTCGGCGGTTTCCTCGAACACATTGCGCTCGGCGCCGACACAGGTTTCCAGGCTCATTACGATCGCTTCGCGCAGCGGATCGATGGGCGGGTTGGTGACCTGAGCGAACTGCTGGCGGAAGAAATCGTAAAGCGGCCGCTCACGCTGGCTGAGCACCGCCATCGGCGTGTCGTCGCCCATCGAGCCGGTGGCTTCCTGGCCGGATTCCGCCAGCGGACGCAGCACCTGGTCGCGCTCTTCGAAACTGATCTGGAAGAACTTCTGATAGCTGAGCAGATCCTGCGGATCGATGTCGTCGGTGCGCTCGACCTCATGGTCGTAGTTGGCTTCGATGCGCAAGGCGTTTTCTTTCAGCCACTGACGATAGGGGTGACGCACCTTGAGGCGATTGTCGATGTCGCTGGTTTGCAGCAACTCGCCCTTGTCGATGTCCACCGCCAGAATCTGACCGGGCCCGACCCGGCCCTTGGCGACCACGTCTTCCGGCTGATAGCTGTACACGCCGATTTCCGAGGACAGCGTAATAAAGCCATTCTTGGTGATCACCCAGCGGGCCGGCCGCAGGCCGTTGCGATCCAGCATGCAGACCGCATAGCGGCCGTCGGTCATGACCAGGCCGGCGGGGCCGTCCCACGGCTCCATGTGCATGGAGTTGTATTCGTAGAAGGCGCGCAGGTCGGCGTCCATGGTTTCCACGTTCTGCCAGGCCGGCGGCACCATCATGCGCACCGCGCGGAACAGATCCATGTCACCGGCGAGCAACACCTCCAGCATGTTGTCCATGCTCGATGAGTCGGAGCCCTTGCGGTTGACCAGCGGGCTGAGGTCTTCCAGGTTCGGCAGCAGCTCGTTGTCGAACTTGTTCTGCCGCGCCACCGACCAGTTGCGGTTGCCCTGAATGGTGTTGATCTCGCCGTTGTGGGCAAGAAAACGGAACGGCTGGGCCAGCGGCCACTGCGGCGAGGTGTTGGTGGAGAAGCGCTGGTGGAAGACCACGATGCTGGTTTCCATCGCCTCGTCGCCCAGATCCGGGAAGAACGCCGGCAGATCCACCGGCATCATCAGCCCTTTGTAGGACACCGTGGACGCGGACAACGAGCAGACATAGAAGTAGCCGTCCTCGTCGATGCGCTTCTCCGCGTGGCGGCGCGCGTAGAACAGGCGGCGGTTGAGCTGCGCTTCGGTTTCTCCCTCGACCCCGGCCACCAGCACCTGGTGGAAGCCCGGCAGCAGGCGCATCGCCAGCTCACCCAGGCAAGAGGGATCGGTGGGCACTTCGCGCCACCCCAGCACGGTCAGGCCCTGGGCGCTGATCTGCTCTTCGACGATCGCTTTCTGAGCGTCGGCGCGATCGGCCTCCGGATGGGTGAACATCATCCCCACGGCGTAGGTGCCGGGCAGGTCGATGCCCTGCGCTTCGGCGACCTTACGGAAGAAGGAATCCGGCTTTTTGAGCAACAGCCCGCAGCCATCACCGGTCTTACCATCGGCATTGATGCCGCCCCGGTGGGTCATGCAGGTGAGTGCTTCGATGGCGGTCTGCAGGAGCTCATGGCTGGTCTGACCTTCCATATGGGAGATCAGCCCGAAACCACAGTTGTCCCGGAATTCTCCGGGCTCATAGAGGCCCTGCACCAGCGTTGAATTCTGCTGCATCAAAACCTATCCTCTTGAAATTCAGAGACTTACAGAAGGCGGAACTGGCGCCAATAAAACGGCGACGGCAAAAAAGGGATATGCATTCTACACATTGAGGGGATAGGGAACAAACGGGAACCGAAAGCGTCGCCGCCTCCGGTTTCCGTGGGTTCCTCCGACATTCCGCCGCGGCCGCGTTTGGCGCCGCGCGGCAGTGAAATCAGGGCAACTCTTTGCGTATATCCGCCATTGGCCTTGGGAACGGGCCACTTTTGCGCAAGGCGTCGGGCAACGTCTCCCTGGCCGCCAGTGCCGCGTCCCGGCTGGCGTAAGGGCCCGCCACCACCAGGTAGACGGTCTTTTCGCCACGCCGTGTGCGATAGTAGGCGCCCTCGCCCCGCAGTTGGTCAAGCACGCCGCGCGCACCCTCTTCCCGGCCGGTGGCGATCAATTGCAGAAACCAGTCGGAGTCGGCCCGGCCCGCCAGCCAGCCCGCCTGACGATAATCGGAAGCGGCGGCGGCCGGCGTCGCCGGCTTACTGGCCGGCGCCGGAGCCGGCGTCTGCGTCTGAGCGGGTTGCGGCCGGGCGGCGGGTTGATCCGCCGACGCCGGAGCCGGCTTATCGGTGGCCGGAGCGGCCTCCTGCGCGGGCGGCTCACGGCGGCTCTCGGCTTTCTCGAAGGCCTTGGCCGAATCGGCGTATTCCGCCAGGGCGCGGCGGCTCTGCTCGGGAGAATTGATCAACGCCGGGCGCTGCGGCTTGGCTTCGGCTTGCGCGTCCGGGTCGGCTGGGGGCGCGGCCGGAGGCGCCGGTACTTTCAATCCCACCACCCGGCTCGATGCCGGCGCCTCGTCGTCATCGCCACCGCTGGCCAGCCACAGCACCAGCACCACCAGCACCAGCGCCCCCACCGCCAGGCCGTGGCGCAGCGGAATCGGCCGCCGACC
>TARA_R110001606_G_scaffold210002_5_pt1 | contig 44534 bp, 30 predicted proteins | sample TARA_R110001606 | Tara Oceans TARA_R110001606 (sample SAMEA4398315) | marine metagenome | biome: Polar Biome; feature: [SRF] surface water layer (ENVO:00010504); material: water (ENVO:00002006), including particulate matter (ENVO:01000060) such as... | depth 5 m
TGGCGCACCATAAAACCAAGCGATCCTGCGGTCAATAGGGACCTGTCATTTCGTCTATCCTCCCACAGGCCCATGACAATAGTGCGTTGATGCTGCGTGGTTCCACATCAGGTTGTCGGGCCGGCAAAGCATCTGTCTTCGCTAACAATACTAGACCATCGCCAGGGCAACCTTGCTCACAACATTTAACCCGCGCACCAAAACAGGACCACGGGCACCGTTTTGGCCCGTATCCGCGAACGGGCAAACACCTCCCCGCGACCCTTGTACGCCTATCGGCCCTGGCAACATTCTGTATCTTATTGTTCTTAATCGTTTTTATAAGAACCAATGTGACATTGTCATAAATTGGCACGTTCCCTGCTGAAGTAAGTTCAACACCCGCTTGTATACAAGACGGTATTCTCACCCTTAGCAGGAGGCCTGATGGCTCAGCAATCCGGATGGACAATCAACGAGTGGCAAGCAGCCTACCTGACAGGTGATCTCAGTCCACGCGATGCTTTGACCGCGCTGCACGCGGCGCTGGACGAAAAGGACCCGGCATTCATATATGTGCTCTCCACAGACGAGCTGAACGCTCAACTGGATGCCCTCGACGCCCTTCCCGACGCGAGCACTCTGCCCCTGTATGGCATCCCCTATGTAGTCAAAGACAATATCGATGTTGCAGGTCTCCCGACTACCGCCGCCTGCCCCGATTACGCTTACCTGGCCAAGGCCGACTCCACCTGCGTTGCCCGTCTGCGTGATGCCGGAGCAGTAGTGCTGGCCAAGACCAATCTGGATCAGTTCGCCACCGGACTGGTCGGCACCCGCTCACCCTACGGCGCAGTGCCTAACAGCTTCGACAGTAATTACATCTCCGGCGGTTCGAGCTCGGGCTCGTCAGTCAGCGTGGCCCGGGGTCTGGTGCCGTTCAGCCTGGGTACAGACACCGCTGGCTCTGGCCGCGTGCCAGCTGCTTTCAATAATCTGGTCGGACTCAAGCCGACCCGCGGGCGTTTCAGTACCACCGGCGTCGTGCCGGCCTGCCGCAGTTTGGATTGTGTTTCTGTTTTCGCACTTAACGTTGCCGACGCCGAACAGGTGGCCGGTGTAATGGAGGGCTTTGACGCGACTGACGGCTATTCGCGCCAGGCACCCGCTGCAGCCAAGTTGCTACCACTCAAGCCCCGGCTCGGTATTCCTGCCGCCACCCCCTGGTTTGGTGACAGCCAGTATGCAGCCGCCTGGGAAGCCAGCCTGGAAAAATTGCGCGCCATGGGCGTGGAGCTGATAGAGCTGGACTACAGCCCGATGCAGCAACTGGCTGAACTGCTCTACGGCGGCCCCTGGGTGGCCGAACGCTACGCTGCGGTTACTGAGTTCATGGACGCCCATGCCGATCTGATGAACCCGGTAGTGCGCGGTATCCTGGCCCAGGCGCAGAATTTCAGTGCTACCGACACCTACAAGGCCGAGTACCGCCGCGCTGATCTGGCACGCACCATCCAATCGCTGATGGCTACGGTGGATGCACTGCTGGTACCTACGACGCCGCGCATGCCAACACTTGAGGAGGTTGAGCAGGCCCCAGTGCTGGTCAACAGCCAACTCGGCACCTGGACCAACTTCGTCAACCTGGCTGATTGCTCCGCCCTGGCGCTGCCCGCTGGGCTGCGCGAGGACGGTTTGCCCTTTGGTATCACGCTGATTGGCGCTGCCTGGCAGGATGCGTCCCTGGCCGAGTTTGGCCGTCGCTGGGAGGCCTTTGCTCCCTGGCAAGCCGGCGCTACGGGCCGTACCCTGCCCGCCCCTGCTGCTGCCACGCAGGCTCCCGCCGGGCACGTGCGCCTTGCCGTGGTCGGTGCCCACCTGAGCGGCATGCCCTTGAACACCCAACTGACCGAGCGCCACGCACGCTTTGTTGAAAGCACCTTTACCGCCGACAACTACCGGCTATATGCCCTGCCCAATACCACGCCACCCAAACCGGGGCTGATTCGCGCCAGCGAAGGCGCCGCCATCGCCGTCGAGCTGTGGGACGTACCAGTCGATCTATTCGGCAGTTTTGTTGCGCTGGTCCCGGCGCCGCTGGGGATCGGCACCCTGACACTGCAGGACGGCCGCGAGGTAAAGGGATTTATCTGCGAAGGAGCTGCAGTAGACGGCGCTACGGACATCACACACCTGGGCGGCTGGCGCGCCTTTATCGCGTCGCGCTGAGCAGATCATGAGACAGAGTGCAGCCAAGGGTACCGGAGTGCTGAAACTGAATCGCAATACCGATTCTCTTTCGGCGGGCCACATCCCGGAACGTCGGCAGAACCTGACCGAGCGCATTTATGTGCAGCTCAAGCAGAGCATCTTCGACTTCCAGCTGTTGCCCGGTGACCGCTTTACCGAAAGCGAGATCGCCGAGCTGGTCTCTGCCAGCCGCACGCCCGTTCGTGAGGCACTGACCCGACTACAACGTGAAGGATTTGTGGAGGTGTCGTTCCGTAGCGGCTGGCAGGTGCGGCCCTTCGACTTCGAGCAGTACGAGCAGCTGTATGACGTACGAATCGCACTCGAGATGGCGGCGGTCAAGCGGCTTTGCGAGATGCCACAGGCACCTGATCTGGATGCCATCAAGGCTCTCTGGCTGGTCGCGCCGGCAGACCGCCTGACTGACGGTCCTGCGGTGTGTGCCATGGACGAACGCTTTCACGAGCAACTGGTCGAGGCTACCGGCAATGTCGAGATGGCCCGCATTCATCACGAGGTAACCGAGCGTCTGCGCATCGTGCGGCGTATCGATTTCACCAAGGCGCCACGTATCGAGGCCACTTACCTGGAGCACGGCAAACTCCTCGGCAGCATCATTCAACGCCGCGCCGAGGAGGCGCAGCTGATGCTCAAGACCCACATAGAGGAAAGCAAGGCAGAGGTGCGCAAGATCACCCTGCACATGATTTTCGAAGCACGACAAAACCAGAACAACAGCCAGCCGCCGAATACGGCGCCGGGCTGACACAGAAGGGCCGGCGGTATGCCGACCGGCTCCAGCGAAAGAGCGATGCACCCATTGTTTGCAAGCTTGTTTTCACACCTTTGGATAAGTACTTCACACGGAGAAAGACCCATGAAAATCAGAAAAATAGTCAAACAGGCCGGGGCGCTCGGCGTCGCGTGCAGCATGGCCCTTAGCGCGATGGCTGTGCAGGCGGAGACCATCAAGGTCGGCGTTCTGCACTCTCTGTCAGGCACCATGGCCATTTCGGAAACCACGCTGAAAGACACCATGCTGATGCTGATCGAGGAGCAGAACAAGAAAGGCGGTCTGCTGGGTAAACAGCTGGAAGCCGTGGTTGTGGATCCCGCTTCAGATTGGCCACTGTTCGCAGAGCGCACCCGCGAACTGCTTGAACAGCACGAGGTAGATTCGATTTTCGGTTGCTGGACCTCGGTATCACGTAAGTCAGTCCTGCCCGTTATCGAAGAGCTCAACGGCATTCTCTTCTACCCTGTGCAGTACGAAGGTGAAGAGTCCTCGCGCAACGTGTTCTACACCGGCGCCGCGCCAAACCAGCAAGCCATACCTGCTGTTGACTACCTGAAAGACGACATCGGCGTTGAGCGCTGGGTGTTGGCCGGTACCGACTACGTCTATCCGCGCACAACCAACCGCATTCTCGAGGCATACCTCAAAGCCAATGGCGTGGCAGACGAAGACATCATGATCAACTACACGCCCTTCGGTCATTCCGACTGGCAGAACATCGTGTCCGAGATCAAGCGCTTCGGCAGTGCCGGCAAGAAGACAGCGGTTGTATCGACCATCAATGGCGATGCCAACGTACCCTTCTATCGCGAACTGGGTAACCAGAAAATCTCCGCAGAAGACATCCCGGTCATTGCCTTCTCCGTGGGTGAGGAAGAACTGTCAGGTATCGATACCGGTCCGCTGGTTGGGCACATGGCTGCCTGGAACTACTTCATGAGCGAAGACACACCTGAAAACGCCGCCTTCATCAAGACCTGGCACGAGTTCACCAAGAACCCGGAGCGCGTTACCAACGATCCCATGGAAGCGCATTACATCGGCTTCAACATGTGGGTAAAAGCGGTCGAGAAAGCCGGTACCACTGACGTTGATGCGGTAATCGATGCGATGGTTGGCGTGGAAGTGCCGAACCTGACTGGCGGTACCAGCGTCATGCTGCCCAACCACCACATCACCAAGCCGGTGCTGATCGGTGAAATCCAGGATGACGGCCAGTTCCTGACCGTATCCCAGACCGATGATCTGGTGCCCGGCGATGCCTGGTCAGACTACCTGGAAGGCAGCAAGAACCTGATTGGCGACTGGACTGCCCCAATCAATTGCGGCAACTACAACACTGAAACCAAGTCCTGCGTGGGCGCCACTGCCGAGTAATCGGTAGCCGGCAAGCGGCCTCGATCCCGGGGCCGCATTCGGCCACAGGTCCGGCACGGCGCCGGACCTGTCACGACCACCCAAGTGAGAACACCGCAATGAATACACCCTGCCGCGCCATATCCTGGCAAACGCTGCGTGCAAGCTGCGCCTGGCTTTTGCTGCTTTGCAGCCTCAGCTTCAGCGTTGGACTGCATGCGCAAACCGACGAAACAGAGCCAAGCGACGGGACAGTCGATTCTGTTCAGACAACCGCAACAAGTGAATTCGAGGAATTGGTGCACCAACTGGTGCAAGGTAACTTGCCCAACCGCATCAAGACCGTCAACAAGCTCGCCGCCTATGATGATGAAAGGCTGCCAGCCATTTTTACCGCGCTCGCCGCAGGTGACCTGCAGGCCGACCGCAACACACCTCCCACCGTGGCGATACGCAACGGCGATCTGGCAACCGATGCGCTGACGGGCGAGGCGCTTGCCTCGACCGAAGGCCTGCGCCGGGTACCGGTGCATAACGCACTGCGCACCCAGCTACGTGGACTGATTGCGCAGCTCAGCCTCAACAATGCTGACCCGCAGGTGCGCTACGATGCGGTACGCCGGATGATTTACGATGGCATCGATGAAGAAACCGTCGAGCTGTTGCGTGTTCGTGAAGAAGTAGAGGATTCCACCCTGGTACTCGAAGCCATCGAGACCGCACGCGCCCTGTTTCAGCTGAACAGCGAAGATCCAGCTGTCCGAATGGAGGCCGTTCAGGAGCTCAGCGGCTCGCTGGAACGCCAGGCGCGCAACGAACTGGCCGAGGTAGCTGCCAATGACCCTGATCCGCAACTGCGCGCCGAGGCGCAGCAGGCCCTGCAGTCAATCGAGGGCCGGATAAGCTTCTACCGCTTTGTCGAGAACCTGTTCTTCGGCCTGAGTCTCGGCTCGGTATTACTGCTGGCCGCCATCGGCCTGGCTATCACCTTTGGGGTGATGGGCGTAATCAACATGGCCCATGGCGAGCTGATCATGCTCGGCGCCTATACCACCTGGGGCGTTCAGGTTCTGTTTCCCAGTCTGATCGAATGGAGTCTGCTGATCGCCATTCCAGCGGCCTTTGTGATCACTGGTCTGGTCGGGATTCTGATCGAACGCGGTGTGATCCGCTTTCTGTATGGCCGCCCACTGGAAACCCTGCTGGCTACCTTCGGCCTCAGCCTGGTATTGCAGCAGGCGGTGCGGACCCTCTTCAGCCCGCTCAACCGCTCAGTCAGCTCGCCGGACTGGATCAGCGGTACGCTGGTCATCAATCCGGTGCTTTCTATCACCTACACACGTCTGTACATCCTGATCTTCGGTCTGATGGTGTTCTTCGCCCTGTTGCTGGTAATGAAGCGCACCTCCCTCGGACTGAAAGTACGCGCCGTATCGCAGAATCGCGCGATGGCCCGCGCCGTGGGTGTGCGTTCGAGCTGGGTAGACGCGCTCACCTTCGGACTGGGTTCCGGCGTGGCCGGGATTGCCGGGGTCGCGCTGTCGCAGATTACCAACGTGGGACCCAACCTGGGCCAGGCCTACATCATCGATTCGTTCATGGTCGTGGTGTTCGGCGGGGTCGGCAACCTCTGGGGCACGCTGGTCAGTGCCATGAGTCTGGGGCTGATCAACAACTTCCTGGAGCCCTATGCCGGAGCGATGCTGGCCAAGGTCATGGTCCTGATCATGCTGATTCTATTTATCCAGAAACGCCCCAAGGGACTCTTCCCGCAGAAAGGACGCGCGGCGGCAGACTGACGCGCTTACGCGCGCTGCTTAAGCCAATGATTATTGAGAGGGAAGTATGCTGATCCAACGTCTACTACTTAACGACCGAGGCGGTATGGTGGTGCTTGGCCTGGTCGCGCTGATGGCGATCGTGGTGCCGGTGCTCAACCTGGCCGTGCCACCTGAATCGCCGTTCTATGTTTCCAACTTTACCGTCGGACTGCTCGGCAAGTTTCTTTGCTTCGCCCTGCTGGCCTTGTCCGTGGACCTGATCTGGGGCTATGCCGGCATCCTGTCCCTGGGTCATGGTGCCTTTTTCACCCTGGGCGGTTACGGAATGGGCATGTACCTGATGCGCCAGATCGGCGATCGCGGTGTATACGGCCATCCCGAACTGATGGATTTCATGGTGGTGCTCAACTGGGAAACCCTGCCCTGGTACTGGCAGGGTTTCGACATGTTCTGGTTCGCGATGCTGATGGTGCTATTGGTGCCGGGCCTTCTGGCTTTGGTATTCGGCTGGCTGGCGTTTCGCTCGCGGGTGACCGGCGTGTATTTCGCCATCATCACCCAGGCCCTGACCTACGCCCTGATGCTGGCTTTTTTCCGCAACGAGATGGGCTTTGGCGGCAATAACGGGCTGAATGATTTCAAGGATATCTTGGGTTTCAGCCTGAGCGCCGACTCGACCCGTGCCGGACTGCTGATTGCATCTGCGGTGATGCTGATCCTCGGCTACCTGGCTTGCCGTTACATCGTCACTTCGCGCATGGGTAGGGTGATTATTTCGATCCGCGACGCCGAGAGCCGTACGCGCTTTTCCGGCTATCAGGTCGAATCCTACAAGCTCTGGCTGTTCGTCTTCTCGGCGATGCTTGCCGCCGTTGCCGGTGCGCTCTATGTGCCGCAGGTCGGTATTATCAACCCGGGTGAGTTCTCTCCGCTCAACTCGATCGAGATGGTTGTCTGGGTCGCCACAGGTGGGCGCGGCACGCTGTTTGGTGCTCTGGTCGGAGCCTTCTCGGTGAACTACGCCAAGACCTTCTTTACCACGTTCTCGCCTGAAACCTGGCTGTTCATACTCGGCGGCCTGTTCGTGATGGTGACGCTGTTCATGCCCAAGGGCATCGTCGGATTGGCAGAACGCTTGCTGCGCAAGGGAGATAAATAATGAAAACCACCGAGCAATTGCGCGAGACCTGGCGCCGGGATCAGGTGTTCGACTTCGTCCAGCCGCCGCCAGCATTCGACAGCGTGGTAGATACCACCCACGGACCCATCCTGTATGTGGAAAATATCAGTGTCAGCTTCGATGGATTCAAGGCACTGAACAATCTGGACCTGACTATCGACGACGGCGAATTGCGCTGCATCATCGGCCCTAACGGGGCCGGCAAGACCACGATGATGGACGTGATTACCGGCAAGACCAAACCGGACACGGGCAGTATCTGGTTCGGCCAACGTATCGACCTGCTACGTCGTTCCGAACACCAGATCGCCCGAGGCGGTATTGGTCGCAAGTTTCAGAAGCCCACGGTATTCGAAGCCCTGTCGGTATTCGAAAATCTCGAGCTGGCCACAGCATCGAAGAAGAATGTCTGGTACACGCTCAATAACGACCTGACCGGTGAGCAGCGCGACCGCATAGACGAGGTGCTGCGCCAGACTGGTCTGACCGAGCATTATCACCAGGAGGCCGGCGCGCTGTCCCATGGGCAGAAGCAATGGCTGGAGATCGGCATGTTGCTGGTACAGAACCCACGGGTGCTGTTGGTCGATGAGCCGGTGGCCGGCATGACCGGCGAAGAAGTGGAAAAGACCGCTGAGCTGCTGACCTCACTTGCCGGGCGGCATTCGGTGATTGTCGTGGAGCACGACATGGCCTTCGTGCGCTCGATTGCGCGCAAGGTCACCGTACTGCACCAGGGCTCCGTGCTGGCCGAAGGCAGCATGGATCAGGTGCAGAACAATCCACGAGTCATCGAAGTCTATCTGGGAGAGTGAGCCGTGCTGCGTATTGAATCGATCAATCAGCTATATAACCAGAGCCACATTCTCTGGGATCTGAACCTGGAGATCCGCGAGGGCACCTGCGGTTGCCTGCTGGGCCGCAACGGCGTGGGCAAAACCACGCTGCTAAAATGCATCACTGGCCTGCTGCCGGTGCGCGACGGCCAGATCCTGCTCAACGGCCAGGACATCACTCGCATGTCGACCGAGAACCGCGCCCGAGCGGGTATCGGTTACGTACCCCAGGGCCGAGAGATATTTCCGCTACTCACTGTGGAGGAGAATCTGAAGATTTCCCTTGGCGCCAGGGGTGACGGTGCACGGCAGATTCCCGAGCAGATCTACCAATTGTTCCCGGTTCTCAAGGAAATGAAATCACGCCGTGGTGGCGACCTCTCCGGCGGCCAGCAACAGCAACTGGCGATCGGCCGAGCGCTGGTCCTGGATCCCAAACTGCTGATTCTGGACGAGCCTACCGAGGGCATTCAGCCAAACATTGTACGAGACATCGGCGAAGTGATCCGCAAGCTCAATCGTGAGATGGGGCTTACTGTACTGCTGGTTGAACAGAAACTGCCCTTCGCGCGTCGCACGGCGGATGACTTTTTCATCATGGAGCGAGGCAGGGTGATGGCCGATGGGCCGATTGCGGATTTGAGCGATGAACTGGTGCAGCAGTATCTGACTGTCTAACTGGGTAAGAGGCCTGGCCCTTACTTGGCTGAACCCGATAACGTCATCCCCGCTTTCGTAGGGATGACGTTACAGGGGCATTCGTCTTTCCCGCGAAAGCGGGAATCCAGTCGGAGCCTTTAGCCAGCCAGACAGTCTCCACACTGAGAGCTTATCGGCTCAACATGAACGTGTTGTATTCCAGATCGTCCAGCGCCTTGTTCAGACGCATCATCCCCAGCAATACACAGATCGCCAGCGAGACGGTGAACCCGTACCCGTAGAAGCTTGGCCCGAGATACTGACTGAGCAGCGTCAGGGCGATGTTAAGCAGCACAAAGAGTGCGCTCAGCTCCAATACGATGGCGCGCTTGTCGAGGTAGAAAAACACGTTCAGTAGCGCCATGAGCAACATCTGGAAGCTCACACCGATCAGGTCGATGTAGAACAACGGCAGATAGAAGTGGGAAATACCCAACCACTCCAGAAGCTTGGGCGCGAACAGGAACAGGAGTACCACCGTGATGCCCTGTACCTTGCAGATCTCCTGCAGGCCCTGGCGAATGGCGATGGTCATTTCACTCTTGAGCTGCTGAATATGCTGCAGGGTCTGGCCCTCACGTACCGCATCGAACAGCCGCTCATACCACTCGGCAAAATCCGTTTCGATCCGCACCAGGAAAACGGCCATACCCGGAATGATGGACAGATAAGCCAGAAAGATCGGCAGGTCGTAGAGCATCGATGCACGCAGCGGCCCGATAATCTGCTCCGACGTCATCGGGTTGAACCAGAAGATGAACTTGTCGGCCCAGATACCCATGTTGTAGCACACGCCGCTCAGCAGAAGGCTGAGAAATACCTGTTTGCGATCAAGAAAATCAAAGGCAATCAGCTTTTCCGCGCGGTACTCGCGCAGAATATCGAACAGAAACACGAACAGCAGCGTGGCATGGCCCAGCAGCAACGCAAACAGCAGACCATTGAGGCCCCAGGGCCTTAGCAGGAAGGAGCTCACCACCATGAGCGAATATCCGCCCAGCATGGTCAACAAGATCCGGTTGTACTGCTTCATGCCCGACAGAAAGATGATCACCAGCCACAGGTTGCAGAGGGTGACGAAGTTGGTCAGTACCAGCAGGCGATACAGGAAGGGCTGGTCAAAAAGCCACCACAGCAACACAAACGCCAGCAAGCCAGCACCGATGGTTGATATCAGCATGATGCCCAGAAGATTGGGCAAAATAACCTGGGGCTTTTTCTCGAACAGTCGATCGGAGACAAATCGGGTGAAGAATACCTGGAGTCCCCCCGTGACGATCAGAGATGTCGCGAAGAGGTAAGTGGTGGTTACCAGAAACTGTCTGACCAGCATTTCCGGAAAGACCACTCCGATACTCATGATACCGATCAGCATCACACTGATAATAGACAGGACCCAGGGACCCGCACTCAACAGGCCGGCATAAACATAGGCCCGCAGTGTCGATGAATAGGAATCCCGCGCCAGGATCTTGCGCAGCTCAAAACCGATTCCCGCCATTAGAGGGTCCCCATTGAAGTACTGTAAAGCTTGCGATACCGCTCTAGCATAAGCGCCTCGCCATAGTAACGGTTGGCCCGTGCCACACCTGCAGCCTGCGCTGCCTGCCAGCGCTCCGGCTTGCGCAGCAATCTGAGCACGGCATTGGCAGTGGCTTGTGGGTCGGCAATGGCGACAACTTCGCCGGCTTGGCCCAGGTCACGATCTTCAGCGGTTCCGCCTTCGATCAGCTCACGGCATGAACCTACATCAGTACTGACGACCGGGGTACCGGCGCACCAGGCTTCGAGAATCACCAGCGGTTGCGCCTCACTGATCGAGGTCAGGACCATGACTCCCAGTTTGGGCATGATGTCGTCAACCTTCTGAAAACCCAGAAAGCGCACGTTCTTTTCAAGGCCCATACTACTGACCAGACTGTGACACTCGGCAGCGTATTCGGCATCCTCATTTTCCGGGCCGATAATCCAGCCTTCGGTTTCCGGCATTTCGGACACAATGGTCCGCATGGCACGCACAAAGGTTTTTACGTCCTTGATTGGCACAACTCGGCCGATCAGACCTATGACGGGTGCGATGCCAGGGGAGCGTTGTTCCCGCAGGGGATTCCAGCGCGGCAGATCGATACCGTTGGGGATTACCCGGGTGCGATCCGGATCGGCGCCATCGAGCACCTGCCGTTGGCGATTACCGTCATACAAGGCAATGATCGGGTCGGCGTTGCGATACACCATCAAACCGATGCGTTCGAAAAAGCGGATCCACAGGGAGCGAATGTAGCCAGAGCTCGGATCAAGGCTGCTATTGAGTGCTTCGTCGGCGTTCTCGGCGATCCAACTGGCCTGGGCCAGATCGATCTTGCGCTCTTTGGTGTAAATGCCATGCTCACTGAGTATGAACTTGCAGTTCCAGCGATGCTTGAGAATGCAGCCAGCCAAGCCTGCATAACCGGTAGAGATCGCGTGCAGCAGTCTCGCTCTGGGCATCCGCGCAGCAGCCTCGGCAATCATCACCATGGGTGACTGCATGGTGCGCATGGTCCAGAAATAGTTGATAAAGGACGGGTCACTGCAGTGGTTGAGATAACCCTCGGTAATCGCCTCCCAACTGGCTCGGCTACGCAGCACATCCTGCATGGTCAATTGCCCGCTGCTCAGGGCGCCCAATACCGCGTCGCCGGTTATTTCATCCGGTTTGTCAGGGTGATGAAAGTAGCGATACATGTTGGCCAGATCACGTACGGACCCACCAGACGCCTCATGCTCCCCTCTGGGAGCGAAGTGCCACGCGTCCTCGATAAAGACTTCTTCAATATGCGTGACGTTGGGGGGAACGTCGTAGTTGCGCTCGCCGTAGATCTCGCGCTGACCACCGATAAAGAGTACCGAAAAGGTAACTTCTGGAAGGCCGAGAATCATCTGGTTTATCCAGCTCGACACACCACCTCGCACATAGGGCCAGGTGCCTTCCAGCAGCAGGCAGACATCTGCCTGCGCACCATGCGTCACAACCTGCCCTGTCCTGGAATGCTCAGTCATAACCAGTACCTCGCGAGCTCGGCGAATGGCGGCCTGTTAAGCGCATGCTCAGGGAGTCGGGCCAACAAACGTGGCACCTCCTCATACTGGCCTGCAGCAAACGCTGCCTCTGCAAGGAATGGAGCAATTTTCTCGAAACGAATGCCACCAGTCTCAGCGTGCTTGAAAAATGTTCGGGCGGCACTCAGATCGCCCTGCTCGAGGGCAATTCGTCCAGCGAGCAAATGAACCTCCGGGTTGGATTGCAGGGCCAGGGATTGTTCGGCGTGCTTACGCGCCTGCCCAAGAATGTGATCAAGAACACTGCCCTGGGCCAGCCCAAGGTAGGCAAGCTCCCAATACCAACGTGCAAGCCCGACATGGGTAGCCTCTGGACTTTCATCCTCACTTGTACCAAGCCGGTTGAGCAGCCGCTCGATCCGATGGTTGATCCCGCTTTCCTTCTGATCAAGCATCGAGTAGGCGAGCAAACGCACATCATCTGCGGGGTCGCGTAAGGCCAGCTTGAGTATTGGCACAGACTCATGGGAGGGCATGCGACGTGTTGCCAAAAGTGCGTTCAGGCGGCGCTCCGGGTCAGTCGCCAGGTACAACACATCCTGTAGGCCACCGTCCTGAAACATCGGCGAATGCCGGCGCTCCAGGGGGCGAAAAGGGAGTCCGGGGACACCCGTGGTTCGCCACACCTGCTCCTCACGCTTACGCTGCAAGTACAGGGCCGGAAAGACTGCAAAAATGACCCCGACCATGCCCAGCAACGGGATGAAAAAAGCGATGCTGAACAGAAAAAGTGGCGCCCAGGGCAAAGGCGACTTGTAGCGCGTAGGCAGGAACATCCAGAGCGCAACCGCCACGAGTACGCAGGCCACCGCATGCGGTAGCACGACATACAACATGCCCTCGAGTAACGTCGGTTCACGGAAAATCATTGCCCAACTGAGGGACTCGAAAATCAGCGCGCCGCTAAACAGCCACTTGTTGATCATTCAACCCACACTCGTGATAAAGGAAATTGTGCAAACCTTCGCGCCTGCCTGTGGGGTCCATTTCAAAGAAAAAAACCTTCACACCCACATCGTCCAGGGTACGGCCCTGACCGAAACGCTCGGCGAGCTGATACTGCAGGCGAGTCAGGTAGCCACGGGACCCTTCGGTTGACGTCAGCGGCATCAGGACCAGAATGCAGTCATTCCCGCGGGTGTTAATCAGACGTATCTGCAGGTCAAGACCACGCTGACTGTCAGCGAACAGACGAATCAGATCCTGATTCGACTCCGTCAACTCGAACAGACACAAACTGGCGTCAAGATCATGATCTTCAACGTCGATCAGGGACCGCCGCAGCTGTTGCGAGAAGCTTTGCGCATCGGCGTCATGCAACTGCAAAGCGGCTGCATCGCTGCGCAACAGGTCCGCAACGTGACCAGCCAGAAGTGCCAGAAGACTGAGGGTGCGATCATTGAAGACAAAGAATGGCATTTGGCGGATCGCCAGTATGCCCAGGATGTTGTCCTCAGTATCGATCAGCGGAACGCACACCTGCAGTGCAGAAAAATGTTCCTGGTCGCCGCGCTCGAGAAACTCTTCGCGGATACTGATCAGGTCGCCGTTTTCCAGACACAACTTGACCATGCGGTCCTGCGGGTCGAGCTCATCCATATCGCCAAGCGTAGCCAGTGGCCGCGACTGCAACTGCCCATCCCTGACCGCGTACAAACCCGCGATATTCAATGAACCGTACTGTCCGAGCAAGGCGATGATCTGTTGTGCCATCGCTTCCAACGGATCGCCTTGGGGTCTCAGCTCGCGCAGACGCTCTCGGAGAATCAGCAATGAACTACGCAAACTCTGATCACTGCCCGCAACCCGCAGCTCCAACCGGTCATGGGAAATACGCAGAATCTGGTGAGCTCGAGTGAACTCATCCAGACGGTACTGCCGGTACTCGTTAGCCATCTGCAAGCGCTGTAGACGACGATCCCAGAGATCACGGAATTCACCGATCACCATGCTGATTACCAGCATGCCAATGATCCAGCCGCCGGGCATGCGCTCGTACGCCTCCAGACCTGATTCGCGCAGCAGCAGTACCGCTGCAACGAGGATACAGGCACTCACCAGTGCCTTGACGAACCCGTACCGCAGTCCCACCAGCAACGGAGCCAACATTGGCCAGGTAAACTCATGCACCTGCAATGGGTCTTCGGGCATGAAATACATGCCAAGACCGATAGCCAGTGCGGTTAGTAGGACTGTTTCGACCCAGGCGGCGAGTTCACTGGCACGCGCCGCGAGGGTAAAGTCCTTGTACGGGGAGTCAGTGGACATTATTCCAGCCGCAGGTCGTCAGTGAGCTCACGCAGAACTTTCTGCGCGCTACCAGCCAGGCTTTCACGTGACCAGCCCGCCCTGGCTCCGCTATTACTCCAGATTACACGGCCAGTCACTGGCTCCAGTACGCGCAGACTGATACCAACCGCAGGTTCACCATCCAGACCACTCTTGTACTGCCATTCCTCGACGCTGCCGCTGATTACATAGTCGAAACCCTGACTCTGTGCCCACTCCATGCCAGCTGCCAGCCGCTCGCTGTCATCAAAGAGCATGGTTTCTTCCTGCTCTGTCTTGGGATAGACGATGGGCTGCAAGCCGCGCTGGCTCAGGACGCTGAGCAGTATCTGCTCGCTACGTTCACCTGCCTGTGGTGTCTGTGAGTAATTCACCAGGGGCACGAGCCCCCAGCGGGCATCACGCGGCAGAGCTTCGCCACTTTTGCCAGTGAAGGTGCTACAGCCGGTCACCACGGTGAGTGCCAGTATGAGGGCCAGGCCCGCTCTCGATTGCATGATGAATCTCTCCTGTTTGAATAACATAATCAGCGTCCAAATCTCTTGCTATAAGTCAGTTCCAGAATGCCACCCGCCTCTGCATCGGCGCCTTGCGGCTTCGACTGATAACCAAAGGTCAAAGCCAGCTCGTCATCACCAAGGACCCGCGAACCGATCCCGGTGCTCAGACCGTAGGTAAATTGGCTATCGACCCAATCCCACCCTGCCTGCAAATCCACCAGCCATGTGTACTCAGGCTGGCCACGGTTGAGTGCGCCGGGGAAGCCCCTGCGCCATGAAGTACCGGCGTACAACCGGCCGTACTCTTCTTGCAACAGTCCGGACGCCTCTATCACGTCGAACTCGATTGGACCGCCGTCTGCCACGGTAAGCTTGTCGAGCTGGCGACTGCTCAGATTGTTGCGCTGATAGTCAATACCCGCCCTTGCAACCCAGGTCGGTCCTTCAAAACGTTGAATCTGGTTGAATTCCATATTGAACGCAGTGCCGCTGCCCAGGCTGTGCCCATAGCGCGTACCGTAGGCGCGCTGTTCAAGTGACCAGGAAAGCTGATCGCGCGCTGAAAATCCGTGAATTCCCGCAATATAAACCGAATCCTGCGTACCGACGGCGCGCATGAACCCACTATCGAGATTTTCCTGATTCCAGCCCAGCCCCACTTCCAGCTGATCACGCCCACCTATTTGCCAGGTGCGCGACGCGCCTGCACCCACGCGATTTTCATCAGCCCGGCTGCTGCTATCCACCGTCAAAGCAATGCGCCCGTCCTCGAGTTTACGGCTCAGGGTAACGCGGGCATTCTTTTCAGTGCCCAGCACGCTGCTGTCGAGGTCGTCAGCCTTGTAGTCCAAACTCTCGAGATCGACGGTCGTATACCAGTCATCAGCAATATTACCGGCGATGGTTGCATGGGCACCGCTGAGCTCTACTCCGCCCAGGTTGTCGCGGCGCCAACCAATCCGTGCTCCCTGGGGAATACGTGACTGAATGTCTACAGCCTGGCGACGGAGTTGCGTGTCCACGATTCGGGGATTGCCTGCACCGAGATTAGTCAGTGCCAGGCCCAACGCAGCGCTTTCTTCTCCCAGACGATCCAGGGATTCGACGTTCTGTGCCGGATCAAGCTCGCCCTGAGCGACCAGCTTGGTAAGCGTGTCGCGGTTATAGTTGCGCAGCGCTTCCTGCATGGTGTGATAGGCATTGATATCCAGGCCCCGGCTGCGACCCCAAGCCTGCCAGGCGTCCTTCTGGGACGGCTGATTGATGATATCAAGCTGGGTCAACATGCGGTCAAACCAGAGCTGCAGCATGGCCGGCGAACCATCCTGCCACTGCATGGCCTGCTTCTCCGAGCGCAGGCCCGAGTGGCTCGCCGCCAGCAAGCGTAACCATACGGCGTAGCGCTGGGGTGCTACCTCAGGCGACTCGAAGGCCATACGCGGCGTGTTACCCGGACGCGCTTCGAATTCCTCGACCAGTTGATGACGCAGACGCTGGGCAAGCTCGAAACGTTCAGCCGCTTCCAGTCCGTCAACGTAGGCGGCGCGGGCGAGCCAGTCGTAAGGATTTGCACGCAGATGCATGCGATACCATGCGAGGGCTTCATCATGCCGTCCAAGCATCTGGTTGGCCGCGGCAAAAGGAAGCCACATGTTCCCGTTGCGACGGGCGAATGCACGCCAGCGATGGGTCATCAGCGGAAGATCGGCGGTACGACGATGATCAATGAAGAACCACATCAAACGCTCGCGCACCAGCGGGTTACCCGGATATCGAGCCAGGGCAGAACGGTAGATACGTGTCGCGGTATAGAGGTCCTCGTCCCGCTCTGCCAGCCAACCCTTGGCCAGCATGACCTGCGGATGAAGAGCAACCGAGGGTTGCTCATCGGCCTCGCCAAGCAGAGTGCGCAGAAGATCAATATCACCGAGGACGATTGCCATCTCCAGCGCCATCACCAGATAACCCGGATCCCCTCGCTCACGCCAGCCCTCCAGGAGTATGTCCAGTGCCTTGCGAGGTTGCTGCAGACGGTAAAACTCTATCAGTTCATTTTCTTCACTGCTGTTCAGAGCGATGCCCTGGGCCAGCATCTGCTCGTAAGCATTGCGAAGCTCGTCGTCTCGTTCCAACTCCCACGCCAGACCCGCCAAGGTACGCCAATACTCGGGATCATCAATATTGCGATTGTCGATGTCGAGAATATCCCAGGCGCGCTCAGGCTGATGAATACGCCAATAGGCGCTTGCCCATTCAATTCGTTCGGTAATGCTCAGTTCAAAGCGGCGAGCCATGTTGTCCCAGACTACCGTCTGAGCTTCGAACTGTTGCGTATGCTCCAGATTTTGAAGAAGACGCGCCCAGGCCATACGATGACTGGGGTAGCTACGCAAGTACTGACGTAACCAGGCTTCGGTACGAGCGGGTTGACCCAGCGACTCATAGCCAAAGACCAGAGCATCGAGCTTCTCTTCAGATAGCCTGCGGTCACCCGCCGTTGATTCAAGCAGGGCGACACCCTGTTCGTAATCATATAACTGAAATGCCAGACGCCAGGCGTGTTCGCGGGCTTGCGGATCTTCGCGCAGGCTCAGATATTTAACCCAGTGATCGAGGGCCGCACGACTATTGCCGGTCCACTCACCAAGCTGGGCCATCTGGCGCAGAAGATCAGGATCGTCAGGGCGCAGAGCGAGTAACAGATCGCCGGTTTGCCAAGCTTCACGCAAATTACCCTGGGCCAGCTCGAGGCGAAACTGAGCGTCAACAGGTTCTGACCGGTAGGGCTGCAGCTCGCGCGAGCGGGCAACCAGAATTGCCGCGAGGTCCATCCGCTGACTGCCCACCGCCATCTGTACACCTTGCTCGAGCCATTCGGCATCGGACTCGGAATCGATGAGCTCGTCGCGCTCTCTTACCAACAGCCTGGACGCCTGATCACCAGCACCGACCGATAGCAGCGCATCATAGGCGCGGCGCAGATAATAGCGGCGATCCTCGACCTCTTCGCTAGCTGCCAGGATATCCAGATAAACCATGGCTGCCTTGCCGGACTGATTACTGGCCAGATACCAGCGAGCCGCACGTTTGAGGTAAGGCAAGTGCTCTTCCGGAACCCGGGTCGCCAGCGAATGATAAACATCTGCCGCCAACCAGGGCATTTCCATACGCAATGCCAGATCAGCCCAGTTGCGCGCCTGCTCTACGGACAACTGCCTATGATCGAAAGCCATCAACTGGGCGCGGGCCGGTTCCATGCGAGAGGGGTCATCACCATGCATGGCACTGAGGGCATCAATCTGCAGCCGGTAATACTCCATCTGCACGACGTCGGGATTTTCCCAGCCGAGCAGGTGACGCCGCGCACGACTGTATTGTCCGAGATCAACCAGCAGCTGGACCAGATTAATGCGCAATTCATCGTCTTCAGGACGCGAAGCAAGAAGCACCTCTGCGTAGCTCGCTGACACATCGTCAGCCCGCTCCTGCTCATCAGGGAGGAACACGTCCTCGCTGTTATAGCTCAATACCAGGACACCGCCAATTGCCGCAGCGGAAAATGCGAGCGTCCAGGGGCTGACCAGCCGAACGGGTTTACTCGCAGACGAGTTGCGCATCACTCACCTGTTTAGTCGATAAGGTAAAATGCCAGAGTCCGTTCGCCGACCGTCCGCTGACCTTGCGACCACCCACATCCAGGCGACAGGCAGACGAAGAGCGAACAGAGAAGGCGATAGGAAACTCACCAGCAAAAGAAAGTTCGACCCGCCGGGCGTCGAGATAACGCCAGGCAGTCAAGGGTACGTTAGCCTTCTCCAGCGCCGGGACAGTATCGCGCTCGGCCTGCAGTGCAAGCACAGCGCGGTTGTCACTGAGATGCACATAGCGGCCCTGGGGAAGGTCGATCACACCGGCAACCCCTGTGGAAGCCAACATATCTGGCCACCCCATACCGGGATCAATTCTCACCGTGCGCAACCCCTGCAACGCGCTTATCTGCCAGGCGCCACTTGGAGTACGGGCCAGTGATGCAGTGTGCAAACCATGGGCGCGCTGCAAATAATCACTCATCCACAGGGAAATCGGATCCTGGTCGAGCATATGCCTATAGATATCACCCATGACCTTGATCGCCGCAGGCTTGGTACCGGAGTAGAAGTGGTAGTAAAGGTGCAGGCCCCGCATGCGGCGCGGCGTCTCGGTCAGCTCGAAGGTATCTATCACATCGCGAAAGCCGTAATAGGGTCCCTGCCACAAATTGGTATAAACGTTTTCATTGATGATCGGGGCGAAAACCTGCAAACCGCCAGATGTCGGACGCAACAGCGGATACAACCCGGTCAGTGACGGGTCAGCATGGGTGAGCCGAGTCTCACCGCCGTTAACGTTCAACATGCCAGCATCGTAGGCAAGCTCGATAGTCGCAGCGTCGGGTATGGCGTCTCCGCTCCAGAAAATCATGTTGACCGGCTTGTCATCCGGGGCCAGACGGCTCTGTACATAGTCACGCGAACCGGTAACTTCCCGCGGAAAGTCAATCTTGTCATAGCCAGGGATCGGCATCATCAGACCGTAGTCGGCCTGAAAACCCTCCCGCTGACTTTCCCGCTCCGCCTGCCAGAAATAGTGATGGCTGTACGTATGAGTAGCTGGTTCCACTCGCCCGTGCGCGAGTATGCGGCGGGCAAGAGGCTCGAGCTCGCGAGCCAGGTAGGGGTACATACCCTTGGGACCGACCTCGCCTTCAATAAAGGAGACTGAGGTGAGCAGCGGATAGGGCTTGATGAAATCATTCAGCACAACGGTGCCCGCATAAGGGGTGCCGGGAACTTCCGCACGTGACGGAAAGCCATCGCCGTCAATGTGGACAGTGGCGATACGCCGCCCATTTTCAGTGGTTACATCGGGGGCTGGAAAGGTTTCCAACTGGAGGGCCTTTTGCAGGAAAGCAAACGGATCGACAATCCAGCGCCGAGTATCGTCTTCACCGTCGAAGACATAGGGCGCCAAGGCCATTCCGCCCCAGTCGCCCGTAACCACGGGTGTATGCTCACGACCTTTGTCGTCAACGAGTACCAGGGCCGCGTTATCTGAACTGGAGCCCGACTGAGTACCAATCGCTATCATTCCACGGGAGCGCACAACCAGCGGCGCTTCGAATTCACCAATCAGCAACGGGTCGTGACTCACCATTTTCAGACCGGAGACAGGTTGATTGCCATTACGCTGCAGGCCCATCTTGTTGAGAATGGCTGCGTCGTCCACCGGCAAGCCCTGAAAGAAGGCCAGAGGCATGCCCTCCTCCATACGGCTGAGTATCCACCGATTGAACTTACCACTTTGCAGAGGCGCACCGGATGTCATCCAGATGACAACCCCCGCATACAGCCCCCTCATCTGCGAGGCCTGGAGAGAATCGTCTACCGGTATGTAGTCAATACGGTAACCCATGTACTCAAGCAAGCCGCCGAGAGACCTGAAGCCCCCTGTGCGCGTGAGCTCGCCCTCGCGAGGATCGTAAAGCAGCGCAATTCGGCGAGGCTGTACCTCTATACTGCTTAAACCGAGCGTTGCCAGATCGGGCGTACCTACATAGGGCACAAAGTCTTCTTCCACCAGACGCTTGGCAAGCTCCCGAGCCTCGTCCCTGCGATCGGCGGGCAGATAATCAATGGCGACGATGGGAATACCCCGTTCGCGCAGCGGCTGTAGCTGATTGACTATCCAGGCGCGGTCTTCGTCTGGCACTGGATTGTAAGCCTTGGTGCGCGCATTCCAGCCTGCATAAATGGATTCAACCGCTACGGCTGCAACGCCTTCCTGCATATCAGGAAGTACTTCAAAGCCCCGATTGAAAAACAGCTTGAGTTGCGGATGGCGCTGATTGATTTCCTGCAGGGTTGCCAGGAGAGCCTTACGCTGAGCTTCGCGCTGATCTTCCGGAAGCAGCGTGAAGCTGTCCATCGTATCGAGGAACAACCCGCTGTAACCCAGATCAGCGTAATCGGAAGCGCGCTCCAGAAGATGATTTTTCCAGCGGTCGCTGGTGAGATCCATGACACTGCTGTTCCAGCTGTCATTGCGCTCCTCGCTGGCAGCCTCGTCACGCAGGTCCGGATCGAGCTGTGCCTGATACTCGTCAAGCTCACCCACGGATAGATACGCAAAGGGTTTTGAGCCCTGAGAAACAACGAAACGGACGTCTGCAGCCGTGAGATGCGCCGGCTCGAAGACGATCCAATCAAACTGGGAGAGCTCGGAAAGAGGCGGGCGCTCTGCGTACCAGAAGGCTACACTGGCAGGAGCAGAAACACCGGCCTTCGCACTCACCGGAGCGGCAACAGCAAAAAAAGGAAAAAAGAGGGTTATCAGAACGCTGACCGACTTTCCAATGCGCATGATTAACTGGCGAAAACTACAATCGATCATTCCAATCCCTTGATTATTGCATGACAAAACTCCGCTGCCCCATCTGAAACGGCATAGGCGATCGCCAAAAAAAACATAGCTTAGTGCTACTATGCCAAAATATTAACACTTGGTATAAGTATCGCAATCAATACGTCAATAAAACAACAATTTCAGTCCAACACACAGTAATGTAGAAAGATTACAGTCGCGAGAAGACCCTCCCTCGCGTTCGTTCATTGCATTCTATAGTCCCTCCCGGGTGTCGTCATGGAAAAAAGAAGTTGGCCAAGAAAGGCCGCCAGATTTAACGCAAGCCTAAGCTTGTCAGACGGAAATTACCCCTGCGTAATACGAGACTTCAGCCAGACAGGTGTACTTGCCAGCCTGGAAAAGCTGGCATTGAGCTCACTCAGTGGTCGCTCAAATGACCAACCGCTGACGGGCAAACTGCGTCTGGGTAGCGAAGAGAACGGCGCCATCCTCGATGTGGAGCTCGCGCGCGTCACCGACCAAGGAGCAGGCCTACGACTGCTGAATCCTAGCAGCGACCATTATTATGCCTTGCAGCGCGCAGCCGAATTAACCGACAACTCAAAAAGCACAAGCAGCCGGACCCCAACAGGTGCTGGCAGTGCACTCGGTGCTACACAAAGAGAGACGCTCGCCGGGAAGGCAAACACCGCTTTACGTTTCTTCCTCGAAATCCAGCTTCCCCGTTACTTCGACGAGCTCGAGACGGCGCTTGTGCTCGAAACCGATCGTCAGAAAAATCAGAGTGCCCAACAAACGTTTTTTGATGCCGTCGCCCTAATGCGCAAGCAACGTACACGGGTCATGCCTGCGGTGATAAATCGACTCAGCCAGGCCGTTCTGGATATTGCATCAGGCAATCAGGTAACAAAACAGCCGACAATGCGTGAACCCGCGGCGAGCACGACACTGGAACTGGTGGACAAGAGTGACTTCGAAGACTGGCTGGTTATACGGGTAGCTGTCTCACGGGCTGAATCGCTGGTACGCGAAGCGATGATTGAATTGCAGATGCGCTGGGACGTTGCCTTTGACGGCAAGACCGACAATCGCCTGTTCAATCCTTTTTCCCCTGCCTCCCTCTGCCATACGTTATTCGAGGTTATCCGCCCTCTGGGATTGAAAAATGCCGCGCTGGAAGTGGTGTTCCGTGTTTTCCAAAGCGAAGTACTCAATGCATTACCAGGACTGTACGCCGAGTTGAACACCATGTTTGCTGAAGCGAAAGCGCTACCCAAGGGAGATGTGGACCGCTACCTGGCCCACCAGATGCGCTCAGAAGCCCCGCACAGCAACAGGCCCGCCTCTGCGCGAGTAGCAGAGCAACCGGCAAGCAGCGCAACCTCGGGGCCTCAGCTTGCAGATCAAGCCGCCGACACTGAGCCGACGCCAGCGAAGAATGCTAGCGCCTTTAATGTGATCACTCGGCTTAACTCGTTACAGCGACGTCCTGGGCACGGCTCATCGGTATCCGCGGATGTCGATAATGCCGCCGAGCTACAAGCACCCCAAGAGGATAGCTCTGAGCTGACAGTACAGACGCTTGCACAGATAAAGACTCGATTGCTCGACACTGAAATGGCTTCCAGCAGTCTCTCCCTGAGGCAACAACTGATCGAAGCGGCACCGGCTCAGTTTGTAATGGGTGAGCGCGAAACAGAAGCGCTGGAGATGATCGAAGGTTTGTTTCAAAGCATAGCCAGCAGTGAGAGAGTAGCCGACGACTTGCAGGGAGACCTCAACAAACTGCAGATCCCCCTGCTGCGCATCATGCTGACAGACCCCGAACTATTCAATGCACCTGCCCATCCCGCCCGGCAGGCCATGAACCATCTTGCGCTACTGGTCGACCAGGACAGTATAAACCTCAATGCCAATCGCCAACCCATCCGTGAATATATAAAAGAGGTCCTGGGGAGCGATGATGATATCGATGGGTTTGTGCAGATATTGCCCGGACTCGAAGGTCTGGTCCTGCGTGAACAGCGCATCATAGAGCGCAACCGGCAACGTATCAGGGAGAAATGCGTTGGTCAGCAGCGCCTGATTCACGCCACAAGACAGGTAGAGCGCGAGCTTACAAATGTACTGGATCGATTGGTACCCAAAATTGTGGTCGATGTTGTGGAGCAGGGCTGGCGGGAATGGATGCGCCTTGCGTACTTGCGTCAGGGGGCCGAGAGCTCAGAGTTTGCTGGCACGGTAGCCGTTTTGCGGAAGATTCTGCTGCATCTGCAACTCGAGCGTGACCCCGGTCATTCGCCAACCGGCTCCGCGAGCGAGCTGGCCGAACCGGTGGTGGCCGGACTGTCCAAGGTGTCCCAGGGAACGCGCTCAAAGGACGAATTGATTGACTCACTGCGTGAACTGCTAGCGACCGGCATCACGCCAACGACCCCAATGGTGCATTATACCGGCGCCGAGCTGGACAGCGACCTGCTGGAAGAACGTCTGGCGCAACAGACCGACACGGACAAGAACCTCCTGCGCTGGCTCAAGCGTGCACGGGCACTGGATACCGGTCAATGGTTCGAAGCCACATCGGATTCCGCACCCACACAACTTCTGCAATTGTTGTGGGTGGCTGACGACACGGACCAGTTCATGTTCGCCAATCGCCAGGGAACCCGCAGCCTCGCACTCCCCGTTGATGATGTTGCCAAGCGCCTGCGTGACGGTAGCCTCGAACCCGTGCATGAGGCTGCCCTGCCCGCGGTGGACCAGGGTCTGGACGCACTGATTCAGAAAATGTACGACAAGCTGGCGTTCGACTCGTCCCATGATCAACTGACTGGATTACAGACCCGCAAGGAGTTTTCACGCTGTCTAACCGAGTGCATTGAGCAGGCCCGCCAGAATAGCCAGGCCTACACCTTGATTTTTATTGATATCCAACAGTTCAAAGTCATCAACAACACCTGCGGCTACGAGGCCGGGGACCGATTTCTTCGCGAACTTGCCCAGCGTCTACGCTCCATTGCCAGCACAGGGGTAGGCTCAGATACCGACACCGACAATAAAATAATGATTGGTCGGGTCGGTGCAGACCAGTTTGCCTTGCTACTGCCGGTCCGCTCGGACGGTCCGGGCTACCGCGTAGCCGTCGAGATCAAGTCCACTATAGAAACCAACCGTTTTGTCGAGAAGGACCAGAGCTTCGTCATACATGCCGCGATTGCGATGCTCGGCTTTGATCAGCGGAACAAGAAGGGCATGGAGCTCCTGCGTTCGGTCGAGACCGCCTCTGAATTATCCAAGCGGGCGGGATCCAAAGATATTCAGATAGTGCTGCCCGGGGATCAGCGGCTGGAAGAGCTTGACGAGGTAATGACCTGGGTTACCCGCATCAACCGAGCACTCGATGAGGATAACCTCAAGTTGCGCTGTCAGTTGATCGCCCCGCTGGCCAATACCGATGGACCGAAACTGCCCCACTATGAAGTGCTACTCACCGTTATTGACGAACAGGGTGAACACATACCACCCGCTGGCTTTATAAAGGCTGCAGAGGACTTCAACCGCATGGGCTCGGTGGATCGCTGGGTGATCGAGACGGTCCTGCGCTGGATGATGGAGCATCCCGAGCAACTGCGCATGTCTGGCGGATTTTCGATCAATCTGTCCGGACACTCCATGAACGACGAGACCTTCCTCGACTTCATTTTTGATGCCCTTGTGCGCTACCAGGTACCCCGAGACAAGCTGGTTTTCGAGATCACCGAAAGTACCGCTGTTGCCAATCTTGAGGACGCTGCAGACTTCATCTCGGAGATGCGCAGCATCGGCTGTCGCTTCTCCCTGGATGATTTTGGTGTGGGTCAATCGTCCTATTCCTACCTCAAGCGATTGCCAGTGGATTTCATCAAGATCGACGGTACTTTTATTCGGGAGATCACCACCAGCGACGTGGATTTCGCCTTGGTGCGCTCAATAACCGAGATGGGCCACTATCTGCAAAAGCAGGTGGTGGCTGAATACGTCACCAACAAGGAGATCCTTGCAACGGTTACTTCGATCGGCGTCGACTACGCCCAGGGTCACGTGCATGGATTGCCAGTGCTGCTTGAGGACCTCGTGGTCACAGGTTCAGACCTGGACCCTCAGATGGCATGACTCTCAGGCTTCCTCTGGTCGACGCTGCCGCTCATACAGAAACCGCAGGACTTCTGCGCGGTACTGGTTGTAACGTGTATCGCCGGCCAGGCTCAAGCGCTCGCGCGGGCGCTCAAGCTGTATATCCAGAACCTCTCCGATACTCGCAGCTGGACCATTGGTCATCATGACGATCTTGTCTGATAACAGAACCGCTTCATCGACGTCATGGGTAACCATCAGCACGGTGTTCTTCAATTCGGCCTGAATGGCCATGACCGAGTCCTGCAGGTGCGCACGGGTCAGAGCATCCAGGGCGCCAAAGGGCTCATCCATCAACAACAGAATCGGCTCCATGGCCAGAGCTCTGGCAATACCGATGCGCTGCTTCATACCACCGGATATCTCCGAGGGATACTTGTGCATCGCATGATCCATATGCACCAGCCGCAGGTTATGCTCGATCCATTCGCGCATTTCCTTGCGGTTCTTGCGTCCCTTGAAGATGGTCTTAACTGCCAACTCGATATTCTGATAACAGGTCAGCCAGGGTAATAGGGCATGGTTCTGGAACACCACAGCCCGGTCTGGCCCCGGCTGATTAACCTCACGCCCCTGCAGGATCGCCCCACCCTCGGTGGCCTGACTAAGCCCGGCAACAATATTCAGAACAGTGGATTTGCCGCAGCCGGAATGCCCGATAACGGATACAAACTCACCCTTGGCAATTTTCAGATTGACGTTATCAAGGGCGCGAAAAACACCGCCACGGGTAGGAAAATCAATCGATACGCCGCTCAGCTCAAGAAAACCGGTATTGCTGCGCTCGGAAGGAGCGACTGACTCCCGGGCTGGTTCGCCCGGACTCAGTTCGCGGATCATTTGGATAACTGACATGGGGATACCTCTTGTGTGTGGCTACCGTTTACTGGCCAGCCTGCTTGTCATGGGAAAGACACTTCTGCAGCGTCACCATCATCCAGTCGAGCAGATAACCGATAAAGCCGATGGTCAGCACTGCAACCATGATACGACCCAGGGAATCAGAACTGCCGTTCTGGAACTCATCCCAGATGAACTTGCCCAGGCCGGGATTCTGCGCCAGCATTTCCGCGGCGATCAGGACCATCCAGCCGATGCCCAGGGATATCCGCAGACCGGTAAAGATCATTGGCAGTGCCGCAGGAATGGCGATCTTGAATACCTGGCTCGATAACGGCAAACGGATGACCTTGCCGACGTTGATCCAGTCCCGATCAATCGAGCCCACCGCAACGGCTGTATTGATCAGAGTGGGCCACAGCGAGCACAACGTGACCGTGATCGCGGAGGTGATGAAGGACTTCTGGAAGAAAGGATCATCCGATACGTATACCGCGCTCACTACCATGGTCACTATTGGCAGCCAGGCCAGCGGTGAGACCGGCTTGAGTATCTGCACCAGCGGACTGATTGCGTGATACAGCTTCTGGCTCAGGCCACAGGCAACCCCAATCGGAATCGCTATCAGACTCGCGACAACAAAGCCGGCAAATACGGTTTTCAGACTGGTGAAGATCTGGTCGATAAAGGTTGCCTTCCCTGTGTACTCGCGCCAGCGTACCTCTGCTGTAGGATCAGCGGCCAAACGCTCCTCATTACGCACCCGCTGACGCTCGAGAAACGCCTCGCCTCGCTCACGCTCACGCAGGTGGTCGTCGTAGAGGTTACCGGCCTGCTCCCATACCTGTACCGGACCTGGCAGCTCGCCCAGACTGGTCTTGACCTGCGAGGCCGCGCCGGCCCAAAGCAGGAGAAAGATTCCGATGGCAATCAGCGGCAGTCCGAGCTGATTGAACAGATCCAGCGCCTGCTCCCGGCGATTCTCACCCTTGGCGAGCCGAACCACCGGTACCAGCCAGTTGAAGCCGGTCATTTCCATGTAATGAATGATTCTGCTCATGACATAACCTGCCTTGATGGTTGTAGTGGATTCAAATCGACTCATCGCCCTTTAGACCAATCGCCAGACTGTCCAGGTAGGCATTGGGCTTGTTGGCGTCGTAGGGAATACCATCGATGAATTCACTGGCGGTATCGCGTATGCCATCTTCGGTGGCGAAATCAGGAAATTCCGAGGCCTGCATCTTCCCTTCGCTGATCAAGGCAGTAGCAGCCTGGGCATAGATATCGGGGCGATAGACTTTTTTCGCGGTGTCCATGTACCAGCTGTCCGGTTTGCCTTCGGGGATCTGGCCCCAGCGGCGCATCTGGGTCAGAAACCAGATCGCATCCGAGTAGAACGGATAAGTGGCGTTGTGGCGGAAAAACACATTGAAGTCGGGTACTGGCCGCTTATCGCCCTTCTCGTACTCGAAGGTGCCCGTCATGGAGTTGGCAATGACCTCTGCATCGGCACCCACGTAGTAGGAGCGAGAGAGAATCTCCACCGCTTCCTCCCGGTTGGCATTGTCGTTTTCGTCCAGCCATTTCGCCGCGCGGATCAGTGCCTTGACCACGGCAATATGCGTATTGGGATACTGCTCGGCCCATTCATTGCTGACACCAAAGACTTTCTCAGGGTTGTTCTTCCATATCTGATAATTGGTGACGACCGGCACGCCAATACCCATGGCAACTGCCTGCTGGTTCCAGGGCTCACCTACGCAATAACCGTGAATCGTGCCAGCCTCCATGGTCGAGGGCATCTGCGGCGGCGGGGTCACGGATAGCAGCACGTCGGCATTGAGCTGACCCGAGCTGTGGCCTTTGAGTGGCGCATAGAAGCCCGGATGCAGGCCACCCGCCGCCAACCAGTAACGCAGTTCATAGTTGTGTGTAGAAACTGGAAAAACCATGCCCATCTTGAACGGATTACCCTGATTGCGATACTCGGTAACCACTGGCTTGAGCGCGTCAGCGGTGATCGGGTGGACCGGCTTGCCGTTCTCGTGGGCTACATGCGGCTTCATCTTTTCCCACACATCGTTTGAGACGGTAATCGCATTGCCGTTGAGGTCCATTGAGAACGCGGTGACGATATGCGCCTCGGTACCAAAGCCGATGGTTGCACCCAGGGGCTGCCCGGCCAGCATGTGGGCTCCATCCAGCGCGCCGTCAATTACTCTGTCCAGCAGGACCTTCCAGTTGGCCTGTGCTTCCAACGTGACATAGAGACCCTCATCCTCGAAGTAACCTTTCTCGTATGCGATCGCCAGGGGCGCCATGTCGGTCAGCTTGATGAAGCCGAACTTGAGATCCTCCTTCTCCAGGGCGCCCTGCGCCTGGACACTTCCTACCGACAACAGGCCCAGCCCGACAACCAGGCCGAAACCCATGGCTAAGCTGCGGGGGCTGCACCCTGCACCCGATGACAAATTATTTACGGAAAAAAGGTTCATGGTCGGTCTCCTCTGACTTATATGTCTTTCGGCAAAGAGGCTACGTCTGAAAGACGCGCATAAAAAAACGCCCACGGGCATGACCTGAATGGATCATGCCGGTGGACGCCTTTGCCCAAAATGTGATGAAAGCTGTTAAACACCAAAAGTATCGTTAGCTATTGTTTCAGTGAGCAATGGTTATGCCAGAAATCACATGCACTTGATTTGGTTGTAAAAAAACAAAATCATCCGCACCGCCCGCGGATGTAAATGCCTTGCTTCAGTGCAGAAACCGAGACAACGCACCCCTGATGTGCGTCACAAAGCGCGTTGCTACGCTTCTGCCTGCATCGCATTCAGCGATACACATGACCCGAACGCGAATTGATGTGTAGTATTGAAAGACACTTTTCAAACAGCGACCGGGGCCGTTCGATGTTACAACGCCAGCCAACGCAGCAAATTGAGGATGTTATTGTCATTGGCGGTGGCGCCAATGGCAGTGGTATTGCAATGGATGCTGCCGGGCGCGGATTGAAAGTATTGCTCTGTGAGATGGACGATCTGGGGTCGGCAACTTCTTCACGTAGCAGCAAACTGATTCACGGCGGCCTGCGCTACCTCGAGTTCTATGAATTCCGTCTGGTCCGCGAGGCACTGGCCGAACGCGAGGCGCTGCTGCGCAATGCACCTCATATAATGTGGCCCCTGCGCTTTCGCCTGCCCCACCGGCCGCATCTCCGGCCAGCCTGGATGATTCGCATTGGCCTCTTCCTTTATGACCACCTGGCCAAACGCGAGCTGCTACCAGCCTCCCGCAGCTTGCAGTTCGGGGGTGACAGCCCTCTGGTAAGTAGTATTGATCGTGGCTTCGAATACTCAGACGGCTGGGTGGATGACGCGCGCCTTGTAGTTCTCTGCGCCACAGCCGCGCATCGGCACGGCGCCACGATACGTACGCGCAGCCGTTGCATCCGGGCCGAACGGAACGACGGCCTATGGCACGTTACCCTGCAGGACCAGTCGACCGGGGCAACTAGCAGTCATAGCTGCCGCGCACTGATCAACGCTGCAGGCCCCTGGGTCAGTCGCCTGTTCAGTGAAGCACTGCAACAAACCGCGCCCAGACAGATACGCATGGTAAAGGGCAGCCATATTGTTGTGCCTCGCATGGATATTGGCGAGCAGGCCTACATTCTCCAGAACAAGGATGGGCGAATAGTTTTTGTCATCCCTTACGAGGATGACTTCTCGTTGATAGGCACCACGGATGTCGACTATGAAGGCGATCCGTCCGAGGTATGCATATCACCAGAGGAAAAGACCTACCTGATTGACGTGGTTAATGATCACTTTCGCCAGCAACTTAGCCTCGGGGATATCGTCTGGGACTTTTCCGGGGTACGACCACTGATGGATGACGAGTCAGCCAGTGCCCAGAAAGCATCCCGTGATTATTCATTCGAGCTTGACGCCAAGCCCGGAAACGCTCCACTACTGTCTGTTTTCGGCGGCAAGATCACCACCTACCGCAAACTGGCCGAAGCAGCAGTTGATAGTCTCGGTGAATTCTTCCCCCAGGCGGGCCCAGCCTGGACACGCAGCGCCAGCTTGCCGGGGGGCGATTTTGCGGACCATGCATCCCTCACAGCCGATTTTGCCAAACGCTATCCTTGGCTGCCCGCAGACCTGGCCGCGCGCTGGGTACGTACCTACGGCACTCTGTCCCGGGACCTGCTTGGTGAGTGCGGCGTTATAGCAGATCTTGGCGAACATTTCGGTGCCAATCTGTATGCCTGCGAAGTGAAGTATCTGATTAAAAACGAATGGGCTTTAACAGCAGACGACGTTCTCTGGCGCCGTACCAAACTGGGCCTGCGCTTACAACAGATCGACAAAAATGCCCTGACTGCCTTCATTCAGCGGTCGCTGGATAAAATGCCAGACAGGTCACCCTGCCCGGCTTGATCCAACAATAGATCGATACGGCAATCAACTGATCAATCGAAAGTGCCGGACTAGAAGGTCACCTGAGCCATCAACCAGAACTTGCTGGTATCAACGGCGAAATCATCAGCCCGATAGCGCGCGTACTTGGCCAACATGTTTACCCGACCAAAACTTCGTGTCGCTTGAAGGTTGATCTCAGATCCATAGTTGTCACCACCCCGGTCAGCCGAGAAATCATGATAGGCCGCGGCCAAGCCGGTACCGGACAGCGTGCCAGCGAGCTTCAGATAGCTATCTTGCAGGCCATCGGCTGGCGTAACCAGAAACACGTCGGCCCAGCCGTTGAACGCATGCGCGGTGGCCAAGGGGGTGCTGAAGGCACTCCCATCCACACCCAGAACCTCGTGACCTAAACGAGCAGACATACCGCCAAGGGCGGCGCCCAGTTCCAGCAGATAATAATCGGCGTCAATATTCGAAGCACCATCCTTGTAGTCATCCTGCTTGGCGTATTCCAGTGCATACAGCAGTCGCGAGTCAGCACCAAGTGGATAGTCTCCGACGAAGCGCGCCCCCAGAGTTCGGTTGGAGGCTGCAGGGGTATCGACAAACTCAAGGAAATAACCGTAGACACTCAGCTTGCCCAGATCCCAGCCGCTGTAACCCAGATTAAGCAAGTGTGTGCGCATGTCGAACTCACCAATCGGCGAGTCATCGCCAAAAATGCGATTGACCTTGTCAATATAGGCGTAGCTCAACTGAGTATCGGCCAGGGCACTATTAACCAGACTGAACGCATCATAGGTCTGTTCGTTCTGCCGCCATCCAACATTACCGATGAAACGGGCGTTGTCGTAGATAATCCGCTGGCGCCCAAACTTCAAAAGATTGTCAGGCCAGCCTGCATAGCTCAGGAACAGCTGATTGATTTCAGTACTTTCCGGATCGGCGACCACCGAATACTGAGTTTCAGCGCTGGGCAACCGGGTAGCATTGTTGTAGCGTTCCGAGCCGACCACACTGACATCATCGAACTCAATGAAGGCTGCAAGGCCCTGGTAAGTACCAGTGGCATAATTGAGCCGTGTGCGCAGCGTTGATGCATTGGCGTTCTTGCTAGGATTGTCCTGATCCACCCACTCGTAGCGGTAGCGCAGATCCAGTGTTGTCTTGCCCGAAGTGATTGCGTCAGCTAGCGAGCTATTCTGAGCACCGGCAATACCACAACCACCCATCAATGCCAGGGCGATACCCGCTTTGATCAGCCCCCCCATCCCCGTTTGTCGTTTTGCATCCCTGTCTGTGCTTGCGAAGGTCATGATTTTCATTCCGGCTTCCCCAATGGTAAATAACGCGCACAAAAAAAGGCGTCCACAGATATAGCCATTAGATGGATATACCGGTGGACGCCTTTGCCCAATCAATCGAATGAGTGCCGGACAGCTGCGCTGCACGACTTGCCTCATTCGAGCCTTCAGCAATAGCCATACCAACTTTTACATCGCTCTGTTTCTGCTGGAAATATTGTTTCAGAATTATGTCAGCATCGCCTTCCCCTGCTTTATCGCGGTGCAACACAAGCCCATTCTGCACAGAGGATGCACAGTAACCGGTCGGGCATGAGCTCAAGCGGGCTTATGGGGTATAATCGCCGGCCACATCAAACACGCCAGCTATTCAGCAAGGGTCTCAATGAGCAACAACGCCGCCGAAGTCGCCAAACGACGCACTTTCGCCATCATCTCTCACCCCGACGCGGGCAAGACTACGATCACTGAACGTCTGCTACTTATGGGGCAGGCGATCAACGTGGCGGGCACGGTGAAAGCGCGCAAGTCCGATCGACATGCGACGTCCGACTGGATGGCAATGGAGAAGCAGCGCGGCATTTCGGTGAGCACCTCGGTCATGCAGTTTCCCTACCGTGAATGCATGATCAACCTGCTCGACACCCCGGGCCACGAAGACTTTTCCGAGGACACTTACCGCACCCTGACCGCGGTCGACTCGGCTCTGATGGTGTTGGACGGCGGCAAGGGTGTCGAGCCTCGGACCATTGCCCTGATGGACGTATGTCGTCTGCGCGACACGCCAATCGTCAGTTTCGTTAACAAGCTCGACCGCGACATTCGCGACCCTATCGAACTCCTTGACGAGATCGAAGCAGTACTGAATATCAAGGCCGCGCCAATCACTTGGCCCATTGGCTGCTATCGCGACTTCAAGGGCGTCTATCATCTGAGCCGCGACGAGATCATCGTTTACGAGACAGGTCACGGCCACGAACGCACGGTGAACAGAATCATCAGCAAACTGGATTCGGACGAGGCTCGCGAACACCTCGACGACCTCTACGACAGCTTCGTCGATGAGCTTGAGCTGGTGCAGGGGGCCTGTCACGAATTTGATCAGCAAGCCTTCCTCGACGGCAAGATGACGCCGGTGTTCTTTGGCACCGCCTTGGGCAACTTCGGGGTAAGCCAGGTACTCGACGCCATCGTGGACTGGGCACCGCCGCCCCTGCCACGGGCCGCCAACGAGCGCACGGTGGGCCCTGCAGAAGATGCCTTCACCGGTTTTGTGTTCAAGATCCAGGCGAACATGGATCCCAAGCACCGGGATCGTATCGCGTTCATGCGAATATGCTCCGGCCAGTACGAAAAAGGCATGAAACTGCACCATGTACGCACCGGCAAGGAGCTGCGCATACCCGATGCCCTGACCTTTTTCGCAGCCGAGCGCGAGCACCTTGAGGAAGCCTGGGCCGGCGACATCATTGGCCTGCACAATCACGGCACGATCCAGATCGGCGATACCTTCAGCCAGGGCGAGAGCCTGGGCTTCACCGGCATCCCACACTTCGCGCCCGAGCTGTTTCGCCGGGTTCGCCTGAAAGATCCGCTCAAGTCCAAGCAACTGCGTCAGGGACTCCAGGAGCTCGCAGAGGAAGGCGCAACCCAGGTGTTTTTCCCTGAGCGCAGCAATGACATCATCCTGGGCGCCGTTGGTGTTCTACAGTTTGATGTGGTCGCCAGTCGCCTGAAAGAAGAGTACAAGGTTGAATGCATATACGAGCCAGTCACTGTCTGGTCGGCGCGTTGGGTGGAGTCGGACAACAAGAAAAAGCTCGAAGAGTTTGGCAACAAGGCAATGGAAAACCTGGCGATCGACGGTGGCGGACATTTGACCTACCTCGCGCCTACCCGGGTCAACCTGAGCCTTACGGAGGAGCGCTGGCCGGATATTCGCTTCCTCGCCACGCGTGAGCATCACTGAGTTGCAGCTCAGTGCTTTGTAACAAACCACCGAATCCGAACCACCCAAATGAGTGAAAATCAGTTAACTGAAAGCATTTTTGACTGATTTTCCTGCCCAACAGCGCTAGACTGATTCACAAGGGAATTTCTCGGTCGTAATCAGGACTCAGCAGTGGATAAAAGGCGATACGCGCGCCAGAGCGTTTCGATAGACGCAGTATTTCGCGTCGATGATATCGAAGACTTTGGCTGCTCCATCAAGGATTTCAGTCAAGGCGGAATGCTGCTGTCGCTGAATGACGTCCGTCGCACAAGCCAGCTGGATGCGTTGATCAGTGATCGCACCATCAAGACTGCGGTCCTGTTTGGCAGTAAAACTGCTCGAACGCGCATCCCGGTAGATATCGTCCACGCATCCGGAAACGGCATTGGCCTGCGATTCCAGCAGAACAACCCCCCTGAACTGGTCCAACTTCAACGGGCTGCAACGAGCGGGGACGAGACCCAATGGCGCCCCAAACCTGGCCAGCGCCCTCTGACCCATACCCAGCAAGCCAGCCTGATCGGTGCCACAAACCAGGTTGTTCGTCGCTTCCTCGACACGCATATGAGCCGGCTTTTCAAGCGACTGGGAGAGGCGTTTGCGGAAGAAGCTGACGCAGGCAAGACATTCGATGGGCGCCAGAAGCTGCTGGACGCGCGAGCCCTTTTAAATGCGCAGGAGTCGCGTATCGGATCGCAGGTCATCGGCTCAGTTACCAACGAGGCACTTACCCTTACCGGCCTTTCCCAGGATGCCCAAACAGGCGACGAGGACCAGCCCAGACATACGCGGTCCACACTGGCGCTGATCGAAAAGGACGAATTCGAAGATTGGCTTGTGGTTCGCGTATCGATTTCCAAGGCGGAGCTGCATTTGCGTGCAGAGCTCCTCGAGTTGCAACTACGTCTGGATGCTGCCTTCTCAAACGTGCAGACGCCCGAAGTCGGCAACCCCTATTCGCCGTCGGCTCTAGGCCTAGCCCTGGCGGATGCCGTTCGTCATTTGCACCTGGGCAATCAGGCACTCAGGCTTCTCTTTCAAGTCTTTCACGAAATCATCCTACTGGAGCTTGATGACGTCTATGCAACGCTCAACCGCCTACTGATAGACGCCGGCGTGTTGCCGGATCTGAACGTAAGTCGCTACCTGGCCAGCCAGAATGCTAGCTCTTCCCAGAATGAATCCCCAGCAAAGCCGGAAACGACGCAAGAGCCTGTCGCATCAGGCGCAGCCTCCAAAGGTGAGACAAGTGTAAGCACCGTGACGGAGGCACCGGCTGGGGCGAATGGGGCTTCAGACTCCAACTCGGGCCTGTTCTCCGGCATCGGCGACCGCGCGAATTCGTCGAGCAGCCCTGTGGGCCGCATAAAGGCTGCATTCACGGCAGCATCTCGCCTCTGGTCGATGCAGCGCCAGTTGTCTGGCTCGCCCGCCGGCACGACGCGCCCCGAAGTAGAGGACATAACGCCCCAGGGGCCTCCCGAGATTGAGGTACTCGATGCCTTGCATCGGGTGCAAGGTGACGTCCTCAGAGGTACGTCGCGATTGGATGAACCCGGCGCCCTGAAGCATTATTTGCTCCAGGCCGGAGGCATTGATGGCAAGGTCAGCAGTCATGAGTGCGACTCTGCCGACATGGTGGAAGGTCTTTTCGACAATATTGTCCAGAACGAACGGGTGCTTGAAGATCTGCGCCATGAGTTGCGCAAGCTCGAAGTGCCGATTCTCAAGGTCATGCTCAAGGATCCAACCTTATTCTCCGCGGACTTCCACCCCGCCCGCCAGGCGGTCAATTACCTGGCATTGCTGTCGGACCGACGCAGCATCAATATCAATCAGAATCGACCGGTCATTATCGATACGATTTCCAGCCTGCTGGAGGATCAGAGCGACGATAACAGCGGTTTTACCCGTGCGCTCGAAAATCTGGATGAACTGGTTGGCCGTGAAAAACATTTTTTCGAACGCAACCTGACGCGGGTAACCGAGGCTTGCGAAGGACAGCAGCGGATTGTCCAGGCCAACCTGCTGATCGACTGGGAGCTTTACCGACTCCTTGGCGCTCAACCTGTAGCCCAGCCAATAATCGATCTGGTCGATAATGGCTGGAAAGAACTGATGCGTCTGAGCTACCTGCGTGAGGGTGTCTCCAGCCTCGCGTGGGAAATGACTCTGGTGGTGATTGATCAACTGCTGGTGCGAACTGTCCCTGGGGCTTACGACCAGAGCCGCCTGCGCTTCAGCGAACAGAAACTACTGGGGCTGATTGCCAAGGGACTTTCAAAGATCCCGCACTCAGGACTGGGCCACAAGACGCTGGTGCGTAACCTGGAAATCCTTCTGGCCGATCCGGATGATCCATCCATCAGTCATGTACAGTTTGTCAGCCCCTTGCAAGAGGAGACTAATGAAACCGCAACCCAGGACCGCCAGTTACAACGGTGGCTCAAGCGTGCTCGGAACCTGAAAGTGGGACAGTGGCTGGAAGGCCAAGCGCCAAATTCCGAACCGCAACTTCTATATTTGGCCTGGGTCGCAGAAGCCTGCAGCCGCTACGTATTCAGTAACCATCGGGGCATGAAAGCGGCTGAACTGACGCTCAACGAGGTCGCCGAGAAATTGCGCGATGGGCAGCTAAGCATTCTCAATGATGAGAGCATGCCCGCGCTGGAACAGGGCCTCGACGCCCTGGTTCAGAAGGTTTACGACAAGCTGGCGCTGGAAACTGCACACGATCCTCTGACCGGTCTGCGCACCCGCCGTGAATTTGTCCGCTGGCTGACCCAGAGTGTCGACCAGGCCCAGGAAGGAAAGAACCGCTATATACTTATTTTCATCGATATTCTGCAGTTCAAGCTGATTAACAATACCTGCGGCTATGAGGTGGGTGATGATTTTTTGCGGGACATCGCGGCGACCATTCTTGCTGAACTTGAGTCCGACGCTATTGCAGGACGGGTAGGTGTTGATCAGTTCTGCGTGCTCTTGCCTTCCCAATCCCGGCATGCGGATCATCGAACGGCCGAGCAACTGAAAAACGCGGTTGAACGCAATCGTTTTGTCAGTGGGGAGCACAGCTTCACCATTCAGTCGGCCGTGGCAATGATGGCTGTTGATCGTGACGCCGCAGACCCAATGGAGCTACTCAGAACGGTCGAGTCAGCAGCGGATCTTTGCAAAAAATCCGGGCACCGTGATATCCAGACAGTCAAACCCGGAGACACCCGCTTCCGCGAGCGCGACGAGGTAATCTCCTGGGTCACCCGAATAAACCATGCCCTGGACGAGGGACTTTTGAAGGTCCGCTGTCAGAAGATACAACCCATACAGAGCGACCGGGCCATCGACATGCACTACGAAACGCTGCTCACGGTGGTTGACGAAAATGGCGAACACCTGCCTCCCGCTGACTTCATCCGGGCGGCGGAAGAATACAACCGAATGGGCGCAGTCGACCGTTGGGTCATCGAAACAGTACTCAGCTGGATGTCGGCGCACAGGGAGGAGTTGGATCAGTTTGGCGGATTTTCAATCAACCTATCGGGCTGTTCACTCAACGATGATTCCTTCCTCGACTTCATCTTTGCCACACTGGTGCGTTTTGACGTGCCACGCGACAAGCTGATCTTCGAGGTTACTGAAACCGCAGCGATCGACAACCTCGAGGATGCTGCAGATTTTATCAACGAGATGAAAGAGATTGGCTGCCGCTTTTCGCTGGATGACTTTGGCACTGGCCAATCTTCCTATGCCTATCTCAAGCGTTTACCCGTCGATTACATAAAGATTGATGGCACCTTCGTGCGCAATATCGTCACGGATAATTTCGATTACGCACTGGTGCGCTCCATCACCGAAATGGGCCACTTCCTGAACAAGAAAATTGTGGCCGAGTTTGTTTCCAGCCAGGAAATTCTAGACGTGGTCAGCTCCATTGGTGTGGATTACGCCCAGGGCTTCCACATCGGGCGGCCTGTATTGCTGGATAACCTGATTCTGAATCAGAACACCTCATCCAGTGTCACTGCCCCGCGCTGAACCATGCGCTATATCGATACCCATACTCATCTGGATTTCGCTGCCTTTGCCGCAGACAGAAGCGCGGTTGTAGAGCAATCCTGCAACTCTGGCGTAAGTCGGCTGGTGGTTCTAGGGGTGAGCCAGGCCAACTGGGCGGCGGTATGGGACCTCACGCAAACAGAACCCAGCATATATGCAGCGTTAGGGCTGCATCCGGTTTTTCTTGGGGAGCATCTGGATGAACATCTGACAGAGTTGCGTGAATGGCTCGGCCGGCTGGCTGGCGAGCCCAAATGCTGCGCGGTAGGCGAAATAGGGCTGGACTATTATGTAGAAGAACTGGATCGCAAGCGCCAGCATTATCTGTTCGAGACCCAGCTGGCAATGGCCGCTGATTTCAATCTTCCAGCGCTATTGCACGTTCGGCGCGCCCATGCGCCTACCATCGCGCTGCTCAAGCACATGAAATTGCGCCGCGCGGGCATTGTGCATGCATTCTCCGGCAGCCTGGAGGAAGCGCGCGAGTATATCCGGCTCGGCTTCAAGCTGGGTATTGGCGGTGCCGCTACCTGGCCCCAGGCCAAACGAATGCATCGGGTCCTGGCTCAATTACCGATCGAGAGCCTGGTACTGGAAACCGATTCGCCGGACATGGCGCCCGCCTTTCAACCATATGAGCGCAACACTCCGGGCAATCTTCCGCGTATCTGTGAAATACTCGCAGAGATTCGTCACGAACAGGCTGACGTTCTCGCTCGCGCCTGTCTGCATAACAGCTGTGAATTGTTCGGCTGGGACTCGACTGCGATGTGTTGAAGCGTCAGGTCTGATAAAGTCATACCCTTGATCCGTAAAGGAGACTCTCATGCCTCTGGGCATAGTCCTGCTGGTCGCCTGGCTATTTCTGCTATTGCGTTATCCCCGCATCATGCTCCCTGCAAGCGGCGTGCTGGTTGCTCTGGCCTTGGTGCTGGCAGCATTCGTCGGTGTTCGCCAATGGCAAAATGATCAGCATCTCGATCAACTGCACATCAGCATCGACTATCAGCCCGCGGGCTGCGAGTTTGGTAAACCACTGCGTGTACGGATCGATAACCAGAGTGGCCTGATTGCCAGCAATATTGAATGGCAGCTACACGCCAGCCAGGCAGGCCAGCAGAGGAATCTGCTTGATACCAGTGTTACCGGTGCCGAATACCGCGTTGGCGAGCCAATCGAAGCAGGTGGCCAATGGCAACGCTGCTTCAGCTTGCCACCGCTGCGTAGCGGTTATCGCCCCTCAGATATGCGCTATCGTGCGGCGGACCCTAGCGCCTCTTTTCAAAATTGACGAACTCGATAACTGATAACAACAAGGGCTCACATCACATGACACAACCCGTCGCATTGATCACCGGCTGTTCCAGCGGCATCGGCCAGGCTTTGGCCAATGTTTGCCTCGATGAGGGCTATCAGGTCTGGGCCACTGCCCGTAATACGCAGAGCCTCGATGCGCTGGTAGCTAGAGGCGCAAAGGCCATGACACTGGATGTGAACGACGAGTCCCAGGTCCAGGCCTGTGCCGAGCGTCTGCGTGCCGAAGTCGGGCGGCTGGATTTATTGGTAAACAATGCAGGTTACGGCGCTATGGGCCCCATACTTGATGCCGACCGGGCCACTCTGCTCAAGCAGTTTGATACCAACGTATTCGCACCGGTTGCAATGGTACGGGCGGTGAGTGACCTGCTCCGTGACAGCAAAGGCTTGATCGTCAATATAGGCAGTGTGTCGGGCGTAACAACGACGCCCTTCTCTGGCGTTTACTGTGCTTCCAAGGCAGCTCTCCATGCCCTTTCAGATGCGATGCGACTGGAGCTGGCGCCCTTTGGCATCAAGGTGCTGACGGTCATGCCAGGTGCTATTGCCTCGGACTTCGGCAATAACGCCAGTGCAGCCATTACCATCGCAGAGGACTCCTGGTTCAAGCCCTGGGAGAAAGCCGTGCAGGCGCGCGCCAAAGCCTCACAAAAGTCGACCTCCACCAGCGCTGACAAGTTCTCCAGGGAATTGATGAGCTACATCAAGAACCCTTTACGCCCGGAAGTGGCTTTGATAGGAACGAGTAGCCGCAGCATGGTGCGCCTCAAGCGCTGGCTACCCACTTCGATCCTCGACGCCAGACTGCGCAAGCGTTTTGGCCTGGACAAGGGTTGATCACATCGAAGGGCGTCAGTCGCCGTAGATAATTGCTTCGGCCTGGTGGTCGGCTATGTCCGACGGGGAGCGTCCTTCAGCGACGCTCTCGGCAAAAATGCTGTCAAGCCGCTCGCCAATACGACGAACCCGTGCTGCAATCTCTCCGGCGGCGACCCCCTGATGGGTCAACGCGACGTGTAGCAGTCCACCTGCATTGATCACGTAATCTGGCGCGTAGAGGACGCCCCTTGCATTCAGAAGATTGGCCGCGTCCCTGTTGGTCAATTGATTGTTGGCAGCGCCTGCAACGGCAGCACACCGCAACTGGGCAATGCTGGCCGGAGCGAGTACACCCCCCAGCCCGCAGGGCGCGAAAATATCGCAGGACGTTTCGAATACGGCATCGGGGGCGACTGGGGTAGCGCCCAGGTCATCCACGGCCATCCTGACCTTACCCGCATCCAGATCGGCCACAAGCAGATCGGCACCTTCAACTACGAGCATTTCAGCCAGGGCATAGCCCACATTACCAAGGCCCTGCAACATGACTCGCACCCCTGCCAGACTCTCCTGCCCTAGCTGCACACGCGCCGCAGACTTGATGCCCATCAGAACACCGAGGGCGGTGTGGGGTGACGGGTCTCCGGCTTGATAGGTGCTGGTCACATGGTTGGTCTGTTGCGCGATGCAATCCATGTCCTGGCTACTGGTACCACTGTCTACCGCGGTAATATATCCACCACGAAGCGACTCGATACAGCGTCCAAACGATTCAAAGAGCGCGGCCCGATCCGGAACATGAGCCGGACGAATGATGACTGCCTTGCCGCCGCCCTGCTCCAGCCCAGCGAGTGCAGCCTTGTAGCTCATACCTCGGGCCAACCGAATCGCATCTTCGCATGCCGCGTCGAAACTGGCGTAGGGCATATAGCGACAGCCACCGAGCGCCGGCCCCAGCCGGGTATTGTGAATGGCTATGATAGCTTCCAGTCCGGTCGCCTCATCACTGAAAAGATGAAGCGCCTGCATCTTGTCGGAGCGCATTGCTGCAAACATGTGTATCGCCTGTTTTCGGTGTACTTGCTAATACCCTATACGCAAATATGCAAATACGCGAAAACCCAATACAAACACTAGCGTCTAACCGGCCTTTTCTGCAGCTTGCGCTGCAAGGTACGACGATGCATGCCCAGTGCCCTGGCAGTCGCCGAGATATTCCCCTCATGCTCGGCCAGAATGCGCTGAATATGCTCCCACTGCAGACGATCAACCGACATCGGATGTTCGGCTACCAAGGATTCCGGATCGGCCTGCTCGGATAACAGTGCGGTCAGCACGTCATCGGCATCGGCGGGCTTGCACAGGTAATTGCAGGCACCTCTTTTAATGGCTTCTACTGCGGTGGCAATACTCGAATAACCGGTCAGAATGACTACCCGCAGTTCCGGGTACACCTCCAGCAACCGGGGCAACAGAACCAGTCCGGAGTCACCCTCCATTTTCAGATCCAGCAGCGCAAAATCAGGCTGTTCCTGCTTCGCCAGCTGCATTGCCTCCTCGGCATCACCTGCGGTATTCACTCGCAGCCCCCGGCGCGTGAGAGCCCGCGCCAGAACCCGGGTGAAAGTGGGGTCATCATCTACCAACAGCAACAGGGGCTGCTCTTCCTGTTCGATCTCTTCAGTCATGTTCTGTCTCCCACACAATCGGCAGGAGGACCTCTGTCAATGTGCCCCCCGTGTCCTGGTTGAATAATTTGACGCTACCGCCCATGCGCTCGACCGCCGCATGACTGAGAAAAAGACCAAGACCAAAGCCTTTCTTACCCTTGGTCGTCACAAAAGCGGTGCCTATCTGTTCGGCTATATGCAAGGGAACCCCGGGGCCATGATCGCGAATCAGCAGTCGCAGGCGTTTCTGGTCCCACTCCAGGGCAATGGTTATATCATCAGGACAGGCATCAACGGCGTTGTTCAGCAAATTGAGCATTGCCTGACCCAGCTCGGGACTCGCCTTGATCCTCGGTATCGCACCGGGTGGCAGAGGTTGTAACTGCCATGACGCCTCTGGGCGCATTAGTTGCCAGCGGGCCAGGAGGATTTTCATCCAGGCGTCCACCGGTTCAACCTGAATCGGGTGGCTAGGCGTGAGCTCAGCGCGGCGCACCATCTGCTGCAGACTTTCCTTGCATAAACCGACCTGCTCCTGAAGAAGCGCCAGATCCTCCTGAAGAGCCCCTTCCGGGTAGTCGCTGCGCAAATCCTTCAGCAATACGCTCATGGTCGACAGCGGTGTAGAAAGCTCGTGGGCAGCGCCGGCCGCCACGCTGGCGATGCCAAGCAACTGCGCGTCACGGATACCCTGTTCACGTTTTTCGGCCAGGCGCTCGGCATGCTGACGCAGGGCCGCGGCCATGCGTACAACGAAAAAGGTAATCAAACCCGCACTCATCGCCAGGTTCAACCACATACCGATCATATGCAGGTTGATCACACCCCGCCCGATGGTGAACTCGAAAGCCTGCAGAGGCTCGTACCATAGCAACAGCAGGCTATAGGCGAACACCGACAGCCCGGCCAGACAGGCCGTGTAGAACCACGGCAGGGTTGCTGCAGCAATAGTGAGAGGAACCAGATAATAGGACACAAAGGGATTGGTCGGCCCCCCGGAAAAATACAGGAGAATGCTGTGCACCAGCACATCGAAAGCCAATTGCATCCCGTATTCCATATCCGTAACGGGCCAGCGCCGTGACAGGCGCAGGAGAGTCAGAATACTGACCACAGCCGAGGCACCCAGGGTAACCAGAAGCGCCGTCCAGGGTAGCGGGAACCAGCCACTTACGTAGGCCCCCATCACTGACATGCTCTGCGCCAGCAAAACCAGCAGACGAATCAATATGAGCCGCCACAGGTTTTGCCGTGTAGGTGATAACGCAAGAATATTGAAGCCCATTACAGCCCGTCGCACCAAGGGTAAACCTCCGATTATAGGTGGACCGAGGACTAAAACGACGTTGCCTACGGTGCGTCACAGCGTCGCATAAAAAGACGTCCCCTTGTACCGCATGCCATTGAGCAGATGTTGCAGCGTGGATAAGGAAGCATACGCGCTGAATACTGACTACACTTCCTTTTCACGAATTCTCAACACAGGAAGCAAGCCATGCGTCATTTGCCATTCTCCGCTCTGTTACTCGGTCTCACTTGCGTCATGGGTACAACCCAAGCGCTGGCTAACGAACAGCAATATAATCAGGTTTCGCTGCGAGCCGAAGTACAACAAGCGGTCAGCCATGACATTTTGACTGTAAGGATGTACGCAGAGGATCAGGGAAAGGATGCCGGCGAGCTGGCACGACGTATCTCCCAGCGATTGAACGAGAGCTTGAAGACAGCGCGCCAGACCAAGGGCGTCGAGGTTTCCAGTGGCACGCGCAGCAGCCAACCGGTTTACGATGAAAAGGGTGAGAAAATCATAGCCTGGCGCGAGCGTGGCGAAATTGTTCTTGAAAGTACCGATTTCGCCGCGCTGTCTACGTTGACGGGCCAACTCATGACTGATTTGAGTCTGGCCGACATGCGGTTCAGCCTGTCGCCCGAAGCGCGCCGCGAAACTGAAAATCAGCTTATGCGCGAGGCCATTGCAGCTTTCCAGGCGCGTGCCGATATCGCCGCAAAGAGCCTGGGTGGCAGCGGGTATCGGGTGGTCAACCTCAGCCTTGACACTCAGTTCATGCAGCCAATGGCCTACCGCGGAGCAAAGATGGCGACCATGGCCGATTCAGAGTCCGTCACACCGTCGGTTGAGGGCGGCCAGGCCGACGTTACCTTGAATGCCAACGGCACAATTGAAGTAACCATGCCCTGAGCGATCACTGCAATCCAGCCCGACTCCTGCGACCAGTCAGGAGTCAGGGCCGCATAAAGGCGTAGTCGGTATCCTCGTCGAGATTGTCGGCGAGGAAGTTCAGCTCGTGTGCTATGTCGATCATTGAACGCTCGCGCTTGTACACATTGAGCACTTCAGCCATCAGCGCCCTGGCCAGGTCCTGCTCACCATATCCGGCATGCTGCGCCTGCTCGATGCCCTCGATAACTATTTTTTCAGCCAGCTTGTAGACAGACATTGCAATTCTCCGTGCAAAAAGCCTATTCCAGCACATCAGACATGGCAGGTTATTGACCTGGGGCAGGGTCGATCATGGTTTGTCGAACGGTTCTTGCAAGTAGCGATCCGTATCGAATGTTTCAAGCCAGTCGGGACAGAAAACCACCAGAGCACTGATCACCGTGCCATTGATGAAGGCTTCTGGAAACGCGACCAGCAGTAAGTAGCCAAAAGCATCCATAAGACTCGAAGGGGCCGATAGCTCTCCCGACCAGGCCAATAGTCCCATTCCAAGAAGAATCACCGCCGCCGCCGCGGC
>TARA_R110001606_G_scaffold296412_1_pt1 | contig 44514 bp, 59 predicted proteins | sample TARA_R110001606 | Tara Oceans TARA_R110001606 (sample SAMEA4398315) | marine metagenome | biome: Polar Biome; feature: [SRF] surface water layer (ENVO:00010504); material: water (ENVO:00002006), including particulate matter (ENVO:01000060) such as... | depth 5 m
AGTTATCGTCATACATATTATATCTCCATTTCGATAAGAGTTGCTAAGTGATTAAGAGCTTTAGAACGTGACTTCATTTCTTTCAAAGTCATAAGAACTAGCTGAGTAGTTGTCAAGCTATTACGCTTAGACCAAACAGCATAGAAGCCGTCACGATCATTAACAACTTCATACTTAGTGCCACGCGCTTCAAGGCTGTAACACATTTTGTTGTTTTCAGTCATTGTGGTTTGAACTAGCATTGGTTCTCTTTCTGTTTAACTTATACATTATAATTAAACGATTTGAAAGAGTTTGTCAACACTTATTTTTAGGTAGTTTTGTATGCACCAGTCGATTTATTCCAAGCCTGCATAAGCTCCCAATACTGTTGTGATGTCATAGTAATAACATCAGTCCTACCAGTGGTATCATCGTGCTGTATTATGTGACAATAATCATCATAGATATTGACTATAACGTCATCTAACTCCCCAGTCTCATCTAGCAATGTTATGCGAGACTCATCATCTACCATATCAACAGTAAACATTATGATAGAACCTCTGAGGCAACCAGCCAATTGTTTGCATGTTCTTCAACGTCATGTAAAGACTTACCAAGAAACTCTAGTCTATAAAATTCATTCTTATCTGGTGTAAACCATTTGATATAGAAATACTCTTCTTTTATATTGGCGTGTATTTCACAATACTGTCCATTTAAAATACTGCCTTCGGTACTAACGAATGTAGAAAGTAATTTACCCATTATTTATTCCTCAGATTCCATTTCTTCTATTAAATGATCCCTCAACAATCTTGCAGTCTCATCAAGATAATTGATTTTGCTACCATTAATAAACTTATATGCCAATGTAATACGATCACATCCAGCCCATGCAGAGTGCCAACAATGATGCTCTGGCTCCTCTTTACGTCCAAAATAATAGTGCCTAGCTTGCCAACCAGGTTTATCTTGTACAGTTATAATCTTATCTTGACTTTGATCATAATACCTAAAGTAACCATCACCATTTTTTGACCATGTAAACAATACTTGATAGCAATTGGCATTCCAATTAGTGTGCCAACCTACGTGACCCATAGGCGGATAGTAGTTTATTAAAGCATTATGTTGCGCACCAATAGTTGTGGCAAAGTCATACCTTACTTTGTCTCTAAAAGCACCCCATATATGATCGTTTGCCACCATATTAGACATAGGTTGAGCCATGTGTGTTTCAGGAAATCCTTCATGGTATTCTTGATTTTCTAACATTACTTCTAAGTAATCTCGGCTACAAGGGTGCATGTGATCTGTTCTAAATTTTTTTGCAGAAATCACATGTTCAGGATTATCGTATCCTTTTGTATGAAAGAACTCATCAATAAAACCATCTAGTGTACTTAACAAGGCTTTATTGCATAGATTGATCTCAGTCATTAACAAACTCCTTAATCATAGGAAACTGTATGTTGATTGCATAGGCTATAGCACGTGCAAGTTCCATGTGTTCTAATTGTGTTCCATTACCAGAACGTAATTCGATGTAATGTATCCAAGACCGAATAGAAGCGTTTGCATACAATCGTGACACTGTATTACCTTCTGGTAAGATACAACGTGCCTGCTCTTTGGCAATACCATACTCTATAGCTTCATTATATATGCGTTTGGTATGTTCAAGTAAGAATTTCTGTTGAGCATCCCACCAAGCTTTTAATACAATATCATCAGTCGGTATAGAGTTTTGACGATTCTTAGGGTCTTGCATACGTGCCTCACGCACAACAAATGAGTTTTCCATGCTCTGAGGATCAGCATAACGTTGTGAAAACTCTTGAAACGCCATTGACCGATGCCGTAGTAACTGGCGTGCAATGTCACGTGTAGTTTCTATTTCTATCGTAGCTGACGCCATTTCAAATGGCGACCAATGTTTATGCTTCATAAGATAATTTAAAAGCTTGTCAGCAGATTCCATATTCATCTGTCCGTTAGGATTAGATACTTTTGCACAATACGAAATCAAGTCTTGCATACTATCAATGCCTATAATCGCACCTTTAATAGGTTGTGTACATGCTATTAGTTTTACTTTCATAATATTATCCTATTTTAAATTCGTTAAACTTTTGTTGGACTTGAGACTTATCGAATACAGGTCTATCGTCTATGATACCTTCTGTACCCAACTCTACGTCATACAGACGCATTTTGCTTTTATCTACACCGATTAAGAAACGTTTATCTTTATTAGGATCGTTGTATCTATTCTTAAGTTGCTTGACCATAATTTGACCTTGATCTTCTAGTTCTTCTGTAGACACTAGAGCGAACATTAAGTCGGCTGTTGCGGGTAATCCAAAAGACTCGGACGTATCTTCAAGCCCAGGATCTGAGCTAGTGTGACCAGTACGTGTCGTCTGCGTTGCAGACACAATCGGTAAGTTAAATTCAACTGCAAGTCCTCTCATTTCTTCTGCTATGGCTTTGATATATGTATATGAGTTAATTGATCCGCCCATTGCCTTCATGCGTGCAGAGCCACATATGTTAAGATAATCAACAAAGATTATTTCAGGAACAAACTTCTTCTTTAACTTCAACTCGTTTAGTAACGCACGAAAATGGGAAGTGTTTGCTTGCCCTGTAGGGTATTCTTTAATTATAAGTTTACCATTACCAGCACGTCTAATGTTAGTAACACGATCTTTTAACATAGTCTTAGTCAATGTATCAAGATCACCAATAGGCATATCTAACAAGTTTGCATCAATACGTTCGGCTATGCGTTCTTCTGCCATTTCCATTGTGATATACAGTACGTTTCTGCCTTGACACAAAGCACCAGCCGCTACGTGACACATGAACAATGATTTACCAACACCTGTGCCAGCCAAAGCAATGTTTAATGTCTTGTTTGGTAGACCGCCACCTGTAATTCTATTGAAGTAATCAAGGTCAAAAGGTATTCTTTCTTCTTGTGAGTGATAAAAATCAAAACGTTCTTCTACATTTTCTATGTAGTCGTGACCAACATTAGTATCAAATGATACAGCCAAAGCATCAGTTAAGATGTCAGGTAAAGAATTTTTACTTAGCGTCTCATGCTTACCATCAATTATAGTAAACGATTGCATAATAGCATTATATATTGCACGATCTTGACACCACTTTTCAGTGGTGTCTAAAATCCATTGGTGATTAACATCTTCTGCTTTAAAGACGTGGGGTAGTATTTCCATAGCTTGAGCATAATTGTTATCACCAAAGCGATCGTTCTGGTCTAGTTCAATCTTAAACTCTTCAAGTAGTGGGAGCTTATTATATTTATTAACAAACTTACCCACTTCTTTGAACAACTGCGTATACACACCTTGAAAGTATTCAGGCTTAACGAAAGGCAAAACTTTACGTGTGAATTTTTCGTTAGTTAATAAGTTCCTGAGTATCGTTTGCTCTAGGTTTATGGCTTCCGTTTGTATCATTCGTCGTTCCTATTTCTAAAATATTTCCTAGTATTCCGCCTACATAACGATTGAATTGATTGTTGTCAACTGTCAATTCTGTATTAGGTGATGAAACTATATCAAAACTAAACCTAATAGATTCCGTCACTTCATCCAATTTTAGCGTAGAGAATGATATTACAGTCTCTACGTAATCACCTTTTAAGATGCGTATATCCCATCCTTCTACATCTTTTGGAATTAGTTCGTAGTCTTCATTTTCAATTAAATTCATTATATCATATTCCTTAATAGGTGTAAAGCTCAAACGTCTTCGCCAAGCAATTTTTCACATCGTACTAAGCCCTCTAGGACTTCGATAATTGATGCGTTTTCTTTTATCATTGGATCAGGCGAGTTTACAGTGTATATCGCTGTAAACTTATATGTTTTTTCTGAACTAAAATATGCTTGCTCACTGTGTTCAGTAACTTTTACAATGCTATTAACTGACAACATGTAAGGTTTTTCATAGAGGTCTATTCCAGCAATATAGAATAAACCTCCGACAAGTAAACATTCTATCACGATGTATCTCCATCAATAATAGCATCCATATCTACTAAGGACTTATGCCCAATTTGATACTGTTTCATAATAAACTCCTTAAAGTCTGTATTTTCAAATATAGGTTTCCAAAACTGTGTGTTAAGTGTATCTTTTTCACGCACTTTAGGGTCTTCTAATACGCCTGTTTCTTGATCAATTCGACAATACCATCCATTAGAAGGTTTGCCTACATAATTACCAGCTAGGGCAACCTCTAATAGACCAGAATATTTTTCTACTCCACCATCCCACGACACAGTAATCGGTATCTTAGATTTCTCTTTAACAAAACGAGACTTCTCAACATTAATCACAAAGTCATAACCTTCAATCTCTGTGCCTTTTTTATTCTGACGTCTGCCTAATATCCATATGTTATCAGCAGAGTAATATATACCAGTGCCACCAGACACAACTGCCTTAGAGAACATCTCTTGAGTTTGATATGTGTGATTGACTGCTAATAATGGGATATTTTTTATCTTCAAGTAAGGTGTGCACATACGGAACAAAGACTTTAACTGCTTTGCACGACTCATATCCGCAACTGATTTTTCGTCAAGAGCATCGTCTCGTTCTTTTTTAGAAGCCATATTACCTATAGAGTCAATAACAATAACCACATTGTCTTTTGTTTCTATGCCTTCTAGTTGTGACATGATGTCGTGCTTAAGCTGTTCTATGTCCATGATAGGCGTGTGCATTACACGTGTAGTATCAATACCAAATTGTTCGAAGTAAGATTGCGGTGAACCAAACTCTGAATCATAAAATAACATTACTGCGTCTTTGTGTTTATCAAGATATGCTCCAGCCATTAATAATGCGAATGAAGTTTTAAAGTGCTTAGAAGGTCCTGCTAATACTGTCAATCCAGCATTTAATCCACCATCTACGTCACCTGATAATGCAACGTTCACCATAGGAACACTAGTCGATGTTTGCTCTTTTGTATTAAATATTTTCGAGTCTGCAAGAACATCTGTAGCTTTAATCCTGCTGTTAGTCTTTAGCTTGTCCATAATACTCATGTATCATTTCCTTTCGTTTCATAGTTAATATTCTGTGCTTTTTCTCTATCGTCCAAATTGTATTCTTTACGATATTCATTATTAATTGTGACGACATTATCAAGAAGGGTGAAGCGATTAAAAGCTTTGTTAAATGCCTTAGTGTCTTTGGGAAAACAAGCACCACCAAAGCCACGCTTACCATCAAATCCAGGCACTTTGGTATGAGAGCCACCTATACGAGGATCAGCTTCTATGCCTCTTAGTATGCGCTTATATGAAACGTTCATAGATTCAGAAGCATCATACAACTGATTAAAGAACGTCACTTTAGTCGCTAAGAAAGAGTTGATTGCATATTTTGCAAATGCCGCTTCTACTGGACTCATTCTTACGACCTTTTCCATATTACACATAGAGAAGACATCGTAAGCCCATAACAATCCATCAATAGCTTCTAATGTTCCACCAAATATATTAAACTTAGGTGACACAAACTCTGCCTTAGAATTGTTTTCTGTAAGGAACTCTGGGTTATACACAAATCTACCATCAGCTCCTAGCTGGGATGCTGTAAAAGCTAATCGTTGCATTACATCAGGTGTCACAGTAGACTTAATAGCAATGCCACTTTTTGTATGTTGTATCAGCTTTAAGACAGCATCTTCAACAATAGTAGCGTTTACTACGCCAGTATCGTCCATTGGTGTAGGCGCACATATAAATGTGATGTTAGGTTGCCACTCTACTAGATCATCAATGCTTGTATTATATAACGGATCTACATAGAACATTTCTACGTCACGATGTGTAAATCCGTAGTCTACAGCTTTACCCACAAAGCCGTGACCGACTATGCCTAGTTTAAATTTTTCTTCACTCATAATATAACCTCTTGTTAATATTTTCGACAGTATAACACATATGACACAGCTTGTATACCTTAAATACCATACTTTTCTTTATATTTTGCCCTGACTTTAATGAAATCTTTCAAGTAGTCGTAAGTTTGTTGACGAAATACTTGTGGATCATTGTGATCTACTGCAATAACAATAACACTTTGTTTAATTACCATACCTGTTAACTCATACCATGCACACGCATAAAAAGAAGCCTGCATAAAGTAGTTCTGAATCCACTCCTCTTTCTTTGGTTTACGAGATGTTTTATAATCAATAACAGACAACTCGCCGTCCCATTCTGCAATCAAATCTACTGTACCAGCAACTTCTAGTTTGTTACTATATAACGACGCTTCTTGCACATAGATATTATCTACATGCTTGTCTAGTATTGGCTTGATTTCATTGAATGAATGAATGTTATTTTGCGTAGCACCATCTTTCCAATCTTCCATATTATTAACATAATTTTCTGCCAACTGGTGAACCGCTGTCCCTCTTGTAGATGCTTGATATGAAATCTTATTAGCTTCTTCTGCTCCTACACGTGCACGCCAAGCCATGATAGAAGCTTTAGATTCTTCACTTAACACAGTAGTCACTGATGGATATTTCTTTCCCTCTGGTGTTCTGTAAGTTCGTCCTGTAGGTAAAGTTTCACAATCAAGTTCACCTATAAGTACATCCATATCAATGTGCTTAAACATCTCGCACTCTCTTTCTTAGATCAGTCGTAGAAAAGCGATGATCTCTTTTATTAAAATACAATTCAATGCCACGATTGCGACACACATCTTTACCTGTAAATTCTTTTTGACGATATTCTTCACCAAGAACTCTGATGTCAATCGGATACATATTTATTATATCAAGTAAATCTTCTTCGGTACAATAGACTACCACTTCATCAACATACTTTATTGCTGACAGTTGGGCTTGTCTCTCTACAATACTTTGAATAGGAACGTTCTTATCTTTCCTATCTACATTAGGGTCTACTTGCAACGCACAGATCAAGTAGTCACATTGAGACTTTGCTTCTCTCAACATGGCTACATGACCTGCATGTAATAGATCAAACGTGGATGCAGTGAAGCCTATCTTTTTCATTACATAATCAACGCTGATTTCTCTGGTACGATAACATTTCTTGTACCTGTTGCTTCACGCCATGCATTTGCAATCGTAGGGTCAGTCTCTACCATGAACATCACACTCGTAAATTTAAAGGCAACTTCTGTCGGCTCTGTTGCACCTGTCATACAGATACCAGGAACAAATGATAATGCAGAATCGCCAGCTTGTACTAGGCGAGGTTTGTATAGTATGTACTGGTCTTTCTGAGTTTTTGTGTATCTGCCAACAATCTCTGCACCATTTGGCAAGACAATTGTTACAACAGTTACACCTTCTTTATTTAATGTCATAGTTATTCCTTTACATATTTTTATAGACGTACTCTAAAGCACGATCAGCTTCTTTATCTAGTGGGCGATTTTCGTACCAATTACCATTTTCAAGATCAAACTGTTGACACAGTGTAGCAATCTCGTATGCGCTAATAGGGTATTTGCTTTTTGTTGCATTGCCAGCTGTTGCAATCATTATGGCATACATCTTACTGTACCAGCCTGTTGATGTTATAGACGTGTATTCTGCCGCAAGCTTTCTAGGCCAAAACGGACAATTCTGATATGACGACCATTCATATGTCGCATCCATAGAATCTTTACGATATTGTACTATTTGCGACTGTATGCCTGATGGTAGACGATCAAAGAAACTGTTTGAACTAGAGCGTTCAGGCATAGGATGTTTTGCTATTAGCCCATCGGGGTCTATGTCTGATCCATCAAGGTGACTAAAAATAAAATTATTAGCTCCTTTATACTTTGCAGGGATGTAATACATACGAGATAAATCTTTAGTCTGTCTATCACCTAGATCACCTAGCTCTGTCTGTAAAGCATACCACAACTTCTTTATATCATCTTTGTGTACATCACAAGTAAGGGGAAACACTAATCGAAACTTTGGTTGTGCTTCTGTACTGCTTGCCGTACTGTAACAAATAAATCTATGTTCTTTGAAGCGTGTTTTTAAAATAGTCTCTACGTCACCATCAAAAACCATATCATCTACATCTACTGCCGCCCAACTTGCCCAAGTTAATACACTGTCATTTTTGCGTGTAGTATCTGTAGAGTAAGTAGCAGGCGACATTAGTTGGGCTGACTTTTTATCAGGCAACTCAACAGTAGATAGTTTATATAGAAGACGTTCAAACTGGTCAAAGTTCTTTATATCGACACGCTTGTCTGTCTTAGTATCAAAGAGACTGTTAAACAGTGTCAATGAGTAATTCACATCTTTCATAAGTTCACTTTCTCATAATAATTTTACTATTATAGCACAGTCCATTCGTTTTGTAAAGTATGTTTATCCAAAAAAATCACTTAAGTCGGATACAGGCTCATCAGTCCAACCCAACGCATCAAGGAACATTGTCATAGGCTCTAAGAAAGATTTCTGAAACTGCTTATCGTAATCTATGTACGGATGCAAGTTCAGCTCTTTAGGAAGCTCATTAGGATATGCAATCACATTCTCTCTAATAGGGTTCGGAGTTTTTAAATACACGTACTTAATCTTTTCTCCGTCTTTAATATAATCGTACTTCTTGTGCAAGTTATTCTTCTTTACGTGATGGTTATACAACAAAGAGCCTCTGGCATTTATCGGAGTACCTTTTGCATATATCTTTGTCTTATCTTCCCACTTACCTATATCTGATACACCACGTGGTGAACTCACATCCTCAGGTGGAAGACTATTAAATTCTTTACGAAAGTCTCTGATAAAGTCCTGTGTTTTCGTTTCTTCACCTTCAAGGATAACATGGAACACTTCTTTAAACTTATCACGACACACTTGCGGTGTAGAGGACTTAATAGCCTCGACACCCATAATCTTATGCTTTGGTATTGCATATTGCACACCCTCAGAGTTATGTACGTTTAGAATGTAACGTTTCTTTGCCAACCAAATACCACGATCAGCAATAACTTCTCTATCCATTTCCATACGATCACCGAGACAATTTAGATCAGTACGCATCTTACTTAACATTTTAGCAAACGCTGGTTCGAAATGTGCCTTGCATGACTTGTCTATGAACTTGACTGCACGATCATGTGTAACACCAAACTTATTCACAAAGTCATTCATATTAACATATACTGAATCTGTATCAATAGCGATAACATAATCTGTATTCTTTGTGCCTAAGACTTTATTTAACTCGTGGTTGATAACCTTTTCACACGACTTAATAACATGTTGACCTGTGACTGTCACACCTTCTGCAATACGCAAATCAAAGTAACGATAATACTTATTACCCATCGCACCATATAGACTATTCATAAGAATTTTAATAGCCATTTGACGATTAGTCAAAGTAGCAATCTCACGCTCAAGTTCTTTGGTAGGTGTTATTTGGTACTCTGACTGCGCTTCAAGCATACGTGTCTTAGAACGCTTACGATCATCATAGTATTCTTCAATAAGAGAAGGCATAAAACCTTTCTTACTATTGTCAAAACGCTGACCTGTCGCAGCCATAGAATGATTACTATCAGGATCTATGGTCAACGTTTCTGGTGACATATTCCATTGTGCAATTATGTTAGGATATAGAGACGCAAGGTCAAAGCTCACAACCCAATCATACATGCCAGGGGTGACATCTTTGACGTAGCCACCAGGAAATGTACTATCGATAGACGAAAGGACTTTATGTGATTTTGCACGTGGGACAACAATGTTTTGATCATGTAATGTTCTATAGACAATACTATCCCATATTGCAGTCGTACCGAAAACTTCAGACAAATTACATCCAGCCTTATAGCCCATAGTCAAGGCTAATCCCATCAAGTCAATCTTATCGTCTATACGCTCAATAAGCTCTACGTCTTTTATATTATAGTCTATGTAAAGTTGGTGGTTTTCTTTGTATAAGTTGCGAAGGCTACCGAACTCTTCATAAGACAACTTCTTTTCACCTACCACAACGTGGGCAATATGATCTAGGCGATACGACGCCTGAGGTCCGAAACTGTATCCAAACTTTTGAAACAAGTCTAGGTAATCTAATTGATTGATACCCATGAGTTGATAAGATTTCATCTCTTTGAATTTAAGACGTACACTCTTTTGACGCACATCATTCCAAGGAGACATACTCTTTGAAGAAATATCCATATCGTGTTCTAAGGCAAGTCGCTCAATACGATTGACTAGATAAGGCACATCAAAGAAGCGGATATTCCAACCTGTGATAACATCAGGATAGTCTGCTTTCCACCATGTAACCCACTTAGTAAGTAAATCAATTTCGTCATTACACTTATGGTATTGTATAAGAAGATTCTTGTGTGGCGATTTATCATAGTCGTACTCGCCACAACCCCAAACATGATAGATACTATTACGAGAAGACTTACAGCAAATAGCCGTAACAGGATGTAGAGCGTCTTCTGGCTCAGGAAACCCATCTTCGGAATGTACCTCAATGTCAAAGTTGACAATGTTCATATGAGACTTCTTAAAACTTACTTCACCAGGAAACTTATCTTGAATGAATTGCATAACAACTCTGTCCATACCATGATATGTAGAATTTGCTACTTCCGATTGTTCTTTAATAAAATCTCGCATTGCGTTAGGAGAGCCAAACGTTCTAGGTTTAACATCATCACCATACATAGATTTCCAACCAGTGTCTTCGGCAGATGGAAAAAACAATGTCGGTTCATAACTGTACTTGTTTGATATAGGACGTCCTAAATCATTGTAACCTCTATAGGCAATACGATTACCAATAATCTCAACTGATGTGTAAAAACTCAAAACGCAAACTCCTTATTTGTAAGCATTGTATCATAATTTAGTATATTTGTAAAGCTATATAATATATTTGATATTGTGGCGACCTACACGAACAAAGTCCCACGTTTTTTTTGTGGCTGTGCCTGTTATCTGTAGTGCTGCACGTTTCTTCCAACTACCATTAAATGTCATGTGTGGTAAGGTAGACCATTCCCAACTAAGAACCATTCCAGCTTGCCATTGCGTATAAACCTTATTGCCAAATTGAAGTATCTGTCCCGGTTCCCAATCTTCTATCATAACAAGGAATCGTATCTTATCAGAATTGTATATAAAATCAGGATTGTCTATCACTCTATCTTTGACAGGATTGCCTGGTAGATTATCTACATGCCACATAAGCTGATCATTGGGATACTGATCGTTCATCTTACATGTTAATTTATCGTTTGTATCAAGATGTAAAAAGTCTAATACTTTCATAAACGTAGGGTAATCGTCAGGTGTTTTATCAAAGTCTATTTTATTAAACATAACACTTGAAGGCTTACCTTCAGGATTTGCTTTGTCTTCTTCTATATGACCTAAGCTAGGCTTGTTAGCCGCATGGTTATATTTCTGCTCATTATATCTTTGAACTACAACAGGTCTGGAACGTGCCAAAGCTATTTCTTCTTCAAAGTTTCCTACAAATCTACCCAAACATTTTACATATTCACCATCTTCATCTTTTTTGAATTTATCAAAATGCCAAGGTGATTTAAACAAGATCATCTACCCTTCTAACAACTTCAATCATAGCCGTGTTTCCGTCATCATAGGTGACTTCATGCAGTTCAGTGCATATAAATCCGCCGCGATAATCTTTGCTTAAACTTGTTCTAAGAACAAGTGTGCGACTCACTTCTACTCTTGTACCAACTTCATTTAATTGCTGTTTCATAATATACTCCAATGTGTTTTAAGTGACAGGCCAAGTATTTGGCCTATCATAGTAGCTATATGTACCAATTAGAAGAAGCGTCTACGCCTAACATAGGGTTCTTGCGACATGGCGATAGTCTCGATGTCGCCTCTGTAGATACCTATATCTCTTAGCTCATAATCTGTAAGCGAAGATAAGTCTTTTATCGTTCTGCGATAGTCGGCAGGTTTTTGTACAGATAATACGACAGCGGATATTGCAGATGTGACTGCTGTTAAAAGTTTCATTTCTTCAAGTCCTCTAATTTACCTTCATTCACTGCTGTATACACTGCATGGAATGAATGCGTCTTGTAGTAATCTTTTTCATGCAATAGTTTTGCAATGTGGAAATTGGCTTGCATTTGACGAGCCTCAATCAGAGATTCAAGACAACCTTTGAAAAAACGGCATACTGCCATGATCGCATCAGTTAGGGGATTCGTTAAGTAGTTGTTTACTAGTAGTATTGTATGTGTCATTTTTGGATTCCTCGTTTTTTCCAATGTTAATTTTACGAGGACGCTGATCTTCTGGGATAACATACTTCAAGTTAATTGCGAGTATGCCGTCTTGAATATCGGCTCCATGCACTTCTACGTGCTCCGACAGTCTAAAGGTTCGTCTAAACTTCTTCGTAGATATACCACGATGTACGAAGTCTCTCCCCTTTGATATATGCTCACCAGTTATGCTCAATGTTCGATCTTTCACTTCTATGTCGAGTTCATCTTCACCGAAACCTGCAACAGCCAATTCAATCAAAAAATCTGATTGTCCAATTCTGATGATGTTATGAGGTGGGTAATGATCCTTTGCATGTCTTGCAACATGGTCTAGTTCGCTAAAGAGGTGGTCAAATCCAACGAATGATGCACGTGGAAATAATGTGGTGTGAGTTAAGCCTGTCATTTTGTTTCTCCTTAATTACAAGCAAGATTTATGAGACCAGATTTCTGCATCTCACGTATATTAGACTACTACAAATTGTTCATAGTTAGTCTGCCTGTATTTATATCAGAATCGTAAAGGGATGTCAACTTTTTTTTAATTATTTACCCACGATTTCTCGTTGATTTTTCTTATATTCCGAATCAGTCATTACTTTAGCCTTTGCGGCTGAAATGAATTTTGCCGTTGGTGCTTTATTGAATTCTATACTTATATATGCCACTACATCTTCACCTATTATTGCGGCATCCGTCTGCCTTGTTTTTCCATATCCTATGCCTGAGATTTCATCACCAACCCAATCACTTAATTTCTTATATAAGTTTGAAGCACCCTTTTCATTCTTCATACCAAAGTACATTTCATCGCCATATACAACAGCCTTTTTAGTATAATTAGTATTCTTAAGAATACTATTTATTATTCCTAATGTACCGAGTTCTTTAAGTCCAGCTCTTAGTTCTGTTAAAGTTTTCATTTTATTTCCTTTTAATATGTTGTTCTTAAATATTGAAATTTCTGAGGTTTAGACCATTCTACATCTCATGTATATTAGGACTACTACAAACTGTATTTATATCAGAATTATAAAGGGATTTCAACCTTTTTTTATTTCTAAGTAAGAAAGAATTTATATGTAAGTAGAAGGATCTATGTCACCTTCTACTCCGAATGAAAAGCCTACACGCGCACAATGTGGTTTAATCAAATGCCATGTGCCACGTGGTATCCATATTAGATCACCAGGAGTAAACACCTTGTCAAACTTCACGACACCAGTTGACCAATCAGTAATTGCGTCTATTGTATAGTCTTTCCAGTCTTCTGATTCCCATATACTCCAATTAATACTACCTATGACGTTAAGAAACAACACATCTTCTTTATCTCTATGGACACTATGGCTTTCACTATCGGAAGTGAACCCTGCAAATCCATACAAGGTAATATGGTTTTTATGAAACGTTTTTGTTAGGGCTTTATGAATATCCTTAGCAAAAGATGGTGTACCACTTCGTAAATGCATATCACGTAAAGTTACACGTTTCCTATGATTAACCCAATCCGTTAAAGTTAAAGGATGCGATACCAAATACTTTGTGAAGTCATACATATCATAGTCAATTGTGTCATAAGGTTTACTGCAATAATAATCCCTATTCCTGACATGCGTTAAGAATGTTTCATCAAACATCAACCATTACCGATATTGTATTTCGGACATAGCTCCCAATTAGTCTTTTCTTTATAAGGAATGATTTTAATCTGTCTTAATGGTGCACAATCTAATTCAGCTTTTACAGCGAATGAGGCTAGACCCCAATCACTAAGCAAAGTTGCAATTGTATTCCTACGATTAATATCATTCTCTTCAAGATTAGCTTTCTTACCATCAAGTAAAAACAACTCTTTAAAGTGTACAATAAAATACCTACCTTGCTTATGCAAGATGTGGCATGACTGATACAGTTTATTTTCTTTTCTTGATGCCACACCAATACGTGTTAGCGTTTCACGAACTTTTAAAAAGTCGTCTGGTTCATTTAATAAGATCTCTAACATATCTGTAGGAGTCCAATGAACTATTTTATTTTCTTCCACCTTTACTCACCTTTTTTCTTATTTCTGCAACTTGACTAGATGATAAGAGTGTGAGTGCTTGGCGAGCTTTTTCATTGCTATAACCATAATATTCTTTCACGACGTCCATGTCATTATTCAGTTCAGGTTTAATCCATTTAGAGAAACGTTTTCGTTTCCTAATCGTATTTATAAGAAAATCAAATTGCAGTTTGTTATCAAGATGATGGTACTGATTCATCACATTTGCAAAAAATATAGTGTCTTGAAAGTAAGATAGCGATCTATTAATCATAAAAGGCGCATACGCCTTCTCAGTAATATCATCGACCATAATATCTTTTTTGCTTGAATTTATAGCGTTTAAATATTCAAATGGGTTCATTATAAAAACTCCAAATCCATAACTTCAGTCATACAAGCAACCAAGTTTATTTCATAGTCTGCAACGAAGGCAAACTTGTATTGATAATCAGCAAGTATTAACACAAGTTGTGGTACTGATGCAGGTTTTAGATAGTCTAGCATGCTATCATATATACCACGAATTATAGCAGAAGTGTCTAGGTCTTGGTGATTAACCACCCATCCACGCATTTTTTTCCAGTCTTTATTTTTTAGATGATGCATAAGTTCTTTAAACGAGTCAGCACTGCTTTCGGCTAAATTATTAATGTTATGAATTGTATTATCACTCATTGACAAGCTTTGTGCTTCATTGACAACACGTCGCCAATCTGGTGCATGCTTCATAATAATTGGCACTAAAGCTTTGTCTTCATACTTAACGTTTTCTTCATCAAGGATATACTTTAGTCGCGCCATGAATTGACCAGCTAATGATGCAAGGTTTTTCTTAGTCGTATTAAATTCATATATACTACAACGTGAATGTAATGGTTCAATAATGCGGTTTTTAAAATTACAAGTAAGGATGAAACGACAGTTGTTGCTGAATTCTTCAATAAACCCACGAAGGGCTGGTTGTGTTGATTGCGGATTAAGATAGTCTGCCTCATCAAGAATAACAACTTTGTAGCTACCAGTAAGTGATATAGAAGATGCAAACTGCTTTATCTTACCGCGTAACGTATCAATGTTACCTTCTTCACTTCCGTTAACAACAATGTAATCACATCCGATTGCATTGCATAACGCTTTAGCCACAGTAGTCTTACCAAGGCCAGCAGTTCCAGTGAAAAGCATGTTTTGCATCTCACCAGAATCTACTATAGCTTGAAAGGTTTTCTTTAGGCTTTTAGGTAAAACAGTATCAGCTATGTTAGTAGGACGATAGCGTTCAACCCATAAAAAGTCTTTAGTCATTGTGCTCTCCATAATATAAATAATTTGTAAGTGTAAGTCAATTAGAGCGGTATGTAAACTCTTTATTCTTTGTTAGCGGCATTCTCTGCTTGAAAAGCTTCGGCTACTTGAATTAGTTGTGCCGCTTGATCACGAAGACCACCGATTGTTGAAAGTTCTTCACCTTTAAATGCACCACGTTGGGTTAATGTATCGACTACTGCGATACAGCTACGTGCTACACGATTTGAAAGGTCATAAACCTGTGAGTGATCTTGTTGTTCGGCTACTTTAGATGCCATAATTATGCTCCATACTTTGATGATTTTTCTAATGCGATCCAATATTCTGCATCAGAAGTTGTGTTGATAAAATGTGAGATTAGTTTAGACGAGATTTCTACCTTATAGTCTCCTGGTAATAGTTTCATATTAGCGATACTTAAAACAACATTGAACTCATCAGTGTCATATGTTCCTTCAACATCGATAGAGAAAGTGTTTGATGTGGGATTAGCTTCATCAAATACAGTTAGACTTATAGAACCATTGTTTGCACGAATGGATAAAGTCGAATGACCTAACGCACCAGCGGCACGTTTAATCTTATTTAGCGTATCATTTGAGATAGCAAAATTAATTTCTGTGTCTGGCATAGTGATGTCTTTAGTAGACGTAGTGAGGTATTCACTGTCAGTAAAGAAATACTTAACCTTAGATAGACCTGATTGGTCTTTAATGAGTACATGAGTGTCCTCAAAAGACATTGCTGGTTTATCTACAAGTCCAATAACATTCAAAAACTCGTTAAGATCGTATACGCCAAACTTCTGTGGGAAGTTTATATCGAGTACGGCTTTACCAAATACATTCTTACCCTCAGAAAGAGTTCGAATAATATTTCCAGATTCAACCACTATGTTTGGATTGATAGTTGCAAAGTTCTTTAAGACCTGCAACGCATTTTCATTTAGTTCCATAATTAACCTTTCAATTTATGTTCTTTGAATAGTAACACATCAAAGCATGTTTGTAAATACATATTATCACTTTATATTACTAAAGTTTTTATCTTTAAAAAACTCTAGTTTCTTTTCAAATTTACTTTCAAGCATATCACCCTTATGTGATATAACAAATACATTTGTATCAGCAGTCAAAGTCTCGATTATCTTCATAAGATTATCAACACCTTCATAGTCTAAAGAAGAATCAAAAGTCTCGTCTAAGATTAAAAGATTGGTTGAGACAGAGTTCTTCATTTTTGCAACTTGACGCCATGTAAACAATAGAGCCAAATCGATACGTTGTTTCTCCCCTTCAGAAAATGAAGCGTAAGAGAAACTATCTCTGTGCCTTGATTTGATCGTTTCAGAAAACGATTCGTCCAATTCAAAATGCACAAAAAATTCTAAGGTTTGTAAATAATTATTCACAAGTTTATTAATAACTGGTATGTACTGTTTGACGATCTTAGTCTTAATGCCAGTGTCTTTTAACATTTCTGTGATAGCTATGTTATACTGAAACTGTTCATTAGACTCTAACCTAGTCTCTGTAAGAGCGTTCTTTTCCATCACATAAGATTCAAGATCGTCTTTGGCAACATTGATGTCACTACTTGTATCGGTAAGGTTATCTATTTCGTCACTCAATACTTTAATCTGTAATTCAATACGAGACATTGCAGATTGATTAGCGTTCATCTGTGTTTGAAAGTTGCGTATCTCTTGCATCTTATGTTCAGCCGCTTCTAATTCTTTCTGTGTACTCGTCAGCTTTACTTCAATATCAGTCAATGCTTTGCTTAATTCTTTCGCTTTAGCCTTAGCATCATTTAACTTTTCAGCCTTCACATGTTCTTCTATATCCTGACTACATGTGGGACAAGTAGAATTGTCTTCAAAAAACTTAGCGTCTTTGACAACTGTACGAACGTCTTTAGTGAATTGACTTTGATAACCTAATAGTTTTGATTTAGTAGACTGCGTACTATTAATAGTAGTAGGAATAGAAGCTCCAGCCTCTACCAAGTCCAATAATTCGTCGTTATCTTTTAAAATGCCAGTAATATCTTTACGCATCTCAATGATATTTGTTTGTTTTTGGTCTTTTAAATCTTTATTAATTCTGTTGACATCAGATATATACTTTTTTTGTACGTCTATCTTATTTTTCTGTATGTCTATCTTGTAGTCTATTTCACGAATAACACCTTTTAGAATGGAGTTCTTTTCCTTTATCAATGAGTTCATCTTAGAGAACACACCTATGTCTAATAAGTCTTCGATAACATCTCTACGATGTTGTGCAGGCAACTGCATGAACGGAACGAATGAAGAAGATCCTAGCACAACAATTTGATGAAAGCTTTTATGATTGAGTTTCAAGATGTTTTGTTCTAGGATCTTCTGGTACTGAGTTGCATGTGACTCTTGGTTTAGCATCTCACCATTCTTATAGATTGCAAAGACTGCGGGTTTAATCCCACGTACAATCCTAAACTCTGATCCAGCCGCTTCAAACACGACTTCGACAGAGCAGTCTTTATTATTAATAGAGTTGACTAGCTGTGGTTTATTAATATTACGATGAGGCTTACCAAACAATGCGAATGATAAGGCATCAAGTAATGTGGACTTTCCAGCACCATTGTGACCTACGATTAACGTAGTCTTAAATGATTGGAAATCTATCTCGGTAAACGCATTACCTGTAGATAAAAAATTCTTCCACTTTAATGTTTTAAATAAAATCAACTCAAACAACTTTCATAATATTAAAGTATTATAACAGATTTTCAGACTATTGTAAACAGTTAATTATACTATTTCAAAAGTTTGTGCTTCTTGTAATAGCTCTGACATTTGCTTCTTGATACGATCACGATCCAATTCAGTATCTACTGCATCTACATATGTATTCAATAGGCTAGAAGTGTCTTCTAAAAGTACATCCTCGTCTACAACATTCTCTCCTATAAATTCTGCAAAGCTTTCTGCAATCTTTAATTCGTGTATGTCTCTGCTTTGTATATCGTCTACAAATTTATCAAACGCTTTTATGTCTTTCTTATTAACCACGTTAATCTTTACAAACTTATTATCTACTTTAGAAAAGTCAAAGTTTGTCATGTCTTTGTTTATATCGTCATAACTTATACGCTCAAACAATGTATAAGGATTATGGATTGACACAATTTGTTCAGTAGAAGTGTCGAATACATGGAAGTATTTTTTATCATGTGCATCATTCCAGAAGAACTCCATTTGAGAACCTAAGTAATGTATATTATTTTTAGAAGACTTAGTGTGGAAGTGACCTGAGTAAACACTATCAAATCTATCAAAGACAGAAGAATCCATGCCATGAATACTCTCTACACCTTTTGCCATTTCGTATCCGATGATGTCAAAGTGACCGCCCATATATCTAGCTGGTGTATCACGAATGAACTTCATCGACTCTTCTTCATTCTCTGAGTTTATCCAAGGGACTAAAGCAATCTCAAACTCATCATATTTCATAGTAGTAGGCTTGTGGATAATAGTAACCACATCCATATAATGGCCTAAGAGTTCTTTTAAAGAGTTTAGATTGTTAGTATTCTTATAGTACACATCATGGTTGCCTACAATAATATCCATAGTCATATTATGTAATCGCAACTTGTTAAGGAAGTGGTGACGATTTCTATTCAATGATTTAAAGTTTATAAACTTTCTATTATCGTAATAATCACCAAGATGTATGATGTGCTTTATGTCGTGTTCAATACAATACGGAAAGAATACTTTCTCATAGAATGTTTCTGCATTATCTAATAGTATATTAGAGCTGTTACGACCACCACAGTGCGTATCATTTAGTAAAGCTATTTTCATAATATAAAGTCCTAATGTTATTTAAAAACGCCCAGAAAAGATGAGATACTCGTCGTTTTCGTTTTCCCAAATACTAATCACATTACGTAATCCAAGGGCTAACCAATCATACCCATTTTGATCTAGTAGGTTTCCCCACTCAGCGATTACTTCATCGATCTGTTCACGAGACATTGTGTCAACTTCTTCGACACCAAAATGTTCTGTCACCAAACCAATAGCCCAATCGGTCATTTCACCTTCTAGCCAATCAAGCGTCTTGTGTGGTTTGTGTACTTCAAATTTATCCATAATATAAAGTCCTAATGTTATTTATCAAATAGTCACAGATTCCCTGACTATGTAGAATTTGTTTCTAGTCATATTATTTTCATTCTCCTTAGTCAAGAAAATCTGACAGGTCTGAATCAACTTTAAATTGATACTTCTTACGAACCTTCTCATCTTTGGCAAACTGTTTAATATCGGTGTCTTTTTCTTTTACCGCATCAATACGGCTCTTTAATGTATCAATAAACCCTTGGACGACTTGCCTAGAACCTGCATCCATTTGACCTGATACCACATAGTCTTCCATACCAGATTGCGACAAATACTTCAACTTAGTATCTTGTTGCTTCTTTTCTTTAGCAATGCGCCGTAAGAATGCGTACCAGGATATTTGTGTAAAGTACCCAAAGGCATTTGGTTTACCAGTACGTGTCGCCGCTTCAATGTTATAATTCTGAATTGCCCTTAGACAATTCTCTACTGCATCCATAACCATTTCTTCACGATATGTGTATCCAATAAAATTTGACTTATGAGATAAACCCTCTGCAATCTTTAGAAAGCAGTTAGCAATATAATCGTACACAATGGGTAAAGGTGTTTCATTAGCCTGAGCCTCTTGTAATACTGTGCAATACTCTACCACTGCATTTGAAAAGTCTTTATTGTTGACGTAATGGATGTTTTCTTTTGTGCGTCTAGCCATGATAACTCCTAATGTTCTTTCAATTATAAACCATTAATAATAAACTGTAAACCCTTAAATTGGTTTTTCTCACTTCATTTAGCTATTGACAGATTGTTCAAACGTGTATATAATAAAGAAGTAATGTATTGAAGGGTAGTATATACCTAGTGTATTGTCTTTTTAGGAAAGGATACAATATTGTCTGTATCTTTTTCTTCGGTAATCTCTTCGTCTTCATGTGTTATTTTAAAGCCACTTATTTCTTTCATACGCTGTGCCAATTCTTCATCGGTCAGCTCTTTTGCTTCGATTGCATTATAGTAGTGCTTGAGAAGTTCTTCTGTGGGGTTGGCTTCTGCCATAACAAACTCAGGGTTTAATACCTGTAGTTGTTGCTGATCTTGGTATACCATCCATGTTCTAAACTGAAAGAACCTACCAGTCAATTCATTATCTACACAATGAATCTCATACACATTTCTAATTACAAATGAGTGTTCTTCTTCGGTAGGCCATTCTACTATGTCAGCAACGATCTCTGTACCATTACTTAACTTCATATGCTTTATGTGTTTCATTCTATGTCCACCTGTACTATTTTATAATCAAATTGTTCTTTATGATAAATCTTAACTCTTTCAGCCGAATGTAAGAGCGTGAAGTTCTTCTTTGCTTTCCAATGTAAGTCGTCTGCTATATCAAACAACTGTGTAGTCGTGTCATTATCTGACTTACGAAGCCCACGCCCAATAGATTGTAACACCTTGATTTGTGATTTACTCGGTGATGCGAACACTATATTGTGTAGGTTACGTATATTTATACCAGTAGAAAACGTCCCTAGAGAAGCCACAATGATAGCATCAGATTGCGTTTCAACAATCCCTCTAATAGTTTCTCTTACTTTGGCATCAACGTCACCAGAAACAAAGAATACCTTACGACCTTCTGATGCTTTAGCCTGTATCATATCAAACAAAGGTTTTCCATGACCTTCTACTCTTAGATACAATACTAGAGTGTTGCCCTTTTGATTTAAGGCAAGGTTACGTATAAATTTATTACGTCCTTCATGCTTTATTATAAATTCTATTTCCTTTTGATAATCGTTATTTGTATTATCAAGTCTTGTTTCGTCTGCATACTTCAACATCAACATAGTAATTTTTAATTGAGCAAGGTCTCCAGCATCTTGTAACGTCTTTGTTTTTGTGACTTGGTAGACAGGACCGAACAAACCTTCTAACACTAGCTTGTGTGTCTGTGTACCATCTAAAGTTCCTGTAAGACCAAATCTATATTTTGCTTCTACTGCCTTGTTCATAATAGACGACAAAGACTTTGATTTAAATCCATGACACTCATCACCAAATATCGCATCAAACTGATGAAACCATTTACGTGGCATTTTATATATCGATTGCCATGTAGAAATTATCACACGTTTATTAGTATCTTTATCTTTACCAGAATATATTCTATGAACTTTTGCATCAGCATCGTATCCATAATCAGAAACATCTTTATACAACTGTTCAACCAACGATGTTGTAGGAACAATAATAAGTATTTTATTCTTACACGTTGCTAAAATATACCTCATTAAAATATACATGATTAAAGATTTACCTGAACCAGTTGGAGATAGTAGAATAGCGTTCTTACGTCTAAGGCCAATCATAACTGCATCGTGCTGATATTCTCTAGGCGTGTACGGCATATTCAATAAATGGTAGAACTCTAGCAAATGGTCTTCATTTATCTCGTCTAACACCGCTGGAAGCCCATACGCGGTCTCTATTGTATCCATGCTATACTTACGCTCTGCACAGAACTTAATAACATAAACGTAAAGTCCAGAAGACAACTCGCCATTCATAGAATTGTATAGACGTATCTTTCCGTCCCAAACCTTTGCTTTAAAGGCTGGCATAAATTTGTAACCTGGTACAAAAAAGGAAAAGTAATCACTTAGCTCTTGAGCAATACCAAGGTCACAGTCTATCGTGAGCATGCTATAGTCTTTAAGCTCTAATGTAATATCAGCCACTAATATAAGAACCTTTTGGTCTGTACCATTGTTTCTGATCGTGTAGTCTACCTAGGAGATTTTCTATCTTACTAAGCTCAGTACCTTCAGCACGACCTTCACCATACACTCGCACATTTGCGTCTGTTGGAGTTACATCAAGGGTATACCTTCTGGACAGCTTTGCCACGTACATTCGTAATGCGTGCTCTATAATATCTAAATCTTCTACATCTAATTTAAATGTATCGTTGTGCTTACTCATTATCCACCTGCTTCAAAAGTTTTCCATTTAATCATATTACCAATTGTCTGATGTCGCCAATTAATATTAGATACTATTTCACTCAAGGTACTTATAACAGTTTTCCAATACTCAAGTTTCTCTATTGATTTTTGAATATCAGTATCAGCGTTATAGTAGTAGTCCATTTCACCCTTTAATACTTTAAGACCATGAAAAGGATCGTACTCCCAACCATTAGCCACAATATCATCGCCAGACATTTTACCATTATAGTAAAGCCATTTTTGCTTTAGTAATATCTTTTGAGATTGTTCTGATCTCTTAGACATCAGTTTAGCCTCTGAGAGAAGTCTCAAATACTTGGCGTGTAGTTTTGGGGTAAGTCTTGAAGCTTCGTCTAGCTTTGTATTAATTTGGCAATCTTCTTGCCACATATCTAAAATCACATTTAAGTCTATCATAATAATCCTTCATATTTTATCTAATTTCAAAGTAAGTATACCTGAAGTTAACAGGATATGCAATGGTTTGTTCAGTAGACACCGCTTCAAAGTTTACAGAGCCTATCGATGTTGGCATACAGTCTATATATCTTATTTGTTTGAGTGTGTTATTGGCACTTGATAATACTGACAATGTAATGTCTGCATACGTTGGTGGGCTAACATCATAGTCCACAGTACCACTTAATCCCATAGGTCTTTTTTCTTTTGTTTCTACTAATCTCTCAAGCCAATTCTGCATCTCTTGATATGAATTTAATTCTTCATCAAGGATAACATTAACACTAAGCTCTCCGAATGATATTTTATCTGGTGCAAAAGGCACTGAACTCACACGTGAATATGGTAACTCTACAGCAGATGCAGTCATGTCAGGATGCGTAAACGATTGCGCAAAGTATTCTAAGTTTGGAAAATTCTTACGATTGATCAACATCTTAAAGCCTGTTGGCTGTAAAAAGTTAGTAGTTGTCAAAGTGCTTATGTTCTTTTTTGGATTCAAGACACTTGTATTAACTGGATTTAACTGAGGCATAATCGTATCCTATTTTTCTTACACTTATATTTATAAGGTAAATTAAAGGGTTTATTTGAAACAATGAAAATAGTAGTTGACATTATCCTAGTTTTCTATATAAAGATTATAGAAACAATAAGGAAATATATTATGTCAAATGCTTATATTGTAACAGGTTCACAAGATGGTGTCATTAGTGTTTTCACTAGTTGGAAAAAAGCAACTGTAGTAGCACTAAAATATTGTGGTGAAGAAAGTCAAGAAGTATATCGAGATGACAATGATGATCGTGCATGGACTGTCCGATACTTCGAAGGATGGGATGGAGAAGCCAACATTGAACGTTGGAACATGAAATAGTATGTGTTGACAAATAAAATCATATGTGATATAAAGATAATGTGAGTTAAATTTTTAATAATCTTGGAGGATTATAGATGAAGTTACTTAAGTCTCAACGTGAAGCTCTTTCATATGCAGTCTCTTATTATGACGCATATTGGAGAACCTATGATCAAATCGTAGTAGCTCCTGAAATCTACATTAAGAAAGGTTTTCATTCTAGCTGCCAATACATTTCTAAAGCAGATGTAAAATACTACTTGGATATGGAGAAGCTGATAGATGCTGGCGTGATTGCGCGACTAAAGTATACGCCTATGGGCAATAAGCGATCCGAGTGTGATAATCATGCGGCTCATATCATCGACCATGAAAAGGTGCGTGAGATGTTGGATTATAGGACAGGAGTTGTAGCATGAGAAGTTGGTCTGTGATTGCTAGTAGTAAATGGTCTACAGAAAAGACAGTTGGCTTGACATACAGTGAGGCACGTGAGTTACATTCAACACACCATATATCAGGTAAATGGTATATAGTACAATCAATCTTAGAAGGAACAAAATAATGATACGAGAGTATACAAAAAATGAAGTAGTGAACATTTATTTGGATTGGTTCTTTAATTATCAAACAGCACCAAATGATTTATCCAAAAAGTATGAATTAAGTATTGGCTCAGTGAACCAGATTATTAGTGTTGGCTTTAAAGAGCATTACAAGCAAGTTGTATCAGGTGAAAGAAACGAGACATTAGGCTTCGGAAACAAGATAATTAGAGTAGGAACATAACCATGAGTTCTGCATATAAAATTAAACCAAGAGATAAGGTTACAACTAAAGAAAGCATACTTATTGCTGAATTCTTAAAAAACAATGCTGTCACAAAAATTAAAACTGGACACACTATCACTGGATCACAAAGGTTTAAAGAAGACAAAAAGAATGAGGTGTATTACAAAAAATATAATGGTAGTAAGACATAAAAAAAGCCCACCGAAGTGAGCTTTAATTAAGTGGGATAGGTTAAACACCTATCCCTTTTTTGTATTTCTTACTGTAGGATGTTGTCTACACGGAAGATTCGGTAGTATTGGTTAGTCTTAGCAGTAGCTAATCCGTCATTTGGAGTTGCACCAACGAATGGGTTTGAGACCATGCCGTAGCGTGTCTTAAATCCGATTTTCGGTTGGAAGTCATTCTCACCAACTGCACGAACCATAGTTAATGGTACGTATGGGCAATAGAAGATACCAGCATCGTATGCGTTTGTACCTTTATAGCCTACAGTTACGTAATCTGCAACTGCATATGGATCGATGTACACACGTGTACGACCATTCATAACACCAGCGAATGTGTTGCCTGTATCGTCTACTTGTAGATCTACTGACAATGCTGGAGTATAATCCAACATACCAGAAGCCGCTAATGCAGAAGCTACGTCAGATGAACATAGGATGAAGTTACCCTTGCCGCGACGTGTTTCTTTTGCAATTACGTTAGCTTCACGTTCGATCTGCATGATCAAACCTTTGAACTTCTCTACTGACCAACGACCATCTGCATCTGTTGACAAGTCAAAGATACCTTGGATAGCAACGTTAGTTGACAATGCACCAGTTTTAGCTTGGCTGTTGATTGAACGAATTACTTCGCGGTTAATCTCAGCTAAGATTTCTGTTGACAAGATGTTAGCTAATTCAGTTTCAGCGTCTAAGCCGTGAATTGCTTTCAAGTCTTGTGCAAGCTCTAATGAGTATTCAGCTTTCAAAGCACGTGATTTTGCAGTCACAGTAGCTTTTTCAATTGTGAAACCCATCTCGTTGAAAGTAGAAGATGTGCTACCTAATGCTTCTGCGTCGCCTGTTGGCATACCACCAGCAAATATTGGACCTGTACGCTCATTGTTGATTGAGCTGTCTTTTAGGTTGTATGAATCAGCTACACCAGAAGTTGCAGACGAGTCATCTGTTAAACCATTTAAGCCAGATGCACCAGCACTTTGTGTCACACTTGAGTCACCAGAGAATACTGTATCTGCTTCGTTGAATAAAGCTTCTGTTGAACCAGTTGTACCAGCTGTATAACGTGACTTCATTGCAAAGATCAAGCCAGTTGGACCTGTCATTGGCTGTACACCACATAAATCGTATGCGATCATGTTTGGCATTGAACGACGTACTAAAGAGATTAAAACTGGATCCCAATTAGCTGCAGAAGAACCAACGTTATTTGGTGTTTCCGCTAAGAAACCTGATTGAGCACGCTCTTCATTTAGTGCTTTCTCTTGGTTTTCTAAAGTGACAGCAGTAACCGAACGGCGATGCTTGTCTTTGATTGAAGGCGCAGATTCTTCATTAAGAACTGGTGCCCATTTTTTGACTAAACTGTCATATGATTCCATCATTGGATGTATTCCTATTAATTAAATTTACTGGGTTGATTTGATTGCGGCAACGTAACGCTGCATTGATTCTGATAACTCTACCTGAGTAGTTGTGTCATCTTCAATCAATTCTTCGCTTGTTGTAGCTTTTTTGGCAAAGACAGATTCTTTAATGGTTGCAACTTTATTTGCAAATTCATTATCGAAATCGTAACCTTCAACCATGGTGCGTAATTTGTCAACTTGTGTGTCAGCTAAATCACTTGACGCTTCACGGATAGCCGCTTCACGTAAATGGTGTGCAACTTCAGCTTTAGATGCAAGTAATTGCTCTGTAGCTTCGTTTAATTTAGCTGATAATGTATCAACACTTTCTGCAAGATCATCTACTAGATCAACTTTGGCTTCTGGGATGTCTACATAAGATTCAGTGAACAAGGTCTTTAAACCTGTCATAAAGTCTTCTGCTATTTCCGCACGGAGACCTGATTGGATTGCCAATTGGTTCTCTTCTACCCAAGCTTCAACAACGTAGTTGAGATAGCTATCAACTTTTTCAACAAGCTCTGCTTTAGTAGCGGATACTTCTTCATCAAGTTGAGTGGCATATGATTCTTCCAAACGATCAACTTCTTCTGCAAGCTTTGCTTTCACATTAGCTTCAAAGATAATAGTTGCTTTAGCTTTAAACTCTCCTGAAAGAGTTGCCTCAGATTCTACTAATGAGTTAAGTTCGTCATGGAAGTCTACTTGTAAGTCTGCAGCTTCTGTGGCTACCACTTTATCCATTTTTTCAGCTTTCGCTGAATTTGATTTGTCGCCCTTGCGCTTTTTAGCTTTGGGGCTTTTGCCTTCTGCAGCTTTTACTGAAGCTATTGAGGCTTCTTCTGCGTTCTTCGGATCGTGAGCTTCTTCGATTTCATTCTCGTCGAGCACCACATCCTGGTCTTGGATTTGATCAGTCATGTATGACTCCTAATAAGTTATATTTTTCAGTTCCGAGAGGAAATTCTTAAACTCACGAGCCTGTACCTCATAGAGGTCAGTTCGAGAAGCCTTTTTAATTTCAGTCTCCATTTTTTCAATTACCTGAGATTCGATAATGCCGTTGTTCCAAACCCACTCCACACCTTCCATAATTCCATTGACAAAAGCCGTTGGAGCTGATGGATCTTGTACAATATCAACTGTACTAAGAATGAAGTCATCTTTGACATACATTACGCCGTTACGATTCTCAAGACTACCCATACCACGAGTTGACACACCTAGTTGAACGCCACCATCAAGAAGACCTTTTACAATCTGCCCCATAGGAGTTTCCAATATGCGTGCTTTTCCTACAACATCATTTCCATTCCAATCAAGGCTTTCTATGATGTGCGAAACTTTATCAAGATTTACAGTGGGACCTTCTGGATGGTTAAGTTCTCCAACTGCACGTCTTGTTTTTACCTGTTCTGTAACGTATTTATTAACGGCTGATTCCATGATCTTCCGTGGATAAACTCGTCCATTTCTATTCTTTGATTCTGATTGCATAAAGACGCCTTCAATAAAGTGGTCTTTACCACCTTCTGCTTTGGCCTCTGAAAAACATTCAAGATTATTATCTGTGTATTCTGCAATCAGTTTCATTCTATTATCCTCTAGGGAAATCTACTGGTGAAAGCTTTACGGCTGTATTTGCCGCAAATATCTCATCAGACTTTGCTTTGATAACGACAACAGATTCCATAGGAGCTAATGTCATTGATCCTTTAAGTACGTTTCCAGCAGTTTGTATAGTCACAAGATAAGCTGTGGTTGCATTAGTATTAACACAACGTACTGTTCTGGCTTTATTTATATTCAATAATGCTGGCACTCCAGCTGAGTCAGTGTGTACAGCCGCTGCAATTTCTGCGCCTGTGGGTGTTACAAAGTTTACCATTTACTTACCTGTCTTTAATTGTTTGATGAACTCTTTAGCCATTTTCTCAGCAGTCTTTTGATTAGGAAAAGTGTCAAACTTGTCGCCGTCTATAGACACATCAATCATACCTTGCTTACTAGATGTGAATACAACTGGGTATCCATTAATCTTTTTACTTGTGGATTTAAGTCCAGCTCTTAGTTCTTTTAAGGTTTTCATTTCAATCTCATTCAGTTATCTTTATTTATACAAAAATAAGTTTACAACTTTAATTAATTCCAACCTTCTTTAATCTTCATCATCATCATCTTCATCGTCCTCATCGTCGTCAGACTCTTCTTCTGTTTCATCGTCGTCAAACTCTTCTTCTGTTTCATCGTCGTCTATTTCTAAATCCTCAGGATCGACATCTTCTACATCATCTGGCAATTCACCAAATATATGTCCTGCCGCAACGACCTTTTGTTGGGCTAAAGCATCATCGATACGTTGACCCATCATTTGTTCAAAGCTATTTTCTGCTGCATTAAAATCTTTATCTACAACACTGTCTATAAAATCTTGTGTACTCATTATAATCACCTTTGTTTATTCGTCTTCTTTTTCATCAGACTGATTGTTATTATCTACTTCTTTATCTTCTTTATCTTTAGGGTCTTCAACTTCGCCTACTTTTATTTCAGCACCAATTTGATCGCCCATTTCTTTAATCTGTTGTTCATCAAAGTGAAGAACATTTTTCATAATCCATTCTTTAGAGAAGTATTCACCAGCATATGATTGAACTTCATTTAATATACCTAGGCGTCCCTGTAGAATTTCTGTTTCTTTCAATTCTGTAAAGTGATTGTCACGAACAAAATCGATATTGATATTAGATTTCCAATCGTCCCAATCTTCTTGGACTATGATTTGTTTTAGAAGTAGTTGCTTCTTTAGTATGTTTAAGAACAAAGAAGAAAAACGACGACGTAGTTTGTCGATAAACTTTTGAAATTTAAGTTCTTCTCTGCTTATTTCAGACGATCTACCTAATTGGAACGTGGACTCTTGCTCTAGTCTTTGTACTGGAACATTTAATGCACGATATAATTTCTTTTGAAAGTATATGATGTCTTCGATTTGACCTAGATTATCACCACCGGGTAGTGTACTAATCTCTGTGCCTTTACCGCCTTCACGACGTGGAAGCCAGAAATCTTCTAGCATAGACATGTGTTTGCGATCATCCTTGACTTCACCAGTGGTTGCATCATAGACAATTTTATTCTTATAACGAGCCATGATGTTTTTCATGTACTCTTCGGCTTTACCACGCGGTAAGTTACCGACATCAACGTAGAATATTCTACGCTCAGGTGCACGTGCCAAACGATAGATAACTAATGAGTCTTCCATCATTCTTAATTGGTTGATAGGCTTTAACGCCTTATGTAGATATGATACTACTTTTTTACGATGCTCATCAAGCAATCCAGATGTCACATAGCTTATCGCATCTACGTTTATCTTGACAACGTTTGTAGCTACGTTTCCAGGCTTTTCTTCGTAGACAAAAAACTCACTTACTTTCTCTACAATGTCAGCATTAGTAGTAGGATCTTTCTTTTTCTTAATCTCTTTTACTTTGCGAATTTTAGTCGCATCGATAGGACGAATTTCTTGTATACCAGCTTTTAAGTTGGCTTCATTAACAACTAGGTGATGCACCATTCTGCCGTCAATATACCAACGTTTAAACATATCAGAACCTAAATCTGAAAAGTTTAACATAGAAACAATATCATCAAATTCAGTAAAGACTTGTTTCTTAACCTTGTCACTCATACCTTTGATCTTATCAAGGTTTACTTTGACAGGAGCTTCAAGTTCAGATGTGCTTACCGCTTCGTTACAAATCTCATCAATTGCCATATCCACTTCTGGGTGCATGCCAACTGCCCTGTATCTTTGGACTAACTCTACAGAACCTTTTGCGTTATCGCCTTCAAAATCAATGTACTGACCTGTGTGTGAACCAGATGCAGTTACGTAACCAGCACCATCATCGTCGATAGGTGGTACAATTGAGGGTAACTTTACTTTAGCCTGTGCATTCTTTTCTGCTTTACGCAGTTCAAAACCAAATAATTTAACTATTGGACCAGCCATAATATATCCTTCTAAGTGTAAGTAAAGAGGGGCAAGTTAATCACCCCTCTAATATCTTTATTTATAACAGCTTTTTAGCTAGTTACGCCAGCCGCTTCCCAATACTGTATCTGGAATTCGACTTGGAATTCTTCGATAACATCAGTAGCTCCATAACTAAGATCAATTGGTGATACATTCGTAGGAAAACAACCACGGAAGTTGTATGTCTTAAGTGATGAACCATCTTTATCAAGTTGTTCAACGATAAGATCTGCTGAATAATCATTCACACTTGTCAAGCCAGTGTTTGCTTGATGGTTGTTCATGCCATTCATCCAACGTTCCATTGAGTCACGTACAACAAAGTCTGTGTCATTGATAATAGTCGGTGTCCATACATCAAATGTACGATCGCCAGCCATTTTTAACTGTCGTCCACGAAATGGTACTATGATAGTACCAAGTATAGACCCAGGAAGCTGTGCCGCTGAACAAAGGAATGAAGTAATTTCTACATCACCTTGTGCATAAGCAGGAAAGTTTATGGTTGCTTTGAATAGATTTGGTCTAGCTCCGCCACCTCTTAGTTTTGACTTAAAGTCATCAACGCCTAATATTGCCATTTTCTAATATCTCCCTTAGACCGAGCCAACAACTTCTTCGAAGTCTACACCAGTTCTAACAGCTACGAAATTTAGTGTAACGTAGTTGATTGAACGTGCAGGCTTGATGAAGATATTTGCTATGAATTCATTTCTATCTATAACGGCTGCGGAGTTATTTGATTCGTCACAAACAACACGGAAATCTGTAATACCGCGACGACCTTGGATTTCTCTCAAGAAAGGTTCTACGATGTTTACAAATTCTGCACGTGTAAATTCGTCATTGAATTCAAACATAACATTTCTTGCAGCAATTGCAATTGCTCTTTCCATAGTCAGGAACAAGCGACGAACGTTGATACGATCGAAAGCTGATGGTCTGGCTAAGAATGTTTTATCACCAAATAACAATACGCCTTGACCAGGAATATTTGCAACTGGATTAACACCAGCTTTATATAGTGTGTCTCGTTCTGCTTTAGTCGGAGAATATGTTAAGGCAGTTATACCTAAAACTGAACCACGTCTTTGACCAGCTGGTGAAAACCAAGGTGCCGCTTGAAGATCAGAAGCCGCCATAATACCTGCAACCGAAGATGCGTCTGGAATTTGGATATATTGGTCATTGTACTTGTCATATACTTTAAGATAGTTGTTTGAAACAACCAAGTAAGACGACCTTGTAAACGTGTCTGTTGTTACAATTGAAGTAGCAACTGGTGTTGATGCATTCACAACTGCAGCTCTGTTAGGTGATGCTACTACGACACAATCTTTACGTGTAGTTCCAGCAATTACAATCATGTTATTAACAACAGTTGTCATATCACCTTGTGCTGACATACCAGGAGCGATTAAGAAGTCAACAGTAATTGTGTCAACGTCACTAAACAATGCCATACCTGTGCCATACTGTGTTGCAGTAAGTGCGGCTGAATCAGCACCAGCAGTTAAACTAGATGTTATTGGAGCAGATGCAGATGCTTGATACGTTGTACCTTGAGCGGCTGTGCCAGCATTAGTTAGTGCAGCTAATGTACCTTCAAAAGTTGCAAGGTAAACATATTTAGATGCATTATTAATTACGTCTTTAACATAATTAGATGATCCGTCTGAAGATTTTGCATCAGATGCAACAGAGACAAATGCGTAACGCTCTAATATAGTACCAGGAGTTCCTGTAAACAGACCATCCTCGTCTATAACTGCAACGTGTACTTCGTCATTTACAGCACTTCTTGCTAATCCATAGGCAGATGTTACTGGTGGTGAATCGAAAGCCGCTCTTTGACCCCATACTGAAAAGTATGTGCCTGAAGAATCTGAGCCTGCTGGACATAAAGAAACTCTTAAAGAGTTACCTAGTGCGCCTGGGTATCTTGCAATCCAACTACCAGCATTTGTGTCACCAGAGTCAGAACCAAACGTACTTGATAACGAGTCAAAGTGCTCTTCTTCTCTCACAAGTAACGTTAGCCCTGCGGAGTTTGCATTGTATGCTGCCGCTGTAGCTTCTCGTACCACTTGTAGAGAACTTGAATATTTTAAATAGTATGCGGCAGACAGAAAGTCTACAGCCTTAGTAGATGATGGGGAAGCGAATGTCGCCGCAAGATTAGCCTCTGTGTCTATCAGAGTAGCTTTTCTAACTGGTCCCCATCTAAAATCACCTACAAATGCGCCTGTTGTCGATTGTACATTTGGCACTACGCCAGTTAAATCAACTTCTTTGACTACAATTGCTGGGGATTCTGATGGACTGAATATTGCCATGTATAGATCCTTTTCAGATATTAATTAATAAGTTATCATAATACGAGTTCTTTATCATTATGTGTATTTATAACATTTTAATATTGTCCAAATGCCCATTTCTTCTCCTGACAATGATAGCATATTTTACATGGTTCTGTGTAATTATTAGTTCTCTCAGCATAATACGTACAAGACCAACTCTCTTTAATATACCTTTCAGGTAAATCTAATTGCTTAAACAAAAGAGCTATGTCTCGTTTGTCCATATGAGCAAAAGGTCTATAGGTTTTTGCACCAGTTGCATGATGTACTTGATAGATAGTATTAGTCTTATTGACTCTTTTTTCATCTTTGTACATACTACCCCAAGTATTAACAATGTTCCATGAAGGTAGTGCAGTAAGGCCAGTTATAATTATTTTTAAATCCTTGTACTTTTCATACATTTTCTTATCAAAAATACCATGAATTTCATGTTGTTCATTAATACCATCCTCTTCCCAATGAAATACTTCAATTTCTTTTATATTAAGATTTGGATGTTTAATTCTTGCATCAGATAAAATACCTTTGGTAATAGATGCAGTGTTTGTAACTCTACTACCAATTGATTGCATAGGAAGGATAGACACATTTGGAGATATTATATCACATATATAAAATAATAAAACCAATGAATCTAATCCACCAGAAATACCAACGCCGACCATTCCAGAATCAGGTAAGTCCATAATTTAAAATCCCATATTTACCTTAACGTTTTTATCGACTGTCCATACACCCATATCTTCTTCTAGTATATTACTTTCGTCGTCTTGACCATCGTTTATAAACCCGAATGGCACTAAATCGTTTTCAATCTCTTTCATACGTTGTTCAAACATCATTTCTTTTAGATTAACATCAGTCAGTTCTTCAAAGTTATTACCCACGGCAAAATATCCAAACAACACTAGGTTCATCATTAAGTCGTCATGGTTTCCTTCTGATGCTTCGTATGATGCACCTTTGGCTACAAACGTGGACATCTCTAATATAGTCTGAGGGTCTACAATATCTAACTTGCCATGTTCAATAATGTCTTTAATGGCAGAACACCCAATACGTTTTGTTTTCCTAGTCATCTCTACACCAATACGATCAGCTCTTATAAGAGAATCCATGTGAAGGTTTTCGTACTCTAAATCATTATATAGGCCGTTACAAACCAGCGATCCTTGATCATTAGCTTCAATAATAGTATAAGCCTCATTGTAGAGATTTGCATACTTATAAATAATTGTAGGGTAGAGGATAGGTGAGATAGTATTACAGCGATACACAGCAACCTGCTTAAAAGGTCTTTGGCTAATATCGATCAAGTTAAACGTGCTATAGTCCAATCCTCTACCTCTCGCAACATCAACTAACATTATGTAGCTATGTTTGGGATCAGGATTTTCATACATTAAAAAACTACCGCCTTCTAACACTTGTACATGAGGTTTGGCTTTTTGTCGTAATAAATGTTCTGCTGAAATTAAAGTTGCGCCTGTGCCAAAGAAAGTGTTACCAAATTCTTGATCAAATTGTAATTGGCTTGTATTACCAATAGTCTTGTCTTTCCATTTTTCATCACGACCAGGAACGTCCCACCAATCAACTCTGAATGGCACAAATTCACTTGTGTTTTGCATAGCACCTTCCCAAATTTTATGGAACATGTTACCTATACCATTAGCAGTAGAAGTGATAATAATCTTTGTGTCCTTACCAGATGAAACAACTGGATATGTAGACGTGTAAAATTCTGCCGCACGTTCAACAAATGCAAACTCGTCTAAGTACAATAGGTTAACAGACATACCACGAATTGAGCTACCACTAGTTGCGGCTGCAATAATTCTGCTTAGATTAGAAAATTCTAAAGAACCTTTATTTAAAGCCTTTGTGCCTGGTTGTAAAAAGAAAGGTAAGTTCTCTAGCATCAAAGTAACTCTTGCCAACATTTCACGCGCAGTAGCACCCTTGTTTGCTAAAACAGCAACAGTTTTCTCGGCATGGAATATTGCATACCACAATAAGTAAGCAACAGAACTTATTGATTTTCCAGACTGTCTACAGGCAAGCACAATAGAAAATCTATTATTTTGAAAGTGACTAAACATTTGCTCTTGATAAGGATACAAATCAAATGGAACAAGCCCTCTATCTAAGCTGATAACCTTACAGTATGTTCTTGCAAAGTAAGAAGCATCGTGCATGCACTTAGCATACTCTTTGACTTGCCATTCAGACCATTCTTGTACAACGTTATCGGCTTTAACTTGTCTATTACCATTATAACTTTTACTCGTATCCATCACAATAGCCATTATTAATCCTTGTCTGGTAGTACGTCTATGACGTCACCCTCTTTTTTCTGTAAGTCTGATAGCATTTTTTGTATTTCTACAGTAGACCCAACTAATAAATTATTAGTGATGCCACCAGCTGGAATATCAGAAGGATCTTCCTTCTTAATATCTTTTTTCTTTTTGTGTAAATCTAATAGATTACCATTGACATCTGCCATTGTTTTCATTAGGCCAGAAAGCACTTCAAATGCGCGAGGGTGTTCTGTTGATCTTGCAACTTCGATCATATCTTCTAAGGCCGCTGAACCTTTTACTAGGATGTCGTGGTAAGTTTGTCTTGCATACTCAAAATCATTATCTACATTATCAGATGAATCAATCATGCGCTATCTAAAGCTCCATAGAATGTTGTCGTAAATCCATAATCACTATCTGGACTTGCGGATGCTGGGTTAGGTATCACTCTGATTGTTGAAACTAACTCATCAGAGTCTTTTATACCACTATTTATAGTGTGCAATTTCATGTCTGCTTGACGTATAATCTTACCAGTTGTAACAGGACCATAGAAATTAATTTTCATTTCAAAGTCTAAAGTGTAAAGAATACTACGTCTTTGCTCTAAAGCACCTTCATAGTCGTCTGTGAATGAAACACTCTGCAAAGAAATAGGGCTGTCTTCTAATATATCTTCACCTGCAATAGGCTTTATTGTTAAAGTATATTGTGGAGCAAAGTAAGGAACAATCTGTTCAACTATTTGTAACGCATCATCTTGAGACTTTGCATAGATGTTTAATTGAAAGTTTATATTATAAGGTACTGGTGTTTTAACTTTGTTTCTATCGTAAACACTAGTGCCTGTAGTGTTAAACTGATTGATCTTACTTAATTGTCTGACTGGATCATAAACAATATTAACAATCTCGAATGATATGCGAGGAAGTTTGATAGCCAATTGTCTTTCAGCATCTTCACCATTAGTCTGTGATCTAAGACGTTCAATAAAATCACGTTTAGGCGCATATGTCAATGGTACTTTAACTTGACTTATTACTGCGCCAGCAGAGTTCTTACGTAACACATGTAAGTTATTAAACAGACTGCCAAACACGGCAACTGATTTACGAATTCTTTGATGATAGAAATATGTACCAAACATTATTTAAGTCTCCACGTCACCAAATGGGTTGCTTTCAGAGAAGTCTAAGAAGCCACCAGCTATGGTTTTAAAATCAGCATTTTGTTCATCGTCAGAAATTCTATTATCCTCTACAACACCACTAGCCTGTACGACACCTTTTGCACCCGATGTTAGACCTGTGATTGTTCCAGAGTCAAGGAATTCACGGAACGTACCATCTGTAGAACCAATGTGAGCCAAAGATAACACGCTATCAGAATCAGAAGCAAAGTTAGCCGCTGGTGCAAATGCGACGACTTCACCCCTCATAAATATTCCAAGGTCACTGTCAAGTGTCTGTGAAACGTTTTCGCCAACTTGGAACAAAGTTGCGCTTGATGAATCTTGATGTAATGTAAGATCCATTTGATAGGCACTATGCTTTTCAATATCATCAATAGCTTTGACACCTGTATCAAAATCTTCATCATTGTATTCGAATAGAGAACAACGCATTTTAAATGTTGGTAGGTTCTTAAGCTGATAAAAAGGAGATTCGTCTTCGACCTTTTGAATTTCAAAAGTAGAGTTTGACATAGGCAAATGTATTAAATCACCTTCTCTAGGTCTATAGAAAGCAATATCATTCTTACCGACTAATTGATCAAAGCGACGTCGTGCAACAATAAACGTTGCTTCGTCTCTTATCTCAACACCGAATTTTGAAAACAAGTCTCTTTCACCATCAAAACCTTCTAGGTTCTCAATATACATTTCAATCTTATGAGATTTTTTAAATTTAGAAACAGAGTCGTCACCAAATATACGATCTTCGTTTACTAATTCACGAGGAATATAGAAAACGTCTTGACCATACATTTGTAGAGACTCAATTATTATGTCTTCATATAATGTCTGTTCGCTTTTAACGCCGACATTGAAGTATGCATTGGTTGCCATATTATCCTACAAAGAAATCTGGTGGAAATTCGTGTTCTAGTCGCATTGTTTCTTTTAGTGTTGCAATCTCGGCAGTAGCATCGTCATACAATTGTCTACCATTAAGAAGAACGCCGCCTGGAAGTTGCATACCTTCAAACTTAATTAGATTTGCACCCCATTGTTGTTTTATCAACTGTGTGGTGAAGTCTTTTACAAACATATCATTATAGACTGATGTGAAAGTTTCTGGATTAATTATGTTGTCTGTTTCAAGAACTACGTAATCACCAGCTTTAATAGATTTATCATTCATGTTACTAAACCACTTTAGACGATTCTGATGTCTACGGAAATTTACTTGTGGCGTGCCAGTCAATTGACTTTCTAGTAAAGATAGATATTGTTGCATCTGTGTGAAGTAACCAAGATCACCTATAAAGCTACCTTGGTTTGCCACATCTTGTAGCATCAATTGATATTTAATACTAAAAAAGTTTCTTGAAACTGATGCACCAGTTTGTATTGGTAATGCTTTTATAACATACAATATATTGGTAGGTAAAGTTATATATTCGTTTGTAATGTCTGTAGCAGTCATTAAATGAACATGAAAACCTCTTGATACTGCATCAGAATGAAACTCTGCATAATACTGTAGAGCGTCGTCTATACGATCGTCTATTTGATCCTCGTCTACGTTAATTTCAATGACAGGAGCACCTAGCCTACGAAGAGCATGGTCTTGTAATTGTACTCTGCTTGTAACGATAGCCATTAAAAATAATCCTTCTGGTGTAATAGGAGAGAGATATTATTCCCTCTCCATTCTATTTAGCTTAGTTTAATAGTGAGCCAGCGGCATTATATACATTAATTCTATAATGAGAAGCCGCTTGTCCGTCTAAAGTACCAGCATTAACACCACTTGTGCCGTTGACATCAACTGTTCTAAGGGCAGTTAGTATCTGTGCGGCTGACTGATCGGCTGTAGCATTTGATTCAATGCCGTCTAGTTTAGTACCATCGGCGGCAACGTCACGACCATCAACTGTTCCCGATGCGGCAAGGTTGACAATAGTTAACGTACCTGAGCTAGGGTTGTAAGTAAACCCTGTATCTGTTCTTGTAGGTCTATCACCTGTAGCTGCACCAACAAATATTGGAAAGTTTGTGGCATTTGTTGAGTTATCAGCAGTTAATGTCACTTTTGAACTTGTAGTCGCAGTAGCTACTGCAATATTAGCCGTACCATCGAAAGATGTACCACCGATAGTTCTTGCAGTTGCTAATGCAGTTGCAGTTGCCGATAAATTTACTGCAATATTAGCACTACCATTAAATGATGTTCCACCGATAGTCCTTGCAGTTGTTAAAGTGGCGGCTGAACCAGATGTGTTTTGATTACCAGTTGCATTAACACCAGCAAGGTTTATATTCGCTGATCCATTAAATGATACACCACCAATAGTCCTTGCATTTGCTAATGTAGTTGCGGTATTCGCTAAAGCCACTGCAATATTAGCACTACCATCGAAAGATGTACCGCCAATTGTTCTTGCAGTTGTTAGCGTAGCGGCTGAACCAGATGTGTTTTGATTACCAGTTGCATTAACACCAGCAAGATTTATATTAGCACCACCATTAAACGATACGCCACCAATAGTTCTTGCAGTTGTTAAAGTAGCCGCTGAACCAGATGTGTTTTGATTACCAGCAGAATTAACACCAGGAAGGTTTATATTAGCACCACCATTAAACGATACGCCACCGATTGTTCTTGCGTTTGCCAATGTAGTTGCGGTATTCGCTAAATCTACTGCAATATTAGCTGTACCATCGAAAGATGTACCGCCAATTGTTCTTGCAGTCGCTAATGCAGTTGCAGTTGCCGATAAATTTACTGCAATATTAGCCGTACCATCGAAAGATGTTCCACCGATAGTCCTTGCAGTCGCTAATGCAGTTGCAGTTGCGGCATTACCAGTGACTTCACCAGTAAAATTAGTTGCTGTTATCTTACCTGTACTTGGATTGTAAGTAAGCCCTGTGTCATGTTTTATCGCCGTAACTGCGCCACTTGTTGCCGCGTCAAACTTAATTGTAAAGTTTGTGTTACTTGATTCGTCTGCTGTTGTTACAGCACCAGCAGCTGCCCATGATAGTGTTTTAGTACCACTTGTTACTAAGGCTTGTCCAGCAGAACCATCTGCATTTGGCAATGTCCATATAACGTTAGCGGATGGAGAAACTGGTTGACCAAATCCTACATAGTTACTTGCGTTACTGTCAAGGAACCTTTGTTCTGTTACTGCTGACACAAGTGATGTTAATACGCCTGAGCTAGGGTTATATGTTAAGCCAGTATCCGTCTCAATACCCTGTGTACCTGTTGCACCATCTACGAATGTAGGAAATACTGTTTCATTGGCTGTATTGTTAGCAGTTGCCGTAATTGCAGTGCCTATTGCTGCAGTGCCAGATGTGTTTTGATTACCAGCAGTATTAACGCCTGGGAGATTTATAGCCGCTGATCCATTAAAGGATACGCCACCGATTGTTCTTGGAGTAGCTAAGATGGTTGCAGTTGCCGCATTACCAGTTAATTCACCTGTAAGTGCGCCCTCAAATGTACCAGCTTTAACAATACCCAACGTGACTGAACTATCAGCCATGTTTATAGTACCTGAAACATCAGAGTCGTAAGCGTTTAAGAATGTCCACTTAGTCTCACTCACATCAAAGAATAGACCCATGTGAGTGTGGCCTATACCTGAGCTACCAGTGTTTCTGTTTGTAAATATACCAGTATCAACATTGATAGGAGATGCTGAACCTAGCCATGCGTTATTTAATGTGTGACCAGTTAATGCACCAAATTCTACACTAATACCATTTGCTAATGTGTGCGCACTATCGTTAATTCTAATATTTTCACCTAGGACAGTGGCAAATGCAGAGTCATAAGAAAACTTGAATGAGTCACCAGCCGAGTCTGCACTATCAATTGCAAGATAGAAAGCTCTGTTGACAATATCTGTAAAGTGACCTTTAAGAACCGCATCATCAAGACCTGAACCTGTTACCAATGCAGTGTTTGCATCACCTATTGTATCACCTTGGTTAAGATTACTAAATGCGCCACCAATATTGATATTCTGTGTGGATGCGTTTACTTGAGTACCTAAAACTGTTAAGTTATTACCAACAACCAAATTAGTGCCTATGTGAGCATCACCAATAGTTCTAAAGGTTTGAGTCGTATCATGGCTTAACTCGACCAGAATTTGTCCAGTGCTTGCATGACTTGTTAAAACACGACCAACTGTAATTGGAAAGTTAGGGAATGAATTTTCTGTACTAGACAATGCACCAGCTGATGCTCCAAGGAATACAGCGGCATTGGCAGTCAAAGAAGACGTGTCGATGTTATTTACTAGACCTGAGTTTGTTACGTACCCATATGTGCCATTCTCAATATCATGGGTTGCAAGACCAGCAACTTCATAGTGATCCGCGTTTGATCCGTCTGCAAGTCCGATTGTAGGTGTAGTACCTTGCACACCAACATAATAGACTGGTTTACCATCAAGGACTGTTGCACCAGATCCGTTATAAACTCTAGTAACTTGCTCTTGACCAACTTGTAAAGTCATAGCAGCTTCGTCGTTGTAGACTGCTAAAGCACCGAATGCTGAGTCGTAAAATACTCGACCTTCTGCATGTGCAGGGACAATACCAGAATAATCTAAGAAGCCTGGTGCAATTGAAGTGGCAGTGATAACATCGAATGTTACGTCGTCTGTTGTTGCAACTGCTTGACCAATAGCAATGTCGTTGGCATTTACTGTGACACCAGTACCAGCACCAATGTTTAATGTGCGTGTAGCTGCAATAGTACCGCCACCAGTTAAACCTGCACCAGCAGTAACAGAAACACCTGAGTGATCAATATGTTCATTTCCAACGAATCCGCTTAGATTGTCATGTACAATTTCTCCGTCATTAGTTGTGACGTTATCTGCATTTACTGTAATACCAGTACCAGCAATAACATTAAGTGTTCTTGTTGCGGCGATAGTACCACCGCCTGTTAAACCTGCACCAGCAGTAATTGTTACGCCAGTGTGATCAATATGTTCGTTTGCAACAAATCCACTTAGATTATCGTGTACGATTTCTCCGTCATTAGTTGTGATGTTATCTGCATTTGCAGTTAAACCAGTACCAGCAATAACATTAAGTGTACGATTGGCGGCGATAGTACCACCGCCTGTTAAACCAGTGCCAGCAATAACAGAAACACCTGAGTGATCGATATGCTCATTTGCAACAAATCCGCTTAGACTGTCATGTACAATGTCACCATCAGTTGTAGTAATCACACCAGTGCTATTATTGTATGTAATACCAGTACCACCACTTATAGCGTTCTTAGCGTCACTGTCTGCACGCGCAGTCGTGTGATATAAATTATTGCCTTCGCCTAAGTTCGTAGTGGTTTTTGTGGCTATTCGCACATCAAATGCTGAGTCAGCTCTTGCAGTTGTATAATAAAGGCTACTACCTTCTGTAAGATTAGCTGTAGTGAAAGGACCTAGTGTAGCAGTTGCAGTAAATGTACCACCATCTGCTGTACCAATTGTTAAGATGCCGTTACTACTATCGTATCCAAATGATGCAACACCTGCAACTGGAAATACTCCAGCAGAGTCTATTAGTCCTTGAGCGTTTACTGTAAATTTTGGAACTAAAGAACCAGAACCATAAGTACCAGCAGTCACACCTGTGTTTGTTATTGATATTTTACCAGCGGCAGAGTCGTATGTAATTCCTGTGGAAGCTACTAGCTTGGCTCTTACTTCTGCTACACTAGGACCTGTATATGTTAATACGCCTGTTGCAGGGACATATGCAAAAGAACCATCTCCACCAGCGTCTGTTAGACTGATTGCGTTCTTTGCATCAGAATCAGCTCTTGCTGTAGTGTAGTATAGATTATTACCTTCGCCTAAGTTGGTAGTGCTTTTTGTAGCTATTCGTACATCAAAGGCAGAGTCAACTCTTGATGTTGTATGATACAAATTGCTACTGCCTTCAGTAATCTCATCTGTATTATCCTTTGATGCTATTTGTGTAGCAACGTATGCTTGCGTAGCAACTGGAAGGTTTGCCTGAGTTATAATGCCACTTACGTTTACTGAACTATCAAACGTTGAAGGTCCTTTGACTGTAATGCCATTCTTAACTATAAAATTCTTGTCTGCCATGGTTCATTGTCCCCGATGGTTATGTGATAATTGTTTGGTGGGCTTTAACTAATATTGTATTTGCAGGATTACGTGTAAATTTAACTTCAATTGTGCCTGAGTTATTTGTTACAGCTAAAGATCCTAGATCACTATCACCAGTATGTACTATACCATATTCTGTACTTGCTATATTTGTTCCGTCAAATGCAGTCAATATTTTAGAGATTTGTGTCTCTGTAGAACTGTCATTGTATGCTGAAATATTAAATTCTATTGCAGTGGATGCACCACCTGTTACATATGATGCAACGATTGTAGCTGATCCGCTTGTTACTGATACACCAACTGGTTGTGCTTTAACTATACCATTCTTAGTATAAAGAGTGCCAATGTAAGCACCTCTAAATCTTACATTATCTGTGCCAATATCAATCGCATCTGAATCAGAGGCAAATAATGCACCAGAAATAGTTGCACTATCAAGTGTTTTATTAGTTAGTGTTTGTGCACCCGACGTTGTAATAGATTCAAATCCACCAGCGGTCGAACCATTATGTACTCTAATACTATTTAATTGATTATCATATGAGATTTCACCAGCAGCCCCAGTAAAGTTATTATTCTGAGCTGTTGTGCCTCGTCTAAACTGGACTACTGTAGGCATTTATTTAATTCCTTATTTCTATACACTTGAATCTACGCCAAGATCTATTGTTGCTAACGAACCTACAGGATCCATACATTCAAATGTTCCGCCTGTTGAAATTCCAAACGCATCAATTTGACCTGCTGAGTCTACTGTTCCATAATTACCTTCTGGAAAGCTAACTGCTCCAACGCCTGTTGTGATTGCGTTATCTACATATATTTTATTTACCGCATCATTATTATCAGAAGGCGAAGATAAATTAACAATCTTAAGACTGCTCATGTTTATCTGACCAGTCATTGTTCCACCAGATGTGAGCAATGTTCCTAATTGTGCCGAATCTATTTGAGCCTTTATAGCATCAGAATCAGTAAAAAATTTAACTACATTATCGGCATTTTTATAAAAAAGTCTTCCGTCTTTATAGTTAATAGCCAATTCACCATAGGCCAAATCGCCAACAAGAGGTATCTTGCCAGCCGAATCTGATTTAAGTAATCTAATCTCTACGTTAGACAATGTTTATTCTTTTCTTTTTAGTAAAACTATATAATATTAGTTCTATTTATAACGATTAATACTCGCCGCCGTCAACAATATTCAAAGTTACACCACCATTAACTACAGTGAATTGAGTATTATCAAAGAAAGCTAAACCTCTTTGCGTGTATGAGGCGTTAAATACATTGATTTTAAACTGACCGCTTGATGAATCCAAGTCAAAACCGATAGATGCATCAGCAGCAGTTATCTTTGCTCCTACATCAGAATCAAAACCTAAATATGAACCAGCAAGTGTACTCGCTTTAAATGGCGCAAGTGAAAATGACGAGTGTGCTATATTAATTGCAGTCGATCCTGTTGGATCTAGTGTATAGTTATCATACACCTTAAATGTCTTATCTGTTGCGTCTCTGAACATACCAGTAAACGCAAAACCTGAACTATCTTCTTTGCGTCCAGCCGCATAACCAATATCAATAGAAGCGTTTGGGCTTCCAGCTGAGTCATTAGAGTTAAGCTTGATGTGATGGTCTGCAACGTTCAAAGTCTCTGAATTAATAACAGTCTGTGTGCCTGTAACTGTAAGCCCACCTGTAATTGTGAGATTTGCCAAAGACAAAGTGTCGTCAATATTAATAGCAACGTTGTTATTAGTTACTACTGTTCTTAAACCATTACCACCCGAAAAAGTTAAAGTGTCAGCTAGGATTGATACAGAATCAGTTCCAGAGTCGCCAGCCAAAGCAATGTTAGTAGCAACACTTATTTCTCCAGCAGAGTCAAGTCT
>TARA_R110001606_G_scaffold8020_3_pt1 | contig 44485 bp, 37 predicted proteins | sample TARA_R110001606 | Tara Oceans TARA_R110001606 (sample SAMEA4398315) | marine metagenome | biome: Polar Biome; feature: [SRF] surface water layer (ENVO:00010504); material: water (ENVO:00002006), including particulate matter (ENVO:01000060) such as... | depth 5 m
GCCGCCCGGAGGCGGCTTCTCTTTCTCGGCGGGGTGGCGCTTCAGTCGCGCTCGTTGAGCGGAACGAATTCGCGCTCGGTCTCGCCGGTGTAAAGCTGGCGGGGACGGCCAATCTTGTAGGGATTGGAAATCATCTCGTTCCAATGCGCGATCCAGCCCACGGTGCGGGACAGGGCAAAGATCACGGTGAACATGGAGGTCGGGATGCCGATCGCCTTGAGAATAATGCCGGAGTAGAAGTCCACGTTCGGGAACAGCTTCTTCTCTTTGAAGTAGGGGTCGCTGAGCGCGATCTCTTCGAGCTTCATGGCCAGCTCGAGCTGCGGGTCGTTGACACCCAGTTCAGCCAGCACTTCGTGGCAGGATTCACGCATCACCGTGGCACGGGGGTCGTAGTTCTTGTAAACCCGGTGCCCGAAGCCCATCAACTTGAACGGATCGTTCTTGTCCTTGGCCTTGGCGATGTACTCGTCGATCTTGGAAATATCGCCGATCTCGTCGAGCATGTTCAGCACCGCCTCGTTGGCACCGCCGTGGGCGGGGCCCCACAGGGCGGAAATACCGGCGGCGATACAGGCGAACGGGTTGGCGCCGGAGGAGCCGGCCAGACGCACCGTGGAGGTGGAGGCGTTCTGCTCGTGATCGGCGTGCAGGATAAAGATCTTATCCATGGCGCGGGCCAGGGTGGGGCTGATCTTGGATTCCTCGCACGGGTTGCCGAACATCATGTGCAGGAAGTTTTCCGCGTAGCCCAGGTCGTTGCGCGGGTACATCAGCGGCTGGCCAAGGCCATACTTGTAGCACATCGCCGCAATGGTCGGCATCTTGGCGATCAGCCGGTAGGCGGTGATCTCGCGATGCTGTGGGTTATTGATGTCCAGGGAGTCGTGGTAGAACGCGGACAACGCGCCGACCACACCGCACATGATGGCCATCGGATGGGCATCACGGCGAAAGCCATTGAAGAAGTTGCGGATCTGCTCGTGCACCATGGTGTGGCTTTTCACGGTGGCGACGAACTGGTCCTTCTGCTCGGCGGTCGGCAGTTCGCCGTAGAGCAGGGTGTAGCACACCTCAAGGTAGTCGGACCTGGAGGCCAGCTCCTCGATGGAATAGCCACGGTGCAACAGCTTGCCCACTTCACCATCGATAAAGGTGATCTTGGATTCGCAGGAGGCGGTGGACGTAAAGCCCGGGTCGAAGGTAAAGATGCCGTTGGCGGTCAGGGAAGAGACGTCGATCACGTCGAGACCCAGGGTCGGCGTGTGGATCGGAAGTTCCAGATCGTCCCGGCCCTCTACCTTGAGAATGGCTTTCTTCTCGGTCATGGGAATTTCTCCTCGGTGTATAGAGGGTACCCCAATTGGGGTAAAGGAGCCGTTCAGCCGTTGCCGTCGAGCGGCGGCCCACGACTCCCAAGGTCCTCCAGAGCGCGGGGGACGTTAAAGTTTTGGTGGGTCTTTGTCAACGAGAAGGACCCGTGTCACAAAGGCGACTTTTGCAGCGTAAACAGCTGATTAGAGCGCTTTCGCCGTTCCGGCGCGCCACCCCTTCGCCGGTTCGATGGGAAACTGCCCTTATAAAACAAAGCGTTAGCCCGAACTTCTAAATGCCTTGGCAAGCGCCACATCGCCGACCGGGGCACCCATGGTGGCGCGCGAAGCGATTTCGGCGGCCGGCGTGGCATTGTCGTGGACGCGCTGTTTACTCCGTGATCAGTTCATGGCCGGTGTGGTTTGCGCGTGCCATGGCGACGGCGCGAATATCTTCACCGCACGGAGAAAAGCGTCAGTAACCTGTTTGTTTTGCCGGGGACGCGGCGATATACTGCCGCCCGCGAAGGAGTCTCCGGCTCAGTCCCTTGCGATCTTCATCGATCATGACGGACTGACCCCGGAGTTCCCAGTGGGCTCCACCCCGGCCCGGGCACTCTTCGGTTTCCGATCTTCACATTCTGATCTCGCCGACGGTGTCAAGTTCCCGACAACCGCTCCGGTGCACCCGGAGCCCGGCAAAAGTGTAGGCTACCGTGAACGACAAAAGACCCGTCAACCTCGATCTCACGACGATCAAGTTCCCGGTCACCGCCATTGCATCCATTACCCATCGCGTGACCGGCGTGGCCATCTTCGTGGCCCTGCCGATTCTGCTTTGGATGATGGATCGCTCCCTGGCGTCCCCCGAGAGCTTCGCGGATTTTAAACAACTAATGACCTCGCCACTGTTAAAGCTGGTGGTCTGGGCGATTCTCGCCGCGCTTTTCTATCACCTGGTGGCGGGTATCCGGCACCTGATCATGGATACGGGCGTGGGTGAAACTCTGGAAGGTGGCCGTCGTGGTGCTTCCGCCACGTTTATCGTCACCGCGGTACTGATTCTGTTGGCAGGAGCCTGGATATGGTAACCAGCGTAACAAGTCTGGGCCGTAACGGCCTTTATGACTGGCTGATCCAGCGGGTCTCCGCTGTGGTGATTGCCGTGTACATGATCGGCATGCTGGGCTTTCTGATCACCCAGTCCAATCTGGATTTCGACACCTGGTCCGCCTTCATGGGCTCCGCGCCGATGCGGATCGCCAATACTCTTCTGGTGTTCTCCGTGGCCGCCCATACCTGGATCGGCCTGTGGAGTGTTACCACTGACTATCTGACCAGCCTGACCTTCGGCAAAGCCGCCACCAAGGTTCGTCTGGTGGTGCAGATGGTGATTGCCCTGTTGCTGCTCGTGTACGTGCTGTGGGGCCTGCTGATGATCTGGGGAGGCGCATAATCGATGTCCATTAGAACGATCACCTTTGACGCAATCGTCGTTGGCGGCGGTGGCGCCGGTATGCGCGCCTCCCTGCAGATGGCGCAATCCGGCTTCAAGACCGCGCTGATTTCCAAGGTCTTCCCGACCCGTTCGCACACCGTGTCCGCCCAGGGCGGCATCACCTGTGCCATTGCTTCGTCCGATCCCAACGACGACTGGCGCTGGCACATGTATGACACCGTCAAGGGCTCCGATTACATCGGTGACCAGGACGCCATTGAATATATGTGCCAGGTCGGTCCGGAAGCGGTGTTCGAGCTGGATCACATGGGCCTGCCGTTCTCGCGCACCGAGGAAGGCCGCATCTACCAGCGCCCGTTCGGTGGCCAGTCCAAGAACTTTGGCGAGGGTGGCCAGGCCGCCCGTACCTGCGCCGCCGCTGACCGTACCGGTCACGCGTTGCTGCACACCCTTTACCAGCAGAACCTGAAAAGCGGCACCCAGTTCTATAATGAGTGGTACGCCGCCGAGCTGGTCAAGGACAGCCAGGACAATGTCTGTGGCGTCATCGCCATCAACATTGAAAGCGGCGAAACCGTGTTCTTCAAAGCCAAGGCCACGGTGTTCGCCACCGGCGGCTCCGGGCGCATCTACTCCTCGACCACCAATGCTCTGATCAACACCGGCGATGGCGTGGGCATGGCCCTGCGCGCGGGTGTACCGGTCCAGGACATCGAAATGTGGCAGTTCCACCCCACCGGCATCGCCGGCGCGGGCGTGCTGGTCACCGAAGGGTGCCGGGGCGAGGGTGGCTACCTAATCAATAAGGATGGCGAGCGCTTTATGGAGCGTTACGCGCCCAACGCCAAGGACCTGGCGTCCCGGGACGTGGTGGCCCGCTCCATGATGATGGAGATCCTCGACGGTCGCGGCGACGGCCCGGACGGCAGCTACGTGTACCTGAAACTCGACCATCTCGGCGAGGAAGTACTGCACAGCCGTCTGCCCGGCATTTGCGAACTGGCGATCACCTTCGCCGGCACGGACCCGGTGAAAGAGCCGATTCCGGTGGTGCCGACCTGCCACTATATGATGGGCGGTATTCCCACCAACGTTCATGGCCAGGCGCTGAAACTGAGCGGCGGCCACGAGGGCGACGCCCAGGCCGTTAATGGCCTGTTCGCGGTGGGCGAAGTGGCCTGCGTATCGGTGCATGGCGCCAACCGACTGGGCGGCAACTCGCTGCTCGATCTGGTGGTGTTCGGTCGCGCCGCCGGCCTCTATATCGAGGACGCGCTGCGCCAGGGCATGACCCAGTACGAGCCCAGCAACGACGACCTCGATCGCGCTCTGTCCCGGGTGCGTCGCTGGGATGAGTCGAAAGGCGGCGAATCGGTGGCGTCCCTGCGCAAGGAGCTGCAGAGCACCATGCAGAACCACTTCGGTGTGTTCCGTAAGGGTGACCTGATGGAAGAGGGCGTGGAGAAGCTGGCCAATCTGCGTGAGCGTATCGCCAACGCGCACCTGGAGGACAAGAGCGGGGCGTTCAATACCGCCCGTGTCGAAGCCCTGGAGCTGGACAACCTGTTGGAAGTGGCGGAAGCCACCGCGATCGCCGCCGCCGGCCGCACCGAAAGCCGTGGCGCCCACTCGCGTTATGACTTCCCCGACCGCGACGACGAGAACTGGCTGTGCCATTCGATCTTCGATCCGCTCACCAAGCAACTTGGCAAGCGCGAAGTGAACTTCAAGCCGAAAACCGTGGACACCTTCCAGCCCAAGGTGCGGACCTACTAACGGAGACATGTAGCCATGAAAGTCAGTATCTATCGCTACAACCCGGAGACCGACCGCGAGCCGGCCATGAAAGAGTACGAGCTGGACACCCAGGGCAAGGACCTGATGGTGCTGGACGTGCTCAACCTGCTCAAGGAACAGGACCCGTCACTGTCGTTCCGCCGTTCCTGCCGGGAAGGGGTGTGTGGCTCCGACGGCATGAACATGAACGGCAAAAACGGTCTTGCCTGCATCACGCCGCTGTCCGCCGTGGCGCCGGGCGTGAAAGAAGGCAAGAAACCGCTGGTGCTGCGTCCGCTGCCCGGCCTGCCGGTGATTCGCGATCTGGTGGTGGACATGACCATGTTCTACAACCAGTACGAAAAGGTGCAGCCGTACCTCCAGAACAACACGCCGGCGCCGGCCATTGAGCGTCTGCAGTCGCCGGAGGACCGCGCCAAGCTGGACGGCCTCTACGAGTGCATTCTTTGCGCGTGCTGCTCAACCAGCTGTCCGAGCTGGTGGTGGAACCCGGAGAAGTTTCTGGGCCCGGCGGCGCTGTTGCAAAGCTACCGCTTTCTGGCGGACAGCCGCGACAACGCCACCGAGGAGCGTCTCTCGAAAATGGACGACCCGTTCAGCCTGTTCCGGTGTCACGGCATCATGAACTGTGTCAGCGTTTGCCCGAAGGGGCTTAACCCGACGCGAGCCATCGGGCATATTCGCTCGATGCTCTTGGAGCGGGGCGTGTGAGATGAGAAAAACGGCCTTCGGGCCGTTTTTTTTGGCTGGACGTCAGACGCCTGACGCCTGACGCTAAACCCTGAGCCTGAAATGTGCGGTGTGTTTCCTGCTATATCGAACCAGAAAACACGCCAAGGTGTTCTGCTACGGGTTGAGCGTCCGGCGTCCGGCGTCCGGCGTCCGGCGTCTGGCGTCTGGCGTCCAGCGTCCAGCGTCCAGCAATTTTGTATCCGAATGCGACCAGATGAAGCCCGCCGTCGCCGCATTCGTTAAGCTTGGCCCTGTTTATGATCGGTTTGAGGCGTTTTGCCGTGGCGAACGCGCCGGATCGGAACAAATTAGGCCTACCATGGTCTTGTAGTGCCTAACAATGGCCCCATAAACGTAATACACTATCGACCGATTCCGGTAACCCCGGGATCACCGCGAGCAGGGTGGAGCAGTGCTTAAAAGGCGCCTGTTCCGTAAATGGCAAAAGCGCGGGTAACAGGGCGCACGGCCCTGTGGACAGAGCATCATGACATGCCCACAGGCGTGACGTCGGCCCGGCTAAGGAACGAGCGACGATGCAAGACAGTTCCATGTACCGCCAATGGCAGTCCTCACACATCGGAGGCGCCAATGCGGCCTATGTCGACGAACTGTATGAATCCTATCTGATTGATCCCAACTCCGTGCCGGAAGACTGGCGCGTTTACTTTGAAAAACTCCCCAGTGTCGATGGCGCGGTGGAATCCGACGTGCCCCATTCGGCGGTGCGCGAGCATTTCCTCCTTGAAGCCAAAAACCGTTCCCGGGTGCGCAAGTTCGGTGCCGGCGCGGTCAGCAGCGAGCACGAACGCCGCCAGGTGAGGGTGCTTCATCTGATCGCCGCGTATCGCAACCGCGGCCACCAGATGGCCCGGCTCGACCCGCTTGGCATCATGGAGCGCGAGGCGGCGCCGGACCTGGAGCTTGCCCATCATGGCCTGAGCAAATCCGACCTGGACACCGTGTTCCAGACCGGCAACCTGTTCATCGGCAAGCCGGAAGCCACCCTGCGCGAAATCGTCGACTGTCTGCAAGGCACCTACTGTTCCACGGTGGGCGCCGAATACATGCATATCGTCAACACCGCGGAGAAGCGCTGGCTGCAGCAACGCCTGGAGGGCGCGCGCAGCCATCCGCAGTACGGTGAGGACATCAGGAAGCACATCCTCGAACGGTTGACCGCCGCCGAAGGCCTGGAGAAATATCTTGGCAGTCGCTACCCGGGCACCAAGCGGTTTGGCCTGGAAGGCGGCGAATCGCTGATTCCGCTGATGGACGAAATGATTCAGCGGGTCGGCAGTTACGGCGGTAAGGAACTGGTGATCGGCATGGCCCACCGCGGGCGCCTTAATGTGCTGGTCAACACGCTGGGCAAGAGCCCGCGTGATCTGTTCGGTGAATTCGAAGGCAAGAGCTTCAACGAGAACGGCTCCGGTGACGTGAAATACCACCAGGGCTTCTCGTCGAATGTGCAGACCTCCGGTGGCGAGGTCCACCTGGCGATGGCGTTCAACCCGTCCCACCTGGAGATCGTTTCTCCGGTGGTCGAGGGGTCGGTGCGCGCCCGCCAGGACCGCCGCGGTGACCAGAACGGCGACCAGGTGGTGCCGATTCTGATTCACGGCGACGCCGCGTTCGCCGGCCAGGGCGTGGTCATGGAAACCTTCCAGATGTCACAGACACGGGGTTTCCATACCGGCGGCAGCATGCACATCATCATCAACAACCAGGTCGGCTTCACCACCAGCCGCCGCGATGACGCGCGCTCCACGGAATACTGCACCGACGTGGCGAAAATGGTGCAGGCGCCGATTTTCCACGTTAACGCGGACGATCCGGAAGCGGTCTATTTCGTCACCCAGCTGGCGGTGGACTACCGCATGCAGTTCAAGAAAGACGTGGTCATCGATCTGATCTGCTATCGCCGTCTGGGTCATAACGAGGCCGACGAGCCCTCGGCCACCCAGCCGTTGATGTACAAGAAGATCAAGTCGCACCCGACCACCCGCACCCTGTACGCCGAGCGGCTGGTCAATGAAAGCGTGCTCGCCGAGAAGGCGGCGCAGAAGATGGTGGACGACTACCGCGACGCGCTGGACGAAGGCAACCACGTGGTCAAGGCCCTGGTGCGCGAGCCCAACAAGGCGCTGTTCGTGGACTGGTCGCCTTACATCGGCCACGCCGTCGAGGATGACTGGGACACCGGCTATCCGCTGAAAAAACTCCAGGACCTGGCCAATCGTCTGGAGACGATTCCCGAGGGCGTGGTGATTCAGCGCCAGGTGAAGAAGATCATCGAGGACCGTCGCAAGATGACCGCCGGCGCCATGGCGCTGAACTGGGGTTACGGTGAGACCCTGGCCTACGCGTCGCTACTGGATCAGGGTTTCGAGGTCCGTCTCACTGGCCAGGATTCCGGGCGTGGCACTTTCTCGCACCGGCACGCGGTGGTTCACAACCAGAAAAACGGTGAATTGTACGTGCCGCTGCAAAACCTCTACGAAGGGCAGCCGACGTTCGAGATCTACGACACCCTGCTTTCCGAGGAGGCGGTGCTCGGGTTCGAATACGGCTACTCCACCACCACGCCCAAGGCGCTGGTGGTCTGGGAAGCGCAGTTCGGTGATTTCGCCAATGGCGCCCAGGTGGTGATCGATCAGTTCATCTCTTCCGGAGAAGCCAAGTGGGGCCGCCTTTGTGGGCTGACTCTGCTGCTGCCGCACGGTTATGAAGGCCAGGGTCCCGAGCACTCCTCGGCACGTCTGGAACGCTTCCTGCAATTGTGCGCCGAGCACAACATGCAGGTGTGCGTGCCGTCCACGCCGTCACAGATCTACCATCTGTTGCGCCGTCAGGCGGTTCGCCCGCTGCGCAAGCCGCTGGTGATCATGAGCCCGAAAAGCCTGCTCCGACACAAGCGTGCGATTTCATCGCTTGAGGATCTGTCCGACGGGCGTTTCCAGACCGTGCTGGACAACCGCGCCGACGTCGGCGCCGATCAGATCAAACGCGTGGTGATGTGCTCCGGCAAGGTGTTCTACGACCTGCTGGAGAAACGCGAAGCCGACGATCTGAATGACACCGCCCTGGTGCGCATCGAGCAACTCTATCCGTTCCCGGAGCAGCGGCTCCAGGAAGTACTGGAGAGTTACCCGAACCTGGAGACCCTGGTGTGGTGTCAGGAAGAGCCGATGAATCAGGGCGCCTGGTATTGCTCTCAGCACCACATGTTCCGGGTGGCGCGGGCGGTCAAGAGCGACCTGATGGTGCATTACGCCGGCCGTGACATGGCCGCCGCTCCGGCGGCGGGCTCCATGTCCCTGCACGTTGAACAGCAGCAGCGTCTTGTAGAAGACGCCTTTCAGATCAAATAGCGAAAGCCAAACTGAATTGGTAAGGAATAAGCATGGCGACAGACATCAAAGCCCCGCAATTTCCCGAATCCGTGGCGGACGGAACGGTGGCCACCTGGCACAAGAAGGAAGGTGAGGCGGTCAAGCGTGACGAGCTGCTGGTGGACATCGAGACCGACAAAGTGGTGCTCGAGGTGGTCGCGCCGATGGACGGCGTGGTAGCCAAGATCCTCAAGGACGAAGGCGACACCGTCGAGAGCCAGCAGGTGCTCGGCCAACTGGAAGCCGGCTCCGGTGGTGGCGACGCCAAGGCGGAGTCCAAGGCCGAATCCGAGGACAAGCCGGCGGCCAAGGCCGACAAGGCCGACAAGGACAGCGCCGAGCAGCCCGAGAAGTCTTCCGAACAACAGGAAGAGGGCGATGACGACGCCCAGGCTGGCCCCGCCGCCCGTAAAATGATGAGCGAGCACGGTCTTTCCGCCGCCGATGTGAAGGGCACCGGGCGTGCCGGCCGCATCACCAAGGAAGACGTGGAAAAAGCGCTGGCCAGCAAACAAAGTGGCCAGCCGGCGTCCGCCTCCGAGGCGCCCAAGGCGGCACCGATTCCCGCCGCCGAACCGGGCGAGCGTGAAGAGCGCCGGGTGCCGATGACCCGCCTGCGCAAGCGCATCGCGGAGCGCCTGGTTTCCGCGCAACAGAACGCGGCCATGTTGACCACCTTCAACGAGGTCAACATGAAGCCGATCATGGACATGCGCAAGAACTACAAGGACGCCTTCGAGAAGGCGCACGGGGTTCGCCTGGGCTTCATGGGCTTCTTCACCCGCGCCTGCGTCGAGGCCCTTAAGCGCCACCCCGAGGTGAATGCCTCCATCGATGGCGACGACGTGGTCTATCACGGTTATTACGACATCGGCGTGGCGGTTTCCACCGAGCGCGGTCTGGTGGTGCCGGTGGTTCGCGACGCCGACCAGAAAGGTCTGGCGGAAGTGGAATCGCAGATCATCGACTATGGGCAGAAGGCACAGAAAGGCAAGCTGTCCATCGAAGAGATGACCGGCGGCACCTTCACCATCTCCAATGGGGGCGTGTTCGGTTCGCTGATGTCGATGCCGATCCTCAACCCGCCGCAAACCGCGATCCTGGGCATGCATAAGATCCAGGAGCGTCCCATGGCGGTGGACGGCAAGGTGGAAATCCTGCCGATGATGTATCTGGCGCTGTCTTATGACCATCGCCTGATCGACGGCAAGCAAGCGGTGCAGTTCCTGGTCACCGTGAAGAACTTCATCGAAGACCCGGCGCGCCTGCTGCTGGATATTTGATTTTTCGCTTGCACGCGGCACGCTTGCACGCAACACGCTGGAAGGCGTGAGAGCGTGTCGCGTGGAGCATGCAGGCGTCGAGAAAAGGATTGAGTTATGGCTGACAAGTACGATGTCATCGTGATTGGTGGCGGCCCTGGCGGGTACGTTACCGCGATCCGCTGTGCGCAGCTTGGCCTGAACACCGCTTGTATCGAAAAGCGCATCAACAAGCAGGATCAGCCGGCCCTGGGCGGCACTTGCCTGAACGTGGGGTGCATCCCCTCCAAGGCGTTGCTCGACTCTTCCTGGAAGTACCATGAAGCGGAAGGCGCGTTCGCCGACCACGGTATCCAGGTGGGCAAGCTCGGCATGGACGTGAAAGCCATGCAGGAGCGCAAGGACAAAGTGGTTCTTCAGCTCACCGGTGGCGTGGCGTCCCTGTTCAAAGCCAACAAGGTCACCTGGCTGCAAGGCAGCGGCGAGCTGAAAGCCAATAAGCAGGTGGTGTTCACTCCCCACGACGGCGAAGCACAAACGCTGGAAGCCGAAAACGTGGTGCTGGCCGCCGGCTCGGTGCCGGTGGCGATTCCCCCCGCCGAAGTCGACCAGAACATCGTGGTGGATTCCACCGGCGCCTTGGAATTCGACGCCGTGCCGAAAAAGCTGGGCGTGATCGGCGCCGGCATCATTGGCCTGGAACTGGGCAGTGTCTGGTCCCGGTTGGGCAGCGAAGTCACGGTGCTGGAAGCGGTGGATACGTTCCTGCCCACCGTCGATCAGCAGATCGCCAAAGAGGCGATGAAACTGTTCACCAAGCAGGGGCTCGACATCCATTTGGGTGCGCGGGTCACTGGAACCAAGAAAAACAAAAATTCCGTGCGCGTCACCTACACGCTGAATGGTGAAGAGCATGAGGAAACCTATGATCGCCTGATCGTCGCCGTTGGCCGCCGCCCCTACACCGAAGGGCTGCTCAGCCAGGATGCCGGGGTGACACTGGACGAGCGTAATTACATCTACGTGGACAACCAGTGCCGTACCGATGTGCCCGGCGTTTACGCCATTGGCGATCTGGTGCGCGGTCCCGCCCTGGCTCACAAAGCCATCGAAGAGGGCGTAATGGTGGCGGAGGTGATCGCCGGGGAGCACACCCAGGTGAATTACGACGCCGTCCCCGGGGTTATCTATACCCACCCGGAAGTGGCCTGGGTCGGCAAGAGCGAACAGGAAGCGAAGGACTCGGGCGAGCCGTACAAAACCGGTGTCGTTCCTTTCGCCGCCAATGGTCGCGCCCTGGCGGCCGGCGAGCCCGCCGGCATGGTCAAATTCGTGGTCGATGAAAAGACCGATCGGATTCTTGGCATGCACGTGCTGGGTCCGCAGGCTTCGGAGTTGATTCAGCAGGGTGTCATCGCCATGGAGTTCGGCTCCAGCATCGAGGATCTGCAGTTGATGATGTTCGGGCACCCGAGCCTCTCCGAGACCGTGCACGAGGCCGCTCTGGCGACCGATTACAAGGCTATTCACGTGGCGCAACGCCGCCGCAAAAAATAGGGCAACGCCAACACGGGCCCTGAAAAACGAAAGCGGGGCCCGCCAAGGCCCCGACTTTTTTGCAGCGCCGGGAGCGCTATCCACAGACAAGCTGACGGAAGTTAAGGCATGAATCTCCACGAGTATCAGTCGAAACAGCTTTTTGCTGATTACGGCCTGCCGGTTTCCAAAGGTTTCGCCTGCGACACCCCGGAAGAGGTGGCCGCCAAGGTGAAGGAAATCGGAGGCGACAAATGGGTGGTCAAGGCCCAGGTACACGCCGGTGGCCGCGGTAAGGCCGGCGGCGTGAAGCTGGTCAACAGCGCCGAGGAAGCCGCCGAGTTCGCCAAGAAATGGCTGGGCCAGCGTCTGGTCACGTTCCAGACCGATGAGCGCGGCCAGCCGGTGACCAAGATTCTGGTGGAAACCTGCACCGACATCGCCCAGGAGCTTTACCTGAGCGCGGTGTTTGATCGCTCCACCCGTCGGGTGGTGTTCATGGCGTCCACCGAGGGCGGCGTGGAAATCGAGAAGGTGGCCGAGGAAACCCCGGAAAAAATCCTCAAGGCCCTGGTCGACCCCCTGGTCGGCGCACAGCCTTATCAGGCCCGTGAAATCGCGTTCAAGCTGGGTCTGGAAGGCAAGCAGGTCAACCAGTTCGCGAAAATCTTCGTGGGCCTGGCGAAGCTGTTCGAAGACAAGGATCTGGCGCTGATCGAAGTGAACCCGCTGGTGATCACCGAGCAGGGCGATCTGCACTGTCTGGATGCCAAGATCAATGTGGACGGCAGCGCGCTGTTCCGTCACCCCGACATCAAGGCCCTGGAAGATCCCTCCCAGGAAGACGAGCGCGAACGCCGCGCCGCCGAATGGGACCTCAACTATGTGGCACTGGATGGCAACATCGGCTGCATGGTCAACGGTGCCGGCCTGGCCATGGGCACCATGGACCTGGTGAAACTGAAAGGCGGCGCGCCCGCCAACTTCCTGGACGTGGGCGGTGGCGCCACCAAGGAACGGGTCACCGAAGCGTTCAAGATCATTCTCTCCGACGACAAAGTCAAAGCCGTGCTGGTGAACATCTTCGGCGGCATCGTGCGCTGTGACCTGATCGCCGAAGGCATTATTGGTGCCGTCGAGGAAGTGGGTGTGAACGTGCCGGTGGTGGTGCGTCTGGAAGGCAACAACGCCGAACTGGGCGCCCAGAAGCTGGCCGAGAGTGGCATGAATATTATTGCCGCGGAAAGTTTTGACGACGCCGCCGAGCAGGTGGTGAAAGCCGCTGGAGGTGCCAAATGAGCGTATTGATCGACAAGAACACCAAGGTCATCTGCCAGGGTTTCACCGGCAGCCAGGGCACCTTCCACTCCGAGCAGGCGATTGAGTACGGCACCAAGATGGTCGGTGGCGTCACCCCGGGCAAAGGCGGTCAGACCCACCTCGGCCTGCCGGTGTTCAACACCGTCGCCGACGCCGTCAAGGACACCGGCGCCACCGCGTCCGTGATCTATGTGCCGGCGCCGTTCTGCAAGGATTCCATCATCGAAGCGGCGGACGCCGGCATCGAGCTGATCGTCTGCATCACCGAGGGCATCCCCGCCCTGGACATGCTGTACGTGAAGGAATACCTGATTCGCAAGGGCGGTGTACGCCTGATCGGGCCGAACTGCCCGGGCGTGATCACCCCTGGCCAGTGCAAGATCGGCATCATGCCCGGTCACATCCACAAGCCGGGCAAGGTGGGCATTGTGTCCCGTTCCGGTACCCTGACCTACGAGGCGGTCAACCAGACCACCAAACTGGGTTACGGTCAGTCCACCTGCATCGGTATTGGCGGCGACCCGATTCCGGGTACCACTTTTATCGACGCGCTGGAAATGTTCCAGAACGATCCGCAGACCGAAGCCATTGTCATGGTCGGCGAGATCGGCGGCACCGCGGAAGACGAAGCGGCCGCCTACATCAAGGAGCACGTGACCAAGCCGGTGGTCAGCTACATCGCCGGTGTCACCGCGCCTCCGGGCAAACGGATGGGCCACGCGGGCGCGATCATCGCCGGTGGCAAGGGCACCGCGGACGAGAAGTTCGCCGCCCTGGAAGCGGCCGGTGTGGTCACCGTCCGCAACCCCGCCGAGATTGGTGAGGGCGTGAAGAAAGCGACCGGCTGGTAACAGGGCAGGGTTGCGAAAAGGCCGGCGAAAGCCGGCCTTTTTTGTGGCGGGTTTTTGTGGCGGGAACATTGGCGTTCGAACACCGGGATTAACGGCACGCCCGGCGCCGATGTCGCTGCCCCGACAACACTGGCCATTTCACAAAGGCGCACCAACGGTCTAACCGCGTTACGCCGGTATGGCGGCCACCCCTTTAATGCAGAGTGTCGTCGTCGTCTTCCAGATCGAAGGCTTCGTAGTCGTTCAGCTCGCGCTTGAGACGGCGCTCCTCCAACCGGTCTTCAATACGATGCCGCATGTCCATGTTGAAGCTGCGTGGGCGGGCCGCGCGCTCCTCCTGGGCATCATCGTCATCGGTTACATCATCGAATTCAAAGTCATCGTTCATTAGCAACTCATCCGACTCATAGTCATGCTCAGCGCGTCGGCTACTCATGGTCGTCTCCCTGCCAAATGGAACCGCCGTAAACAACCGGGTACCAAGGGACGCCGAACCAGACAGCGTCCAACCTGACCACCTCAGCGCCTATATAACGTTTGGATTTCCTTCAGACAAGCGTTTTTTTATGAAAACCGATGACCGGCGCGCGGACCTTCGGTCACGGTACCGGCAAAGCCCCGTCATACCCGGCCTGGCGGTGGCGGCGGGTGTGATCGCCGTCAAAGCCTGACCAGCACGCCGCGCCGCCGGCGGCGAAACGGTGGCATGCGCACGGCGGGCTTTGTAAGCTGAGCCCTGCCGCGCGATGGCGCTTCCAATCGGCGTTTCGTCAACGCGCGGCCGGGACCATCGGCGAGCTTTGCCGGCCTGTCGTCGCCAATCGGGGAGAACATGAAAAATGGCTGAATGGCTGGTCGTGGCGGGCGTCAGTATCGTGATCATGGCGACCGTGGGGTTGCTCAGGCAGGCCGCGTTCCGGGGGCACAGCGCGCTGCTGTTTCTGTTGCCCCTGGCCGGCTGGCGGCAGGTGCAGGAAAACTGGGACGCCTATGGCCGTCTGGCGCTTCTGCGCGTGCTGGGCGCGGTCTGCGTGCTGTGCGGGCTGGCGCTGATCGCCACCCAGCAACCAGCGCTGCCGCAGCCCGGCCCGCCCCGGGGACCGTTGCTCACGGGCACGATCGCCACCACGCCGAGCGCGTTCGTGGCTTCCCAGCAGGCGGCGCTGCTGATGGCGCGTGGCGAGGGCCAACCGCTGGCCGGTCGCGTTCATGGTCAGCCCCTGACCACGCCCCGGGCCAGCCTGATCAATGGTGTGCTCAGTGTCAGCCAGGGCGAGGGCTTTCTGGCCGATCTGTCGATAAGCGTGATGCTCGGCTGGACGGCGGAATCCCTCAACGAACGGCGCACATTGCTGATCAACCCGGCTGATCGGGACGCCCCGGATGTGCACCTGTCCTGGCGGCCGTCCGGGCATCATTACCCCGAGACGCGGATCTTCCATAACGGCTACCGGCTGGAGCTGGTCCTGGCGCCGCTGGACCGGCATCAGCTCAGGGGCCGTCTGCAGCTGGTGTTGCCCGACAACCGGCAAAGCTATCTGGTGGGCACCTTCACCGCCTACACCAACCATCTGCGCTTCCGTAATGGCGAGGTCGATCTTGATTTCGACCATCCCGATACCCTGGGCTATGTGGCCGAGCAGTACCTGCAAACCCAATACCCGAACGGCGCCATCGACACCCTGGTGATTGAACACGTCAAGTTGCATCGCCCGCAGCGGGAAGGCGAAGTGCAGGCCCGCATTGTCCTCACCGATGGCACCGTGCAACGTCGCTGGATGGCGTTGGCGGAATCGTCGGTGGGCTGGTCGGTGACTCCGGGTTCACTGCGTGGCGAAACGTTGGAAGCGGCGCACGACGGAGGCAACGACCCGCCAGCCGCGCAGGCCAGCTCATCCCCCGACACCGCCGAGACGCCGGCCGCGCACTGGCCGGTGCGCCAGATCGCCGACTTTAAGGATCTGGCCACGGCGGTGGGCCAGGACGTCACCGTGATCGACCGTGCCGGCCGGCACACCCGAGGGCGTTTGCTGCGGGTGGCCAGCGACCGGCTCTGGCTGCGCGTGGCGATGGGGGCCGGACGCGCCGATCTGGAACTGGCCGCCGAGCGGGTGGCGGCGCTGGATCTGGAAGAGCAAGGCGAACGGCTGAGCATCGCCAACGAAGCGCCGGCGGCGCAGGCCGGGGCTCGCCAGGCGGATCAGCTGCCGGAGCTGGAGTCGGCGCCAATGGGTAGCGTTGAACAGGCGCTGGTGGGGCGCCGGGTGACGGTCAGCCTGAACAGCGGCGAGCGGCATCAGGGCGTGCTGCGCGCGGCGGACCAGGAACGCATTACCCTGGCGGTTTCCATGGGGGCCGGCGGCGTGGAATACTTCTTCGATCTGACCGATGTGGCGTCGATCGCGGAGGCACCGTGAACATACTGATCACCGGAGGCAGCGGCTTTATTGGCCAGGCGCTGTGCCAGCGGCTGGCCCGGCACGGCCACCAGCTGACCGTGCTCAGCCGCCGCCCGGAGCGCGCGGCCGGTTGTCTGCCACCGGACACCCGGGTGATCGACAGCCTGGACCGGATTGATGACCAGGAAGCCCTGGACGCGATCATCAATTTGGCCGGCGAAAACCTGTTCAGCAAACGCTGGACGCCGGCGCGCAAACAGACCCTGATGAACTCGCGCCTGGATGTGACCCGCGCCCTGGTGATGCTGGCCCGTCGGTTGCGGCACACGCCGGGGGTGATGGTGAGTGGCTCGGCGGTGGGCTTTTACGGCGACGCCGGCGACGCCGAGCTCACTGAACACAGTGCGGCGCGGCGCAAGGACTTCGGCTACCGGCTCTGCGACGCCTGGGAGCAAACCGCCCGCGAAGCGAGCCGCCTGGGCATGCGCCTGTGTTTGATCCGCACCGGCATCGTGCTGGGCCGCGAGGGGGGCATGCTGGCCAGCCTGTGGCCGGTGTACCGGCTGGGGCTGGGCGCGCGGCTGGGCGACGGCAGCCAGTGGCTGAGCTGGATTCATCTACACGACATGGTGGCGATCCTGGTGCGCGCGGTGGAGACCCCCGGCGTGGAAGGGATCTTCAATGCCACCGCCCCGGGGCCGGTGACCCAGCGCCATTTCCACCATGCCCTGGCCAGCGCGGTGCGCCGGCCGGCGCCCTGGGCGATGCCGGCACCGCTATTGCGGCTCGGCCTCGGCGAGCGCGCGGGCCTGATGCTGGGCGGGCAACGGGTCTATCCGCGCCGTTTGGAAGACCAGGGTTTCGTGTTTCGCTTCCCCACCCTTGAAAACGCCCTGCGGGATCTGGCCGGCGCGCCGCGCTAGCCACAGCCTGTCAATCACCGTTGCGCGGCCCCCGTGCTCTTGAAATTTGGCCCCCGCCCACCCATTACCGGATGCACGGCCGGCATGGCCACTGTGTTCCTGTTGACTCTTTGCGGAGAAGAATTCGATGACGCAAAATCGCGAGACCCGGGGCTTCCAGGCGGAAGTATCCCGATTGCTGAACCTGATGATCCATTCGCTTTACAGCAATCGGGAAATTTTCCTGCGGGAGCTGGTTTCCAATGCTTCCGACGCCTGCGACAAACTGCGTTTCGAGGCGCTTGACGACGCCGCCTTGCTGGAGCGCGATCCGGAGCCCTGGATCCGCATCGCCGCCGATGCTGATTTGGGCACGCTGACCATCGCCGATAACGGCATTGGCATGAGCCGCGAGGAAGTGATCGACAATCTGGGCACCATTGCCCGCTCAGGCACCGAGAAGTTTCTCGCCGGGCTCACCGGTGAAAGCAAGAAAGACGCTCAATTGATCGGACAGTTCGGGGTTGGCTTTTATTCCGCCTTTATCGTCGCCGAACGGGTTGAAGTGTTCAGCCGTCGGGCCGGCGCCGCCAGCAACGAGGGCGTGCACTGGGAAAGCGACGGCCAGGGCGAGTTCATCGTCGAGGACGTGGAGCGTGAACCGCGCGGAACGTCGGTGGTGCTGCACTTGCGCGAGGACGCGCGCGAGTTCCTGGACACTTTCAAGGTGCGCGAGGTGGTCCGGCAGTATTCCGATCACGTGGCGTTTCCGATTCTCATGGCGAAGCCCGCCGAGGCCGGTGACGACGGCGAGAAGCGCGACAGCGAGTGGGAGACCATCAATTCCGCCACCGCCTTGTGGCAACGGCCACGCAACGAAGTCAGCGATGAGGAATACCAGGGTTTCTACAAGCACATCGCCCACGATTTCCAGGACCCGCTGACCTGGAGCCACAACAAAGTGGAAGGGGCGCTGGAATACACCAGCCTGCTGTATGTGCCGGCGCGGGCGCCCTTCGACCTGCACCACCGGGAAGGCAACCGTGGCCTGAAACTGTATGTGCAGCGGGTGTTCATCATGGACGACGCGGAGCAGTTTCTGCCGTTGTACCTGCGCTTTATCAAAGGCGTGGTGGACGCACCCAATCTGCCACTCAATGTCAGCCGCGAACTGCTGCAGGACTACGGCCCGGTGAAGAAGATCCGCGCCGCGCTCACCAAGCGGGTGCTGCAGATGCTGAAGAAACTCAGCCAGGACGAGCAGCGCTACGCCGGTTTCTGGGCCCAGTTCGGCCAGGTGCTCAAGGAAGGCATCGGTGAGGACGGCGACAACCGTGAAGCCATCGCCGCGCTGCTGCGGTTTTCCTCGAGCGCCGGCGAAGAGGGCGCCACCGTCGGCCTGGACAGCTACCTGGAACGGGCCGCCGAAGGCCAGGAGCGGATTTATTACCTGCTCGCCGACAATCTTTCCGCGGCGCGCAACAGCCCGCATCTGGAAGTGTTCCGTAAAAAAGGCATCGAGGTGCTGCTGCTCACCGAGCGGGTGGACGAGTGGATGGTGGGTTTCCTGAACGAATACCAGGGCAAGTCGCTGGTCAACGCCGCCCGTGGCGAGCTGGAGATGGACGGCGAAGACACCCCCGCCAAAATCGGCGATTCACCGCTCACCGGACGTCTGGCCGAGGTGCTGGGTGAGCAGGTAGAGACGGTGCGGCCCACCGCCCGGCTGGTGGAGTCGCCGGCCTGTCTGGTGCTGGGCAAGGACGAGCTGGGCCCGCAGATGCGCATGATGCTGGAAGCGGCCGGGCAGAGCGTGCCCGAGAGCAAGCCGGTTCTGGAGGTGAACCTGAGCCACCCGCTGATCGAACGGTTGGCGCGGGTCGAGGCCGACGGCGAATTCGCGGAAATGGCGGAGCTGCTGCTGGATCAGGCATTGTTGGCCGAAGGCCAGTTGCCCCGGGACCCGGCCGCCACCGCCCGGCGCCTGAATCGTCTGCTGCAGGAGCACGCCAGCGGCGGCGCCTGAGGCGCGATCGGCCCGGTGGCTGGATTAGTGCTCACCGGGCCGAGTATGATGCCTCGAATTCGATTCACCCGGCCTTCGGGCCGGCAGCGAAAAAAGGTGCCCGCATGGCCCCGCACAGAGACAGTTTTGCCGCCGTTCTGGCCCGTCCCAGGGCGGCGCTGTTCCCGGTTGCACGGTTCCGAAGTGAGCCACGGAGAGCCGGCCGATGAGCGTTAAGAAGCACACCGCCGCGATCCTGGGTGGCGGCAGTTTCGGCACCGCCATGGCGAGCATTCTGGCCGAAAACGGCCACACCACCCGGCTCTGGGTGCGCGATCCGGAGACCGCGGCGGCGATTAACGAAGACCGGGAGAACCCCCGTTATCTGCCCGGACAAGCCCTGCCGGAAGGCGTGCACGCCACCGAGGATCTCGACGAGGTGCTCGGCGGTGCCGATCTGATCTTCGTGGCGGTGCCTTCCAGCGCCTTCGTCGAGGTGCTGCGCCAGGCGCGCCCCAAGGTAGCTGACGATACCCTGGTGGTGAGCTGCACCAAGGGCATCCACGAACAGGGCTTCCTGCTGATGAGCCAGTTGCTCGAGCGGGAATGGCCGCACACCCGCATCGGCGTGCTCAGCGGCCCCAATCTGGCCCGCGAAATCGTCGAGCGTAAGTTCACCGGCACGGTGATCGCCAGCGCCGACAGCGAGCTCTGCCAGACCATTCAGGACGCTCTGAGCTGCGACTATTTCCGCGTTTACGACAACCCGGACATGTACGGCGTGGAATTGGGCGGCGCCTTGAAGAACATCTACGCGGTGGCCTCTGGCCTGGCGGCGGCGGTGGGTGTGGGTGAAAACAGCCGCAGCTTCATGCTCACCCGCGCACTCGCCGAGATGAGCCGCTTCGCCGTGGAGATGGGCGCCAACCCGCTCACCTTCCTGGGCCTGGCCGGCGTCGGTGACTTGATTGCCACCTGTTCGTCGTCGCTGTCGCGCAACTATCAGGTCGGGCAGCAGCTCGGTCAGGGCTTGTCGCTGGATCAGGCGGTGGCCCGCCTCGGACAAACCGCCGAGGGCATCAACACCATCAAGCTGGTGGCCGGGCGCGCCCGTGAGCTCAATGTTTACATGCCTCTGGCCAGCGCCCTGTTCGAGATCATCTACGAGCACAAGCCGCTGGACACCATGGTGGCGCGGTTGATGGGAGGCGAGCACAAACACGACGTGGAATTCAGCTTCCACGGAGTCCGCAGTTGAAGGTGTATCTGTGCCGCCACGGCGAAGCCATGGCGCAAGGGCCCACCGACGCGGAACGCGCGCTCACCGAACGGGGTCGCTTGGAAGTGATGGCGCTGTGGCAGACGCTCAGTGAAGAAGGGGTGCGCATTGACCGCCTGATCGCCAGCCCCTACCGCCGCGCCCAGCAAACCGCCCTGTGCATCGCCCGGGTGTACGGCGGCATGGAGCAGGAGGCCTGCGGCTACCTGGTGCCGGAAGCGCACCCGGAGCAATTACTGGATTGGCTGATCCGACAACCCGAGGGCGACAACCTTTTGCTGGTCAGCCATATGCCGCTGGTGTCACTGCTCACCGGCATCTGGACCGGCGACCCGGCATCGCGGCCCGGTTTCCGAGTCGGCGCCGTGGCCGCCCTGGAAGTGGAAGTGGCCGCCGCCGGCGGCGCCCGGCTGCGCTGGCTGCGCGCCCCCGGGGAGGGATGAAGGTGTTGAAAGTTAAAACTTAAAAGCCACCGGTCAGTCCTGGCGGACGGCGTTGCGCGGGTCAAGCGGCGTGGGCGAGGGCTCCGGCGCGCCTTGTTCCTCGCTCTTCCAGTGCTGCACCGCGACCTGCGCTTTCACGTGATCGAGAATTTCCAGCAGCGTCTGTTTCACCATTTCGTTGAGTTTGCCACTGTCGCCACTGGAGGCGCTCAATACGTTGTCGATCAGGGTATCCAGCCGTTCCCGATAGGCCGGGTCACTGATGTCCTCGACCAGTTGTTCGACCAAAGCGGTACCGGAATCGCGCACCGTTTCGCCAAGCAGGGCAATGGCGCGCGGGCCGGCCACCGGGATCATCGCCAGGCGGCGGCCGGCGGCGGTGCGATTGACGGCCTCGTCGGTCAGGTGCACCAGGTAATCGGAAAGCTGGTCGCGGTATTGATCGTGGCTGCGCCGGGTGGCGTCGGCGATGCGCCCGGCAAGATAATCGACCAGCTGCGCCCGCCGGGGCGCCAGCACTTCCCGTTCAATGCGATGCATCATCGGCCCGCCGGTGCGGATCTCCCGTTGCGCGCCCTCCAGCACGTTGATCACCACCCGGTCGGAAATCTCCTCCATCAGCACCCGGTAATACTTGATCACCGCCTGGCCCACGGCGGTTTCGGAAAAGTCCACCACGCCCAAGCGCTGCAGGCGGTACATCAGGCTGATCAGGCGCAGTATCCGCAGCCAGCGGAAGCTGCCGACCGGGATACAGCCGAGCAGGTCGTACCAGTGCACGAACGGAAAGAAAAACCAGCGATGGTAGGTGCGCCGACCGATGGCGAAGCCCCAGCGAATCACGAACTCGGTGAGATAAATCGCCACGAACCAGAGGTCGATGCGCACGAAATTGGCGTGCACTTGATTGTTATAGAACTGGAACAGCGTCGGTGTGTATTCCTGCATAACGCCTTGCACCAGGTCGAGCCGGAACGCCCAATCGAACAGGATCAGCGACAGGTTGGCGACCACCAGCACGATCATAAAGACGTCGATCAGAAAGCCGAGGCCATCCAGATTGGGGCGCAGTTTTTCCGGGTGCAGATGAATACTCATGACACGAAGTGACTCATGACGTTCAGGGATTGCCCAGATGATCAAACCGGCTCCACACCGGACAATGGTCCGAGGGCCGTTCCATGGCACGGATGTCGTAATCCACGCCCGTATCGGTGAGGCGCTTGAGCAAGGGCGGCGTAGCCAGCACGGTGTCGATGCGCAGACCCCGGCGCGGATCCCGTTCAAAGGCCCGTGAGCGATAATCAAACCAGGAGAACACGTCGTCGGTGTCCGGATGGCGGTGGCGGAAAGTGTCCACCAGCCCCCAGTCCATCAAGCGCTGCCACCACTCCCGTTCCTCGGGGAGGAAGCTGGTTTTGCCCTCGCGCAGCCAGCGCTTGCGATTGGCCTCACCGATGCCGATGTCGAGATCGGTGGAAGAGATGTTGAAGTCGCCCATGATGGCAAGCTGGTCCTGGGGCGTGTGGTAGCGTTGCAGATAGTCCTGGAGGTCTTCGTAGAATTTTTTCTTGGCCGGAAACTTGGTCGGATGCGCGCGGTTTTCGCCTTGCGGAAAGTAGCCATTGAGCACCGTGACCGGGTTGCCTTCGGCGTCGCGCAGGCGGCCGATCACCATTCTTCGCTGTGCTTCTTCGCCGTCGTTGGGAAAGCCGTAGTGCACTTCTTCCAGCGGTTCGCGGGTCAGAATGGCCACGCCATAATGGCCTTTCTGGCCGAAATAGTACGGGTGGTAGCCCATGTCCCGAACCGCTTGTTCCGGGAATTCGCTGTCGTGCACCTTGGTTTCCTGCAGGCCGAGCAGGGTCGGCTGATACTTTTCCAGCAGCGTTTCCAACTGGTGCAGGCGCGCACGAATACCGTTGATATTGAATGAAATCAGGGTCATGGACTCTCCTTGGGTGGTCGCGGCCGCGCTTTGGGTGATCGCAGCGGGCCACCCCGGGTTCACGCCGGCGGAGCGCGCCGCGCCCCCGGCCTGGCAATCGAAAGCGGCAATTGTACACGCTGAATCGGCCAAGCGCGCACCCGCGCCGCGCTCGGCCGCCGCCACCGGGGGTTGAGCGATTTGGTCCATGAGTTTAGTGCCCAGGAAGGCTATCATGGCACTTTTTTCCGGTCCTGACGTTTGCCAGCCCGCTTCGGTGGCGGGTCGCGAATGGCTTCAAGGAGACTCAATGAACGCCGTAGAACATGCCCCCCAAGACCGCCCGGTGCTGGCGTTCGCGCACGCCAATGGCATCCCCGGCCACAGCTACGACACCTTTCTGGCGCCGTTCCAGGAACGTTTCGATGTGCGCGTGGTGGAGTGCCTGGGCCAGGACCCGCGCTATCCGGTGGACCGTGACTGGGTCAGCCTGAGCCTGGAACTGGAAGCGTTTCTGGAACCGCTGCCCAAACCGATCATCGGCCTGGGCCACTCGATGGGCTCGGTGTTGATGTTCTGGGTGGCGCACCGTCATCCGGACTGGTTTCAGGCGCTGATCATGCTCGACCCGCCGGTGGCCAACGGCCCCCACGCGCTGGCGTTGCGGCTGACCAAGCTGACCGGCCTCGGTGACCGCTTCTCGCCGGCGCGCAAAAGCAAGGGGCGGCTCGACTACTGGGCCAACTGGGACGACGTGCAGAGTTACTTCAATTCGCGCGGCCTGTTCAAGGCGTTCGACCCGCGCGCCCTGGAAGATTATCTGCGCGCCGGCCTGGAACGCCACGGTGACGGCTGGCGGCTGCGCTTCCGCCCGGACGTCGAAGTGGCGGTGTTTCAACAGACCCCCACCGGGGTCACCCGCCTGCCGCGTCTTAAAGTGCCGGGCGTGCTGATCACCGGCGAGGGCTCGCCGGAGCTGTTTCAGAACGGTGGCCGGCGTCACGCCCGCCGCCACCGTATGAAGCGGTTGTTCGCGCCGGGCAGCCATATGTACCCGCTGGAACGGCCGGACAGCACCGCCAGCCTGGTGCTGGGTGAGCTGGACCAGTTGCTGGCCGGGGAGGGCGCCCATGCGAGCGGTCACTGAACGGCGTTTCCATGCCTCCGGCCAGACCCTGGCCGCCTTACTCTGGGAGGGGCAGGGCGAGCCAATGCTGGCGCTGCACGGCTGGCTGGACAACGCCGCCTCGTTCATTCCGCTGGCACAGCATTTGTCGTCGCCGATGCTGGCGATGGATTTCTCCGGTCATGGGCATTCCGAACACCGGCCCGCGGATCTCGCCACCCATCTGGTGGATCACGTCCGCGATGTGCTGGAAGTAGCCGAGCAGATGGGCTGGCAGCGCTTTGTGCTGGTCGGCCATTCGATGGGCGCCGGGGTCGCCAGCCTGTTCGCCGCCACCTACCCAGAGCGGGTCAGCCATCTGGTGCTATTGGAAGGGTTGGGGCCGCCGGCCACCGACGCCGACGACGTGGCGCCCACGTTGCGCAAGGCGATTGATCAGATTCGCGGCCTTTCCGCCAAGCGCAAACCGGTGTACAGCGATCCGGAACAGGCGGTGGCGGCGCGCCTGCCGGCGCTGGGCGGGCTCGAGGAACAGTCCGCCCGGCTGTTGTGCGAGCGTGGCCTGGTGGCGGTGGAAGACGGCTGGACCTGGCGCACCGACATTCGTTTGCGCATCACCTCGTCGTTGCGTCTCACCGAACAACAGGTGGAGGGTTTCGTGCGCCGCATCGCCGCGCCCACCCTGTTGGTGTTGGGTGAGCAGGGGCTGGGCGGCGATGGCCGTTTCGCGCACCGGGAAGCCTGGGTGCCGGCTCTGACGCGCGTGGATCTGCCCGGTCGCCACCATCTGCACATGGACGATCCGGCGCCGGTGGCGGCGGCGATTCAGCGTTTTCTCGACGCTCATCAATAAGCGGATCGCTGGCCACGCACCGACGTATCCGAGCGCCGGGCGCGGGTGACAATCGCGGCGACGACGGTGTACCGTCTTCAGTTTGCGAACGCCGCTCGCCTGGCGTCGTGGCGATCCGGTTCGATGGCGTAAAATCATCAACAGGCTATGGGCCTGATCACACCAGGTTCCTAGGGAGATACCGATGGACGTGACCGTGGAACGTCGTTATCCGGTCGATGTGGAACGCCTTTATGAGATTCTCACCAGCAAGGACTTTTTTCAGACCCGCTTCGAGTGGGGCAAAGTGGACGATTACCGCTTTGATGCCTTTGGCCCTCAGGGCAGCGAATTCCTGATCCGTATTGTGCAACCGATGGACATCCGGCTGGACAAAGTGCCCTCAATGGCGCGCCGGTTCCTGCCGGCGAAAGCGGATCTCACCACTGAATTCCGCTGGCGCCCCGCCGACGGCGGCTACCAGGCCGATTACCGGTTCGCGCTCGGCAATGTGCCGGTCAAGGTGGGCGGCACCATGGCCCTGCTGGCCGACGGCGAGCAGGCCGGGCAGATCACCCGGGTGGCGGTGAATTCCTCGGTACCGCTGGTGGGCCGTAAGCTGGAAAGCCTGATCGGCGAACGTTTCGACCGGGCCCTGGAAGGCGATTACCGCCACACCCTGCGCTACATCGAACAACACGCCCAACAGAACTGAACACTGAAAACTGAAATGCACCCCTACCGATACCGCCGCAGGCGCCGGGCGAGGCTGCGCATGCGGCGCACGAAGCGTAGCGGATTGCGGCGCTTGCGCCGCCACTCGCGCTGCGCCTCGGGCTGCGGAAAGATGTACAGCGGGCGGCTGGCCAGGGCCTTGAGAATGTGCGCCGCGAGCCTCTCCACCGGGTCCGGGGCGCGCAGCAGGGCGCGCTCCAGCCGCGCGCGGCTGAGCGGGTCGGAATCGCACATGTGCCGGGCCAGATCGCTGGCGAACCAATCCGGGCAGACCACGCTCACCGCCACGCCGAGGCCTTCCAACTCCGCCGCCAATGCCTCGCTGAGGCCAATCAGGGCGGCGTTGCAAGCCACATAACTGGCCATGCCCGGTGGGGCACTGATGCCGGGCAGGGCGGCCACATTGACCAGATGCCCGTCGCCCTGAGGTTTCATCAAGCGCAGCGCCGCCTGGCAACCGTGCACGGCGCCCATCACGTTGACGTTCCACAGGGTCTGCCAGCCGGTGTTGTCGAGCGCTTCGAACGGACCGGCGGCGGCCAGCCCGGCGTTGTTGATCAACACATCAAGGCGCCCCCAGCGCCGCTCAATGCGTTCCACCGCCTGGCGCATCTGGCGCTCATCGCTGACGTCGGCGTTCAGGAACAACACCTCCGCGCCGCCCTGGCGAAGTTCGTCCGCCAGAGCCACGCCGGCGCTGTCACGCTGGTCCAGCAGAGCCAGCCGGTATTGGCGCGCGGCGGCGCGCGCCAGAGCCCGGCCCAACCCGCCCGCGGCGCCGGTGATCAACATCACCGGCTTAACGCCGGCGGCCGGTGCCGGCGGCGTGTCAGCCTTGTTCAAGGTCGAGTTCCCGCATCGGCTGACGCAGCACGTCCTCTTCACCCTCACTGCGCGCCAGCAATACGGCGCACACGCTGTCCCCCCACACGTTGGCGGCGGTACGGCACATATCCAGCACCCGATCGGTGACCAGAATCAGGCCAATCGCTTCCGCCGGCAGACCGATCACGCCGAGGATCACGGTGATCGCCACCAGGCTGGCGGCGGGGATCGCGGCCACGCCGATGGAGGTGATCAACGCGGTGAGAACGATAATGAACTGGGTGGTCAACGACAGATCCAGCCCATACGCCTGGGCGATGAACAACGCCGCCACGCATTCGTACAAGGCGGTGCCGTCCATGTTCACGGTGGCCCCCAAGGGCAGAACAAAGCTGGAGGTGCGCTTGGAGACCCCGGAGCGTTTTTGCACGCACTCCATGGTCAACGGCAGGGTGGCCGCCGAGCTGGACGAGGAAAACGCGGTCAGCAGGGCCGGTGTCATCGCCTGCAAATGCCGCAATGGCGAGCGCCGCCCGAGCACGCGGATCAGCAGCATCATGGTGCCGAACATGTGCAAGCCCAGGGCCAGGAGCACGGTAATAAAGAACAGCGCCAGTGGCTCCAGGGCATCCAGGCCGGTGCGCGAAACGGTGGCGGCGATCAGCCCGAACACGCCCAGGGGCGCGAAGCGGATGATCAGCATGGTGATGCTCAGGGTGACCTGGTAAATGCCCTCGATGGTATTGCGCAGGGCGGCGCCGGGTTCGCCGCCCAGGGTGCGCAGAAAGTACCCGAACATCAGCGAGAACACGATCAGGCCCAGCATCTGCCCCTGGGCGGCGGCCTGGAACAGATTCGGCGGCAGCATTTGCACCAGGATCTGGGTGAAATCGCCGGCGCCGCGCCCTTCGATGCTTTGCAAGGTGTCCTGGGTGTCGGCGGACAGGCCGAGCAGGTCGCGGGCCGGCTGGCCATCAATGATGCCCGGGGCGATCAGGTTCACCACCAGCAACCCGATCAGAATCGCCATCAGGCTGGTGCCCATATAAAAAAGCACCGTTTTCATGCCCATGCGGCCCAGGTTGCGGCCTTCGCCCACGTTCATCAGGCCGCTCATGATGGCGGTGGTGATCAGTGGGATCACCACCATTTTCAGTGCGTTGATAAACAGGGTGCCGATCAGATCGTAGCCCGGCAGCACCGGCACCCCGAACAGCTGGCTGCCTTCGCTGGTCACGGCGCCGGCCAGGCCGCCCAGTAGCATGGCCAGGAAGATCTGATGGTGTAATTTCATGCCGAACCCCAATGGAAGGATGGCCGGTAGCATAATGACCGGTTGGAACCGCTGGCAAGTTGCCCGGCCGTTACCGGTGGCCGACGCCGTGGTGTCGCCCTCCGGATTGGTATCGGGACGCCTGGTGATACCGTCCCTGGATTTAGCGTGCTGCGCGGCAAAATCCTTTAAAGCAGCGCGCGCAGGGCCTCATCGAGCGCCGGCCAGTGCCGCCGCACCCGCTCGCCGGCGTTGTTTAAAAGCCGGTCCGCGGGCACCGGCCCATAACGCTCGCACAGCAGCACGTAGGCCCGGTTAAGAAGCCGTTGCAGCGGCTCGCGTGGCAAGGGCGCGAGCGTGTCCCGGGGTTGGTTGAGCCAGCGTTCCATGGTGGCGCGAACGTCCGCGTCGAATCGCTGGCGGCGCAGGTCGGTGAGCTGGTCCAGGCGCATCGGGCTGGCCTCCTGCTCACCAAGTTGCTCCCACAGACCGCGCATCAGGTACTGGAACGCCAGGGTGCAGGGGTGGGCATCGTGGTGTGGGCGCTCCGAGTCGGCCGCTGCCACCGGATCGGCGAGCAGTGCGCGTTCCGGCAGCGACATCGCCTGCACCAGGCTCAGATGCAGATCGTGGCGGCGCTCGGCGATCTCGAACAGGCGGCACAGTTCACTGACGTAGCCCTGCAGGGAGAAGCGCGCCCGGCCGGCGTAGTCACGCTGCCACAGTGCCAGCGCCTCGGTGAGAGCGGCGCTGTCCAGATAAGGCGTCAGTCCGGTGGCGATGGCACGCCGTTGGCGCTGGCTGTCGCTCATTGTCGACCTCCCAGCCCCCCGGCGACCTGATCGTTGTAAAGGTGTGATTGCGAGAATTCCGGGTAACCGATCTCGGCGTGTTCGCTGAGATCCAGGCCGCGCTGCTCATGCAGTGCCGGCACCCTGAGGCCGGTGGTCAACGCCAACAGCATGTACATGATCAGTGCTGCGAAGAACGCCCAGGCAAACGCCACCGCCACGCCCAGCAATTGCACCAGGATGCGCTGCGGATCGAACAGGTCACCGTGGAAAAACAGCCCGGCGGCCAGCGTGCCCCAGGCGCCGGCGAAGGCGTGCACCGGCACCGCCGAGACCACGTCGTCCAGGCGCAGGGCCAGTAACAGGCGCGCCCCCGGGCCGACCATCAATCCGGCCAGCAGACCGGTGACGATGGCAAACCCCGGCACCATGGTGGCGCAGCCGGCGGTGATGCCCACCAGCCCGGCCAGCGAGCCGTTCACGGTTTCGGTGAGCAGCACCGGCCGGCGCATCAGCAATCGGTAGAGCGCCGCCCCGATGGCGCCGGAGGCCGCCGCCAGTTGGGTATTGAGATTGACCAGGGCGATGTCGGCGCTGGCGCTCAAGGTCGAACCGCCATTGAAACCGAACCAGCCGAACCACAACAAAAAGCCGCCCAACGCCACGAACGATAAATTGTGGCCGCGAATCTCACGGGGCCGCCCCTGGCCATCGAAACGCCCCAGGCGTGGGCCGACCACCATCACGCCGGCCAGCGCGCACCAGCCGCCGACGCTGTGGACCACGGTGGAACCGGCGAAATCGATAAAGCCGAGCCGATTCAGCCAGCCGTCGCTGTTCCACGCCCAACCGCCGAACAGCGGATAGATCAGCCCGGTGATCACCATGGCGCCGCACAGGTAGCCGGCGTAGCGGGTGCGCTCGGCCATGGCGCCGGAGGCGATGGTGGCGGCGGTGGCGGCGAACATCAGCTGAAACAGCAGCAGGGTCCACAGATCCGCATCGCCCTGGCTGGGCGCGAACAGGGTCTCGCCGAACCAGCCGCTGGGGTTGCCGCCGAACATCAGTCCGAACCCCAACGCCCAGAACACCAGCGTGCCAACGCACAGATCCATGTAGTTTTTCATCACCACATTGAGGGCGTTCTTGGCGCGGCTGAGGCCACTTTCCAGCAGCGCGAACCCCGCTTGCATGAGAAACACCAGCGCCGCGGCGATCGCGATCCAGGCCACATCGGCGCCGGAGTAAGCCGGGCTGTCCGCGAGTGCGGGAAGAGGCAGGCCGGTCAAGGCCAGTGCGAGCAGTCGTCGTTCCATGCTATCCCCACCTTGTTATTGTTCCCGGGGGGATACTGCAACCGCTGTGCCAGACCCGCCGCCGCTGGCCGGGCCGGGCGACGTGACTCGAGAACAACGGCTTGCGCCAGATTGGTGCGTGGCGCGCGCGGCGGACGTGGTCGGTTCAGGGCAGAGCGAGATCGAGGCTGCCGGACACCGACAGATCCGGTTCACACAGAGCGAGGATCTGCTGGTACTGCCGGTCGGTGATGTTCTGCACCGACAGGCGCGGGCGGATCACCAGCTCCAGATCGGCGAACTCGGGGTACTGGCGCACCTCGTTGAGGGTCAGGGGGCGGGTATAGCTGCGTACGTACCGCACATCGATCTGATACCAGCGCGGTTGGTTGGCGCTGCTGCGCGCATCGAAGCCTTCGTGATCCGGATTGAACTGGGTGGGGTCCGGGTAGGCCCGCGACACCACCAGGGCCTCGCCGACGATCGCCGGTCGTTTGCCCCGGGAGTGATAGATCAGCACCCGGTCGCCTTCCTGGATTTCATCCCGCAGACGATTGCGCGCCTGATAGTTGCGGACGCCGTCCCAACCGGTGATCTGATCCGGCGCATCGCGAAGGTCGTCGAGGCTGAAGTGTCGCGGTTCGGTTTTGAAAAGCCAGGTGCGCATGGAACCCTCAGTGCAGTTGGACACCGGAAATAAGGAGGCTCCGCTCCACGGCAGGGCAGGGTGCGCCTGGCTGCAATGAGATTCGCGTGGGGCCCGTTCACCGCCCGCAATTTAACATGTTTTACATCGAAGTCAGCACTTTGAACCGGCGGCAAGGCAATAAACCTGCACATTTTTACATTGCGCGATCACGGGCTCCGCGCGCCGATAATGTGCTACTCTTGCGCGCCCGTTCAGGAGGCCCCCACGTGATCGAACCCCGCGAACAGCAACAGGCCCTGGCCACCCTGCAAACTCCCCGTGATTGCCTGCGCTGGGGGGAGTCCGCGTTGCGCCGCGCCGGCGTGTTTCTCGGCCATGGCAGCGACGATCATGGCGACGAAGTTCTGGCGCTGTTGCTGCACGTGCTGGCGCTGCCCCTGGACACCGACCCGCGCATGCTCGACGCCCGTTTGCTGGCCGATGAGATCGAACGCTTCGTTGGTTTGATCAAACGCCGCATCAATGACCGCACGCCGACGCCGTATCTGACCGGCCAGGCTTGGTTCTGCGGCTTGCCGTTCTCGGTGGACGAACGGGTGCTGATTCCGCGCTCGCCGATCGCCGAACTGATCGAGGCGGGTTTTCAGCCCTGGCTCGACCCCGGGCAGGTGCACTCGGTACTGGATTTGTGCACCGGCAGCGGCTGCATCGCCATTGCCTGCGCCTACGCGCTGGAACAGGCCCGCGTTGACGCCAGTGATATCTCCGCCGATGCGCTGGCGGTGTGCGAGCAGAACATTGCCGCGCACCGGGTTGGCGATCAGGTCAGCGCGGTACTGTCCGACGGCTTCGACAATCTGCCTGGCCGTTACGATCTGATCGTGTCCAACCCGCCTTATGTGGACGCCGACGAGATCGCCGCCATGCCCGAGGAATATCGCCACGAGCCGGAACTGGCCCTGGCGTCCGGCGGCGATGGCCTGGATTTCACCCGCCGGCTGCTGCGCGAAGCGGCCGACCATCTCACCGACGAGGGTGTGCTGATCGTCGAGGTGGGCGCCAGTGACCGCCATGTGGTGGCAGCCTGGCCGCAGGTGCCGTTCTTCTGGTTTGAGTTTGAACGCGGCGGCGAGGGGGTATTCATGCTCACCCGCCAACAGCTGCTAGACTTCCATCATTGCTTCGCGCCCCGGTAACGAGGAACCCCATGTCTGGAAACAGTTTTGGTGAACGCTTTCGCGTCACCACCTTCGGAGAGAGTCATGGCGTCGCCCTTGGCGCGGTGGTGGAAGGCTGCCCGCCGGGGCTGGCGATCAGCGAACAGGATCTGCAGGTCCAGCTCGACCGCCGCAAGCCCGGCACCAGCCGCTACACCACCCAGCGCAAAGAGCCCGACCAGGTGCGCATTCTTTCAGGCGTGTTCGAAGGCCGCACCACCGGCACCTCGATCGGCCTGCTGATTGAGAACACCGATCAGAAATCCAAGGATTACGCCAACATCGCCGAGACCTTCCGGCCCGGCCACGCGGATTACACCTACACCCAGAAATATGGCTTCCGCGATTACCGGGGCGGCGGGCGTTCGTCCGCCCGGGAAACCGCCATGCGCGTGGCCGCCGGCGCCATTGCCCGCAAATACCTGAGCGAGCGTCTTGGCGTGCGGCTGTACGGCGGCGTCGAGCAGATCGGCGAGATCCGCGCCGAGCGCTACGATTGGCAGCGGGTCGATGACAATCCGTTTTTCTTCCCCGACGCCGACAAAGTGCCGATGCTCGAAGCGCTGATCAACCAGTTGCGCAAAGAGGGCTCCTCGATCGGTGCCCGCGTCACGGTGTTCGCCGAAGGCGTGCCGCCGGGCTGGGGCGAGCCGGTGTTCGACCGCCTGGACGCGGATCTGGCCAAGGCGCTGATGTCGATCAACGCGGTCAAGGGCGTGGAAATCGGCGATGGCTTCGAGGTGGTCAACCAGCGCGGCGAGCAGCACCGCGACGAGATGTCGCCGGCCGGTTTTCACAGCAACCACGCCGGCGGCGTGCTCGGTGGTATCAGCTCCGGGCAGGTGATCCGCGCCAGCCTGGCGCTGAAACCCACCTCCAGCCTGACCCTGCCGGGGCGCAGCATTAACCTGCGCGGCGAGGCGGTGGAAGTGGTCACCAAGGGGCGCCACGACCCCTGCGTCGGCGTGCGCGCCACGCCCATCGCCGAGGCCATGCTGGCGCTGGTGCTGATGGACCACTACCTGCGCCACCGTGCCCAGAACGCCGACGTGACCCCGCCACTGGCGCCGATTCCCGGCCAGATCTAACCCCGTTGCCGGGCGCGCCCCACGCGCCTGGCCGGGCCCGGCCCGGGCCATCGAGAGAACCCGATGCCTTAGAGAGTTGCTCAGATGTTCCCTTACTACTGGCGACTGTCCGGTTTCTACTTTCTGTACTTCTCGTTGCTCGGCACCCTGGCGCCTTACTGGTCGCTGTACCTCAAGAGCCTGGGGTTCAGCGCCGCCGCCATCGGCTTGCTGATGGCGGTGCCGCAGATCACCAAGATCGGCGCCCCCAATCTGTGGGGCTGGCTGGCCGATTGCACCGGCCAGCGGTTGCGCATTATCCGCTTCGGTAACCTGGCCGCCGCCATCGCCTTTGTCCCGGTGTTCTGGGTCGACCGGGTGTGGAGCATGGCGCTGCTGCTGGCCAGCTTCAGCTTTTTCTGGAACGCGGTGCTGGCCCAGTTCGAAGTGGTGACGCTGCGCGCTCTGGGCGATCAAGCGCACCGTTACAGCCAGGTGCGCCTGTGGGGTTCGCTCGGCTTTATCTGCGCGGTGCTGGTGGTGGGCTGGGCGCTGGACCGGTTGCCGATCAGCGTGTTGCCCTGGGTGATGGCCAGCCTGTTGTGGCTGCTGTGGCTGGGCACGCTGTTGCTGCCGGCCGGGTCCACCGCGCCGCGCCAGCGTGGTGCCGGCGGCATCAAAGCGCTGCTGGCGCGCCGTGACGTGCAGGCCTTTATCGCCGCCTCGTTTCTGATGCAGGCCTCGCACGGACCGTACTACACCTTTTACAGCATCTATTTATCCGACCTGGGCTTCAGCAAATTCACCGTTGGTTTGCTGTGGGCCCTGGGCGTGATCGCCGAAGTCGGCCTGTTTCTGGTGTTCCACCGCCTGCTGCGCCGCTTTCCACTGCGCTCGCTGCTGATCGCGAGCCTGCTTCTGGCGGCCCTGCGCTGGGCCATGATCGGGCTGTGCGGCGCCCACCTCGGCTGGCTGATCGCCGCGCAACTGCTGCACGCCGCCAGCTACGCCAGCTTCCACTCCGCCAGCATCGCCTGGGTGCAACACACCTTCGGCGAACACCACGCCGGCCAGGGCCAGGCGCTCTATTCCAGCCTCGGCTACGGCGCCGGCTGGGCCGCCGGCGCCGGCCTCAGCGGTTTGTTCTGGACGTCGCTGGGGCCGATCTGCTTTCTGGTGGCCGGCGTGGTGGCACTGGCGGCGGCGGGGGTGGCCTGGCGGGGCATGGGGGGAACGCTGGACACAGGACGCTAGACGCCGGACGCCGGACGCTGGACGCCTGACGCTAAAACCGCCGTGGTCTGATCGGTTTGGTTGTTTCGCAAAGGCCCTATGCGCAGCCGCAACGCCTGCCGGCCCGGGTTTTGACTTAGCGTCCGGCGTCCGGCGTCAGGCGTCTAGCGTCTGGCGCCTTCCCCAACAACCCCAGAAACGCCGCCGCCGCGTTGGAGCGGCTGCGGCGCGGGTGGGTGACCACGCCGAGCTGGCGCAGCGGCAGGGGGGTGTCCACGTTAAGGCGCACCACGCTGTCGTCGAGCATGGTCTGCGGTAGAACGCTCCAGCCCAGGCCGATGGAGACCATCATGTGAATGGTCTCCAGATAATTGGTGGACATGGAGATATTCAGGCTCAGGCCCTGTTCGCCGAACAGCCGTTCGACGATGCCCCGGGTGAAGGTCACCGGAGAGGGAAGGATGGCGCTGTAATCGGTCAGGGTGGCGAGCGGCAGGTGCTCGCGGCCGGCCAGGGGGTGCTCCGGCGCCGCCATGAACACCAGCGGGTCGTGCCAGATCACCTCGCTGAGCAGGCGGCTGTCCGGTTCCGGCGGCAGGGTCACCACCCCCAGTTCCAGATCGCCGTGCAGCACCGCCTCCCAGGCTTCCTCGGAATCGATAAAATCAATGTCCAGTTTGACCTCCGGATACTCCCGGGAAAACCGCCGCAGCACCGGCGGCAAGCGGTGCAGGCCAATGTGATGGCTGGTGCCGATGCGCAAGGTGCCGCCCACCGCGCTGGTCAGATTGCCGATCTCCCGGCCCATGTCCTCCAGCTCCAGCAGCACCTGGCGGGCGCGCGGCAACAGCGCCCGGCCCGCCTCGGTCAAGCTGATGCGGCGGCCGATGCGATCAAACAAGCGGGCCCCGAGCTGTTGCTCAAGTTGGGCGATGCGCTTGCTGACCGCCGGCTGGGTCAGAAACAACCGCTCCGCCGCCCCGGAAAACGACCCGCTTTCAGCGACCGCCATAAATGCGTTGAGGGATTGGGTGTCCATGGGGCTGGTTCCGAGGGTTGGAGGAGGGAATGTTTGGCAGACGCTGGACGCTGGACGCTGGACGCTGGACGCTGGACGCTGGACGCTAAAGTCAAAACCCGGAACCGGATAGCTTTGCGGCTACGCAAGCAGATGCTGTAACCCCGCAAACCTTCGGGTCGGGGGTTTTTAGGGGTTTTAGCGTCCGGCGTCCGGCGTCTAGCGTCCAGCCCGTCCCAAGTCGCTTCGAGCCGTCCGTCTGACGTCAGCCTTTCAGATAACTCTAAGGAATCCTAAACATAAAAAATATGAATTGGAATTATATTAAGCCCCTGCGTACAGTGTGGGCATCGAATGGGAGCCAGCCTTATGTCCGCCACAACCTTCTCCGGCAAAACACTGTACGACAAACTGTGGGATGCCCACCTGATTACCGAGCGGGAAGACGGCTCGGCGCTGATCTATATTGATCGCCAGATCATTCATGAGGTGACCTCGCCGCAGGCGTTCGAAGGCCTGCGGCTGGCCGGGCGCAAGCCGTGGCGCGCGGGTGCCTCGGTGGCGACGCTGGATCACAACGTGCCGACCACGCCGTTCCAGAGCGCCGCCGACATCGTCGACGAGACGTCGCGGTTGCAGGTGACCACCTTGCAGGACAACACCCGCGAGTTCGGCATCACCGAATTCGGCATTGGTGACGTGCGCCAGGGCATCGTTCATGTGATGGCCCCGGAGCAGGGCGCGGTACTGCCCGGCATGACCGTGGTGTGCGGCGATTCGCACACCTCCACCAATGGCGCCCTGGGCTGTCTGGCCCACGGCATTGGCACCAGCGAGGTGGAACACGTGCTCGCCACCCAGACCCTGGTGGCCAAGAAAATGAAGAACATGCAGGTCAAGGTGGAAGGCGACCTGGGCCCGGGTGTCACCGCCAAGGACGTGGTGCTGCACATTATCGGCGTGATCGGCACCGCCGGTGGCAACGGCCACGCCATTGAGTTCGCCGGCAGCGCGATCCGCTCGCTGAGCCTGGAAGGCCGCATGACGGTGTGCAATATGTCCATCGAGGCGGGTGCCCGGGCCGGCATGGTGGCGGTGGACGACACCACCATCGACTATGTGAAAGGCCGCCCCTACAGCCCCACCGGAGCCGACTGGGACAAGGCCGAGGCGTACTGGCGCACGCTGGTGTCCGACGCCGACGCGCGCTTCGACACGGTGGTGGAAATCAACGCCGCCGACATCAAACCGCAGGTGTCCTGGGGCACCAGCCCGGAAATGGTGATTCCGGTGGACGTGCCGCTGCCGGACCCGGCCGCCGAATCCGATGAAGTGAAACGCTCGGGCATGCTGCGGGCCTATGAATACATGGGCCTGAAACCCGGCATCCGGGTTGGCGACATCAATGTGGACCGGGTGTTTATCGGCTCGTGCACCAATTCCCGCATCGAGGATCTGCGCGCCGCCGCCGCCGTGGCCAAGGGCCGCAAGAAAGCGGATTCGGTGAAGCAGGTGCTGGTGGTGCCCGGTTCCGGCCTGGTTAAACAGCAGGCGGAAAAGGAAGGCCTGGACAAGATCTTCCTGGAAGCGGGTTTTGAATGGCGCGAGCCGGGCTGTTCCATGTGCCTGGCGATGAACCCGGACCGCCTGCAACCCGGCGAGCATTGCGCCTCCACCTCGAACCGCAATTTCGAAGGGCGCCAGGGTAACGGCGGGCGCACCCATCTGGTGAGCCCGGCGATGGCCGCGGCCGCCGCGGTGGCCGGTCATTTCGTCGATGTGCGTGAACTGGGCGCCTAGCAGCCTGCTAAGGAGACAGAGCATGGAAAAGTTCGTTAAACATACCGGCCTGGTGGCGCCGCTGGATCGCGCCAACGTGGACACCGACCAGATCATTCCCAAGCAGTTTCTCAAGTCGATCAAGCGCACCGGCTTCGGCCCGAATCTGTTCGACGAGTGGCGTTATCTGGACGAAGGCCATCCGGGGCAGGACAACGAGGCGCGCCCGAAAAACCCGGACTTCGTGCTCAATAAGCCGCAATATCAAGGTGCCAGCGTGTTGCTTGCCCGGCGTAATTTCGGCTGTGGCTCAAGCCGCGAGCATGCCCCCTGGGCGCTGATGGATTTCGGCTTCCGGGCGGTGATCGCGCCCAGCTACGCGGACATTTTCTACAACAACTGCTTCAAGAATGGCCTGTTGCCGATTGTGCTCAGTGAAGCTACCGTTGACGGCCTTTTCAAGGCGGAAGCCGAAAACGAGGCGTTCCAGTTGACCATTGATCTGGAAAACCAGTGTGTGCTCAGCCCGTCAGGCGAGCGTTTTCCGTTCGAGATTGATGAGTTCCGCAAGCACTGCCTGCTCAATGGCCTCGACGAGATCGGCCTGAGCCTGCAGCAGGCGGACGCCATCCGTGAGTACGAGGCGCGCCGCGCGCAATCGGAACCCTGGGTGTTCCAGGAACCGGCGCTCTAAATGCCGTCGCCGCGCGCGCTCGCGAGCCTGTTGCTGGCCACGTTGCTGGCTGGCTGTGCCGGGGTGCCGCTGTATCAGCCGCCGGGCGACGACCAGCCCGTGGCCGTCGTGACCGTGAGCGATCAGGCGGCCGGGCAGGGCGGCGAAGGGCGTTGGCCGGCCACCGCCGCTGTGTTCGCCGTGGACGGCGTGCGGGTGGCGGAGCAGGGCGGTGCGCAACAGGTGCGTTTGAGCGCTGGGCAACACAGCCTGCGGGTGTTCGCCGACCACGGTGGCAGGTTGCGCTTCGGCACGCTGGAGTGCCGCTTCGACGCGGCCGCGAATTACGCCATCACGATCAGCCAGGGCAACGGTGAGCACGCCTACCAGGCGGTGCTTGGCAAAGCCGGCTCCGGGGTGGTGCCGATTCTGGACGAGACAACGTTTTAAGGGTGTCGCCGCACCGGTTAATGGCCACTCAATGGAACAACGGACAACTGGATCAGGGGCCGCGCGCCTCGTAAACAGGACAAAATATGAGCTCTATTCTGGTATTGCCGGGTGACGGCATTGGCCCGGAAATCGTTGAACAGGCACTGCGTGTGCTGAGCGCCGCTGAACAACGGTTCGATCTGAACGTGGAACTGGACCAGGCGCTGGTCGGCGGCGCCGCCTACGACGCCGAAGGCGATCCGCTGCCCGAATCCACCCTGGCCAAGGCGCGCGCCGCCGACGCCATTCTGTTCGGTGCCATCGGCGGGCCGAAATGGGACACCATTGAGCGCGACAAACGGCCCGAGCGCGGCCTGCTGCGGCTGCGCTCCTCGCTGGGGCTGTTCGCCAACCTGCGCCCGGCGATTCTGTTTCCGCAACTGGCCGACGCCTCCAGTCTTAAACCGGAAGTGGTGTCGGGGCTGGATATCCTGATCGTGCGCGAGCTCACCGGCGGCATCTATTTCGGCCAGCCGCGCGGCATCAAGGAAGAAAACGGCGAGCGCGTCGGCTTCAATACCTACGTGTATTCCGAATCGGAAATGAAGCGCATCGCGCGGGTCGCCTTCGACCTGGCCATGCAGCGCGGCAAGCGCGTCTGTTCGGTGGACAAGGCCAATGTGCTGGAGGTCACCGAGCTGTGGAAAGAAGTGGTCACCGAGGAAGCGAAAGCCTACCCAGAGATCGAGCTGTCGCACATGTACGTGGACAACGCCGCCATGCAACTGGTGCGCGCGCCCAAACAATTCGACGTGATCGTCACCGGCAACCTGTTCGGTGACATCCTCTCCGATGAAGCCGCCATGCTCACCGGCTCCATCGGCATGCTGCCCTCCGCGTCCCTGGACGAGAACCGCAAGGGCCTGTACGAACCCTGCCACGGCTCGGCGCCGGACATCGCCGGCCAGGGCATCGCCAACCCGCTGGCGACGATCATGTCGCTGGCCATGCTGATGCGTTACAGCCTGCAGCGCGGCGACGTGGCCGATGCCATCGAAAGCGCCGTGGAAAAGGTGCTGGATCAGGGGTTGAGAACCGCGGATATTTACACCGAGGGCACTCGTAAAGTGAGCACCGGGGAAATGGGCGCCGCCGTCGCCGAAGCGCTGAGCCACGGCTGAACCCCATCATCCACAGAAAGAAAGGGCGAGCCCTTTCGGGAGACAGGTTTACATGAAGAAAGTCGGTTTTATCGGCTGGCGCGGCATGGTCGGTTCCGTATTGATGGACCGCATGCGCGAAGAAAATGACTTCAAAGACATCGAACCGGTGTTCTTTTCCACCTCCCAGGTCGGCCAGCAAGGCCCGGACGTGGGCAAGGACATTCCCACCCTTGGCGACGCCAAGAGCGTGGATGATCTGAAAGCCCTGGACGTGATCGTCACCTGCCAGGGCGGCGACTACACCAATGAGGTGTACCCGAAATTGCGCGAGGCCGGCTGGAAAGGCTACTGGATCGACGCCGCCTCGACCTTGCGCATGGCGGACAACAGCGTGATCGTGCTGGACCCGGTCAATCGCAAGGTGATCGACCAGGCACTGGATCGCGGTACCCTGGATTTCGTCGGCGGCAATTGCACCGTCAGTTTGATGCTGATGGCACTGGGCGGGCTGTTCAATGCCGATCTGGTGGAGTGGGCCAGCGCCCAGACCTACCAGGCGGCCTCCGGCGCCGGCGCGCAGAACATGCGTGAATTGATCGCGCAGATGGGCGCCATTCACGGCGATGTTGCCCGTCACCTGGCCGACCCGGCCAGCGCCATTCTCGACATTGATCGGCAAGTGGCCACCTCCATGCGCGGCGACGCCATGCCCCGCGACCATTTCGGCTTCCCGCTGGCCGGCTCCCTGCTGCCGTGGATCGATAAAGAGATGGACAACGGCCAGAGCAAGGAAGAGTGGAAAGCTCAGGCCGAGACCAACAAGATTCTTGGCCGTGGCGATCACCCGATTCCCCTGGACGGCACCTGTGTGCGCATCGGCGCCATGCGTTGCCACGCCCAGGCTCTCACCGTGAAGCTGAAGAAAGACGTGCCCCTGGACGAGATCTATGATCGTATTGGCCAGGCCAACGACTGGGTCAAAGTGGTTGCCAACGAGAAAGAAGCCACCCTGCGCGACCTGACCCCCACCGCCGTGACCGGCACCCTGACCGTGCCCGTGGGCCGGCTGCGCAAACTCAACATGGGCCCGCGGTTCCTGAACGCCTTCACGGTCGGCGATCAGCTCCTCTGGGGCGCCGCCGAACCGCTGCGTCGGATGTTGCGGATTTTGTTGGAACGATAAAGGGCTGGACGCTGGACGCCGGACGCTAGACGCTAAAGTCAAAACCCGGGTGGGCCACCCTTGCGGCTACGCACAAGTGCTTCTGCGTAGCCGCCAAACTGTGAAGATGGGGGTTTAGCGTCCGGCGTCCGGCGTCCAGCGTCCGGCGTCCCAAAACTCACTCAGACACCTCCCCGGAGAAACACATGTCATACCAACCGGCACTCGCGATAGTGGGCGCCACCGGCCTGGTGGGCGGGGCTTTTCTGGAGCTGCTTGCCGAACGGCAACCGCCACTCGGTGAATTGTTCGCGCTGGGCTCGGAAAGCAGCCAGGGCAAGACCGTGCATTTTGGCAAGCGCTCACTGAAAGTGGGCAAGGCCGAGGAGTTCGATTTTTCCCAGGTGCAACTGGTGGTGTTCGCGGCCGGTGCCGCGGTGTCCCAGGAACTGGTGCCGCGCGCCATTGAAGCGGGCGCCATGGTGATCGATCTGTCGCCGGCGTACCGTTACGAATCCGATGTGCCCCTGGTGGTGGCCGGCGTTAACGATGAGCAGCTGGCCGCCGCCCGCGAGCGCAACCTGGTGGCCGCGCCGGACGCCGCCACGGTACAACTGCTGCTGGCGCTCAAGCCGCTGCTGGCACAAGGTGAGTTGACCCAGGTCACCGTGACCCAGATGCAGGCGGCGTCGTCGGCCGGCCGCAACGGTGTGGAACGGCTTGCCCGGCAGAGCGCGCGCTTGCTCAACGGGCTCGACGCCGACGAAGGCGAGGGCGCGCAGCACGCCTTTAATCTGATCCCGGTGGCCGGCCGCCTGCAGGACAACGGCTACACCAGTGAAGAGCTCAAGCTGATGCTGGAGACCCGCCGCGTACTGGGCCAGCCGGATCTGGCGGTGGACGTGACCTGCGTGCAGGTGCCGGTGTTCCATGGCCTGTCGCAGTCGGTGCGCGTGCAGGGTACCCTGCCGGTAACGCTGGCCCAGGCGGAAGCCTGCTGGGACCACGCCCCCGGCGTGCACATGGACAACGGCGCCGAAGGCGACGGCGCCTCGCCGGTCAAACAGATTCTCGACACCTTGACGGTGCGCATTGCCCGCGTGCGCGAAGACATTGATGGGCAGGGCAGCCTCAGTTTCTGGACGGTGGCGGACAACATTAAAACCGGGGCCGCGCACAACGGCGTGCTGCTGGTGGAGGCGTTGATAAAAGACTATCTGTGATGGATAGTTACTGACATTATGTGACGCAGTTTCTAGGTTTTTCGCCTGAGTTTGTGCAAAATCGGCAACAATAGTCTGTTGGCAGCCGGACACCGCGACCGGATAATTTCGTGGCCCGCGATTCCGTGGCCCGTGAAAGCCTCAGCGCCCCTGGCCAGGGCGCCGTTCACGCAGGCGGCTGATCGACACGCCACAGCGCGGGCAGCACGGCGCGCCGGGCCAGCCGGCCGGCGCCAACACGGCCAGGGGGGCTGGCGCGGCTCCTTGGGACGGATAATAAGTAAAGGGTCTGATCGATGCTCCGAAAACTTGGGATAGGCTTTATTGCCCTGGCCGCCATGACTCCGGGGCTGTCGGCGGCGCTGGGGGTAGGGGATTACCAGCTCGATTCCTATCTGAATCAACCGCTGGACATGTCCGTCAATCTCTACGACGTGGGCGATTTGTCGGAGGATCAGATCCTTGTCAATCTTGCGTCGCAGTCGGATTTCGACGCCGCCGGCGTTGATCGAAGCTATTTTCTCACCGACCTGCGCTTCCAGATCGAGCGCCGCGGTGACGACGCCGCCGTGCTGCACATTCGCTCGCGCCAACCGGTGCGTGAACCCTATCTGAATTTTCTGGTTGAGTTTCTCTGGCCCACCGGTCGTCTGATGCGCGAATACACCGTGCTGCTTGATCCGCCGAGCTACGACAACGGCAGCAACGCGGTGACGCCGGCGCGGGTGCAACAGGCGCCCCGTCCGCTCGCCGAATCGCGCTCGCAACCTCAACCCCGCTCCGAATCCCGGCCGCAGCCATCACGGTCCCAGCCATCACGGCCGCCGCAAGCGCGTGCCGACAATGCCGCGCCCGCGCCCGCCGAGCCACGGCGTTCGCAGCCCGCCGCGCCGCCGCCGGCGCGCGCCGACCGCACCCCGGAAGCCACGGACCGCACCTACCGGGTGTCCGCATCGGACACCATGTGGAGCATCGCATCGCGCAACCGGCCCGCCGCGGATGTGTCCGTTCAGCAGACCATGATGGCCATTCAGGAGATCAACTCCGAGGCCTTCATTGACGGCAACGTCAACCTGGTGCGTGAAGGCGCGGTTCTGCGCCTGCCCAGCGCCGATCAGGTTCGTTACCTGCCGGAGCCGGAAGCGGTCTCGCGAATGGCGGACCAGAACCGGCAATGGCGCCAGCGGCAGACCCGTGATGAGCAGGTGCGCAACCCGCAGCGCGCGCCAGTGGACGCCACCGGTCGTGACACCCCGGCGCCACGGGACAATGACGCCTCGGGCCAGGGTCGGGTCACCCTGGTGACCCCGGACACCGCCGAAGGCGCCAGTGATGGCGACGGCACCGGGGCTCAACAGGGCGGCAGCGCCAACACCGCGGCACTGCAGAACGAACTGGCGATCCGTGACGAGAACCTGGATCGTCTGAATCGGGAAAACGACGAGCTGCGCAGCCGGCTCGACGACATCGAAGCGCAGATGGACACCAGTCGCCAGCTGATGAACCTGCGCAACGAGCAGATTGTCGCGCTTCAGCAGGAACTGCGCCGTCTTCAGGAAGAGCAGGGCGCCGACGTCAACCCGGACCTGCTCAAGGCACCGGCGCCGCCGGCCGCCGCCCAGGGCGATGAAAGTGAAAACGGCGACATTGACGCCGGCACCGCCTCCGAGCGCGCCGAAGAAGCGGGCCAAACCGACAACGCCGATGCCGACAACAGCGGCGCGGTTCCGAGCGACGCCGCCAACGGCACCGGCCAGGACGGTGCCGCGCCGAAGGCCGCCGCCGGCAACGGCATCGTTGATCTGATCATGCGGAACCTGCTTTATATCGGCGCGCTGCTGGTGGTTCTGTTGCTACTGCTGATGTTGCTGATTCGCCGTCGCCGGGATAACGGCGACGACGACGATGATCATCAATACGGCCCCGACGATGATGACCAGGGCGACGGCTTCGGCGGCAGTGCCATGGCGCTGGGCGCCAGTGACGCCAGCGAGGATTTCGGCGCACCGCCGAGCGAGGATCTGGACGACGATCAGATGGACCCGATGGAGCGCGCCGACGTCTACGTGGCCTACGGTCAGTATCCGCAGGCGGTCGATTACTTGCGCAACGAGATCAACCAGGACCCGCAGCGCGGTGATTTAAAGATTCGCCTGTTGGAGCTGCTGAAAGAAACCGGCGATGAGCCCGGCTTCCGCCAGCAGGCGGCGCTGTATGCCGGCACTGGCGCCGCCGTGGACGCGGCCATCAAACGTCTCGGTGGCGACCCGGGGGAGCGGGCCGGCGACGGCGATCCCTCCCTGGACGACCTGGAGCTGGATCTGGCTTCGGACCTGTCCGACGAAGCCGGCGACGATCAGCCCACGGCGGCAGCCAGCGACACTTTTGACGACGACGAACTGGAATTTTCCGATCTCGACTTCGACCTGGACGACGAGCCGCGCAATCTGGATTTGAAGGACGAGACGCCGCTGCAACTCGACGACCTGGTGCTCAGTGTCGGCGACGATGACGAAGGTTTTGACGACGAGCTGGAAGAGAGCGACCTGCAACTCGACACGCTGGAGCTGGACCACCCGCACAACGACCAGGCGGATGCCCACGACCGTGACGACGAGCAGAGCATTTCCCTGCAAGGCGCGCTCGAAGAGGGCAACGACGAGGCCGCCGCCGACGACGACAACCCGTTCGCCGATCTCGACCTGGAAGAGCTGGACATGCAGCTCAACGAAGTGGCCGAACGCAACAGCTCTCCGGCCGACGCGGATCGTCACGTGGATGCCGACGAGCTGGAACTGGACGATTTCGATCTTTCCCTGGATGACCTGGAGCTTGAGCCGGCCGATCCGGCGGACCCCTCGGCGGTGACCGGCGTCGAGGCCGACACCGGGAACCCGCCCACCGATGAACCGGACCGGTTGGACATCAGCGACCTGGAGCTGGAGCTCGATGGCGACGACCAGGCGCCGCCGGAAACCGTCACCGGTGCCGCGCCGCTGGCCGGTGCCGAAGACCGGGATGTGCTTGGCGACGACGACGATTTCGATTTCCTCGGTGAAACCGACGAGAACGCCACCAAACTCGACCTGGCCCGCGCCTACATCGACATGGGCGACGCCGACGGCGCCCGCGACATCCTCAACGAGGTACTCAACGAAGGCACCGGCGAACAGCAGGGCGAAGCCCGCGAACTGCTGGGACGGATTGGCTGACACGGCGGCAAGCTGGCTTACACGCTGCACGCGGCACGCTTGCACGCTCAGTCAAAACCCGGTCGCCGCTTGGGCGGACGTAAAAAGGGTTGCGGGCTCCGGCTGGTAGCGTGCTGCGTGTAGCGAGCGCATAGCGTATAGCGCCCACCCACCCCCTGGC
>TARA_R110001606_G_scaffold21302_9_pt1 | contig 44417 bp, 43 predicted proteins | sample TARA_R110001606 | Tara Oceans TARA_R110001606 (sample SAMEA4398315) | marine metagenome | biome: Polar Biome; feature: [SRF] surface water layer (ENVO:00010504); material: water (ENVO:00002006), including particulate matter (ENVO:01000060) such as... | depth 5 m
AAAAAAAAGGCGCCCATCGGACGCCTTTTTTTAATTCCGAATCGGCTTACGGCAGCAGGTGCTTGACCGCGTCGCGTTCTTCGGCGAGCTCTTTCTCGGTGGCTTGCATACGAGCGCGGGAGAACTCGTTGACGTCCAGACCCTGAACGATTTCCCAGTCGCCGTTTTTGCACACGCACGGATAGGAGTAGATCAGGCCTTCCTGAATGTCGTAGGAGCCATCGCTGTAGATGCCCATGGAGACCCAGTCACCGTCGTCGCTGCCGAGCGCCCAGGAGCGCATGTGATCGATCGCGGCGTTGGCGGCGGAGGCGGCGGAGGACGCACCGCGTGCCTTGATGATGGCGGCGCCACGCTGTTGCACGGTGGGGATGTAATCATTCTCGTACCAGTCCTGCTCGACCTGGTCGATGGCGGCTTTGCCGTCCACCACGCAGTGGTGCAGATCCGGATACTGGGTGGAGGAGTGGTTGCCCCAGATGGTCATTTTCTTGACATGGTTGATGCTCTTGCCGAGCTTCTCGCCGAGCTGGGCCATGGCGCGGTTGTGATCCAGGCGGGTCATGGCGGTGAATTGGCGGGGGTTGATGTCCGGGGCGTTGCGTTGCGCGATCAGGGCGTTGGTGTTGGCCGGGTTGCCGACCACCAGCACTTTGATGTCGCGGCTGGCGACGTCGTTGATCGCTTTGCCCTGGGCGGAGAAGATCGCCGCGTTGGCTTCCAGCAGGTCCTTACGCTCCATGCCCGGGCCACGGGGACGGGCGCCCACCAGCAAAGCGTAGTCGGCGTCCTTGAACGCCACCTTGGCGTCGTCGGTTTGCACGATGCCAGCGACCAGCGGGAAGGCACAGTCTTCCAGCTCCATCGCCACGCCTTTCAGGGCTTCCAGGGCCGGGGTGATCTCCAGCAGTTGCAGAATAACCGGCTGGTCTTTGCCAAGCATGTCGCCGGAGGCGATGCGGAACAGCAGGGAGTAGCTGATTTGGCCAGCGGCGCCGGTGACAGCAACGCGTACAGGTGCTTTCATGAAAAAATCTCCTTGGAGTCGTCGGGAGAGCTCAGGGTTGCCTGGGCAGCCCCGGATAACGGGGAATAACGGGACACGCAGGCTCCCGGACCGGATCGCCGCCTGGCGCGGGTAGCGGCGGGCAGACGTTCCGAGGACGGCGCGCATTATAGTGTAGGTGGTCGACAAGCGCACGGATCGATGCGTATTGGAAAAGGGAAGACAATGGATCATTGGGACGTGATCGTGGCGGGCGCCGGCCAGGCGGGCTGCGCGGCCGCCTGGGATCTGGCCGCTGGCGGCGCCCGGGTGCTGCTGATTCACACCGGCGAGGGCCGGGAAAAGCCCTGCGCGGGCGGGCTCACCATCAAGGCGCTGCGCCGCTACCGGTTCGCTCTGGATAGCGTGATTCGCGAGACCGTCAGCACCCTCAACCTGCCTGGCCCGGGTGGCGATACCCGGATTGCCGTGGGCGAGCCCTTCTGCGTGATGACCCACCGCCGTGAGCTGGACGCTCTGTGCCGTGAGCGGGCCGGTGAACGGGGCGCCGATTGGACGCAGGCCAACGGCGTGCGCGCGGTGCGCCAGAGCGCCGCGGGCGTGGTCCTGGAGTTGCGTGACGGCCGCCGCTACCGCGCCGCTTACCTGATTGCCGCCGATGGCGCGCACAGCCCGTTGCGGCGCCTGTTGCAGGGCAGCCAGGCGGGGGCCGGGGCGCTGGCGTTGGAAGCGCACGTGCCGCGCGAGCGGCTCCGACATTATCCGCCCATGACCCTGGATTTTGGGGCCATCCGCCAGGGCTATGGCTGGTTGTTTCCGAAGGGCGATCACGTCAATGTCGGGCTGTACGTATGGCGGCGTGAGCGGGCCCGGCCGACGCTGCAGGCGTTGCGCGATTACGCCCGACGCAGCCTGGGCTGCGACCGGCTTGATGACGTCGGCGGCTATCCGTTGGGAACCTGGCTGACCCGCCGCGCGCCGCTGTGCGGGCGGGTGCTGTTCGTCGGCGATGCCGCCGGCGCCACCGAAGCTCTGCTCGGCGAAGGGATCTATGGCGCGCTGGTCAGCGGCCAGCTGGCCGCCAGCGCGATTCTGGCCGGGCGTGCTCAAGACTATCCGCTGCTGCTGGCGCGCTGGCGGGATGAGCTGCGCCAGGTGGAACGGCTGACTCAGGTGTTTTACCGGTCGGCGCCAGTCGGATGCATGCTGCTGCGCCATGGGCTGGCGCCTACGCTATTGCGCGGTTACGCCCGTGGCTGGACGCTGGGGCAGACCAAGCGAGCCTGGCGGGGTGCCACCCCTGGTGGCGCTCCTAGAGACCCTGATGGCGGCCCTTTTCACGACCTTGATCACGGTAAGCCAGGGGGGTAACCGCGAACCAGCGCTTGAAGGCACGGTTGAAGGCGCTCTGCTCGGAATAGCCCAGATCCAGGGCGATCTGATTCACCGAGCGGTCGCTGTGCAGCAGCCAGTCGCAGGCCAGGCGTTGCCGCTCCTCTTCAAGCAGGGTGGAAAAGTCCGCTTGCTCGGCGCGCAGACGGCGCCGCAGCGTCCAGGGTTTGACGCCCAGCCGCTCGGCGATCCGTTCCAGCTGCGGCACGCCGTCCACCAGCCGCCGCTGGATTTCCAGACGCACCTGTTCGAGCAGGTTGTCGCGGGCCAGATACTGGGTGAGCGCGCGTTGCATGCGCGAGCGAGAAAGGCGGTTGACCTCCGGGTCGGCGTCGCGCAGGGGCAAGTCCAGCAGCGCTTCGTCGATCACCAGGGCATTGTCGGGCTGATTGAATCGCACCGGGCAGCGGAACAGGCGCTGGTATTCCTGCTCCCCGCCGGGGGGCGGGTGGCGCAGGTGCACCGCCAGCGGGTCCTTATCGGCGCCCAGAATCCAGCGGCCGAATACTACCGCGCCAGCGAAGAAGGCCTCCAACCGATGGCGGCTGGTGACCCTGTCATGGAACGGTGTTTCCCAGATCAGCCACAGGTCGTGGCCTTGCCATTCGAAGCGCAGCTCGGCGAATTCGCTGGTCACCCGGGCAAAAGGAATCATCAGCTCAATGGCGTCACGCAGGGTGGCGCTGGACATGCTCGCGTAGCCGAGCTCGCCCATGAAGCGCGGGCGGATGCACTCGCCCATGTGCAAGCCGAACAGAGGATCGTCGCTGCCCTCAAGGGCGAGTTGCAACAGGCGGTCTTCGATCCGCAGGGGAATGCGCGCCCCGGGCGCTTCCAGGTCGTGCTCGCTGACCCCCAGCCGCACCAGCGCATCGCTCAGATCGACACCGGCCCGCAAGGCCGCATCGAGCAGGTACTCGATCCAGAATGAGGCAACGGTGAGCGACGCAAATGGCGTGGCGGCGGTGTGTGTCATGGCTTCCCTGGTGTTCGCGGCGGCCCGTTAAGAAGAAAAGAAAACACATCGGGCGCTCGGCACATAAGCAAACGTCACTGGGCCAGGGGAGTCAATGACGCGGAGTGACCGGCCAGGACGGCCCGGTCAGGGTGGCCTGGAAACGCCGGGCGGGCGCCCGGCGGTGAGCCGGGATCAGGCCTTTTGTTCCCGGGCCAGCTTGTTCACCTTGCGGCTGATGCGGTCCAGTTTCTTGTCCAGGCTGTGCATTTCCTCGCGGGTCGGCAGACCCAGAAGGCCGGCCAGGCGGGTGCGCCAGCCGTCGCCATTGCCGCTTTCGCGCTTGAAGCGCTGGCCGGATTTCACCAATTCGTCCAGGATCTGCTGACCGGAGTCGCTGAGGCGCACCAGCGCGCCGCGGGCGGCTTTGTTAAGCTTGCCGGCGGTCTGGTTCAGTTCGTTGATCAAGGTATTATCGGCGTTCTTTTTCGCTGCGGCTTCACTCATGGGTGAGGGCCTCCTTTCGCTGCGGGTCCTGTGGAACCTGTGGAACGTATGGAACGTATGCAGAGCTACGGTGTATCCCGCACGCAACAGATGACCGGTGGAGCGCGGGACACCCTGAATACTAGACCCGCTTGACGGTTTGTTCGTGTTGCTTGTCTAACAATTAAACAAGGCTTATGGCCCGCGAGGCCGGCCGGCAGGAGAGTGGAAATGAAGGTAGTGATCCCCCAGGGGGCGTATCAAGGGCTGTCCGCCAACGGCGTCAGCGAATTCCGAGGTGTGCCCTACGCCTTGCCGCCGTTGGCGGAGCGCCGTTTCAAGGCGCCGCAACCGTTGCCGCCGAGCAGCGATCAGCAGCGCGCCGACCGCTACCCACTGCCGTCGGTGCAGCCGCGCAACCCGCTGATGGGGGTGGAGGATTCCGGGGAAGACTGCCTGTACATGAACCTCTGGGTGCCGGAGGGCGAGGGGCCGTTTCCGGTGATGCTGTGGTATCACGGCGGCGGCTATACCGCCGGTTCGGTGTCCCAGGCGCTCTATAACGGCGCCCGGCTGGCGGCCACGCGGAAGGTGGTGGTGGTGCACGCCGCCTATCGGCTGGGCGCCCACGGTTTCGCCGACTTCTCCGCCATCGCGCCGGAACTGCAGGCGGACACCAACCTGGGTTTGCGCGATCAGATCGCCGCCCTGGAGTGGGTCAACCGTCATATCGAGGCGTTCGCTGGCCGCGCCGATCAGGTCACTATTTTCGGCGAGTCCGCGGGCGGTTTCAGCGTTGCCTCGTTGATGGCCACGCCGCGGGCACGGCCACTATTCCAGCGCGCCATCGTACAATCCGGGGGCGGCGACTTCGTGCTCGCGCCCGAGGAGTCGCGCCGCATCACCGAAGCGTTCGTGGAGGCCCTGCCGGGCGAGGGCGGCGCCGCCGAGCGCATCCGCCAGGCCGACCCGAAAGCCTGGCTGGCGGCACAGGCCAAGGCCCAGCGGATGCTCGCCGCGCGCGGCCTGCGCGACACCACGCCGCAGTTTTCCATGGTGTTTCTGCCCACCGTCGACGGCGATCTGCTGCCCCGGGTGCCAGTGGACGCCATTGCCGCCGGCGAGGCGCGCGACATTGAGCTGCTCGCCGGCGCCTGCCGGGATGAGTGGAACTTCTTTCAGTATGCCGGGCCGATGGCCGGCTTTCCCTCCCTGGACGAGCTGCGCGCCTTCGACGATGAAGAGATTCTGCGCCGCTTCGAGCGGGCCCTGCCGGGCCACGGCGAGCGCATGCTGGCGTACTACCGCGCCACCGTGACGCCGCACGCCGAGCGCAGCAACATGGACTGGTTTTCCGCCATGGAAACCGATCGCCTGTTCCGGGTGCCCACGGTTCGACTGCTCGACGCCCAGGCCCGGCACCGCCCGGCGGACACACGCGGCTACCAGTTCACCTTCGAAAGCACCCAGTTCGGGGTGCCCATGGGCGCTTGCCACGTGGTCGACGTGCCGTTCGTGTTTGGCATCACCGACACCCCGGTGGGTCAGTTCTTCACCGGCGGCACCGACCAGGCGCGCGCGCTGGCAGAGCGGGTCCAGCAGGTGTGGGGCGATTTCGCCCACGGTTGTGGCGCCGACTGGCCGGCCTGGAGCGAACAACGCCAGGTACACCAGTTCGGCCCCGGTGAAGAAATGGCGCGGCTGCTCGACGACGACGCCGAGCGGCTTTGGGAGGCGGTGATTCCGAAGGCTTGAGGCGTAAAATCGCAGGGTGGTGGGGCGCGGATATCGACGGGCGCCGTCGCGATGGGTTGCAAGCTTCAAGCCTCAAGCCCCAAGCTTCAAGCTTCAAGCTACAGGCGGGCTACGTAGCTTCCCTTGTAGCTTGCGGCTTGAAGCTTGCGATCTTCTCCACGGAGCGTGTTGCTTGTTGTTCCCTGCATCCTGTATCGGCTCGCCCGCCCCTGGCTTCCCCCCGCCAACCCTCCTAAAATAGCGGCCTGAATCCCAATCGGAGTCCGTTATGTCCGTGGCCGAGGCCATTGAGTGCAAAGTCCGCACGGCGTTGCCCGTGGCGCATCTGGAACTGGAGAACGAGAGCCATAAGCACAGTGTGCCGGCCAACTCGGAGACCCACTTTAAGCTGGTGGTGGTGTCCGAGGCGTTCCAGGGCCTGATGCCGGTGCGTCGCCATCAGCGTCTCTACGAGGTGCTGGCGGAGGAACTGGCCGGGCCGGTTCATGCGCTGGCGTTGCACCCGTTCACGGTGACGGAATGGCGTGCCCGCGGTGGTGAGGTGGCCGATTCGCCGGATTGCCTGGGTGGTAGCAAACACGATGCGGAGTTTGGCCGATGAGCACGGCACCGGGTTCGATCGTGGTGGCGGCGTTGTATCGCTTCACCCGTCTGGACGACATCGAAGCCCTGCGCGAGCCACTGCTGTCGCGGATGCTCAACAACGATGTGCACGGCACCCTGCTGCTGGCCCGCGAGGGCATCAACGGCACCATTTCCGGAGTGCGCGAAGGCATCGACGCGGTGCTTGCCTGGCTGCGTGAAGATGGCCGCTTCGAGGGCTTGGAATACAAGGAATCGTTTGTTGACGAGCACCCGTTTCTGCGCACCAAGGTGAAGTTGAAAAAAGAGATCGTCACCATGGGCGTGGAAGATCTGGACCCCCACGGAGAGCGCGGCACCTATCTGGAGCCGGAACAGTGGAACGCGGTGATCGCCGATCCGCAAACACTGGTGATCGATACCCGCAACGACTATGAATACGAAGTGGGGACCTTCGAAGGCGCGGTCAACCCGGATACCAAGACGTTTCGGGAGTTTCCCGAGTACGTGAAAGACCACCTGGACCCGGACAAGCACAAGCGGGTGGCGATGTTCTGCACCGGCGGTATCCGCTGCGAGAAATCCACCGCCTATCTGAAAGCCCAGGGGTTTGATGAGGTCTACCACCTCAAGGGCGGCATCCTCAAATACCTGGAGCAGACGCCACCGGAGACGTCCCTGTGGCGCGGCGAGTGCTTCGTGTTCGACGAGCGGGTCACGGTGGACCACCACCTGCGCCCGGGCGGCTACGATCAATGCCATGCCTGCCGGCGGCCGATTTCCGAGCAGGACAAGGCCTCGCCTCTGTATCGCGAGGGGGTGTCCTGCCCGCGCTGCCACGATGAATCCAGCGCCGAGCAGAAGGCGCGCTTCGCCGAACGGCAAAAGCAAATCGATCTGGCCCGCCAGCGTGGCGAGGCGCACCGTGGGCAAGACCCCAGGGAGCCGGGCTAAGCCGCCGGGCGCTCTGCCATGGCGGCTCCGGGCCGCCGCCTGATGACGCCAACAAGAAGAAGGCGGACAACGATGCGATATCTGTTCGCGGCGGCGCTGTTGCTGCTGCAATCCCTGGCTTGTGCCGCGCCCGTGCGGGTGGCGGTGGCGGCCAACTTCGCGGTGCCGTTGCGGGCACTGGTCAGCGCCTACCGCCACGACCACCCCCAGGCGGACATCCAGGTCACGGTGGCTTCCACCGGCAAGCTGGCGGCGCAGATCCGCCAGGGCGCCCCCTTTGACCTGTTTCTGGCGGCGGACCAGCGCCGCCCCGAAGAGCTGGAGAACGAAGGCCTGGCGCGGGCCGGGTCGCGGCAAACCTACGCGTTGGGCCGGCTGGCGCTGTGGAGCCGCAAGGCGAATCTGGACCTTGGGCCAGAGCTGTTGAACAGCGGCCAATTGTCGCCGTTGGCCCTGGCCAATGCCCGCACCGCGCCCTACGGCGTGGCCGCCGAGGCGGTGATCGCCACCCTGGCGCTGCCCGACAGCGTGACTCTGGTGCGTGGCGAAAACGTGGCGCAAACCTTCCACTTCGCCGACAGCGGCGCCGCCCAGGCCGCCTTCGTGGCCTACAGCCAGGTGCTGGGGCAGGGCGGCAGCCTGTGGTTGCCGCCGACGCGCTTGTATGAGCCGATCATCCAGCAAGCGGTACGGCTGACCGACAGCCCGGACGCGGCACGCTTTTATCGCTATCTGTTCAGTGCGCCGGCGCGGGAGAGTATTCGCCGCGCCGGTTACGCGGTGGACGGCGATTGATGCCGAGCGCGGACTGGCTGGCGCTGTGGGTCAGCGTCAAGCTGGCGCTGATCTCCACGGTGGTGCTGTTGGCCCTGTGCACGCCGTTGGCCTGGTGGCTGGCCCGTCATCGCCGGCGCGGCCAGGCGCTGCTTGAGGCACTGCTGGCGTTGCCACTGGTGCTGCCGCCCACGGTGCTGGGCTTTTACCTGTTGCTGGCACTGGGCCCGCGTGGCCCGGGTGGGGCGCTGGCCGGGCTGTGGAATGCGCACAGCCTGGCGTTCACCTTCAGCGGCCTGGTGATCGGCTCGGTGCTGTACTCCTTGCCCTTTGTGCTGCAACCGCTCAAGAACGCCTTCGCCGCGATCGACAGGGACACCCTGGACATGGCGGCATCGTTGGGCGCGTCTCCCCGGGATCGCTTTATCAACGTGGTGCTGCCATTGGCCCGGCCGGGCTATTTTTCCGCCGCCGTGCTCGGCTTCGCCCATACCCTGGGGGAATTCGGCGTGGTGCTGATGATCGGTGGCAGCCTCTCCGGAGAGACGCGGGTTGCCTCGGTGGCGCTTTATGAGCACGTGGAAGCCGGCGATTACGCCAGCGCCGGGCGGCTGGCGATGGTGCTGGTGGTGCTTTCGGTGGCGTTGTTGTGGGCGGTGTTTCGCTGGCAGCGCCGGCCGGGGAGCCCGTTGTGAGCCTGACCGTGGATCTGCGCCTACAGCGCGGCGCCTTTCATCTGAGCGCCAACGCCGCCTTGCCGCGCCGTGGCGTGACCATTCTGTTCGGCGCGTCCGGTGCTGGCAAAAGCACGCTGTTGCGAGCGATGGCCGGGCTGGCGCCGTCGCGCGGGCTGATCCGTTTCGGCGACACCCTCTGGCAGGACGAACAACACAGCCTGCCCGCGCACCAGCGCCCGGTGGGGCTGATGCTGCAAAAGCCGACCCTGTTTCCGCACCTGGATGTGGCCGGCAATCTGCGTTTCGCCGCGCGCCGCGCCGGCGCCGACCAGGCTCTGTGGCACCGTGTGGTGGGCCGGCTGGAGCTGGGCGGGTTACTGCGGCGTTCGGTGCGGGAGTTGTCCGGCGGTGAGGCGAGCCGCGTGGCCCTGGGCCGCACCCTGCTCAGTGACCCGCAACTGCTGTTGCTGGATGAGCCCCTGGCGGCGCTGGATCAGGCCCGCCGTCAGGCGCTGATGACGGTGATCAGTGAAATCGCCGAGCGCATCCCGGTGCTGTACGTGACGCATCAGCTCGATGAGGTGATCACCCTGGGCGAGCATCTGTGGTGGCTCGAAGAGGGCCGGCTGCGTGCCCAGGGAACGCTCGCCGATGCGCTGGCCGGGCCGGACAGCCCGCTGGCGCAACACCAGGACGCCGCCGTGGTATTGCGCACCCGGGAAGTGGCGTTTCACCGCGAGCATCATTTGCTGGAGCTGCGCATTGGCGAACAGAGCCTGCGTATCCCGGCGACCGGTCCGCGTGGTGAGGCCCCGCGATTACGGGTGGCGGCCCGCGATGTGAGCCTGTCACTGAGCGCGGCGGAGGATTCCAGCGTGCTCAACATCCTGCCCGCCAGCGTGGAAAGCGTGCGTGATCTGGGGCAGGGCCAATGCCTGGTGCGTCTGTTGTGCGAGCAGCAGTGGCTGCTGGCGCGCGTGACCCGTTATTCCTGTGAACGGCTGGCGCTGGCGCCGGGGGTGGGGGTGTTCGCTCAGATCAAAGCCGCGGCACTGGTATAGCGGGCGCGCTCCGGAACGGGTTTCTATGGGCAATCGGCGGCACGCTGTGCCCCCACCATGGTATTCAAAAACGCCACGAACTCCCCGGCCAGCGGCGAGATGTGCTTGTTGTCCCAGACCACGCCGATATCGAAGAACGCATGCCGGTCGCTGATGGGAACCGCCACCACCCCGGGCGGCAGCATGGTGGTGATCGACGCGCCGTACAAAGTGACGCCGCGACCCTGGGCGATCAGGCGAATAAGCACCGGCACGTCGCTGGCTTCTTCCACGACGGTCGGTAAAAAGCCGGCCCCCTGACAGACCTCATTCAGCAATGACAGAAACGTGCTCCAGCGCTTGGGTGTGCCGGCGACGAAGTCCAGGCCCTGCAATTCCCGGAGAGCGATGGCGTCGCGGCGGGCAAGCGGATGGCTCTCGGGCACCAGCGCCACGAACGGCTCGTGGCAAACCAGAAGATGGTTCATCGAGGCATCGCAGGCCGCCGAAAGCATCAGGCCGAGATCGATTTGCCCGGCTTTCAGTGCCTTGCTCTGCTCATCGGAAGACATCTGATAAAGGCTAACGGCGGTACCGGGGTGGGAATGGCGAAACTCGACCACCAGGTCGGCCATGGGCCCCTGCGCCGCCTGTGCCGAATAGGCCAGGATCACCTCACCAGCCTGGCCCGATGCCAGCCGGCGTGAATGGCGAACCGAGCGCTCAAGCAGTTGCAAGGCTTCTCTGGCGTCGTCGGCCAGCGCGGCGCCGGCCACGGTTAAGTTCACCCGCCTGGTGGTGCGATCCAGTAATTTGAATCCCAGGTCCGTTTCGAGCATTTGGATCGAGCGGCTGATCGCCGGTTGCGCCACATTTAAAATTTCTGATGCTTGCCGAAAATTCAATGTGTCCGCGACCGTGACGAAGTAACGCAGCCTGCTGAGATTGAGGGAGCTCATGCATTGATGCCCGTGTGTTATCAAATCCGCCAGAATTGGTCTTGGACGTGATTTTGTCATTGTTGTCAAATCCCGGGAGTGCGTCAACGCGGGAGAATTCATGACAACGAAGACGATAACGGTGGCGGTTGCCCAGATCGCCGGCACCGCGAACGTGGACAACAATATTGGCGCGGTAAAACGAATGGCGGCGCAGGCAGCGGCCAGGGGCGCCAGCCTGATCCTTTTTCCCGAGGCCACCATGTACGATTTTTCCGCCTCCGCGGAACAGATCGCCACGGCCGCCGATCAGTACGGCGAGGCCTTTGAAGCGCGTATTTCCGAGATCGCCGCCGAGCAGGGCATTGCCATCGTGATCGGCACCTACCGTTCCGGGGCGGCGCGCCTGGCCCGCAATATGCTGATCGCGGTTGGCCCGGGCGGCGATCTGCTGGGACAGTATCAGAAACTGCATTTGTACGACGCTTTCGATTACAAGGAATCGTTAAAGAACGAGAGCGCGCCGCTGGCGCCGGATTTCGGCGAACTGACCACCTTCGAACTGGGCGGCTTCCGCTTCGGCCTGCTGAACTGCTATGACCTGCGTTTCCCGGAAATCGCCCGTCTGCTTGTCGACCAGGGCGCCGAAATTCTGCTGGTCGCGTCCGCCTGGGTGGCCGGGCCGTCGAAAGCATTTCACTGGGAAACCCTGATCAAGGCCCGCGCCATCGAGAACACCTGCTTCGTTGCCGCCTCGTGTCAGCCGGCGCCCTTGTCCGTGGGCCTGAGCATGGTGCTGGACCCCACTGGCATCCCCATCGGCGCGGTGCCGGACGGCGATGGCCTCGCCCTGGCGACGCTGGATGCCGATCGCCTGGCGGCGGTGCGAGACGTGTTGCCCTGTCTTGAACATCGCCGCTACCGAATCGTTCAGCCGGCACCGTGATGCCGCTTGCCCGAGCGTTGTGAATCGATAGAACGCCTTTGTCGGCGAGCCAGGCGGATGGGCAGCACGCTTCCACCGGATTCGCCGAAAACCATTATTAAAAAAACATTGAGCCGGCGACACCATGCTGGTGGTGCCGGCGCAGGAGAAACACATGAGTGATGATAAGCCGCAAAATAAGAAACCGCATTCCGACCGGCGCAAAGTGGTCACGTCGGCGGCGATTGGCCAGTTTGTCGAATGGTACGACTTCGTTGTTTACGCCTATACCGCGTCGCTGATCGCCACACTCTTTTTCCCAGACGAGAACCGCGCGGTTTCTTTGTTGGCGACGTTCTCGGTGTACGCGGTGTCGTTCTTAATGCGCCCGCTGGGTGGCCTGTTGTTTGGTCATATCGGTGACCGCCTGGGTCGGCGCAGCGTTCTGGCCGTGGTGATTCTGCTGATGGGCGGCGCCACCGGCGCGATCGGCTTGCTGCCCACCTTCCAGAGCGCCGGCGTGCTGGCGCCGATCCTGCTGATCGTGTTCCGGCTTATCCAGGGCCTGTCGGCGGGCGGCGAAGCAATGGGTTCGAACGCCCTGGTGGCGGAATACGCACCCAGCGACCGGCGCGGCAGCTACGTGGGTTTCACCTACTCATTCGCCAATCTGCCGGCGATTTTCGCGGCCCTGTTTATTCTGCTGCTGACCAATGTGCTCAGCCCCGAGGATTACCAGGTGTGGGGCTGGCGGATTCCGTTCCTGCTTGGCGGGGTGTTCTCCCTGGTCGGGTTGTATATTCGCAGCCGCATCGCCGAATCCCCTGTTTTCGAGAGCACCCGCGCGGAGCAGGGCGTATCGCGCTCGCCGTTGCGCGAGGCAGTGCAGGAGTATCGGCAATCGATGGTGTTCGCCTTCGCCATGTCCTCGCTGGCGGGGCTGGGCTTTTATACCCTCACCGGTTACTTCTCCACGTATCTGCGCGAATCGGTGGGGCTCAGTTCCAACGCCGCGCTGATTTCCAACAGCATCGCTCTGACCGTGGCGTTTTTCGCCATGCCTTTGGGCGGCTGGGTCTCCGATCACATCGGGCGCCGACGGGTGATGATGTGGAGCGCCGCGGCCAGCGCCCTGGTGGCGGTGCCGGCTTATCTGCTCGCCGGCACCGGCTCGTTGGGCGGTGCCGTGGCCGGGCAAAGTGTGCTGGCATTAACCCTTGGCGTCTTTTTCGGGCCCTTTGGCATTGCCATTCTGGAGTTGTTTCCGACCCACGTTCGCTATAGCGGTTCTTCGATCGGCTATAACGGCGCCTATCTGATTTTTGGCGGCACCGCGCCGCTGTTCAGTACCTGGCTGGTCGCCGCCACGGGCAGCCTGCTGGCGCCGGCGGTGTACATGGCGGTTCTCGCCGCCTGCGTGTTTTTCGCGGTGATGCGCATGCCGGAGACTTACCGGCGCCCGCTTTAACCGCCTGCCTTGGTCCGGGAGCACCTATAACGACAGACAGGAGATATTTCCATGACGACTTCCACGGTAACGGTGTCCTGTGTTCAGTTCACGGCCCGCGACGATGACAAGGACGGCACCATCAAGACCTGCCTCGCCCTGATCGACCGCGCCGCCGCCCAGGGCGCACAGCTTGTGGTGCTGCCGGAGGTATGGACCGGGCTGGGCTATTCCTCCGACACCCTCTATAAAGACATCGCGGAGCCGGTGCCGGGCCCCACCACCGCGCTGCTCAGTGAAAAAGCCCGTGAGCACGGGCTGCACATTATTGGCTCAATGTATGCGCGAACACCGCAAGGCCGGTACCAGAACCTGACGCCGGTGATTGCTCCGAATGGGGAAATCCTCGGCTCTTATGTCAAAACGCACCTGTTCGATGCGCCCAACCGGGTGGACATTTCCGGAGGCATTCGCGAGTCGGATAAAGTCGAGGCCGGTAACGACCTGCCGGTTTTCGAGACCGCGCTTGGCCCGTTGGGTGTCACGGTTTGCTCGGACTTGCGGTTTCCGGAAGTGTATCGGGTGCTGACCTTGGGAGGCGCGCGCATCATCGTTTGCGCCTCCGCTTTTCTCAGCCCGCGGCTCGATCACTGGGAGTTCTTCATTCGTGCCCGCGCCGCGGAGAATCAGGTGTTTGTGGTCGCCTCGGGACAGGTCGGCAGCGAGCCGGTGAGCGGCATTGGTTTTGTCGGCCGCTCGATGATCGCCGACCCCTGGGGCACGGTGGTGGCGACGGCATCGGACGTGGAAGGGGTGGTGACCGCGCAGTTGGATTTGACGCTGATTGACACCATGCGCAACCGCTACCCCCTGCTTGAGCAGCGGCGGCCCGATCTCTACGGCCGGATTGTCAGCGGGCTGTCCGAAGCGGATCGCAATGGCTGAGACAACAGGGCTGAGACAACAGGGCTGAGACAACAAAGCGGGTGAGCGACGCCGGTGATCAGCGTTGCTGGGTTCTTCTCAGGTAATACTCCGCCGCCTGCACCACCAGCTCGGTCACCGAACGGTCTTCCATCAGCGCCTGCATCTTCAGCCGTTTGTGCAGGTCGCTGGGGATGTCGGCGGTGAGGCGCCGGTGGCCGTCGCGGGCGCCGCCGGATTTGCCCGGTTTGCGGCCCCGGGTTCGCGAGGTCGGGGCGGGGCGGCTGTGCTGCTGGTCAACGAAGTCGATCTGTTCCATCTTTTCCATCTGATCCACGCCGGGGCGGGCTGTTCCACGAAGACGTGGGGAAGCGACATAAAAACGGCCGGCAAGGATACTGGATAGGCCGCTGAATGGACAGGATTTTACTTTCACATTATGGTGCAAGTGGTTGATAAGAAAGGTGGCCCGGACCGTGCCACCATTGGCGGGCACGGGTTCACGCAACGCGCTGACACGCCAGCGCAAAGGGTTGTTGCGTCGCCGCGATGTTTTCTCCGGGGTGGATCGCCAGCGGTGTAGCGCCGGTTATGGCCCTCAAAAAAAACAAAAGGAACCCACCATGGAACGGGTGAACACACTGATTATCGGCAGTGGCTTTGGCGGCTCGGTGATGGCCTGCCGTCTGGCGGAACGGGGCGAGAAGGTGCTGGTGCTGGAGCGCGGCCGGCGCTGGCTGCCGGCGGAATACCCCAGCGTCAGCCAGAGCCATTGGCTGTGGGATGAAGACGAGCCGGAAACACAGAACGGCTGGCTCGATTTCCGTTATTTCGGCGACATGAGCATTGCCCTCGGGGCCGGTGTTGGCGGCGGCTCGTTGATTTACGCCAACGTCAGCGTGGAGGCCCACCCCGAGGTGTTCGAGCAGGGCTGGCCGGAGGCGATCCGCTACCACACGCTGCGCGATCATTACCGCACCGTGGGCAAGATGCTCAACGTGCAGAACCTGCCGGACACCCAATGGACGCCGCGCACCCGGCTGATGCACGACGCCGCCGTGGCCCTGGGCGACGGCGAGCGCTTTCGCGTGGTGCCCCAGGCGATCACCTTCGACCCGGACTGGCACGCGGGGCTCGACAACGCCTACGGCTATGGTCACAGCAAGCCTTGGATCAACGATCAGGGGCAACAACAGGGCACCTGCGTGCACTGCGGCAATTGCGACATCGGCTGCCCGGTGCAGGCCAAGAACACCCTGGATCTCAACTATCTGGCGCAGGCTGAGCAACACGGCGCCGAGGTGCGCGCCCTGCATCATGTGCGCTGGGTAAGGCCGCTGCAGGGCGGTGGCTTTGAGGTGGGCGTGCGCGATCTGGACGCGCGCGCCTGGCGGCGGCTGCACGCCGACCGGGTGATCGTGGCCGCCGGCAGCGTTGGTTCCACCGAGCTGCTGCTGCGCTGCCGCGATCAGTACAAGACCCTGCCGAAGCTGAGCCGTGCCCTGGGCCGGCGTTGGAGCAGTAACGGCGATTTCTTTACCCCGGCGTTCTATGACGAACGCCACATCGATCCCACCCGTGGGCCCACCATTACCTCGGCCATCGACTATCTGGACGGCGATGAAAACGGAGCGCGTTATTTCGTGGAAGACGGCGGCTTGCCGGATTTTCTCGGCAACCTGCTCGAACACGCCGCCCATCACCCCAAGCTCAGCAAGACCCGCCTGGGTGCGGCGCTGTTGGAGTACGGCCAGGACAGCAGCCCGTTCGCGCGCATGATGCCCTGGTTCGGCCAGGCGATGGACGACCCCGGCGGTCGCTTTTCCCTGGGACGGCGCTGGTACGCGCCCTGGAAGCGGGACCGCCTGCGTTTGAAATGGGATTACCGCAAGGCGCGCAAGGCGGTGCAGGGGCTGGCCGATCGCCATTTGGCGTTAACCGAGGCCACCGGGGGCAGGGCGATGACCCCGGCCACCTGGCGCTGGTTCAAGAATCTGGTCACGCCCCATCCGTTGGGCGGCTGCAACATGGCCGACAGCCAGGAGCAGGGGGTGGTCGATCACGCCGGCGCGGTGTTCAATTACCCTGGCCTGTACGTGATCGACGGCGCCACCGTGCCCCGCTCACTGGGGCTGAATCCGTCGCGTACCATTGCCGCGCTGGCCGAGCACGCCGCCGGCGAATGGCGTTGAGCTTGCTTTAAGGAGAACGAGATGAATCCCGAGCCTCGCTTCGACGTGGCGTTGACCGGCGAAACCCTGGCCGGCGCCGACCCGGATCAGGTGGCGGCAACGCTGGCGCGCCTGTTCAAAATGCCACCGGACAAGGCCCGGGCATTGCTCGCCGGCAAGCCGCTGGTGGTCAAGAAGAACGCCGACGAGAGCACCGCGCGCAAGTTCCAGGTGGCGCTGCGCCAGGCCGGGGCGCGTTGCGAGCTGCGCCCGTTGAGCGCCGCCGCCACGCCGCCGCCCGTCGCTCCGCAGCCCCGGCAAAGCGCGGCGGCCGCCGACACCGATCACGCCGATCCGCAAACCGTGGGCACACTGCGCACCGGTGGCACCGGTTTTACCGGCCGATTCGAAGTGGCGGCGCCCGGCAGTGACCTGGACACCCGGCGGCGTCCGCCGCCGCCAGCGATGCCCGACACCCAACACCTTTCAATCGCCGAGCCTGGCGCCGAGCTGGAGACGCTGCGCGATGACACCCCACCGGCGGCGCCGGACATCAGTCATTTGTCGTTGCGCGAGGAATAAAGGGAAGGGGCTACAGGATTCAGGATGCAGCTCGGGCCTGCTACGGAGCCGCTGTGGGAGCGATCCTTGATCGCGAAATGTGTTGGCCGAATGGCGCGGCCGTTTTGCCCCGAACCTGATGGTTTGTGCCTCAGACGAGCAGGCCGGGGCCGTTTGTTGGCTACCGCGCTCAGCCTTCCGGCCCTTGAAAATGCAGCAGCAGTTCTTCGAGGAGATCGGGGAGGCCGTTGGCCATTTGCCGCACCAGGGCGGTGTCGTTCCACAGTTCGTCGAGGGCCGGGTCGTCGTCGAGCCCGGAGATCAGCATCACCGGCAGCAGCATCATCGCCACGTCTTCTTCCTGCTCGCCGTACCAGCGCTCTTCGTGAAGAATCATGCCGCTGAGAAAGCCCGCGCACCAGGACGCCAGGTCGGCGCCGTCTTCTTCCCGGTAGGGGTCGAGCAGGCAAGGCAGCATCACCCGTTCGCCGGAGAGCATGTCGGTGATGGTGCGCGCGCGCAGCTCTTCGAGAGCCTGGGTGACCGGCTCATCGAGTTCCATCTCGAGGGCGGCGGCGAAGTCGCCGGGGCCGTCGCAGGGGCCCACGGCGAGCGCGCAGATCAGGCCGTGCAGTTCCACCCAGGTGGGGGCGTCGTCGTCTTGCCCGGCGAAGTAGCTTTCCACCGTCTGTTTCAATTTCGGGTTGCTGATGGCGCTCACGTGGTTCTCCTGTTGGCGGCGTTATTCCGAGGTTTCTGGCCCGGTATGACGCGCGGGCGGCGCCAGCATACCGGCTTGCGGGGTCATCCGAAATGGTCCGGCGCCGGCGTTGCCCGCCGCAGGGTGTTCCGCCCGCCGGCCTTGGCCTGATAGAGGGCTTTGTCGGCCCGGTCAATGAAGGTGGCGGCGGACTCCTGGCGCTGGTGCCCGGCGAGGCCGCAAGACAGGGTGACCCGCAAACCCGTATCGAACCGGTAGGGCTCGGCGGCGAAGCGTTCACGCAGCCGGGTGATGGCGGCCTCGCAATCCGCATAATCCGCCTGTGGGAACAATATCACGAACTCTTCGCCGCCGTAGCGGGCCAGCACATCGGAACGGCGCAGGCACTGGCCCGCCACCGTGGCGAAGCGTTGCAGCACCTGATCGCCGGCGCGGTGGCCGTAGTTGTCGTTGATGCGCTTGAAATGATCCAGATCGATCAGCGCCAGATGCACCGGCGGGCCACCGCGGTCGTGGCGCATTAACTCTTCGTCCAGGCGTTCCAGAAAGTGGCGGCGGTTGAACAGGCCGGTGAGCTCATCGCGCACCGCGATGCGGGCCAGCCGGTCGTGGGCCTGGCGCAGCGATACGCGCTGGGCTCGAAACTGCTGTTGCAGGTTATGAATGTAGCCGCCCATGAACACGAACCAGCACAGAATCAGCAACAGAATGCTCCACTGGCTCAGGGACAGGGTGAGAATCTGCTGCAGTGGCGTGCGCAACCATTCGTAAATCAACAGCCCGGTGAAGGCGACCTGGGCGGTGGCCGCCATCAGCACCTGCTGGCGGCGGTTCAGTGAGAACACCCCGAAGGTCATCATCATCAGATAGAGGCTGAGCATGGCGCCGCGCAGCTCGCGGGCGTGATGAAGAAGCAGGGTGATCACGACGATGCCGGCGAGCATCTGCACCATGGTCAAGCTGGGGTCGTGGAAGCGCTCGCTGAAACCGGTGCGAATCGCGATAAAGAACAGCCCGTTCAGAGCGCACAGGGTGCCGAAAATCAACAAATGCGGGGTGCGCGGGTCGAGAATCGACAATTCGGCGCCCAGCCAGGTGCCCAGCCACATCAACGCGTAAGAATAGATGGCCATCATCAGTCGCCGCAGGCGCAGCGCGCGCTCGGGACGATGATCCGCAAACAGGAAAAATTCAGTGCTCAATGCCCGATCCTCAGTGGTCGCCCCCCACTCTCCGCCTCCGCACGGGCGCGAGCACGTGTTCCGCCAGGGCAAAAGCCCGCCCCACGTGCTGCCTGCGTCCCAACCCGCGGCCGTACCTGGCTCGGCCCGCGGGTTGCCATGCCCGGTCCGCTCAACGTATCGGCCCGTCCCGACATGGCAAAATGCCATGGCCGTCCAAGAGTAGCGGCGCGGCGATTTAAATCAACGCTATGACTTGCCGGTCAGACCACTCGATGACAGACTCAGGCTGTTAAACGAACGTTTGAATGCCGGCCCGCCGTTCCTCGAACAGATGGCCCGCGCAATGACTCAAAGCCGGGCTGCCAGGGCGGCCACGGCCAGCAAGGGATGGAAGCGATGGATGACACTCAAGGAGCGGCGCTGGCCGATCCGCCTCTCGATCTGCGCCTTACCGAGGAGCAGCGCATCAGCCGCGAAGGGATGCGCCGTTTCGTGGCCCGCGACCTGGCGCCGCTGGCCCGCTCGGCGGACGAGGCAGGCACCGCTCAGGCGGCGGTGTTGGACGCGGTGGCCGGCTTTGGCCTGCCGTTGATGAGCATGCCGGAAGCCCTCGGTGGCGCCGGCCTGCCGCGCTCGCCGTTGGGCAACGTGCTGGCCTGCGAAGACCTGGGCCAGGGCGACATGAGCCAGGCGCTGGCCGCGCTGCAGCCGCTGGGGCTGGTCAACGCGTTGATCGATTTCGCCAGCGACGCCCAGCAGGAGGCCTGGTTGCCGCGCTTCGCCAGCGAGACGCTGGTGCCGGCCGCGGTGGCGCTGGGCGAACCGCGTGCGACTTTCGATCCCGGCGCGCCGGCGACCACCGCCCGCCGCCAGGGAGAGGACTACCTGCTAAACGGTGAAAAGAGCCTGATTCCCCTGGTGGAGCGCTGTGAACTGTTTCTGGTGATCGCCGCCGCCGAGGACGGCCCGGCGGCGTTTCTGGTGGAAGCGGATCGTGCTGGCGTGAGCCGGCAACGGCGTGACTACATGGGCCTGCGGGCCGCCGAGCCGGGCAGCCTGATATTGGAGGACGTGACCGTGCCCGCCGGCCATCGCCTGGAACACTTCGACCTGACCCGGCTGGTGGCACTGGCGCGCCTGGGTCAGGCGGCCCTGGCGGTGGGTTGCTGCCAGGCGGTGCTGGAGCAATGCGTGCCCTATGCCCTGGAGCGCAAGGCGTTCGGGGAGCCGATTGCCCAGCGCCAGTCGGTGGCGTTCATGATCGCCAACATGGGCATCGAGATCGAAGGCATGCGCTTGTTGGTCTGGCGCGCCGCCAGCCGCGCCGAGCAGGGGCTTTCTTTCCATCGGCAAGCCTACCTGGCGGCGCTGCAAGCCACCGAGAAGGCGATGGAAATCGGCACCAATGGCGTGCAAGTGTTCGGCGGCGCCGGCTTCGTGCGCGATTACCCCCTGGAAATGTACTACCGCAACCTGCGCGGCCTGAGCGCCCTGCACGGCGCGGTGATGGTTTGATACTGGGTCGGACGTCGGACGTCGGACGTCGGACGTCGGACGTCGGACGCCGGACGCCGGACGCCGGACGCCGGACGCTAGGATCAAAACCCTGGGCTGTGAGGTCTTGCGTCTTCGCATTACAGCTTTGCGTACGGACAAACGTCCAAAGCGAGCGGGTTTAAGCGTCCGGCGTCCAGCGTCCGGCGTCAGGCTAAAAAACAAGGAATCCCATGATCAATCTCGAACTGCCCAAGGCATTGAGAAACATCCAGACCATGACCCATCAACTCGCGGAGCAGGGGTTTCGGCCGATTTCGCGGAAATACGACCGCATTGAGCACGGTGACACGCCCGCCGAGCTGAAGCCGCTGGCGCAGATGATCGCCGCGGCCCGGCCGCGCGGGCGCAAGGCCGGGGAGGGCGCCGCTGGCGCGGACCCGGACGCGGTCAAGAATGGCGCCAATCTGATCGGCATCGTCAGTGTTGAAGAGATGTGCTGGGGGGACGTCGGTCTGATGCTGTCGCTGCCGGCGGCGGGGCTGGGCAACGCCGCCATTCAGGCGGTGGGCAGCGCCGAGCAGAAGCAGCAATACGGCAAGCTGTATTGCGCCATGGCGATCACCGAACCCGGCGCCGGTTCCGATTCCGCGGCGATCACCACCACCGCCCGTCGCGACGGCGACGAATGGGTGCTTAACGGGGAAAAGATCTATTGCACCGGCGGCCAGCGCTGCGACGCGGTGGTGGTGTGGGCGACCCTGGACAAAGCGTTGGGCAAGGCGGCGATCAAGTCGTTCATCGTGCCGCGGGATAACCCGGGCATGAGTCTGGTGCGGGTGGAAGACAAAATGGGCCTGCGCATCTCCGACACCGCCGCGCTGGCCTTCAATGAGTGCCGGATTCCCGCCGACCATGTGCTGGGCTCGGCGGAGATCGCCGACACCGAAGCGGCCCGCAAGAAGGCGTTCGGGGGCGTGATGCAGACCTTCGACAACACCCGCCCGCAGGTGGCGGCGATGGCGTTGGGCGTGGCCAGGGCGGCACTGGAAATCACCCGTGAAATTCTTGAAAAAGAAGGTGTTAAAGCCGACTTCTCGAAATCACCTTATAATTCAACCGCCACCGAACTGGAGCTGTATCGCCTGGAAGCCGACCTGGAGGCGGCGCGGCTGATGACCTACAAAGCCGCCTGGATGGCCGACAACGGCCAGGCCAATTCCAAGGAGGCCTCGATGTGCAAGGCCAAGGCCGGGCGCATGGGCAACGAGGTAACCCTGAAATGCGTGGCGCTGTGCGGCGAGGCGGGTTATTCCGAGCGCCACCTGTTGGAGAAGCTGGCGCGCGATTCCAAGATCATCGACATCTTCGAGGGCACCCAGCAGATTCAGCAACTGATCGTGGCGCGGCATCTGCTCGGGTTGTCATCACGGGAGCTCAAGTAGGAGGGCAGGTCCCGAGGGTGGTTGTCCGCTAACCGGCTAATTCAGCAACTGAGAAGCAAGGTCGGTCAAGCTGTCCGCTTGCCAATCCCAGCGCTGCGCATAGGACTGGTCTGGCGCTGGCGCTCCGCCGTATTCCATTGGCCTGTCGATATAGGCGGTCATCAAACCACTGGCGCGGGCGCCGGCCAGATCGCTGTGATGGCCGGCCACCAGACACAACTGCCGTGGCTCAAGGCCCAGCGCCTGGGCGGTGGAGACATAAGCCACCGGGTCCGGCTTGTAGGTCCTGGCAAACTCGGCGCCCAGAATGGCATCCCACTGCAGCCCGCCATAGCGGTTCAACGCGACCATTAACTCCACATTGGCATTGGACAAAGTCACTAACGGAAAGCGCTGGCGAAGTTGATTCATGCCAGGCACCACGTCGGGCCACGGGTCCAGCCGGCGCCAGGCATGGGCGAGAGCCGATAGGATATCGGGGTCGATCAGACTGACATCCACCCGGTGGGCTTCCAGCAACTTCAGCAGGGTTTCATGGTGCAGGGTGTCCAGCGAAACGAAGCCCCGCTGGGTGCCAACGCATTCACGCATCGCCGGCTGATACAGCTCGCGCCATTGCAACGCGAAGTCCGAGGGCGGAATGTCGGGCAAGTACTCCGAGAGAAACGAGCGGGTTTCACGCGAGATGCTCGAATGCCAGTCGACCACCGTCCCGAAAATGTCGAATGCCAGTGCTTTCGGAAGGCTCATGGAGTACTCCGGTCATTGTGAAAAAGGGGGCATGGAAAAGAGGCACATCGGGAGGTTGTCGGCCTCACCGAGCTCTGGGAACGGGCACCGCGCGCAGCGGACTCTTCGCCTCCCTTCGAGCGCACCCGGACCAATAAGAATACCCGCGAAAATCTGCTAGCATCAACGCTCAACCAAAAGCCCGTGGGAGAACACCGTTATGTCCGATTCCCTGGCCGATAACGTCGTCTGGATTACCGGGGCGTCGTCCGGGATTGGCGAGGCGGTCGCGGCGGAATACGCCCGCTACGGCGCCCGGCTGGTGCTCTCGGCGCGGCGCCGGGACCAGCTTGAGCGGGTGCGCGAGAGCCTGGTGAACGCCGACGAGCACCTGGTGCTGCCGCTGGATCTCACCGACAGCGAGGCGATGCCCGCGGCGGTGGAGCAGGTGCTGGAGCGTTTCGGGCGCATCGACCGGGTGGTGCACAATGGCGGCATCACCCAGCGGGCCCTGGCACGGGACACCGCGTTGGCGGTGGACCGGCGCATCATGGAGGTCAACTTTTTCGGCGCCGTGGCGCTGACCAAGGCGGTGCTGCCCACGTTCCGCCAGCAGGGCGCCGGCGGCTTCGTGGTGATCTCGTCGCTGGTGGGGGAGCTGCCCACGCCGAAACGCTCCGCCTACAGCGCCAGCAAACATGCGCTGCACGGTTTCTTCGAGGCATTGCGGGCGGAGGAATATCAGGCCGGGGTGCGCGTCACCATGGTGCTGCCCGGCTTCGTGCGCACCCAGGTGTCGGTCAATGCGCTGACCGGCGAGGGCCAGGCTCACGGTGCCATGGACGACGTTCAGGCCAACGGCATGGACCCGGCGGAGTGCGCCCGGCGTCTGGTGGAGGCCGTGCAGCGTGGCCGCGATCAGGTTATCATCGCGGGCCGCGAAGGCGCCGGCATCTATCTCAAGCGCTGGGCGCCGGGCCTGTACCGCCGCCTGATTCGCAAGATCAAAGTCACCTGAGCCCTGATCCTTCTATGAACAGCACCGACACCCAGGACAAGCACCGTATCCGCTACAACAAGCTGCAGAAGAAGCTGCGGCGGGAAGTGGGGCGGGCGATCGCCGACTTCAATATGATCAGCGATGGCGACAAGGTGATGGTGTGCCTGTCCGGGGGCAAGGATTCCTACACCATGCTGGAGATTCTGCGCAATCTTCAGCATTCCGCGCCGGTGGATTTCGAACTGGTGGCGGTGAACCTGGATCAGAAGCAGCCCGGTTTTCCCGAGCACGTGCTGCCGGAATATCTGGAGCGCGAGGGCGTCGCCTATCATATCCTCGAGAAAGACACCTATTCGATCGTCAAAGAGAAGGTGCCCGAGGGCAAGACCACCTGCGGGCTGTGTTCACGCCTGCGGCGCGGCAGCCTGTACGGGTTCGCCGAGGAAATCGGTGCCAACAAGATCGCTCTGGGGCATCACCGCGACGACATCATCGAGACGCTTTTCCTGAATATGTTCTTCGGTGGCAAGATGAAGGCGATGCCGCCCAAACTGCGCAGCGACGACAACCGCAACGTGGTGATCCGGCCCCTGGCGTATTGCCGGGAAAAGGACATCATCCGCTTCTCGGCGTATAAGCGTTTCCCGATCATTCCCTGCAATTTGTGCGGCTCCCAGGAAAACCTGCAGCGCCAGAACATCAAGGAAATGCTCAACCGCTGGGATCGGGAATTCCCCGGCCGGGTGGAGAATATTTTCTCGGCGGTACAGAACATCGCTCCCTCGCAGCTCGCCGACACCCGCCTGTTCGATTTCGAGAGCCTGGAAGAGGGTGTCAACCGGGGCGGCGTGGACGCGCACCGGCTGGACGTGCTGAACCTGTTCGGCTGATCGCCCGGTGTGACCGCCGCGTCACTTCAGCCAGGTCCCCGGTACCGTTTTTGCCGGTGCCTTTTCCATGCCAATCACATGATTCACGGCGACGTTTCCGGTAAAATACCGGCGCTTTCCGGCCAGCCAGGCTGCAGTGGGCCCGGGGCCTTGTTTTTGACTCGACCAGAAGGGTAGGAGCACATGACCGATCGCATTAAGAAGGGCGGCCTGGAAATCGCCGCCGAACTCCATGATCTGGTGGCCAACGAGATCGCGCCGGGCACCGGCGTGGACCCGGAGCACTTCTGGGCGCAGCTGGAAAAGATCCTCGCCGATCTGGCGCCGCGCAATAAAGCGCTGCTTGCCAAGCGCGACGACATTCAGGCCAGGATCGACGCCTGGCATCTGGAGCGCAAGGGCAAGCAGCTCGATCTGGGCGAGTACAAGCGCTTCCTCACCGAACTGGGCTACCTGTTGCCCGAAGGCGACGACTTCAGTGTCTCCACCGACAACGTGGACGACGAGATCGCGCACATCGCCGGCCCGCAGCTGGTGGTGCCGGTGAAAAACGCCCGCTTCGCGCTGAACGCGGCCAACGCACGCTGGGGCAGCCTTTACGACGCGCTCTACGGCACCGACATGATCTCCGACGAGGGCGGTGCCGAGAAAGGCGGCGCCTACAACCCCAAGCGCGGCGATAAAGTGATCGCCTACGCCCGCGACTTCCTGGACAGCTACTTCCCGCTGGCCAGCGGTTCGCACAAGGACAGCACCGGTTACCGCATCGACAACGGCAAACTGGTGGTGCGCCTGAGCGGCGGCGAAAGCGGCCTGAAGGATGAAAACCAGCTTCAGGGCTTCCTGGGCGAGGCGGCGCGGCCCTCCGGCGTGCTGCTCAAGCACAATAATCTGCACGCTGAAATTCAGATCGACGATCAGCATCCGATTGGCGCCGAGGACCCGGCCAACGTCAAGGACGTGCTGCTGGAATCCGCGGTCACCACCATTCAGGACTGCGAGGATTCGGTGGCCGCCGTGGACGCCGAAGACAAGGTCGAGGTGTACCGCAACTGGACCGGCCTGATGAAAGGCGATCTCAAGGAAAGCTTCGAGAAAAGCGGCAAGCGCCTGACCCGCGATCTCAATAGCGACCGCGAATACACCGCGCTGGACGGCTCCACCCTGACATTGCAGGGCCGTTCGCTGTTGCTGGTGCGCAACGTCGGTCACTTGATGACCAACCCGGCGATCCTGCACAACGGCGATGAAATCCCCGAAGGCATCATGGACGCCATGGTCACGGTACTGGCCGCCATGCACGATCTGAAAAAGACCAGCGGCGCGCGCAACAGCCGCGCCGGTTCGGTGTACATCGTGAAGCCGAAAATGCACGGCCCGGAAGAGGTGGCGTTCGCGGTGGAACTGTTCGAGCGCGTGGAAGACGCCCTCGGCCTGGCCCGCAACACCCTTAAGATCGGCATCATGGACGAAGAGCGCCGCACCACCGTGAACCTGAAGGAGTGCATCCGCGCCGCCCGTGAGCGGGTGATCTTCATCAACACCGGTTTCCTGGATCGCACCGGCGACGAGATGCACACCTCCATGGAAGCCGGCGCCATGGCGCGTAAGGGCGACATGAAAGGGATGCCCTGGATCAACGCCTACGAAGACTGGAACGTGGACATCGGCCTGGAATGCGGCCTTAAGGGCGTGGCGCAGATCGGTAAAGGCATGTGGGCGAAGCCCGACGAAATGGCCGAAATGATGGCCAACAAAGCGGGTCACCCGAAAGCCGGCGCCAACTGCGCCTGGGTGCCGTCACCGACCGCCGCCACCCTGCATTCCATTCACTACCATGAAGTGAACGTGCAACAGGTGCAGGACAAGCTGGCCGAGCGCAAGCGCGCGTCGTTGGATGACATTCTCACCATTCCGTTGCTCGACCGTGAACTCAGCACTCAGGAAATCCAGCAGGAGCTGGACAACAACGCGCAGGGGATTCTCGGCTACGTGGTGCGCTGGATCGACGCCGGCGTGGGCTGCTCCAAGGTGCCGGACATCAACGACGTGGGCCTGATGGAAGACCGCGCCACCTGCCGGATTTCCAGCCAGCACGTGGCCAACTGGCTGCACCATGGCATCGTTAGCGACGATCAGGTGATGGAATCCATGCAGCGCATGGCCGCGGTGGTCGACAAGCAGAACGCCGCCGACCCGGACTACACGCCGATGGCGCCGGACTTTGACGCCAGCATCGCCTTCCAGGCCTGCTGCGACCTGGTGTTCAAGGGCCGTGAACAGCCCAACGGCTACACCGAACCGGTCCTGCATCGCCGCCGCCGTGAGCTTAAGGCGCTACGCGGCTAACCGCTCCGGTGGTGATCAAAAAAGCCCGCTTCGGCGGGCTTTTTTGTGGGAGCAAGCCGCAAGCTCAGCCTGTAGCTTGTAGCTTACAACCCCTTGACCTCCACCTTGACCTCCAGAGGCAGTTCCGCCTGGCGGGTTTGTACGCGCACCGAGCCGAGCCCGGCGGCGCTGTCGCGTTCGCTGACGCTGATCGCGCCGAGCGGCTGCCATTGCCCCGGAGTCAGCATCAGGGTGCTGCTGCTGCCCTGGGTACGGGCGTGGCCGCGCGCGTCGGGCGGCTCGTCGAAGCGTTGCTCGATGCTCAGGCGCACGCGCCCGTCGGCGGTCATTTGCGGGGTCACGCGGATGCCTTGTTTTAGGCTCACCAGCGCCGGGTAATAAGTGCCCGAGAGGGCCACCAGGGTGCCCTGGCTGATGCCGGCGGCATGGCCGGTGAGGGTGCTGATCTGATAATGATCCTGACGTTCACCGCGTTGGCCGGTGGCGCCCAGGGTGATGCGGCCCTGCTGGATACCGGCGCCGGCGGCGCTGCTCTCGGTGCTGCCGGCGCGGCGAAAATGCACCACCACGGTGCGGGGTGCGTCGGGCATGTCGCCCAGGGCGGCGAGAATTTCGTCAAAGTTGGCTTCGGTGGTGCGGATGATCAGCTTGCCCTGGTAGGCGTTGACGTAACCGTCCGCCGGCACCAGCGGTTCGATCACCGGCACCAGCGCGGCGGCATCGCTGCGCTGGATAATATGGATCGACATCTGCGCTTGCAGCGGCGTGGCCAGCGCCAGACACAGGCTCAGGCAGAGCAGGGCGAGTGGTGAACGAAGGCGGGACATAGTGCGGGTCCGGTGGCGATGATGGCCCATGATAGCCGTCCACCCGGTGGCTGGTAAGCACCGCCGGGTGGAGGGGCATCCGGTGCTGAGCGGCCTGTCAGCGGCGTGGGCCATCGATGCGCTGGTTGTCGTGCCAGCGCATGGGCATCAGCGTGCCGTCCCGGTCACGCAGGTAACCTTCGCCCTCTCGCCGGTCATCGCGATAGGGAATGATCGATTGCACCCGGCCGTGCTCGTCGTACTCGACGAAGCGGCCCTGGCGCTTGCCATTTTGGTAGGCGCCGGTCAGCAACGGGTAACCTTCGCGGCTGATTTTCCGCCATGGCCCGTCCAGTTTGTCGTCGCGGAAGCGCACCTGCATCAGGTGGCTGTCGTAAGGAGCGCTCAGCAGCGCTTCGCCCTGGCGCTGGCCGTTTTCGAAGCGCAGTTTCAGGGTCGGCTCGCCGTCGCTGTTGAACTCTTCCCAGACTCCGGCGCGCTTGCCGTCGCGGTAAACATGGCGGGCCAGCAGCTCGCCGTCGGCGCTGCGGTCGATCTGCTCGCCGTCCATTTCGCCGTTGTTGTAATGGCCGGTGTGGACCACGCCGTCGTCTTTAATGGTGCGCCAGGCGCCGTCGCGCTGGCCCATTTTATAGTGGCCGGATTCCACCACCTGGCCCTGTTCGTTCTCGGTGCGCCAGTCGCCGTGGTACTCGCCCCGCTGGTAGTGCAGGTACTTCCACCACTGTTGGTCGGGGCCGGTGCGTTCGCGACCTTCGCCGTGGCGTCTGCCGTCCTGATAGTGGTACTCGGCGATCAGACGCTCGCCGCGATACTGGTGCCAGACACCGGTCGGCTTGCCGTCTTTCATCCGCCCTTCGCGGCGCACACCACGATGGTCGGTGGCGACGTAGCGGCCCTGTTCGACGCGGTCAACGGTGTGGCGTAAACCGCTGACGCGGCCGTCGGTGAAATCGATTCGCCAGCGGGTGTCCTGGTTGGGGTAGGACAATCCCACACGGCTGACCTGGCCGTCGCGGTGATCGGCGATGACGTACAGCCACACCGGGGCGTCGTTGCGATAGTGCCCTTGGGCGTCGCGGTGATAATAGACTTGGCGGCGTACCAGTTCGCCGTCGGAGTTGCGCGAATAGGATTCCAGCACCCCCGGGGCGGTGTAATCGGAATGGCCGATCAGATTGCCGTCGCGATCATAGCGGTTGTAGAACTGGTCGTAGCGGCCATCGCGGTAACGTCTTTGTTCATAGATCTGGCCGTTCTCGGGGTAATAGCTCACGTGCATGCCGTTGCGCTGGCCGTTTTGGTAGGGCTCCTCAAGCAGTTTCGCGCCTTGTTCGTCGAACATTTCCTCGACGCCGTGCCGCTCGCCATGGCGATAGGGAACGCTGCGTTCCAGTTGGCCATTGTCGTAGAAGATCTCATGGTCGCCGTGCAGGCGCCCTTGAGCGTCGCTGTGGCCGCGCTCCTTGATCTGGCCGTTCGGGTACAGGTAGCGCCAGTCGCCGAGCCAGGCACCGTCCGCGTCGCCGTCCGCGCTGACGCGCACGCCTTCGCCATACAGGGCATCGCCGTCGCGGTAATGGGCGCGATAAAGATAGCCGGGGCCATCCGGGTTCTCGGGCAAGGGCAGGTCCAGATAGTACAGGGCCTTGTCAGTCCGCTCCGTGGGGGTGTCGTAGGCGCTGAAGTACTGGCGGTCGGCGTGGCCGCAGACGGCGCCACCGAGCAGCAGCACGGCGGTGGCCAGGCGGATGCGATACCCGATCATTGTGGTAACCCCGGCAAGGTGGCGTTCATTTCCCGGGTGCGTTCGCCTTCGGTGCGCAAGAACACCACCTCCTGGACCGTTCCCCAGAACCGGTGAATCGGAGCCTCTGGTTGGGTTTGATCGCGGTTCTCCGTGGTGCTGTTTTCGGCACCGCCGGTGTTGTCATCACCGTGGTTGCCGCTGTCGTTCAGCGGCTGCAAAGCCAGCCCGGTGGCGTCGCGGGCATCGAAGCCGATCGACCCGGCGAGGTTGCATTGTTCGGGCACACGCACGCTGTGCGGGTCCACGAATTCCACGCATCCGGGCCGCTCGCGGGTGGCGGTGACGGTGTGCACCCGGGCCGGGCAACTGACTTGGAAGGCCACGGCCCGACCGTAGAAATACTGGATTTTATCGTCTTCGGTGCGCAGCTCGAAGCCGCTGCGGGCATCGTCGTCATCGCCGCCGCCAATCACCCAGGAAAAGTGCAGGGGCGTGCCGTGGTAGTCGGTGCCCTGTTCCGGTGTCAGGGTGCACAAGCGCAGGCCGGGTGGGCCGGTGACGCGCAGGCGGTTGTCCTGAAGGCCACTGATTTCCATCTGCTCAATCAACGTCTCCGGGGCGTCCGGCAGCGGCGGGATCGAGGAGAGACCATGACGCACCCCCGGTGGCTGCGCGTTGCCCGGCTCGGGCGTGGGCCGCAGGGTAAGGGTGAGCGGTTGTTCTTCGCTGCGCAGCGGCGTGACCCGCAAGGCGCGGATCGGCGCTTTGCTCTGGTACACGAACACCTCCTCGGGCAGGCCCAGGGTGAGGCGCTCGACAAACGTCTTCGCCGACTCGTCGCCCTGCTTCGCCGGACGCGATGCCATGGCGAAGGCGATGGGCTCGCCGTCTTCGCCGAGGGGCTGGGCGGCAATCCGCGCCGCGCCGCTGACCCGCACCTGAACCTGGCCGTCTTTCCAATCGTCGATGCTGACGCCCTCGGGGAGCCCCTGGCCGTCACGTCGCACGGTGACCGGCTCGCCGGCCAGCCACAACTCGGCGATGGCGTCGACTTTAAAGGGGGCATCGGCGGCGGGCTGGGTGTCGGGGCGGGGAATCAGCAAATCCCGGTCGCTGAGACTTTCCACCGGTTCGGCAAGACGGTACAGGCCGCCGCTTTCCGCCAACCGGTTGAGCACCAGCGCCTCGGGGGGATCGCCGTGGAAACCGGTGAAGCGCAGGTTCACCTGGCCGAGTTCGCTGGCCAGCACCCAGTCACCCCGGGTCAGCACCCGGCCGTCCTCGATGTCGTAGAAAAGGCTGTCGGCAAGGCTCTCGAGCAGCCGCTTCAGCTCGGCGCGGTCGCGCCAGCGTGTCGGGTCGCGGGGTTCATGGAAGTTGGGGCTGTGCAGCTGACGTTCAAAGAAATCGGAGTACATTTGCACGCGCACCGGGTCCAGGTCCCAGTCGTTCACCGGCAGCGGGTAATGCCGCTGGCTGAGCAGCATCAAGCGCTGCTCGACTTCCACTTCCTGCTCGGGCAGGGTCATGCGGCTGCTCAGCCGCAACGCCTCGGGCATGCCCGAGGGCAGGCGCGCGATCATGCGGGCCTGGCCCTCCACGTTGTCGCCATCGAGGGTCAATGCCATCAGCACCCGCTCGCCCTGCCGGGCGAGAACGCGGTATTCCGCGTTCACCGGCGGCAGCCCCCAGAGCGCCGCGCTGGCGCTCCAATGATCGCCGGGGCGGGGGTCGTCGGGCAGCGGCACCGAAGTGGCGGTGGACTGATTGAGCAGCGTTTCCACTTTGTCGCCGAAACGTTCCTTGAGTTGCTTGTAAAGCGCCGGGTCGGCGATGCGGGTTTCCTTGACCTCGCCGTCCTCGATGCGGCTCAGGGTGCCGCTGCCGAGGAATTCGCTCATCTGCGCGGCGCGTTTGCCGGCGCGTTCCAGGTGGCGGGTATCCAGCTCGCCCAGGTTGCCCAGGCGCAGCCAGGGCAGGGTGGTGCGAATCCACAGGCCATCGTCCTGGCTGTCGTCGACCCGGTTGTGGACCAGCGCGGTGAGCGCCACGTCCTGGTCATAGCCACTGGAAAGGCTGGTCATGGTTTGCTGGGAGAGCAGCAGGAATTCGTCTTCGAAATCGGCGGCGGGCGGGGTGTCATCCTGGCAGGCGGACAAGGCAAAAAGGCAGAAAAAGGCTATAAAAAAACGCATACTTACAACTCCGTGAAAGCGGAAGTGTAACGAAGACACGGGCCGAATGGGGCGCGCGGCGGCAAAATTGTGAAAAAGCCCGCTTTTTCATGATCCGTGGCGCCGCGCGGTACAACTGTGAATCGGCTTAGGGCCTGTTCACACTAATTTGATGGTCGCGCCCCGGCCCTTCGGGTTAGCAACGCGACCATCATAATTAGTGTGAACAGGCCCTAGAGGACGCAAAGGTGTTCGGCAACAGCGAGGCAGTCAGCTCCAACCAAACGGACCCGCACCCGGGGCTGGAGAACATCGTGCGCCGGCATCAGCGCAACCCCTGGCGGGCGCCGCTGGCGGACCATGACCGGGCGGCGTTCGTCGAGGCGCAACGGTGGCGGCAAGCGCGCGGCGCGCACCGTCCGGTGATTCTCGATTCCGGGTGTGGCACCGCGCGCTCCTCGGTGTGTCTGGCGCTGCGTTACCCCGAGGCGCTGGTGTTCGGGCTGGATCAGTCCGAGCATCGTTTGGCGCGGGGCAGGCGGCGGTTCTCGCCGTTGCCCGACAATCTGTTGCTGTTGCGCACCGACTGCGCCGGCTTCTGGCGGCTGGCCGGGCAGGCCGGTTGGCGGCCGTGGGCGCATTACCTGCTCTATCCCAACCCTTGGCCAAAAAGCGCGCATCTGAAACGCCGCTGGCATGGCCATCCGGTGTTCCCGGATCTGCTTGCTCTGGGCGGCACTCTGCGGCTGCGCAGCAACTGGGAGCTGTATCTGCGGGAAATGGCCCAGGCTCTGGCGTTGGCCGGGCAAGCGTCACGGTTGGCGGTGCTTGAGGACGGCAGCGAGCCGCTCACCGATTTCGAGGATAAATATCGGCACAGCGGTCACCGGCTCTGGGAACTGGTGGCGCCGTTGACGCCGCCGCCGGATCAGCCCTGAAGCGCGTGAACGGCTACGGACGCACTTGGCGCGGCTCTCTCCGGGTTGCCGTGGGCGCGCTGCCAGTGCTGCTCGAACTGGCGGGCCAGTGCCGGCAGCCGCGGCCATAAGCGGCGGCGGCAGGCGAGAATCCGCTCGGCGAGGGCGGGCGCGGTGGCATCAGACCAGCAGTTTGAACATTTGCCGGTGTGGGATGTGGGCATCCATGAACACGCCACCAGAGGCGGAGAAGCCGGCGGATTCATAGAAGCTGGTGGCGTGGGTCTGGGCGTACAGGAAGATTTCGTTCATGCCGGCGCCGCGGGCGGTTTCCTCGGCGGCGATCAGCAGGGAACGGCCGACACCCGTGTTGCGGTGGGTTTCGAGCACGCACAACCGGCTGATTTGCCCACTGCCCAGCAGGCGCAGGCAGCCAATCGGGCGTTGCTCGCCATCACGGGCCAGAAAGTGACGGGCGGCCGGGTCGGCGCCGTCCCATTCCAACTCTTCGGGCACGCCCTGTTCGCCAATAAAGACGCGTTCGCGCAGGGCGCGCAGATCAGCCTGGTGTTGCTCCCAGGAGGTTTCAATAATGCTAAAGGCCATGGCGTTCTCGTTAAAGCTCGGCAAAGTAGCCCTGGTCTATCCAGTCGTTGAGCAGAGCCCGGCCGCCTTCGGTCAGTACGGCGGCCAGTTCGTCGTGTTGGTAGCGGCGCTTGCGGGCAAGCAGGCTCGCCAGAGGTTTCTGGTCCGGGTTCAATGGCCAGGGTTCGCCGTTGATCCAGATGAGGTTGTCCAGACAGATCAGCCGGGCGCCGCCATGGCGCACCAGCGCGGTGTCGGGATCGGCGGCGCGAATCTGCTCCGCCTCGATCAGAAAATCAAGCCCGCTTTGCCGGGGCGTGCTTAGCCAGCGGCACACGGCGCTGGCGGCGGCCTCGCGGTTGAGCAGGTCAAAGGCCCGCTCAAGCATGCCTTTCAGCTCGGCGGGTTGCAGGTGCCCGGCATCGATGGTGGGCGTGCGCCCGGGGTCCTGATACAAAGCCGGCCCGACGTCAGCCAGGCTTTCGGCGACCATTTCGGCGAGCAGATCGCGGTAATCGGGAGCCCGGAAGCCCACCGACCAGGTCACGCAGTCGCTGTCCAGGGCGACGCCATGGTGGGCCACGCCCGGCGGCAGATAGAGCACGTCGCCGGGTTCGGCGATGTGCTCTTCGATGACCGGCATATCGGCGAGCATCTTCAGCGGCGTGTCGCTGCGCTGCGGCGTTTCATCGTCACAGAGTGGGCCGAGCTGCCAATGGCGCCGCCCCGAGGCTTGAATCAGAAACACATCGTATTGATCGAAATGAGGCCCGACGCTGCCGCCCTCGGCGGCGTAGCTGATCATGATGTCCTCGATCCGCCAGCCGGGCAGAAAGTCGAAATCGTCGAGCAACAGCGAGGTTTCGGTGAGGTAGTGGTCGACTGACTGCACCAGCAGGGTCCAGTCCCGTTCGCCGAGGCTGGCGAAATCGCCCGCTTCGAAGGGTCCCTGACGCAGGTTCCAGGGGCCGTTTCCGGCGCCCTCAATCAGCCGCGATTCCACCTCCGGCTCCAGGGTCAGCCCGGCCAGGGTGTCCGCGTCTGGATGCTCCAGGCCACTGGCGCTGCCTGGCATGAACAGGCTGGCGCGTTGCCAGTAACGCTGGAGGAAGTCCTCCGGCGTCATCGGCAGCCTGAAGCGGGGCAGAACGGATTCGTCGTGCATGAAAGCCTCGTTAACGCGGGGCCGCTGGCCCGGCGTGGGTCAGATGGCGCGCGCTTGCTTGCCGGCGTTGCCGGTATAGCCAGCCGGGGTCAGTGCCTTCAGGCGCTCCTTGGCCTCCTCGGGGATCGCCAGGGTGTCGATGAATTCGACCAGAGCCTGTTCGGTGATCGCCTTGCCCCGGGTCAACGCCTTGAGCTTCTCATAGGGCTTTTCGATGCCGTAGCGGCGCATCACGGTCTGAATCGGCTCCGCCAGCACTTCCCAGGCCTGGTCCAGATCCTCGTCCAGGCGGGCGCTGTTGATCTCCAGCTTGCCGATGCCTTTAAGGCTGGCTTCGTAGGCGATCAGGCTGTGCGCCAGGCCCACGCCCACGTTGCGCAGCACGGTGGAATCGGTCAGATCGCGCTGCCAGCGCGACACCGGCAGCTTGGCGGCCAGGTGGTCCATGATTGCGTTGGCGAGGCCCAGGTTGCCCTCGGAATTCTCGAAATCGATGGGGTTCACTTTATGGGGCATGGTCGAGGAACCGACTTCGCCTTCCACGGTGCGCTGCTTGAAGTAGCCCAGTGAGATGTAGCCCCACAGGTCGCGGTCGAAATCCAGCAGGATGGTGTTGAAGCGCATCAGGGCGTGGAAGTATTCGGCGATCCAGTCGTGCGGCTCGATCTGGGTGGTAAAGGGGTTGAACGTCAGCCCCAGCGCTTCCACGAAGCGGCGGGCGAAGGCCGGCCAGTCGACTTCCGGGTAGGCGGCGAAATGGGCGTTGTAGTTGCCCACGGCACCGTTGATCTTGCCGAGGATCTGCACCGCGGCGAACTGTTCGCGCTGGCGCTGCAAGCGCGCCACCACATTGGCCATTTCCTTGCCCACGGTGGTCGGCGAGGCGGATTGGCCGTGGGTGCGCGAGAGCATCGGCTGGTCCGCCTGGGCGTGGGCCAGTTTGCGGATCGCGTTGATCACCTGATCCAGCTTGGGCAGCATCACTTCGCGGGCTTCGCGCAGCATCAGGGCGTAGGACAGATTGTTGATGTCCTCGCTGGTGCAGGCGAAATGCACGAACTCGGTCATTTCGTCGAGTTCTTCGTGGCCGGCCATGCATTCCTTGATGAAGTACTCCACCGCCTTGACGTCGTGGTTGGTGGTGCTCTCGATCTCTTTGATGCGCTCGGCGTGCTGTTCCTCGAAGTCGCGGGTGACACCGCGCAGATGCCAGGCCGCCTTGCCGCTCATCAGCGGCACTTCTGGAATCGCCTTCTCATGGGCCAGTTGCTCCAGCCAGCTCACTTCCACATGAACCCGGTAGCGGATCAGGCCGTACTCGCTGGTAATGGCGCGCAGCGCGTCGCACTTGCCGGCGTAGCGGCCATCCACCGGGGAAATGGCGGTCAGGGAACTGGGGCTGGACATGGGGCAAACTCCTGCTGGGGAATCCGAAGGCGGCGCAATGATACAGCAAAATGACGGCGGTGGCGCTCCACCGGCCGGTGGCCGGGCGCCAGCGCCGTTCAAGTACAGCGCATTGTTAAAGTTATTTATAGAAAAGTGTTATAACTCACTGAATTTTATACTATTAAGAATTTCCAGCTGCTGCTTCCGTTGGAGCAGAAGGCGCCAGCGGCGCCCGCCCATCTGATGCCACAAAAAAGCGGCGCGGACGCCGGCCAGAAACAGGGCGCGAATGCGGGCGGCGTTGTCCTCGTCTTGCAGCAGGGCCGGCTCACCCTGCACCCGGATGCGAAACCGGAAGGTACCCAGGGTGTCCAGGTAGATGCCCGCCAGGCGGTGGCAAAAGGCGTTGCTGGCGAGGTTGTCGAAATGGGCGCGCTGGCCTTCCAGGGCAATCAGGCGGTGGCGCAGTATGCTGATCACGTCGCTGTTCTTGCGCAGCCGCGAGGACAAATGCAGCAAGGCGAGAGCGTGATTGAGGGCGCGGGCGTTTTCCTTGCTCTGCTCACGGCCGAGGCTGCGACGCAACAGGCGCAGGCCGTCCTGGAGGCGGGCGGGTTGCGGATAGATGGCCGGAAAGTCGCTCTCGTTCATCGCCATGACGCCGCCAAACAGGGCTTCCGCGGCGGCGTTGTCGCATTCGCCACGGGTGGCGACCTGGTCGGCCAGCACCGCGGCCTGAAACACCGCCGCCAGGGCCATGAGTTGCTGCTGCTCGGGGGTCATCGGGTCTCCTCGATCACGGCGCCGCCGAGGCAGATGTCGCCGTCATAGAACACTACCGACTGCCCCGGTGTCACCGCCCGTTGTGGTTGGTCAAAGTGTACCCGCACCCGGCCCCCGCCAGCTTCTTCCACGGTGCAGGCCTGATCGGCTTGCCGATAGCGGGTTTTGGCGGTGAGGCGCGCGGGCAGGGCGGGCGGCGCCATCGCCACCCAGTCGACCACGGCGCTGGTCAGCGCCTGGCTGAACAACAGGGGGTGGTCCTGGCCCTGCACGGCGATCAGTACATTGCGCTCAAGATCCTTGCCGGCCACGTACCAGGGCGCATCGCCGGCGTCGGCGCGGCCGCCGATGCCGAGCCCCTGGCGTTGCCCCAGGGTGTGATACATCAGACCCTGGTGGCGGCCAATGACCTTGCCGTGGTCGTCTTCGACGGCACCGGGCTGGGCCGGCAGGAAGGTTTCCAGGAAATCCTTGAAACGGCGCTCGCCGATAAAGCAGATGCCGGTGGAGTCTTTCTTCTTATGGTTATGGAAACCGCGTTCGGCGGCCAGTTGACGCACCTGGGGCTTTTCCATGTCGCCGAGGGGAAACAGGGTGCGGGCGAACTTGTCGCCGCCCACCGCGTGCAAAAAATAGGTCTGGTCTTTGTTGGTGTCCGCCGCGCGCAGCAGCCGGGCGCGGTCGCCGCCATGCCCGACGCGGGCGTAATGCCCGGTGGCGATGCCGTCGGCGCCCAGGGTCATGGCCTGGTCGAGAAACGCGCGGAACTTGATTTCCTTATTGCAGAGGATGTCCGGGTTGGGGGTGCGGCCGGCGCGGTATTCGGCGAGAAAGTGCTCGAACACCCGGTCCCAGTATTCGCCGGCGAAGTTGGCGGTGTGCAGCTCCATGCCCAGCACTCCGGCCACCTGGATGGCGTCCATCAGGTCCTCGCGGGCGGTGCAATACTCGGTGCCGTCGTCTTCGTTCCAGTTCTTCATGAACAGGCCTTCGACCTGGTAACCAGCGTCGATCAGGCGGGCAGCGGCCACCGACGAATCCACGCCGCCGGACATGCCAACGATCACTCGGGTCTGTGCAGGGGCTTTATCAAGCATTGGTCATCTCGGCCAGGGTCTCCACGGGCACCATACAGGGTCGATCAATACGGCGGCGATCAGCGTTGTTGCAGCGGCCACGGGTGCTGGTAGATCGCATCCAGAGGCAGCCGCCGGCCGCTCAGATAATCCTCCACGCAGCGGCTCACCAGCGGGCCGCGGTGTTCGGCGTGGCGCGCGCGGATCTGCTCGGGGCTCAACCACAACGCCTCCAGAATACCGTGATCCAGCTTCTGGCGGGGATCGTGACCGAGCGGGCGGGCCACGAAACAGGTGCGGTAATAGACGCCGGCGCCCTTGTGCGGCTGAAAGATGTACCAGCCCAGCAGATCGGTGATTTCCACCCGCCAGGCGGTCTCTTCCAGGGTCTCCCGGTAGGCCGCCTGCAGCAGATCCTCGCCGAATTCGGCGTGGCCGGCGGGCTGATTGAGCACCGCCTGGCCGGCCTGCATTTCACGCACGAACAGCAGCCGGCCCTCTTGTTCGACGATGGTGGCCACAGTAATGTGCGGTTCAAAGCTGTTCATGCGCTGTCCTGACGATTGGAGATGGCGGGCGAGGGCGCCAGATGGTAGCGCACCGGCGCCCGCCGGGACAGCCACCCCCCCACGCCGACCGGTGTGGGGTCTGCCGAGGAGATAACAAGCCGTGAGCGAATCGTTCAGCCATCTGGATGCCCGGGGCCGGGCGCGCATGGTCGATGTCACCGACAAAGCGGAGACCAGCCGCAGCGCCCACGCTCGTGGCCGCATCCGCATGGCGCCGCGCACGCTGGCGATGATTCTCGATCAGGCGCATCCCAAGGGCGATGTGCTGGCGGTGGCGCGCATCGCCGGCATTCAGGCGGCGAAAAAAACCTGGGAGCTGATTCCGCTTTGTCACCCGTTGATGCTCGGCGGCGTGGAGGTGCAACTGGAACCGGATGGCGACGATGCCCTGCGCGTGGATGCGCATTGCCGCCTTAAAGGCAGCACCGGCGTGGAGATGGAAGCGCTGACGGCGGTCACGGTGGCGGCCTTGACGGTCTACGACATGTGCAAGGCGGTGGACCGGGCCATGGTCATTGAGCAGGTTTGCCTGCTTGAGAAAAGTGGCGGGCGCAGTGGCGATTTTGTCCGGGAGCCGCAATGAGCGCCGCGCCGGCCGCCACCGTCGAGGTCCGGTTTTTTGCTGCCCTGCGCGAGCGCGCCGGCGTTGACCGGCTGACGGTGACGCCGCCGGCTCCGGCGCTGGTGTCGGTGGCGGCGCTGTGTGACTGGCTGGCCGGGCAGACCCCGCAACTGGGCCGCGCCCTGGGCGACACGCCACGGCGCATGGTGGCGATCAACGAGGTGCTGGCGACGATGGACAGCGCGCTCCGGGACGGCGACGTGGTGGCGTTGTTTCCGCCGGTGACCGGCGGGTGAGCGCGATCCGCGTGGCCATCGAAACGTGCCCCCTGGCCCCGGCACGGGCGCTCGGCGACGACGGCGCCAGCGGGGCGCGGGTGGTGTTTTCCGGGCAGGTGCGCGATGAGCAGGGCAAGGTGCAGGCGTTGTTCCTGGAGCACTACCCGGGCATGACCGAAGCGGCCATGGAAAACATCGCCCGGGCGGCGCAACAGCGCTGGCCTGTGAATCTGATAGAAATTATTCATCGGGTTGGCGAACTGGCGGTGGGCGACGAGATTGTGCGGGTGACGGTGTGCGCCGCCCACCGGCAGGCGGCGTTTGAAGCCTGCGCCTTCCTGATGGACGTGCTGAAAAGCGAAGTGCCATTGTGGAAAAAGGTGCTCAGCGGCGGCGTTTGGCACTGGGTGGAGGCCCGCGACGACGACGCCCGCGCGGCTGCGCGCTGGAGGGCGCCTTAGGGGCGTGCACGGTGATCGCGCGCCACTGGCCCGGCGCCAGGCCGTCCAGGTTCCAATCGCCGATTGAGCGGCGCACCAGGCGCAGGGTGGGATGGCCAATGGCCGCGGTCATGCGCCGCACCTGGCGGTTGCGACCTTCGTCTATGGTGAGTTCCAGCCAGCGGTCGGCTACCGTGAGCCGCGTGCGTACCGGCGGTTGGCGCGGCCAGAGATCAGGCGCGTCGACCCGGCTGACGCGCGCCGGCCGGCAGCGCCCGTCCTTGAGTGTTATCCCCTGGCGCAGGGCATCCAGCCGCTGCTCATCCGGTTCGCCTTCGACCTGCACCAGATAGGTTTTCGGCAGATGAAAGCGGGGGCTGGCAATGCGCGCCTGCAGGGCGCCGTCGTCGGTCAGCAGCAGCAAACCCTCGGAATCCCAGTCCAGCCGTCCGGCCGGATAGACCCCGGGCGTGTCGATGTAATCCTTGAGCGTGCGCCGGCCCCGGTCGTCGGTGAACTGGGAGAGCACTTGAAAGGGTTTGTTAAACAAAATCAGCCGGGACATGGTGTTTTTCGCCTTAGAGCGGGTATCAAGGCCAAGCAAGGGTAACGCCTGAGTGCTATACTCGCCCGGCAACCGAATTCTACGGTTTTTCTCAGAGGGAGTAGTGTAGATGGGATACCAAAAGATCACGGTTCCGGCAGACGGTGACAAAATCACCGTTAATGCGGACCTATCCCTGAATGTCCCCAACCACCCGATTATTCCGTACATCGAAGGGGACGGCATCGGCGTCGATATCTCGCCGGTGATGATCAAAGTAGTGAACGCGGCCATCGAAAAGGCCTACGGTACCAAACGTGGCATCACCTGGATGGAAATCTATGCCGGTGAAAAAGCCACCAAAGTCTACGGGCCCGATGTCTGGCTGCCCGACGAGACCCTGGAAGCCATGCGGGAATTCACCGTCGGCATCAAGGGCCCGCTGACCACCCCGGTGGGTGGCGGCATCCGTTCTTTGAACGTGGCCCTGCGTCAGGAACTCGACCTGTATACCTGCATGCGCCCGGTGCGCTGGTTCGAAGGCGTGCCGAGCCCGGTTCGTCATCCGGAACTCACCGACATGGTGATCTTCCGCGAGAACTCCGAAGACATCTACGCCGGCATCGAGTGGCCCGCCGACGGCCCCGAAGCCACCAAGCTGATCCGCTTTCTGCGTGAGGAAATGGGCGTCACCCAGATCCGTTTCCCGGAAGGTTGTGGCATTGGCATCAAGCCGGTCTCCCGCGAGGGGACCCAGCGTCTGGTCCGCAAGGCGATCCAGTACGCCATCGATAACGACAAGGATTCCGTCACCCTGGTGCACAAAGGCAACATCATGAAGTACACCGAGGGGGCCTTTAAGGATTGGGGCTACCAGATGGCCCGCGACCGCTTCAACGCCGAGTTGCTGGACGGCGGCCCGTGGATGGTGATGAAGAACCCGCGCACCGGCAAGGACATCATCATCAAGGATGTGATCGCCGACGCCTTCCTGCAGCAGATTCTGATGCGTCCGGAAGAGTACAGCGTGATCGCCACCCTGAACCTGAACGGCGACTACATTTCCGACGCCCTGGCGGCGGAAGTGGGTGGCATCGGCATCGCGCCGGGCGCCAACATCGGCGGCTCCGTGGCCCTGTTCGAGGCCACCCATGGCACCGCGCCGAAATACGCCGGCCAGGATAAGGTCAATCCGGGTTCACTGATTCTCTCCGCGGAGATGATGCTGCGCCATATGGATTGGGAAGACGCGGCGGATCTGGTGATCCGGGGCGTGGAAGGCGCCATCGCGGCGAAGACGGTGACGTACGATTTCGAACGTCTGATGCCCGACGCGACGCTGCTTAAGTGCTCTCAGTTTGGTGACGCCGTCATCGAACACATGGGGCTCTGACCCGACCGGCGTTACCTGGGTTCGGAATGCGCGCCCTCTGTTTCAGAGGGCGCTGCTTTCCCGTTCCCGCTCACGTCGCCGCTGCGGCCTTTGCCGCCGGGCGCCGGCGGGGCTGTCGCCAGGCTTGAGATTGACCGCGTGATAGCCTTTGCTGGCTTCCAGGCATTCGTATTCCACGTTCTGCCCCGCATACAGGGTCTTGTAGCCGTCCCCCTGAATGTAGGAGTAATGCACGAACAGATCGTCGCCGCCTTCATCGGGGCGCACGAAGCCATACCCCTTGGCGTTGTTAAACCACTTTACCGTTCCCGTCGCCATAGTCCTTCCCTCTTGGGCGCTGGCTATGATTGTTGTTGTGTTCCCGCTACCTTGGCCCCAGCTTTGATCCCCGGCCGGGGTTACAATAGATCGCTTTTTGAGCAACTGTTCCTGATGGCCGGCGGGGTGTCAAGTCGCATGGACTCGCGTCATGAATCGCGACAGGATTTAATCGGCTGTCGGTTTGCCGCAAGCCGGACGGCGGGATTGAAAAACAGCGTTATGTCCCTCATTTGTTCATTGCTCGCTGACGCCCGCGGGTATACAACCGTTAGAGAAGGTTATGAATAGGCAGCACCACCTGACGCTCCCTTTGATGGAGACACGGATGGCAAGCCGATCGGGGCCGGACAAGCCGGAATCCCCCGATCGTCAGGGTGAGGTGACCGTCGAGGAAGCAAAGCCTCGACTTAAGCGCCCACCGATGTTCAAAGTGTTGATGATGAACGACGACTACACCCCGATGGATTTTGTCGTCGAGGTCCTTGAGACCTTTTTCAGTATGAATCGGGAGCAGGCCACGCGGGTCATGCTCACGGTGCATACCCGGGGCAAGGCGGTGTGTGGGGTGTATCCCCAGGACATCGCCGAGACCAAGGCCACGCAAGTGGTCGATTACGCCCGCGAGCATCAGCATCCGCTGATGTGCCAGGTGGAAAAAGCCTGACGGGCAACAGCAGTGAGGTAGCCTATGCTCAGCAAAGAACTGGAACTGACTCTTAACGAGGCTTTCCATCATGCCCGCACCCACCGCCATGAATTCATGACCGTGGAACATCTGCTGCTGGCGCTGCTTGATAATGAAGCGGCGGTGGAAGTGCTGCGCGCGTGCGCCGCCGATCTGGAGGAACTGCGCGAGGCCCTGACTCAGTTTATCGACGACTCCACCCCCCTGCTGCCGGAAGACGGCGAGCGGGATACCCAACCGACGCTGGGCTTCCAGCGCGTGCTGCAACGCGCGGTGTTCAGCGTGCAGTCCTCCGGCAAGAAGGAAGTCACCGGTGCCAATGTGCTGGTGGCGATCTTCAATGAACAGGAGAGCCAGGCGGTTTATCTGCTCAACAGCCAGGACGTGCACCGTCTGGATGTGGTCAATTTCATCGCCCACGGCATTTCCTCCCAGGTTCAGGACAGCGACCCGGCCGCCGAGCAGCGCGCTGAAGAGGGCGAAGCCAGCGCCGAGGGCACGCCGGCCAGCGCGTTGGATTCCTACGCCACCGACCTCAACGAAATGGCCCGCGCGGATCGCATCGACCCGCTGGTGGGGCGTGCGTTCGAGATCGAACGGGCCGCGCAGATTCTCTGCCGCCGGCGCAAGAACAACCCGCTGCTGGTGGGCGAACCGGGGGTCGGCAAGACCGCCATCGCCGAAGGGCTGGCGCGCATGATCGTCGAGGAACAGGTGCCCGAGCCGCTGCTGGACGCGGTGGTCTACTCCCTGGACCTGGGCGCCTTGCTGGCTGGCACCAAGTACCGGGGCGATTTCGAAAAGCGTTTGAAGAATCTGCTCGCGGAGCTGCGCAAGAAAGACAACGCCATTCTGTTCATCGATGAGATTCACACCATCATCGGTGCCGGGGCGGCCTCCGGTGGCGTCATGGACGCCTCCAACCTGCTCAAGCCGCTGTTGGCGTCCGGCGAGCTCAAGTGCATGGGCTCCACCACGTTCCAGGAATACCGCACCATCTTCGAGAAGGACCGGGCGCTGTCCCGGCGCTTCCAGAAAATCGACGTGGTGGAACCGAGCGTGGAAGACACCGTGGGCATTCTCAAAGGGCTCAAGAGCCGTTTTGAAAAGCACCACAATGTGCAGTACACCGACGCGGCGTTGAAATCCGCCGCCGAGTTGAGCGCCCGCTACATCAACGACCGTTTCCTGCCCGACAAGGCCATTGATGTGATCGATGAGGTCGGTGCCTGGCAGCGGCTGCGCCCGGAAAATGAGCGCAAGGTCACCATCGAGCAGGAAGACGTGGAAGCGATGGTCGCCAAGATCGCTCGCATTCCGCCCAAGCAGGTGTCCTCGTCGGACAAGGAAGTGCTGCGCAACCTGGAGCGGGATCTGAAGATGACCGTGTTCGGCCAGGAGAAAGCCATCGACGCGATCTCGGCGGCGATCAAGCTGTCCCGGGCCGGTCTGAAATCGGACCACAAGCCGATCGGTTCCTTTATGTTCGCCGGCCCCACCGGGGTCGGCAAAACCGAGGTCAGCCGGCAATTGGCGCGGGCGCTGGGCGTGGAGCTGGTGCGCTTCGACATGTCCGAGTACATGGAACGGCACACCGTGAGCCGGCTGATCGGCGCGCCCCCGGGCTACGTCGGTTACGACCAGGGCGGGCTGCTCACCGAAGCGATCACCAAGACGCCACACTGTGTGCTGCTGCTGGATGAGATCGAAAAGGCGCACCCGGAGGTGTTCAACATCCTGCTGCAGGTGATGGACAACGCCTCGCTGACCGACAACAACGGGCGCAAGGCGGACTTCCGCAACGTGATCCTGATCATGACCACCAACGCCGGCGCCGAGGTGCTCAGCAAGCGCTCCATCGGCTTCACCGATCAGGATCAGTCCACCGATGGCATCGAGGCGATCAAGAAAATGTTCTCTCCGGAGTTCCGTAACCGGCTCGACGGGGTGGTGCAGTTCAACGCCCTGAGCGCCGAGGTGATTCTCGGCGTGGTCGACAAGTTCCTGGTGGAACTGCAGGCCCAGTTGGATGAGAAAGCGGTGGTCCTGGACATCGACGACCAGGCCCGTCACTGGCTCGCGGACAAAGGCTACGACAAGGACATGGGCGCTCGCCCCATGGCCCGTCTGATCCAGGAGCAGATCAAGAAGCCACTGGCGGAGAAGCTGCTGTTCGGTGAACTCGCCAACGGCGGTGGCCAGGTGCACATCACCGTCGGCGAGGATGGCCTGGTGCTGACCGTGGATGCCTCGGCGGAAGAAGCCACCTGCTAAGCGGGTTGTTGCAACCGCTATGCAAGAAGCCCGGCGCAAGCCGGGCTCAGGTTGCTGACAAAGCCCTGGTCATTTGACCGGGGCTTTGTTGTTATTAGGGTATGCTAAAAGATCCCGGTCCAACCCAACACGAGCTGGAGATGGTGACCCTGGAAGAGCTGGTGCCTTCCGATCACCTGCTCCGGCGCATTGATGCCATCGTCGATTTCTCATTCATTCGCGACGAAGTCCGCCACCTCTACTGCGACGACAACGGCCGCCCGGCGCTGGACCCGGTGGTGTTGTT